>SXGT01480031.1_pt1 | contig 33268 bp, 20 predicted proteins | sample 3176221 | NCBI WGS metagenome assembly SXGT01 (sample SAMN11356862, study PRJNA531348) | freshwater metagenome | isolation source: freshwater sample F1-120 | place: China: Fuxian Lake, Yuxi | collected 2017-12-25 | reverse complement strand
GTTTTGACGGCGCCGCGTGAGGATGTCGATGACTTGCCGAATCTCGAAGTCGCGGCCAATAACCGGGTCGATTTCCCCTTTCTTGGCGCGTTCGGTGAGGTTCATGGTGTACTGATCGAGTGACGGTGTCTTGCTGTCGCCGACGGGGCGACCGGAGGAATCGCCGGTGGGCGCCGGGCCTTCGCCGACTTCGAACTGATCCTCGCCCATGCCTTTGAGGAGAGTGGGCGCATCCTTGGCGAACTGCTCGGCCGGGATCTTGGCGAACACGGGGCAGGCGTCGAGGAGGCGGCGCGACAGATTCCCCTGCGTCAACAGGGCAGCCACCAGGTAGCCGGAGCGGATCTTGAAGGTCTGGTAGTTGAGCGAGGTCATCACCCAGGCTTCGCGCATCCAGTCGAGGATATCGACGGCAAGCTCGGGCGCCCGCGCGTTGCCGGTCTTGAGCTTGTCGAGAGAGCGCGTCAACTCGCGCACAGCGACCCCCTGGTCGATGTCGTATTGCTTGAGAATCCGGGGCAAATCGGAATCCGCTGCTTCGAGCAACTTGAGCAGGTAGTGCTCGATCTCGACGTTGTAATTGGTGCGCGAAAGGCACAACCCGGCAGCCGCCTCCAGGGCGCGCTTGCACAACGGGTTCAGCTTGTTGACGAGTGTTTTGAGGGGGAGCGAGGCCATGAGTTCTCCTTTGAGCAGTTGCAAACGACATTGACAGGCTGGCGTTACCCCGTCGCGGGCGCTTCGGGCTGGTAGGTCTTAGAGTAGTGGAATTTCACCCGTTCGTGCGGGCCATTTTTTCAAAACCCCTAGCGGCGTTTTGACAGTCAATTCGGTGAACGAGTTCGTGCTGGCATACAAGCCCAGAAAGCGATCCAGCACGGCGCTGAACAGGAACGCTCCGCGCAAGGGGAACCGGTCCGGGTCCAGGTCAACCGTGATCTCGATGCCGCGACACAGACCGCGCGCGGGATCCGCCGGCACGCGCCCGAGCACCCGGCGGTAACTGATATCCAGCAAGCCTTCGACGATCTGCTGGGCCTGATCCTTCAGGTGTTTTTGTCCCGCGGCGGAGTCGGAGAAATCGTAGAGGCGAAGGATATCGCGCAGGGCCGTTCGCCCGGCGCCTCCTTCTTGCAAGGACAGCGGGTTGGGTGAGAGATGCGCGATCAGCTCCCAGGCGCCTCCGGTGCGGGCCGCCGGGCGCAAGGGGGGGGATGGCGCGCGCAAGCAATGGACACTGCACGGCGCCGGCAACTCCAGGCTCCACGGGATCGCCGGCCGGGCCGATCCTATGCGCAACGGCAGGTCGCGGTTCATGCACAGAATCTCCACGTCGAGGAATTCATCCCCCGGCCAGCGCGATTCGAAATGGAGATTCACGAGCGAAAGATACATCTCCGTGCCGGAATCCCCTTCTTCCAGGGATCGCCGCCGCGAGGTGTACCAGAAATTCTTCCCCCCACGGGTCCCGTGGGCATGGTCGAGCCCGTAAAACGGCGGGTATTCACTGGTGCGATGCGAGGTTGGATCGGCGCTGCTGACCTTGGTCACGGAGTACACCTCCACGGAGCGCGGCGCCGCCCGGTCCGCGACGAGCCGATACTCCGGCTGGCGCGGGCGCATCGGAATCGGCTCCACGGCCTTCTCGAACAGGTTCACGACCGGCGTGCATCCTTGCCGGAAGGTCTCCGTGTCCACGCCCTGCTCCAGCCCTTTCAACGTCTTGCCACAGAAGATGAAGACATCGCATTTTTGCCCAAACCCATTCCGGGCGACCTGGGTCCACCCTTTCAGATCGATGAACTGGAATTTCGCTGGAAAGGTGAAAAACTCCGTCAACAGGCGGTAACCCATCCGGGCGTTGTCCGGATACGGGAGAAGCCCTTGATCGCGTTCGAACCCGACAGCGTGGATGCAGGTTTCAGGCGGCAGCACGACCGGCGGTCGGTTGGCGGCGGACTTCTCCGGCACGAAGACTACTTGCAGGGCGTGGTTCAAGAGGATCTCGTAGAGATCGGGAATGAGCTGCGGGTCGCCGTGGAGAAATAAACGCAAAGCGGGAATCTGCAACTGGGCAAAGGTCAGTTCGCCGACGCATTCCAGCTCCAGACGAATGGCGGCAACGGCGCCCGTCGGCGGCTGCAAGCCGGCCGGGAAAGGGGGCGCCCGAAAGCTCGCCCGGTTCAGCCGGATCGGCCAAACCGTTACCGGGTACGCAGTCCGGAATCGGCACGCTATCGGCTCCGTCGCCGCGGCCACCATGCTCCCGGCGGCAATCGTATGCCCCTGCGGCAATTGAACCCGCAGCGGATCGGCTTCAAATTGCAGCATCGCCATGGACGGGATCGGCGCCAGGAAATGCGGATAGAGGACCTGCAAGAGCCCATCGGTCAGCTCGGGGTATTCATCCTCGATCTTGGCATGCGTTCGCCCCGCTACGAGTGCGAACGATTCTAGCAAACGCTGCACGTACGGATCGGAACTCCCCGTCGCTTCCAGGCCGAGACGCTCGGCGGCCCTGGGATGACGCCGGGCGAATTCCTGCGTGAGCAAATTGACGTACCTGAGTTCGCGCTCATAGTAGGGGAAGAGATGGTCGATCATGAGCAATCCGAATCAGTCGCGTCCCGAATGGCCGGTGGCTTCTCGAATTCAGAACCGCAGTCGCGCTCGCTTGCCGATTTCGCGCATTGACGCACGTTGGAAGGCAGAGTACGGACACCCGCGGACTGTGCGTGAAACCGCCAGGCGAACTCGTCCAGGGGTCTAAGGCGGACCATGCAAACGAGCGTCGGGAATTCTCTAGTGGGCAGCCCTGGAGCGGCTAAGAAGCTGTTTCAGAACCGCGTGTTCGTAGCATAGGCGTCTCGCCTGTGCTGCGTTTCTCGGCGTCGTAGCACAGGCGAGACGCCTATGCTACAGGTTTTGAAACAGCTTCTAACTCACTTCCAGCTTGCGCCAGTCGAGGATGCTCGACTCGTCGGGGCCTACGAAGAACGTCTTCACGCCAAGGCCGCGCACGGGCGCCTCGCCGCGCCAATCGGTCAATCGGCCAAGCTTGAGCTGGGGATCCGATTCCTGATAGGTACCGGGGTAGAGGGCCGGCAGGAACACCGAACCGGCGTCCCCTTCCTTCATCTCGAGGTGTGCGGGGATCCACAAAAGATCGCGCGGGAATCGCGGTGCGTTCATCGTCAGAATGTCGACTTGCTCGAGTGGGACCCAGAAGTATCGTCCGTTCGAAAACACTTCCAGGACGGAGCCCAGGCAATCGTCGCCGTCGCGCAGGCCATCGAACGGCTGATCGTTCAGCTTGCCCTTGAGGGCCGGTAACTGGTCATTGGCCTCGTCGAAGGCCGTCGCCGCTTCGGCCGTCAGCCCGTCGGCAAGCTTCAGCAAACCAAGCATGCGGAGCCGAACGTGCTCGCCGGGCTCCTTCAAGAATTCCGGCTGGACCTTGTTACTGAAAACCTGGCGGCGGGCACGCTCTCCCGCGAGAAGATTCCGATAGTCGAGCAAGGCCGTGGCGATTTCGGGTTGATCCGAGGGGATGGCGTCGATCTGCTTCTGGGCTCGATCCAGGTCGCCGGCAAAGGCGAGCAGCTCGAACAAGAAGAGCCGGGCTCCCTGGTCGATCGGCTTGGCCTTGACGATGGCAACCTGGGCATCGATGGCTTCAGCAAGTTTGCCCGACTTGAATAGCTGGTTGGCGTCCATGTTTCAAAAACTCCCGGAGGCGATGAGTCGCGACCGGCTGGGAGCGGTGAAGATTCCCCACCCCCGGCCGGTCGTGGCTCGTACACAGGATGAACGCCTATTTCGGCGCGTCGGCCGGTTTGTCCTGGGCGAGGGCCTGCACGGCTTTCTCCGTGTTGGACAGGACCTCGGACAGGAGCTCCTCGACCTTGTCGTTCCCTTCCATCTTCGATTGGAGGTAGGTCAAGCGCTGCCGCATCTCCAGCAACTCCTTGAGCGCCGGGATCTGGGATGCGACCTTCGCCGGGTCGAAGTCGTCCATGTGCTTGAAGTTCAGTTCGACGGCAAGTTTGGTGTCTTCGTCGGTCAGCTTGTTTTGCACCTTCATGGCCACGCGCGGCGTGGCGCCGGCCAGCACGTCGTTGAAGTTGTCGCGGTCGATCGCCACCATCTTGCGATCCTTGAGCGGCTTGAGCGCGGCCTTGGGGGAGCCGGAAAGATCGGCCAGCACGCCGACCACAAACGGCAGCTCCTTCTTTTCCATCGCCCCGCCTGTTTCCACGTCGTACGTGATTTGCACGCGCGGACGACGCACGCGATCCAATTTCTTTTGTTGACTTTCCGCCATGATAGACCTCCCCGGCCGACCTAGGACGGCCGAAACTCGTTAGATGTGCCCAGGAAAAACCATGACAATCCTGTCGGACTGTCCTACCATCGAAGATGCGAGAAACGTATTTTATCTCCAGCGGAGTTGTATAAAAGGGAAAACTGGTTTTTTTTCGAAATTAGCCCGAAATCGTCGGGCCAGCGCAGAACGCATTAAGCCTTTCGGAGACGCTCATGGCCTCGCTTGGGGTGCACTGGCATGAAGGGATGTTCCTGCGGCCCCACCATTTCCAGGCCGCCCATCGCCGCGGGGTTGATCTTGGGCGGCGCAACCACAGCTGGGACGTTCACTCCAACTGGGGCCTGCGGTCGATCGAGATTGATCTGGAAGCGTTGGCCAATCATCGGCTGGTGATTCACACCCTGGAAGCCCGGCTTCGCGACGGCACGCTCGTCGTGGCGCCCCGGGACGGCGCCTTGCCTGCGCTCGATCTGCGCCCGACGTTTCAACAAAGCGACGCGCGTACGCTTCTGGTGCACTTGGCCGTGCCCGCGTTGGCCCTGGGCCGGCGCAACCTCTCGGTGGACCCGAATGCCAGCGTCCGATTCTTTCAGGAGTCGGTCGAGGTGGAGGACGAGAACACCGGAGGCAACCCCCAGACCATTCCCGTGCGGGCGCCGAACCTTCAATTGCTTCTGGGGACGCAAAATCAAGCCGGCTACGAGGTCCTGCCGATCTGTCGCCTGGAGAAATCCGGGCAGGCCGACGCCGGCCCGCAACTGGATCTCTCGTTCATTCCGCCGCTGCTTGCTTGCGACGCCTGGAAGCCCCTTGCCGACGGGATTCTCCGCCCCCTTCACGAACGCCTGAACAAGAAGATCGATTGGCTCATTCAGCAGATGACGGCGCAAGGCATCACCTTCGATCGGCAAGCTCCGGGCGACGCCCTGATTCTCAAGCAACTGCAGCAACTGAACGAAGCGAGCGCCGTTCTCGGCGTGCTGGCGGCGGCTCCCGGCGTGCATCCGCTGCCGGCCTATGTGGAGCTGATCCGGATCGCCGGGCAACTGGCGATTTTCGGCGCCACCCGGCGCGCGCCCGATCTGCCTCGCTACGATCATGACGACCTGGGGACATGCTTTACCGGCGTCAAGGACTTCCTCGACACCCAGCTCGATATCGTCGTGGAGCCCGAATACAAGGAACGCCCGTTTATCGGCGCCGGCATGCGCATGCAGGTCAGCATGGAGCCAGCGTGGCTGGAAACGTCAGCGCAATGCTACATCGGAGTGCAGAGCGGTCTCGAAGGCAAGGAATGCGTGACGCTGCTGACCAAGGCCGGCCAGCTCGACATGAAAATGGGAAGTTCGGACCGCGTGGACGATCTCTTCCGCCAAGGGGCGGCAGGCCTGCGCTTCGTCGCCGAGCTGCTGCCGCCGGCCGCCTTGCCCAAGGTTCCCGGGCAGCTCTATTTCCAGGTGGTGTCGGACTCGAAGAATCCTGAATGGCTGCACGTCAAGAAATCGCTTACGCTGGCGCTGCGCTTGAACGAAAACCTGATCGTGGGCAATATCCAGAACCAGCGCCGACTGACTGTCAAAGCCAGTGGCCGCGATGTCGCCATGCAGTTCTCCCTATACGTGTTGCCGGAAAAGAAAACCTAGCGAGGACAGACCTCAGACCGATGACGCATGTGCGCGTAGCGGCAAGCTGCCAGCTTGCCAGCTTTCACCCACGGCTCACAAGCTGGCAGCTTGTGGCCACGAATCTTGACTCATGCGCAATGAGTTTTTCGGATTAAGTAACCTAGTTCGCCCATCTTCGCTCGCCGTGGCAATTGCGCGGGGGACCGCGCCAGGTTTTTCTTTTGGCGATTCGATTGCATTCTTGCGGCCAGCTGGGGAGCAGGTATAATTACCAATCAACTGTGGGTCCGGGTGTCTGGGTTCAGGAGCGGGGTCGCGTAAGCCCCCTTGGTCAAGGCAGGCAAGCTCTCTCGACGCGAACTCTCGGCCAGCGCTGAACCGTGAACTCCCTTTCCGTGAGCCGAATGTCCTTGGCCTCATTCTCGCAACCGATGCCGCAAGGGTACTGTCATGCCTGATGCTCCCCAGCCTGATTGGCGTGCGACCGAAACGAATCCTTCCGCCGGCGCTGGCGGCGCCAAGGCGTGGCAAGCGAGCGAGGGCGACCCGTCGGGGCCTTCGGTCGCGCCGTCGAAACGCAATATCAAGCGCACGGTAGCGATACTCGCCGTTCTCTTGCTGGCCATCTTTATCGGTATCGTGGTGTACTGGCTTCGGCCCATCAAGCCCTCGTGCGTGATCCTGGTCGGATCCGGGTATGAACAAAACCTGTTTCTCCCGCACAACGCCTGCGGCTGGAACGGGCTGCGCCAGCTCGAACAAGAAGTCACCCAGAGCGACAGCTTCAAGGACGGCTTCCGCCTGCCGTGGGACCAGCCCACCAGCATGCGCCGCGGCGGCCTCACCGAGATGAAGGAGCAATCCTGGAAGGACGCCTGGAAAGACATTCGCCGCAAGATCGACGAGGGCCCGCGCAAAGAAAACACCGTCGTTCTCTTCCTCTCGCTGCACGGCATGGCCGACGACAAGGAGGCCTACCTGCTGCCCAACCTGGCCAGCCCTTCGTCCCCGCAAGCATTCGAACAGGCGCGTATCCCGTTTCGGGAAGTGCTGGACAGCCTGCAAGGTGTGACGAACAAGAAGATCGTCCTGCTGCTAGACGTGGCTCAGGTACAGTCCCATGGGCCGACGGGAATGCTGCACAACGATTTCGTGGCTCGCCTGAAGAAGGAATATGCCGCCAAGATCGAGGCCGTGCCGAACCTCGTCGTGATTTGTTCGACCGATGCCGATCAGCGTTCCTGGGCGTCGGATGAAATGCAGAACACGGTCTTCGGCCATTACGTCACGCAAGCGCTCAAGGGGGACGAGCACGTGCAAGGCAGCAACGTGAGCGCCGGCAGCTTGTTTGCGTACGTCGCCAAGAAGGTCGATACGTGGGCACAGACCAACCGGGCTCGCAAGCAGACGCCGATCCTCCTGGGGGGCGAGAGCCGTGCGGCGGGCATGGCGCTCGTGCATATCGCCGATCCTTATACCGCGCCGGTATTTCTTGGCACGAGTCTGGATGTGGACGGCGTGAAAGGTGAATGGGACAAATGGCAAAAACTCGCGCGCGAGCAAGCTCCGCAAGTCCACAACCCCCACCTCTGGCGCCTGTACCAGGACACGTTGCTGCGCTACGAGCAGTTGATGCGCGCGGGGGATCCCACCGGCAAGGCCGCGAGCCTCAAGGGGAGCCTCAAAGACCTGCACGACAAGGTCTCCGAAAGCCGGGCGCTGACCGGAGCGTTTCCGTCGCTGGGCAACAGTTTCCCGCTCCATCGGGTGCTCGGTTTCAATGCGCCGGCCGACGCCACGGATGCCGTGCTGCAAGAGTTCCTTGGCAAGCTCGACAGCACGGCCGAGAATGCCGAGGAGCGGACCAAAGTGCTGAATCAGTTCCGGGATAAGTCGCTGCAAGAAAAGCAGTATGTGCGTACGCGCTTGAGCCAGTTGATCCTGAAAGGATTGCAGCGTAAATCCGGCCGGGAGCGCGAGCTGGAAAGGCTCCTTGAAATCGAAACGGCCCTGGTCGCTCCGCGTCGGCCGGTGGAGGCCCAGCTTCTGCGCATGTTGCAAGATGCGGATCGCGAGCTGGACCACGCGTCGGTCCAGATGGCGCTGAGCGTTCGTGCCGTGGCGGAAGAGGCGGCCGTCAGCGCGCTGGGCGACAATGACCTTGCAGGGGCCACGGAACTCTATGCCGAGGCTATCTTCCCGTGGATCAAGGACGAAGTGGAAGCCGGCGACAAGCTCCGCCGCGAGGGGGAAGATTTGCTATTTGGGAACCCGAAGGAGCACGCGTTCAAGGCCCGCGCCAAGCTCAAGGAATCCCAGGTTCACTACGAGAAGGCCCGCACCAAGGCGCGCGCGTTGCAAGGAGCCTTGGCCCTGCGCGATCAGGTCTCGGCGGAACTTCCTTATTTGGCATCCTGGCTTGCGTCGGCCCGGCCATTGAATGATCAACACAAGGAGGAAATCCAGGCGCTCCGCAAGTCCGCGCTGGACCTGGGCGCCGGTCTCGCCGCGTTGAATCGCGCTCTCGATATCGCCGGGGGCGGCGTGATCCCGTCGCCCGATCTGGTGGCGCCCGTGGCCGTCAATCTCAAGTCGATCCAGGAGGGCCTGCAATCCACCTCCGATCGTCTGAAGACGGCTGCCTCGCAACAGCGCAACTGGCATGCCCTGGAGTCGGCGCTCAGCGTTCCCCCTGCCGGTACGCGTGACGAGGATATCCTCTTGCGCAAGAATCTGTTCCGCAAGCTGCGCGACATCTCGACGGATTTGCTCGACAACAAGAATCCGGAAGGCAAGGTCGAGGAGGAAGACCCGCTCGAACAGCGTGTGAAGACCCACCGCGAGATGCTGGGCGCCGGCCTGAGAACGTTCACCGAGATCGCCGGGCAGGAGCCTGAGAACCTCGCGGAACGGGTGCGCGACTTCTACCTCAAGCTTCCCGTGGAGATCCTGGCGAAATCGGACATCCTGGCCAGCGACGACGACTTGCTGAAGGCCGCCAGCTGGTGCCGGGCGATCCCCGCGGGGCTCGTCGATCAGGTGAAAGACGACGCCAAGAAACGGATCAATCCGCTCGATCGGCATCGACGCATGCGCGTGCACGGGTTGCTCCATTGGCTTGCCGAGCGCACCCTGGCGGACCACTGGTTTGAACCGGGGCAAGCGAAGGAAGACCCGTACTACGATCGCATCGGCAAAGATTATCTCGCCAGCGCCCGCGCTCTCTTCAGCGACGACCAGATTCCCGACGCGCTGCTCAAGAATGCTGACCGGGTGAAGAAGCGTTTCGTGCCGACGCACCTCCGTCTCGCGAAGCTGGACGACAAGCTGCAATGGACCACGGAGACCGATCTCTCCGTCCCCTATGCCGTGCTGGCTGACAAGGGCTTGCCGGAGGGGACGCCCATGGTCTGGCTCGAAGTCACGAACGGCAAGATCACCGAAAAGATTTGGCCCCGCAAGGCGATGACCGCCTGGCCGAAGTTCGACGGCGCCTTCCCGCTCGACAGCTCCGGCTTCACGGGCGACAGCGACGTCATCGTGAATCTGCACGCCTATTACCGCGGCCAGCTGGTGCGTGAAACCTCCCCGTCGGTCCGGTCGCAGCCCGACGTGATCGTGCGCCAGGGGCCGGGACTGAAAGAGAACACGCGGGTTGCGGTCCGCATGGATTCGACCTTCGATTACGGCGCCATCAGTATCGTCCTCGACAATTCCGGCAGCATGAAATACCGCTACCCGAAGAAGGGGGACAAGGACGACTATGCCAATCGCAAGGACGAGCGACGCCGTTTCGATGTCGCTCTCGACGCGCTGGAACACGTGCTGCGCAAAGTTCCGGACAACACGCACGTGAGTCTCTTCACGCTGGGCGACAAGCAGAACCGCAAACCCGCGCGGTTCCCACTTTCGACGCCCTGGCAGCAGCAGAAATGGGGGCCGCTGCGGGCGAGCCTCGAGGAAGTTCCCGCCGACATCGGTTCGCCCATCGCGCTGGGGATTCTCAAGAGCATGGACGAAGGCTTCCCGGAAAAAGAATTCAAGGGACCCAAGGTCGTCCTCGTCCTCACCGACGGCGACGACAACGCCTCCTTCCTGGATGAGAACGACGATCGCACCAAGAAGATCGTCGACGAGCTCAAGGCAGCCAATGCCAAGCATCCGGACATCGTCGTGGTGGTCGTCTGCTTCATCGACAAGGCCGTGGACGAGAAGGAATTCCAATCCGCCAAGGCGCAGTTCGGCGGCGTGGTGCAATTCAAGCAGCCGGGGCATTTCCTCGATGTCGCCGATGGCGACAGGCTCGGCGCCACCATCGAGGATCTTTTACGGCCACGCGTGCAGCTATTGCAGCTGGCAGAACAAAGTCCGCTGGTCGGCTTCCAGATCGGCCATCCGATCAACTATCACAACGACCGCGCCCTCAACTGGAAAACGACCGAACCCGGTGATTTCAATGCCCACGTCCTGCGAACTTCCGCGAACCCGCTCGTCAATGTGCAGATCCAGCCGGGGCAAAAGATGTTCATGGTGGTCCACCGCAGCGATGAGATCCTGTCGCTCAAGCGCGGCCTCTTGGCCTTGCAGCCCGAAGTCGCCAAGCGCGGCGCCTTCCGCAAGGAGAAGGAAGGGTGGCTGGTCTCGCTGCTGGAGAACGAGAACATGGGCCTGAAGACCAGTGTCTTGAAACAGTTGCTCGTGTTCGAGAAGCAAGAATCCGAGAAGGACCGTATCCGCCAGCCCGTGCCGGGACTCACCTGGCTCGAACTCGACGCCCAGACCGGCGCCAGGCCGGACAAGACCTTGCGCTGGGGCAACGACGGCAATGTCCCCGCGCCGGCGCTCCGACTGGAGATGCGCGAATGGCCGGCGGACAGCCAGCCCAAAGTCACCGCCTGGTTTTGGCCCGAAGAGCGCGACAAGTTCCGCGCCAAGACCGACCTGATCACGCGCATGGCTCGACCGCTCCCCTTCGAGCAGAAGTTTAACCCGGATGCCGCCGACCTTCCCGTCGTCGAGCATGTCGGCTGGAAAGAGCGCGAAATCGAAGGCCCGGCCGGCGAAAGAATCAAGCGCGATTGCCTGGTGGTTCGCGTCCGTCATGCCAAGGGAAAACCGGTCTGGGTCAACCTCGAGGACCGCCCCGCCGGCATCGGGTCCGAGCACCACTTCTTCTTCGGCGCTCGAAGTTCGACGTCCTACTTCTACGGCCTGGCCAAACCGAGCAACGTCAATCTCGAACTGGTCGATCTGGAGGCCTTCAAGAAAGCAGCGCAGCGGGTCGAGTTTTCGCCCGACGTCCGCATCGAGGCGCCGCGGCTGTTTGTACCGGAAACGCGGTGAGCGCGGCACGCCGGAATGGGCGGCGTTGACTCCGGGATTTCTTCGTCACGACGGGATGACCTTGCATGGCAGATGACGCTGCACCCGGAAGCACCGGGGCCTCCGATTACCGCTGGCAGAGTCCGGGCTCGGGCACATCCGCTGGATCGGGCGGCGGATTCCGTCGGGGGCCCTGGCTGGTCGCGCTTGCCGGTCTGGTCCTCGCGCTGCTGACCACGCTGGTCGTTTGGCTCCTCTTCATCAGCCCGGCGCCGCCCCCGCCGTTTTACCTGATGATCAGCATTGCTGACTACAACGCCAGGGAGTATCCGATCGTCGCGTTCACCCGGCAAGACGGGGAGCGGATCCTGCGCCACTTCCCCGCCCGGAACCAGCCGGAGACCAAGACCAAGGAGCTTCTGCGCAAGGAGTTGAAGGGGCTCGCGCTCAAGTCGGACCCGTTGATTCTGCACATCACTGCCCTGGCCTTGACGCGCGACGACAAGGTTTTCCTCTTGCCGGGGGACGCCAATCCCAGCGATGAATCGACCTGGCTCGATGTGCGCGACGTGCTGACGGCGGTCGGCGCCTGCCCGGCGGCACATAAGCTACTGATTCTCGATCTAGCACGCCCGCTCGCCGACCCGCGCCTGGGGGTGCTGACTGACCGCGTGGCGGAAACGCTGGAAACGATCATCGCCAGCGAAAAGCCTGGATTCCAGGTGCTCCTTCCGTGTTCGGTCGATCAGGCAGCGCTTGGCTCCGACGTCTTGCAAGGCTCGGTGTTTGCCTACTATCTTGATCAGGCCTTGCAAGGCCATGCGGATGTGAACAAGGACCTGCGGGTCACCGTCAAGGAAGTCGGCGCGTTTCTGGAAGCGCGCGTGGATCGCTGGGCGCAGACGAGTCACGCCGCCCGGCAAACGCCACGCCTCTTGGGCGGCGGCGACGATTTCGTCATCGTGACCATCAGCAAGGGAACTCCCGGCGAGCTTGAACGCGCGGAATTGGAAGCGTATCCGGAACGCCTGCAAAAAGCGTGGCTGGAACGCGACAACGCCTGGACCCAGGAAGCCCAGCGGCGCGCGCCGCGCATGTTTGCCAAGGTCGAGGCTCACCTGTTGCGCCAGGAGGCCCAGTGGCGCGGCGGGGCCTTGCAAAAAAAAGACCAGGCGTCGCTCGATGACGAGCTTCAGGGAGCGTTCGCCGATCTCCTGCGCGCTGCCGCGGTGCGTTACTCCCCGCCGCGTTCGCTGGCCTTGGCTCTGGAGCAGACGAATGCGAAAAAGGACGCGGCACTGGCCGAGGCCCTCGTCAATCTCCTGGCCAATACCAAGCCGGTCGCCGAGAAGAAGGACCTCAACGCCAAGGTCGAGGCGGAGGTCCTCAAGAAGCTGACCGACCTGAAGGACGGCGATTTTCCGCAGCACGCCTGGGCGGTCCTGGAAGGGCTGGAACGCCAGCCGAAGCTGATGCCTGAGCATTTTCGTGTCGTCCAAAAAGTCTTCACGGACTTGAAGCCCAAGCAACGCTATGTCGAGCTGGTCTATGTCCAGCGGCTCATCGATTATGTCGAGCGCCGAGACGCGGACGCCTGGCAGTCGAAGCGCGTGCAGGCGGTTCTGCAGGCGTTGCGCGAGCGCGAGGCGGCCATGGCCCTGCTCGATCGTGAGCCGTCCTTGCTGCCGTGGCTGGCGGGAGTCATCGAGGACGGAGATGCCCTGCGCCGCGAGGGGGAGAAGAAACTTCTCTGGGGAGGCTCATCGACGTGGGAAGACGCCTTTGAAAAATTGCAGGCGGCCAGGATAAAGTACGGCGACGCCTTGCGGTTGTTCGAGATCTTGCAGCGAGGTCGGCGCGGGCTGGATCGCGCTTTCGCGGAGCTCCCCGCCGATCTTCGGCTCGTATGCGATGGGCCGGAGTTCAATGCCTCGGCCGAGAAAACGTGGCTGAGCGCGGCCGGGGAAGCCGAGAAGCTGCGGGGCTTCTTCGCGGCGGCGCCGAAGGGGGCCGCGCGGCCCGCTGCTGACGTCGGCGCGACCGTGGACACGCTGGCGCGCAATCTTGATCGTTATTTGCAAGTCCTCGGCGAAGCGCGGCGTCGGTCGCTGCTGCGTGTCCAGAATGAAGAGGTGGCCGTGGTGGTGCCGTTCGCGCAGGTATTGCTGGAGAGCCCGCTGGTGAAGGGCCCGGACCGAGCCGCCTTGATGGTCAAGCAGCGCGCCGTGGCGGCAAAACTGCGCGACGCCGCCGATCAGCAGGACAAGGACGACAACAAGCTGGGCCGGCTGACTCCGCTCGCCAACGCGATGCGTACGACGCCGACCGGTGAACGCGGGCTCGCGCGGGCGCGCATGGCCATCGCGCTGCTGCGCCTCGGCGGCGCCCTTCCCGAAGCGAACGTCATTGTGCCGACCAAGGCCAACGGCAAGGAATGGACCGACCTGGAGCGAAAGCTGCGCGATGCCTGGTCGAGCGAATTGCTGAAGCAATGGCAAGAGGCCAAGGCCGATGACGCCGCCGATGCCCTGAATCGGCTGGTGTCGCCGTGGGGCCTGGATGGCCGGGCGGGCGCGCTGGACAAAGACCCGAGCCTTCGTCTACAAAAGAATGTGCGCGAGGCGTTTCGTCGCTGGCTGCAAGAGCGTCATCAGTCGGAGGCGCGAGCACTGGAGGGATTGAAAGACGAGCCTCTTCATTCGTTTCATCTGGATGCCGCGCGCGAACTGGACGCTGGCGCGGGGCCCTGAAAGCACATGCTTTCCACCAGCCCGAAGCGCAAGCGACAAGGTTGGCGCGTGGTATCCCGTCGCTTGCGCTCGGGGCTGGTAAGGTGGGGGGCGGTAGAATGGGTAAGTCCTCTTGCAGTCCAACGCCATTCATGGTCTATTGATGGGAAGCAGCCATCCGAATTCACTTTCGTAAGGATCTTCCATGAGGGAATATCACGAAATCGCGGGCTTTCAGCGCCTGCCCTGGCTTTTGGCCGGCATCGCCCTGGTGCTCCTGGCGCCGGTCCACCTGCATGGACAGGAATCGCCGCACCTACTCGAAATACCGCTCAAGGCAAGCGACGCGCCGCTGGCCATCAACGTGCGGCCCAATGTGCCGACTAGCATCAGCCTGCTCCTGCAAAACCCCGGCGCCGACGACCTGCGCGGCGTCACCGTGAAGCTGATGAATGCTGACGGCGAGCAGGTCCTGGCACAAACGGCTGAAGTCGATAAGCTCGCGTCGAAAGGCAAGGTTCGGGTCGCCTTTCCGAAGGCCAAAGAGGACAAGGAAAAGGACAAGAAAGACAAGAACGGCGCCGGCAAGCTGGAGCTGCCTGGGCCGCCGTTTCGACTCCAGTTGTGGATCGAGGCCAAGCAACCCAAGGAATTTGTGACCATCAAGCGTAACGTGAGCTTGCACATCAAGGAGCCACGCGAATACGCAACGTCTGTGCCCCGCTACGACAAGGCCAAGAAGCGCGTCGATTTCAAGGTCAAGTACAGCGATCCCGACAACCTGACGGGCCCGCATGAATGCCAGGTACACCTGGTGCGCGGGCCGGAATTTGAGGAGAACAAGAAAGGGACGTTCAGCCAGTTGATCACCATGCCGCGCCAGGCGATTGATTTGTTTGCAGAGGATCTCGCCTTCACGGCGCCGACGATTCGCGACGGCCGGGTGTCGCTTACGGTGGATGGCTACGAGCGCGCGTTCACCTATCCGATTGCCCTGCTGGGCTCCGGCGATCTGGACGAAGTGGCGCTGGGGCAAAAGATCGGCGCCCGCGTCCGCGTTCCGAGTTTTGCGAAGCCGGCGGAAAAGTTCAAGGTCTTCCTGGAGATGGACGGACCGCTCAGCCCCGATTATCGCGTCGAGCTTGCCCTTGACCGTGCCGGCACGAAGCAGGAATACGAAACGGTCAAGTTCACCGGACTTCGGCAGCAGAAGGTAGGCCTCGGCTTCTCGCCAGCCGGCGATCTGGTGTGCCAAACCAAGGTGCAGGACTGGCAAGCAGAGTTCAACACGACCGGGGTCTTTGGAAAGCTGTGGTTCCGCGTCAGTGTGTTCAAGAAAGACGAATTGGTGACTCTGCTGATTCCAGAAGAGACTCGGCCTCACCTGGCCACGCAGGAGGCGGGGTTCGAATCCAAGCGTTTGTTCGCGCGCGTGATCCAGGACGAGACGCCGCCGTTGAACCTGGAATTTGTCAATCTGCCCAAGAATTGGCTCACCGGCAAGCCGCTCCCGGTGCTGATCCGCGTCACCAGGCCGCAAGCGCATCAGGCGCCGATCGAAAAGAAAGTAATCTTCTTTGCAGGCAAGCCGGCGCCGGACGGGAAGATCAATCCGGAGTCCATCGTCGGCATCGGCGAGTTCGATGCGGAAAGGGGCATTTGCAGCATCGTCCTGCCGGGCCCGGAGATGGCCGAGCCGCTGACTTTATCGGTGCAGGTGACGACGCGTGCCGGGATCCCTGCGGTGAAGACGGGGGTCGTCAACGTCAAGGACGCGAAGTTCGCGCTGGCCACCATCAAGGGTGTCGTCGCGCATGGCAAGGAAGGACAGCCCAAGCTCGACGTCGTCCTTGCCGACGGCGAGGGAAAACCCAAGGCGTCCGTGAAGAGCAACGCCAAGGGGGAGTTCGTTTTTGAGAAGGTCCCCCCGGGCAGTTATGTGATTTCCTCGAAGCGTGGGTTTCCAGCTCTGGTCGGCTCGCTCAAGCTGACGGTCCCCGAGGGAAAAGAGTTGATCGACAACGTTAATCTTCGTTTGATTGCCAAGTGAGAACCCAATCGCAATAATAGGCTGCACATCCTCTCGAGGATGAAGGATGATGGATGAAGCTGGTAGGATGAAGTAGAAATCTCTCGTTCATCCCTCATCCCTTTGCCTTCAGACTTCCGAGGTAGTCGCCATGCCGACATTCACCCAAGCCAATCAGCCCGTCGAGGTCATCACCCCGCTGGGCAAGGATGTACTGCTCCTCACCAGCTTTCAAGGTGAGGAAGGCATATCGAGGCTGTTCCAGTTCCGCATCGACATGATCGCCGATGCCAAGAAGGACATCGCCTTCGACAAGCTGCTTGGCCAAAAGATCGCCATTCGCCTCTCGATGCCCAACGGGAAGGTGCGGCATTTCAACGGCATCTGCAGCCGCTTCAGCCAGGGGGAAGGGGACGCCGACTTCATCGCCTATCAGATGGAGATCGTGCCGCAGTTCTGGCTGCTCACCAAGAAGGCCCAGTGCCGCATTTTTCAGCAGCTGAGCGTGCCCGATATCCTCAAGAAGGTCCTGACCGGCGTGGACATCGTCAACCAGATCGAGGGGACGTTCCACCCGCGCAACTACTGCGTGCAGTACCGCGAGACCGATTTCAATTTCGCATCGAGGCTCATGGAAGAGGAAGGCATCTTCTATTACTTCACCCACGCTGCCGATGGCCACAAGATGGTCCTCGCCAACACGCCTGCCAGCCATCCGCCGATGCCGGTGGCGAATGCCTTCGTCTATGAAAAGCTCCTGGCCAATACCCTCCATGAAGATCGCATCCTCAGCTGGCAGAAGCAGCAGGAGCTGGTAACCGGCCAGGTTACCCTCTGGGATCACAAGTTCGAGATGCACGGCAAGAACCTCGAAGCCAAGAAAACGGTCCCCGAAACCATCCAGGTCGGCAAGGTTGCCCACAAGGTCAAGGCCGGCAACGCCGAAAGCCGTGAGGTCTATGACTACCCAGGTGATTACGCCCCCCGCTTTGACGGCGTCAACTCCGGCGGCGGCGACCAACCTCCGGAAATCCAGAAAATCCTCAAGGACAACGAACGCGTCGCCACCATTCGCAGCCAGCAGGAAGCCGTGCAGAGCGTCAACATTCACGGCAGCAGCACCTGTCGCAATCTGGTGAGTGGCCACAAGTTCACGCTGCAAAAGCACGGCAGCGGCGACGGCGACTACCTGTTGGCCACCGTCAGACATCAGACCCTCAAGCCGGTGGATTACCGCAATGCCCAGTCGCCCCCGTTCCAGTACATGAACTCCTTCACCGCGATTCCCTTTGCCATGCCGTTTCGCCCGCAGCGCGTGACGCCGCGGCCGTTTGTGCAAGGCACGCAAACCGCCGTCGTCGTCGGCCCGGCCGGCGAGGAGATCTTCTGCGACAAGTATGGCCGTGTGAAGGTGCAGTTCCACTGGGACCGCGAAGGCAAGCTCGACGCCTCCAGCTCCTGCTGGGTGCGCGTCTCCACCCTCTGGGCCGGCAAGGCCTGGGGCATCACCAATGTGCCTCGCATCGGCCACGAGGTCATCATCGGTTTCGAGGAAGGCGATCCGGACCTGCCAATCATCATGGGCAGCGTGTTCAATGCCGACCATATGCCCCCGGGCGAGTTGCCGAAGGACAAGATGGTCAGCGGCCTGCGCTCGAACAGCACCCCCGGGGGCGGCGGGTTCAACGGCCTGATCTTCAACGACACCAAGAAGAAAGAACTGATCACGCTCCATGCCCAGTTCGACATGGACGCCACCGTCGAACACGACAATCGGCATACGGTCAAGAACGATGAAACCTGGTCCGTTGTCGGACACCGCAAGCACACCGTCAACAAGTCCGAGACCAACGTGATTGACAAGGGTCGCGAAACGACCGTCACCAAAGGCGACAAGCTGACCATCGCCGATGGCCAGAGCACCACGATCACCGGTGGCCAGACCATCACCATCGACGGCGGCTTGACCGAGAAAGTTACCGGCGGCGTCAAAGTCACCATCGACGGCGGGCGCGAGACAACCATATCAGGCAACGACACCCAGTCCGTCTCGGACTCCCAAACCGCGACCGTCGGAGCCAATCAAACGATCACCATTGGCGGCAAGCAAAAGATCGGCGTCACGGGCGCCATCGAGATCACCTCCGATGCCAGCATCACTCTCACCGTCGGCGGTTCAAGTATCAAAATCGAACCCGCAGCCATCACCATCGTCACCAAGACGTTGAAGATGGAAGGCCAGACCGCCGTCGAAGTCAAGGGAGCCAAGATCACCAGCCAGGCGACCGCCGTCAATGAAATGAAGGGCGCGATGGTCAAGTTGAACTAATCCGCTTGCGGCGTAGCACGCGCCTGTGCTACGCCGCAAGCGGCAAAGAGGCACACGTGTCGGACCAACCCGTCAATGCGGTCGATCGCCGGCTGAAAATGCTCAGCGGCCTGTGGATGGAGTTCGCCGAACTCCCCGAGGCTCGCCTCTTGCGCTGGTGCGCCCCGCTGGACGCCCAGCGTATCATCGAAACCTTTCTGGAAGTCCACAAGGAAGACCCCGACGGTGTGCCGCACCTGTTCTTTTTCGCGCAAGTCCCCTTCACCGATGGCGCCAAATACGCCGACCAGCTCGTCGCCTGGTTCCAGCAGTATTACGAGAACAACAAAGAAGGCATCATCGAGGAAGGCGAGGATGCCGGCTGGCAGTGTCCAGCGGCGGCGCCGGGAAAAGACGGACTGACCTTTCTCCTGCAAGTGCTGGCCTCGTTCCAGGCATACTACGCTACTCTGTTCGATAAGCTGGCGCTGGCGGTCCTTCCGCCGGAGATTCGCGATGAAGCCGCGTGGGCCGATTGGCTCAAACGGCTGCTCGCCCTGGAGATCCCGGCCAGTGTGCGTTTCCTGATCGTCGACGATGGGAAGAGCCCGCTGCTCGATGCCCTGGCCAAGGCGGAGCCGAAGAAACTTGTCCGCCAGACTCCCGACATCGACATGCCGACGATTTACCGCGAGTTGCTGAAGGAATCGGGGGGGAGCGGGCCGGGGGTGATGTTCCGCAAGCATTTCGTCGAGATGACGCTGGCCGGCCAGGCGGGGGATCTCGCCGCTGCCACGGCGCGCGCCGAGGCGGCCTTCAAGATCGCCACCGAAAACCAATGGCCCCAGATGCAGGTCGTCGCCCACATGGGCCTGGCGGCGATCGTCCTCACGGGGGACAAGGCCCAAGCGCTTGATCTTTATCGGCAATCCGCCGCCATTGCCGCGAAAGCCGCTGAAGGGGGCGATGCGGTGGCGCCGAAGCTGGTCGTGCAAGCGCGGATGGCCGAGGCGTCGGTCTTGTTCGGCGAGCAAAAGTACCAGGAGGCCGGCGCCATCTATCAAGAGACCGGGCCGGCCGCCGAAGCGGCGGGCGATCCCATCCTGGCGATGGAAAACTATCGCATGGCCGCGTACTGCCTGGAGCAAATCAAGAATGCCGAGCAGTCATGGGCGTGCGCCACCAAGGCTCTTGACGCCGCCGAGCAGATCCCGGCGGAGACGCGCCGACAGACGCTCGTCCACCACGTCGGGCACGGCATGCTTCGGCTGGCCAAGAAGGCGCCGTTTGCCGAACAGGAGAAGAGTGTGCGTGAGCGTCTGACGGCCATGATCGGTCCGGACTGGGAGAAGAAATCGCCATGATGCCGGCCGCCAAACATTTTGATCCGCTCATCGGCATTGATATCCACATGATCCAGCCGCCGGGCCCGGTGCCGCCGATCCCTGTGCCGCACCCCTTCATCGGCATGGTGATCGACCCGATGGAGTACGCTCCGTTCATCGGCGGTACGGTGAAGGTCAACAGCATGATGCGCGCCGTCGCCGGCACGGGCGGGAAGTGCCTGCCGCCGCACATCCCGATCGGCGGCGTCTTCGTCAAGCCCCCTGCCAACGAAGCCGAGATGTTCATGGGGAGCGCGACCGTCGATTTCGACGGCGACCCCGCATCCTACATGGCCCTGCCGGCGCTGTCGTGCCATGACATCGGCATGCCGTCGCCGCCGCGCATGAAGAAACACACCAAGCCGAAGTCGCTCGAACTGCCCACGACGGTGGTTTTGCCCATCCCCGCCGGCCCGCCGGTTTTAATCGGCGGCCCGCCCACGATCAACATCATGGGCATGATCATGAAGGTGGGGATGTCGGCGCTGGGCAAGGCATTCAAGAAGCTCAAGTCGTCCAAGCTCGGCAAGAAATTTGCCGCGTTCCTGAAGAAGAAAAAGCAGAATATCTTCAAGAACATGAAGCCTGGCTTTCTGAAATGCAAGGTCCTGAAGGCCGAGCCCGTCAACAGCATTACCGGCGAAGTGACGGTGGAGCAGCAGGACTTCTCCCTGCCGGGCCCGCTTCCCTTTGAGTGGAACCGGACCTACGGCTCGCAGAGCGAGCGGATGGGTCTGTGCGGGTATGGCTGGCAGACCCCCGCGGACGCCCGTTTGGTTTTCGAGTCCGACGGATCGGTCACCTTTGCCGATGGCGGCATGGGCGCAACCAGTTTTCCATCGCTACCCACAAGCGGGTCGATCCAGGAAGAGACCGACGGCGCGGTGCTGACGAACCAGGCCGGGCTTCTCACCGTCCGCATCAAGTCCGGCCTTACCTATTTCTTTGCCCAACGAATGCCTGGCGCGACCGAGGTCCTGGTCGAATCCGTCCGCGACCGGCGCAGCAATCCGCTTCATTTCACCCGCAACGGCGCCGACCTGGTTTCAATCGCAGACAACTCCGGTCGGCGAATCGAAGTCAAATGCAAGCTCGGGCGCATCGCCGAGATGTACCTCAGCCACCCTTCCGAATCCCAGCCACGCCTGCTGGTTCGCTACGAATACAACGCAGCAGGCGACCTGGTGACGGTGTACGACGCGCTCAACGCGCCGAACCGGCTCGTCTACAAGAATCACTGTCTGATCAAGCAAACCGACCGCAACGCACTCTCTTTCTACTGGGAGTACGACGAGTACACGCCCAAAGGCAAGTGCATCCATCCGTATGGCGACGGCGGCCTTTACGACTATCGCTTCGAGTATGTCGAAATCCTCCAGGAAACGCGCGTCACCGATTCGCTTGGCAAAGTCACCACGATCCAGTACGACGAACGTTTTCTGCCGGTCAACGAAATCGATGCCCTGGGCGGCGTGACAACGTACGAGTACGACGACGCCGGCAGGACAGTCGCGGTGATGGACCCGCTGGGGAACCGCACGGAATATGAGTACGACGAGAGGGGCAACCCGCTGAAACGGACACGCCCCGACGGATCCGTTGTCGCCGTCGAGTATGACGACCTAGACCTTGCCGTCAAGATTACCGATGCGAATGGCGGGATTTGGGAGCAATCTTGGGATGGGCGTGGCCTCCTCACCGAACAGAAGTCTCCGCTCGGCGCCGTATCAAGATTTGAATTTGACTCTGTAGGACAGTTGCAAACCCTCATCGACCCTCGCGGATCTCGCCTGTCCTTCACCTTCGATGGTTTTGGCGATCTCAGGACCCTGACCGATGCGCTGGGCCATCGTACAGAGTTCACCTACGATGTCCTGGGGAACCTTGCTCGTCGGATTGACCCCTTAGGACGGATCAGCACCTACCGCCACGATAACAAATCTCGCCTTCTGGAGATATCGTTTCCCTCGCACGCCAAGATTCAGTGCGAGTACGATTCAGAAGATAATCTCATACGATTCGTCAATGAGAGTGGAGCGGAAACTCGCCTTGAGTATCGCGGGCTCGGAAAAATCGCCAAGCGAATTCAACCAGGCGGGTTCAGTGTCCAATACCAATACGACACTGAGGAACGTCTGGTAGGTATTACCAATCAACGCGGCGAAAAATTCAGAGTGGCGCGCGATGCCTTGGGGCGTGTCACCGCAGAGGTCGACTATTGGGGCCAGTCCCGCAGCTATGACTACGATGCGGCTGGAAACGTGCTGGCCGTGATCGATCCACTTGGACGGCAGGTCAATTACAAATGCGACCCGGTCGGGCGCGTCATTCTGAAGCTCCTGCCAAATGGCACGGAGGAATCATTTGCCTACGATGCCAACGGGAATTTGATCGCAACCGAAAACGACCATGGCGCAATCAGCCGCGAGTTCGATGCTGAGGGGCGACTGATCAAGGAAACGCAAGGCGAGTCGTTTTCTCTCGAAAACCGCTACGACACCGCAGGCAATCGAGTCGCGCGGGTTGCAAGTTCGGGGAACCTGGTGGAATGTGCCTACGACCGGGCAAATCAGGTCGCCTCCATGACAATCAATGGCGGAGAGTCCCTGCGCGTGGAGCGCGATGCAGCCGGCCAGATCACACGCGAGACATTGACGACAAGCGTCTGGCGGCGTTTTGGCTATGATCCGGATGGAAACCGCACCGAACACGCGGTGTCCATCGCGGAGGGGCCGTTGTTCTCGACACGATTTGAATACGACCGGGCCGGCAATCTCACCAAACACATCGATAGTCAGTTTGGGATTGACATTTACAGCTACGATCCGATCGGGCAAATCATCGAACATATCGATCCTGAGCGAAGGCTCACGCGCTTCCTGAACGATCCGGCGGGGGATCGCCTTCGCACTCGCGTGGAAGGCCCGGGCGTTTCGTCAGTATCCGAGAAGACTGGTGATGGCTGGCGCCGTGAAGGAGTGTACGAAGGAACGCTGTATCGGTTCGATCGAGCGGGCAATCTTGTAGTGCAGCGTGACTCGGAACGAGATGTGGAGTTGGTCTGGGATGCTAATCAGCGATTGATCGAGAGCCGCGATCGAGGGGTGTCAACGTACTACGGATACGATCCGTTGGGCCGACGCCTATTCAAGGAGACGAGAGGAGTCCGAACGCAGTTCTTCTGGGACGGTGACGCACTTCTCGGCGAGACCTTGATCGACGCATCCCAGCCAGACAAAGCAGCCCCGGTGCGCGAATACGTGTACTACCCGGGGACATTTGATCCGCTGGCTTTGGTCGTTGCGGACGCAACGAGCCGACAGGTCTATCACTACCATAACGATCCCAACGGCTGTCCCACGCGGATGACGGACGCGTCGGGATCGGTGCAATGGGCTGCTCATTTTGGTCCATGGGGCGGCGTCCAACGTTCGGCGGCAAACGTGGTTGCGAATCCCATTCGATTGAAGGGGCAGTATTACGATCCTGAGACGGCACTCCATTACAATCGATTTCGATACTACAGTCCGCACATCGGCGCTTTCGTCTCGCAAGATCCCCTCGGTATCGCTGCCGGCGCAAACCTTTATATGTTCGCAGTCAATGTAATGATGTGGACCGACCCCTATGGCTTGGACTGCTCCAGCGATGCCGCTAAGCTTCGCCAGAACTTGGTAGCGGCAGGCCATGTCGAGCCGGGTTACCCCAATGCCGCCCACCACATGGTGATGTCGAATTCGACCGACCCCAGGATGATCGCGGCGCGTGGCCACATCACCACGCATGGAGTAGACATCAACGATCCGAGTAACGGCATCTTCCTGCCCCGCGGCTCGGCAGACGCTGTCGGTACGGGTCTGCCTCCTCACTCCAGATTGCATACCAACGAATACAAACAGGCCGTCCACGACAAGATTATGGCCGCGACCAGCCCGGCCGAGGTGCAACAGGCGCTCACGGACATTCGTCAGGGTCTCATTGGGGGGACGTTCCCGTAGTTCAAAAGGAGGAGACGCCATGCCCGTGCCGCTTGAAACGTTATTCGATGAGTCCCAGCAACAATACGAGCCGATTCGAACGCGCACCCGCGCGCAGGTCGCCAGCTGGGTTTGGGCTACCGGTCCCTTGCCGCCCGTGCTCCCACTCTGGTTCGAGCGGACACGACTCAAACCAGGCAAGGTCATGGATGGAGAGCCCAGCGCATGCAAAAATGTCTATGCCTACGGATTTTCGGCCGATCACGCTCTGCTGGTGAAGGAGCAGTACACCGGGATTGAGGGGCAATGCTACGAAGAGTTCTATGTTTACACTGCCGACTCGTGCGAGGGCTGGCGTTTTTCGAATTTCGCGTCCAAAGAACTCGTGAACGTCACCCGTCGCACGGACTCGGCAGAGAATGCCACTCGCTTCGAGACCTACACGGCAATCAGTCGCTCCGAGGAATTCTACACGCGCATAGGTGGGCGCGTGACGGAGATTCGCGTGCGACAGCAGGAGCACGGGAAGGACTGGATCGAAACGGTGTTCACGGCGACCTACGATACCTACGGCGAGCTGCAGGCCCTGGCAAAGCGATATGCCAATGGGAAGACCGAAGACGTCGTCAGAAAACCGGCAGCAACGTATTCTGAGAAAGACCTGCGTCGATTAATCCTAACCCGGCTACCAAAGACGGTGATAGACCTGATTGCCGGAGCCAAGATCGGCGACGCGGCCTACTGCGTGGTCCTCGCCTACGGTCCCGATGATGTCGGGCCGATCTTGCCGCCGATCTTGGGAGTGGGTCTCGAGAAAGAGCGTGTTGCTTTCCGCGCAAGCCACGGAGAACGCGTCAAGGACCTACTCTGGAATCCAGCCGAATTCAATAACTACGACACGCCAGCGCTGGCCCTGACCGAACCGGAGTTAATACGCGCTTGCGACGATTACCGCGCCATGTTGGCCCAGCGATCAGCGTCCCAAGATGCGCGGAAGCTCCTCTGTGAAGTCGCTGCCCAGCTCGCAGCGATGGATTGGACCGGACGCTTGAACGTCACTGCCGATTTCGCTGTGTTCGCTGTTGACTTCGAGGGCACTGATCTGAAGAAGAACCTGACCGCGAGCGTCGCTGCGCCTCTGCGCAAGTTGTTCGTGTAGCAGCCGGCCTTTCCTGGTGTCTGCCTAAGCTGGTGCCGTTACCTCCACCCCCTGCCCTTTCGCGATCTCGATCAGCTTGTCGCGGAACGGTTCGTGCAGCTTGCCGATCTCGGCGGGGTCCACCACTGCTTCAAAGGAATCGGTGCCCGACATCTCGGTGCTCTCGATGACCAGCTCGTCTGAACGCAGAAACGTCGGGATCACCGAGGAGATCGGCAAATCGCCGAGCCCTTCCGCCTTGCCCGAGGAGATCGTAAAGTTCGCTGCTTCGAGAATCTTCACCAGCTTTGCGCCCCAGCCTCAAAGCCTCTCGCCGCGGCAGTGGCTGGCCGAGTTGGTCGCTTCGCGATTGTCGTTCTGGCTCGATTCTGTGTTGCCCCTTGCATAACGCATTGCGAGCGCGAAGCCGCACGCGGCGGGGTGGTTAGATCACGTCGAGCCGGGGGTGGTCGGGGACGGTGAAGACGGTGTCGTCGGCGTGGCGGGAGTAGGATTGGGTGCGCGACCAGGTGTTCCAGCCCAGGCGCGACGCCGTGCCGGTCTGGGTGCCGGGGACTTCTTCCTTCTTCAATAGCAACTGGAACTCGACATCCATCTCGGCGCCGAGATAGAGACGGACCAGCTGGGCCACGAGGAAGATGCGCTTGCGCGTCGGTTGTGGAGTGCGGTCGGGGAGCAGGTCGAGGAAGGTCGCATAGTCGAGCGGTCCGAGCTGGATGCGCACCTTGCTTTGCACGTCCCAGATGCGGTCGCCCACCAGCGTGTCCTGGCCGAGGCGGGCGTTGCGCATGCCCGTCGCGGTCTGGCTGTCCTGGTTCAGATGGAGCCATTGGCCCTGGAATTGAAAGACCTTCACCGGCAGTTTGAGGTAGACCTGGAGGAGGACCTCGAGCGAGGCAGCACAACGCGGGCGGTGGGCGAGCAGGCCTCCGAAGCGGAGGAGGCCGAGGTCATCGATCCGGACCAGTTCCTTCTCGCGGGCTCCGTCAGAAGCGTCGGCCTTGGGTTCGGCGCAGGTGACGCGGAGGCGGTTGCGGTGGGAGCGAAAGCCGAGCCCGATCAGGCTGAACATGCTGCGCGAGAACGGATCGGGCTCGCGCTGCGTTGTCTCGCCGCGTTCGAAGGGGAGGTAGAAACGGTACTTCTCCCAGGCGCGGTAGAAGAGCGAGATGAAGCGATGGTTGAAGAGATCGAGCCATTCCTGGAGAGCGGCACGTTCATCCCCCTTGCTTTCGGTCCACAGACGTTCGGTGTAGGGGCGAGGCAAGGCGCCATTGGGGCCGGTCATGCCCATGAAGTTGACGGTCATGCGCGGCGGCTGACCGGCGGTTTCGCGCACGAGCTTCTGCATCGTGCTGGCGGGGAAGGAGAGGGACAGGTGTGCGACGAAGCGAACGATCTCGCGCTGGGGCGGACCGTCCTCGCCGACGAGGACGCGATCCTTTTGGCCCAGCAGCCTCAACAGGCGAATGGCCTGGAAGAAATCGAAGGAGCAGATGCCTTCGGGTTCGAACAGGTCGTCCTGAAGGGTGCGTAGAGCCGCGGCGGGCGCGCTGGCGTCCTGGGGAGTCTTCAGCGTCGTTGCCGACGGTGGGTTCAGGGGAGCCGGTGGGCTCCCGCTCGGGGCGGCCATTTCTTGAGATATCCTTCGGCTTGGGTGGTGCGGGCCAACAGTTTGGTGAACGAGTTCACGCCGGTGTAGAGCGCGAGAAAGCGTTCGAGGACGGAGGCGACCAGGAACGGGCCGGTGCCGGTGTATTTTTCTTCATCGAATTCGAGGAGCACTTCCATGCCTCGGCACATGCCGGCCTGGGAAGGGGAGCTGCGCACGCGTTCCAGAATGGGGCGGGAACGCACGGACTTGATCCCCTCGATGATTTGCTGATTGACCGCGACCAGCTGCGGGGCGGTTGGACCGGAGAAGTCGCACAGGCTCAGGAGTTCGCGCAGGGCGCGTAAGCCTTCTGCGCCGTCGATGAGGGAAACGTGATTCAGGCAGTTCTGCCCGAGCAGGCGCCAGTACGTGCCACGGCGTCGAAACGGGCGCAAGGGGGCACTCGGCTTGTGCAAGAGCGTCAACCATCGGGTCTCGCCGGCGGGATCGGCGGGGAACAGGAGGCGGTCGCCGCCTTGCTGAAACTTGAACGGGAGGTCGCGGTTGGTACACATCGCCTGAACGTCGAGCACGGTGTGGTCCGGCTTGGCGGGATGAAACTCGGGATCGACTATTGTCAGATGCACCTCGGTGCCGGGCACCTCCGCCATCAACGAATCGCGCCGGCTCGCAGCGAAGTAGGCGGGGGGATTCACGCTGCTGATAAGGTCGCTCGCATAGAACGGCAGGACGTCGCGAATCACGCCCGTGTCGGTGTCGAGCGTGCGGACGGACTCGATGCGGTACACCTCCATGCCGCGAGGCAACCGGCGCGACGGGACCACGCGATAGTCCGCCTGATGATGATGGAGATCGATCGGCTCGGCGCTTTGATGAAAGAGGTTGACGATCGGCGCACAACCCAGCAGCAGGTTCTCGGCGGACAGACCGCGTTCGAGGTTCTCCTGGGTTTGACTGAAGTAGAGGAGCACCTCCGCGGTAGCGCCGAACCCGCGGCCGACGAGTTGCTGCCAGCCGGCGAGATCGGCGAAGAGGAATTTCTGCGGGAAGCCGAGCAACTCCATGAGGAGCCGATAGCCGACGAACGACTCGGAGGGGAACGGGAGCAACCCTTCGTCCAGGTCCAGGCCGACCTGGAATAGGCACTGATCCGCGGGCAAACGCACGGGCTGGACGGATCGGCCGCCGCCGAGCGGTTGAAACGCAACCCCGAGGCAGCGATTGAAGAGGATCTCGTAAAGTCCGGCAATCAATTGACGCTCGCCGCTCAGGAAAAGACGGAGCTTGTCGAGGCCCAGGTCGTCCCAGCGGGCGCCGCCCGTGCACGCGAATTGCATGCGCAGCACCGCGACGGTCCCCTGCGGCGGGCGAACGTTACTGTCAAACGGGCTTGTTTCCCACGAGGCGTGCGTCAACTCAATGGGCCAAACGGTGACCGGATAGCCGAGCGTGTATTGCAGCCGCTCCGCCTGGGGGCCAAAGGCTTGACTGCGCAGCGGCGTGTCCTTGTCGAGCTGCCACGGCTTGCCTGAAGCGGAGCCCTGTGCCTGGGCAATGGCCATTGACGGGAAGATCAGCCCGAGGTGCGGATAGAGTAGCTGGAGCATGCTCTCGGTCAGCTCGGGGAAATCGCTATCGACCTTGTGGCGAACACGGCCGGCGAGGACGGCGAAGCCCTCGATGAATCGTTCCAGGTGGGGATCGACGTTGCTGGCCGGGTCCGGCGCCAGGTGCTTCGCATTGGCGGGGTAGCGCTCGGCGAAGGTCCGCGCAGTTGTCTCCAGAAAGAGCAGCTCCTGTTCGCAGAAGCCTTCAATGGGCTGGCTCATATTCGCTACTTCACCTTCGGCAAACGAGGGTGGGTGTCACTCCGCCCGTGACGGCCGCACTTTACCCGTTCGCAAAATGCCCCGAGGAAAGGTCAAGCGTCTTGTCGAACATCAATTCCGGAGCCGGATCGACCGCGAGCACCGCCCGCAGGTGGAGTTGAATCTTCAACGGGCCGTCTTCTCCCGTGATCGAGACCTCCACGTCTTTGAGGCGAGGCTCATACCGGAGGATCTTCGCCTCCAACACCCGGCAAATCTCCTGGGCGTCGATGGCCTGCAAGCGCGTCAGCGTCGCCAGATCGGGCAGGCCATAGCCTGCGACCGCGGCAAAGCGCGGGTAAAGCTCGGTGTCCTGCGAGTCGTCGGACCGGGTGTTCAACAGGCGTTCCAGGTCCTCCTCGATAGCTTGCGCCATCTGGTCCATGGAGTAGCCCGCCCGCGCTGTGCTGCCACGCGAGTCGGGGTCGATCAGGCGATCGACGATCGAAGGAAGCAGACCGGGTTGATCATCCATGGGGGCGATCTTACCAGAATGCGGCGTTAGATCAAGAACACGCTTTGCCAGCGTGCTAGGAATAGGACCGCAGTCCTGCGGATCAGGCTCTGGGAATTCCTTTTTTCTGAAGGGCCCACTGGAGCGAGTTATCCGTCCAGAGCAGGTCGAAAGCGTCGCTCTCGCGCCACTCGTGGCTGACCTTGCGATTGGCGAGAATGATCCCGCCCGGACGCAGGGCATCTTCGATGTGCAGTTCGAAGCGAGCCTGGACCTCATCGTCGGCGAAGGGGCCGTAGTAATAGATGACGTCGAAGTCGGCCCAGCGATCGAAGGCCAGCAAGTCGCCCTCTTCGACGCGGACGGAAGGAAAAAATCGCCGGGAAAGCTCGATGTACTTGGGAACGATTTCGATGCCGGTCACGTTGAAACCAAGCTCCTTGGCGAGTGCGGCGACGAAGCCGAAACCAGAGCCGCATTCCAGGAAACTCGGCGACTTCGCAGGCGTGGCATTTCGGGCGAGGCGCAACAGGGCCAGGGTCGGCAAAGCGGGCATGCCGACGAAGCCCCAGCATTCGGGCCGACCTTCCAGGGTCCCGATGCCGCCGCCGACCCAGTCCCGAAGCGAGGCCTGGATGCTGTCCAGGAGGGCGGCGAACGGCTCGGCGTCTTGCGTCATTGCTGTGGCCTCTAACGGGGATTGCGCCAACGAGCTGCACGCCTGGCTTTCGGAATAAGTAGGGACCGGTTGCCGACAGCAAACGCTGCAAGCCGCGCGACAAGAAGACGATACGCGCCGCCCGCGCAGATTGGTTAGCCACGGATGAAACACGGAAGGAACACGGAAGGAACACGAAAAAAGACAGGATAGGGTAAGGAACCCAGCCCTGGAGTTTTATCCGTGTTCCTTCCGTGGCCAAATTCATCCGCGATTGCGGCTGGGCCGCGCCGTGAACTCCAGCCCCAATTTCAAGTCCTTGCGAGCCCCTAAGGATCGTTGTGACGAATAACTTCCCGTATGGAGACTTCGTAAACGAGCCGCGACCGTCAGGGAACGTTGGCAAGAGCCGATTCCCGCTCCCTGACGGTCGCGGCTCGTGGTAGACAAATCGAGAAGTTATTCTTCTAAACGATTCTAAACCGCTCTCATGGCAGCCCAGAAGTCCTTGGCCAGTTGATTGGCTTGCGGCTCTTCGCCGCCCCCCTTGTTGGTGGTTTTCTTGCCGCTTTGAGTACAGAAGGGGTCCGGCTCCCCGCGGTTGTATTCCCAGAGGCCCCCTGCGCTTGAGAAACGCAGGTGGTAGCCGCCACGGCGCAGCCAACCCTCGAAATCATCGCTCTCGCCGTGAATGGTCACGTGCGGATTTTGAATACCAGAAACGCGGTAGACCCAGCCATCGCTACAGGACTCACGGGTCCATTCGCTGCCGTTAACGGAAATCTTCGCGGGAAATGCCATATTGTTCTCCTTGAGTGCCACATTGGACGCTTTGTGCAACCGATCACGATTCGAGCATTTCGAATTGTATTTGTTATCCGGAAAAAAAACGATTATCAAGCGTACATGTCAAAATCTGACTATAGAGGTTCAATTCTGGACCGCAACAACGGGTCAAGAATTGCAAAGAACGAAGAAAACAGGTCCTCCGCCGGGTATTTCATTTCCCGTGCCTCGCGCTGTTCCGCAGCGTTATCCAGGGCCAACGGAAGCGGCAATAGCACGGGCACCGTGCCGTGCAATTGGGCGTAGAGCGTGGCCAATGCCTGAGTCAAACTGACCGGCGCAAGCACGGGCCGAATTTGGATGTTGTAGAGGACTTCCGTGCCGGCCCGTTCGCCTGGCACCGAGCACATTTCGGGCGGGCTCGTCACCAAATGTTCTCGACAGGCCGTCGGTCTGAAGGGATGGATCGAGCACGATTCCGCCTCCAGAAAGGGGCACGGGAGGCCTAGCTTGAAGTAATCGATCGCCAGCCCTACGACATCTTTTTCATTGTTTTCTTCCGGAAGCAGGGAACGCTCGCCAAACCCGTTGGCATGCAGAACTTCCTTGGTCGAATCAAAACGCGCCAAGACACTTTCCCGTCTGTCTTTGGGTTGGCCAGCCAAATACTCGTAGAGCAAGAATGCTTCGGGCATAGAGACCGGGACAGCTTGTCGACAACACGCGCCACAGCCTGCCACGCACGAGATAGACCGGCCTGCGTTTTGGGCGTCCTTCACTCCCATTCCAACCAGGCGTTCTTCCAGAGGGAACAGATTGAACACGAACTCAGCCAGGCGCATTTGGCCCGCGGGAACATTGAATCGAGCCTTCAAGGGTCCATACCGAGTTGGCAGGTCGATATTCATGCGAATGACGCGATTTCAGCGTTGGCACGCCTGGAAGGCGTGTCAAGACGCTTAGTAACGCTCGGAAAATAACTTCCCGATTCGTCCCATCGTAGCCACAAGCTGCCAGCTTGTGAGCTTGCGCCGAAAATACAAGCTCACAAGCTGGCAGCTTGTGGCTACGACAAATCGATCGCGAGTTTAGTTCGCCGGAATTCCTTGGCACAGGCGAGGCGCCTCCGCGCCCGGCGCAAAAGCGCCAACCACGGCCTGCCAGCGGTTTGACCCGCCAGCAGACCGCCGCTGCGTACTTTCCTGGGTACCTGCAAGACCGTTGAACCAGGTGATTGGCTGGACACAGAGAAAACCAGCCAGAAGTCCCGGGACACTCCCTGCGACCGGGAGCTTACACCGTCGGGGCTTCCCAGGAATCCAACGCCGTGATGCCGCCGTCATTCCAGGTCCATTCAATCTTTTCGTACGTCATGGCGACCTCCTCGTATTCGGCGAACCTCATGAGGTCGGGGTGCTTGTTGTTCGCCATGCGGAAGGCGATCGACGCAATATTGGCGTTTGTGAGCTTGACTGTGTAATGTTGCACCTCGCTGCCGACGCCCGTGGCGGCCTTGATCTGCGGCGTCCAGAACTTGAAAACAGCCTCCTGGAGGTTTTCATTGTTGCAAAGAATGTTGTAAAGGACGGGCGACGACTTATCGAGCTCCTTGGTGATGATGAAGGGCTTGTGCTGGCGTTTGCCGGTCGGCAGGCCACTTGCGTGATCGCGCGGGCTGACGATCTCGTGGCTGACTGCGATCACCATGATCGAATCTTCGCGCCCCTTCTGAGTGACGCTACCCTTGACTTGCCCACTCTTTTGACCCTTGAGGTATGCATACGCGTTCAGAGCCATGATTCAGTTCCTTTCAATAAAGTAGCCGGTTGGGTTGATTCTCGTCACAACGGTTAACGGGTTGGCCTACTTGGTGGCCAGATGCACTTTTTCAGGCGGTGGCAATGTTGCCTGCCACGTCGAGGCGGGCCGACATCGCGCCCGCCACCATCTTACCATCCGAGGTGCGCGGCTTGAACTCGACGGCCAGCGTCCGGAAGCGGATCCGCACTCGCTCGCCTGGCACCCCTGAATCCTTTAAAGGCGCCTCCATTTCATAGAGGGAAACCACGCCGTCGGTCATGGTCCATTTGAGGAAGTCTACTTTCTCCGTCGAGTTCGCTGCCCGGCACGAAATGACCGCCTCCTGCACAACGTCACAGTTAGCACACGCCAGCAGGATCTGAACGGAAGCCGGGCACATCTTCTTGGTGAACTCGAAATTCCGCACACTGACACTGCCGCTCTTGCCTCCCAAGGCCGCCGAGTTTTCCTCGCCCCAGCGGATCGAGTCGAGCAGGATCTCCTCGAGGTGTCCATCGGCAGTCGCGGCTCCCTTGACCAGACCGCCCTTGGTCAGCTTCAACTTGAGGTACATGTTGACGTTCGACATTGCCAACTCCTGAGCCAGGAATCAGGGGGCAGGAATCAGGGATCAGGAGTCGGGAAGCATGGTGGGATGCGTGACGCCATCCCGGCCTACGAAACATTTCCATCGACGTGTGACAACTGACTCCTGACCTCTGGTGGATTACTTCTTCTTGGGCACCTCGGCGACCAAGCGCATCGACGTGGTCAGCGCTTCCAGCTGGAAGTGCGGCCGGAGGTAGGCCACCGCCTCGTACCAGCCAGGTTTGCCCGCCACGGGCTGGACATCGACGCGCGCTTCGGCGAGCGGCCGCTTGGCCTTGAGCTCCTCGGCGGCTCCAGCCGGATTGCCGAGTACAAAGTTCTGAATCCAGTTATTCAGCCAGGTCGAGCACTCGCTGGTCTCCATGAACGAGCCGATCTTATCGCGTGCCATCACCTTGAGGTAATGAGCGAAACGGGAGACGCACAGCATGAAATTCAGCTTCGTGGACAGCTCGGCATTGGCATTGGCCGACGCCTCGAAATAGGTCTTCGCCTTCTGACAGGATTGGGTGCCGATGTACGCGGCATAGTCCTTGCCCTTGCAGTGGACGAGCGGCAGGAAGCCAAGGTTGGACAGCTCGAACTCGCGGCGATCGGTGATGGCGATTTCGGTGGGG
>SXGT01846037.1_pt1 | contig 33273 bp, 23 predicted proteins | sample 3176221 | NCBI WGS metagenome assembly SXGT01 (sample SAMN11356862, study PRJNA531348) | freshwater metagenome | isolation source: freshwater sample F1-120 | place: China: Fuxian Lake, Yuxi | collected 2017-12-25 | reverse complement strand
TTGATCGTTCGGTTTCGACGCGACATCGGGCGGCGCGGCTTCGCCATCGGCAAGGCGTTTGAATTCGACATCGGTGACCAGCATCTCGCCGGTGCCGGAGTTGCCGAATGCGACCGACAGCGAACCGGCGTCTTCCGGGACGTCGAAGACGAAGCCAGTCTTCTTCCAATTGAACGTGCCGTTGCCGACGAAATGCTTCGCCGTCGCGAGCGGCTTGTTGGTCTTGGCCTGAGCCGCTTCGAGTTCGATCCGTCCGCCGGGGCCATGAGCGTTGATTGACTTCACGAGAGCGGTGACGACGTAGCGGCCCTTGTCGAGGCCGACGGCCTGCGGGAGGTCGGGTTGGAAACCCAACCTACGGACGGGCAAGTTCGCTTTGCCGAATGACGCGGGGCCGAGCTTCATCGCGAAGCCGCTTCCCGCGCCGCAGTTCTTTTCGAGTTCATACGTCGGCCGCGTGTTGTGAGCCGTCATGAATGGCGTCCGGCCGTAGATCCACGTTTCGCTCAGCGGCACGAATTGGCGGAACGTCAGCTTCGGCCACTCGTCGGCGAAGAGGTAATGATGCTGCGGGTCGAGTGTCGGTGAGTCGTAAATCTTTGACTGCTTGAACAGCGACGCGGCCTCGGCCGCCGGGACTCCGGTGTAGCGGTACTCGACGCGGAGCTTCGTGCCGGGTGCGGCGGTCTCCGGCTCGAAGCTGGCCCCCGTGTCGTAGAACGCCGCGCAGACCGCCGTGTTCAACTTGCGAGTCAACAGCTTCGCCGAGTCTTTCGGGTCGCGATGCCAATCGTGCTTGATGCGGTACTCGACGCCAGGCACGACCGGGACCGACTCGCCATGCCGCCCAAACCAGACTCGCTGGCCGCCGTACATTTCCAGATCGTTCTGCGGGCCGGGGTCGATCGGGTACACCGGCCGATGATACAGCTCACCGCTCTTCCGCTTGGCGATCAAATACTGCCAACGAAACGGATCGAGCGGCGTGTGATGCTCGAAGTCGAACCCGTACCGAAAATGAAACGGCTCACCGGGGAGCACTTCCAATTCGCTGTCGATGTCGTAGTTGTACGTCCCGCGCTGCGAGTCGAAGCCAACCGTCAGAGTGCTCTTCGTGACGAACCGATCCTTCACGTTGCGGGCCGACCAGGATGCCTTCACCGGCGCATCACCACCTCCGCTGACAACCGGCTCGGTCCACTTACTCGCCGCATCGGGGAACGCTCCTTGATTCTCCAGCCCCCAGTGCGAATCGAACGTGAGCTGCGGCTTGTACCCCGGCTTGAGCTTCGCGAAGCAACTCGGATCACGTTCGTCGTGCAGTTGCAGAATCGGCTCATCCCCATCGAACACCCACTGTCGATCACCGAGCCACCGCCTCACGGAAAACTTTGACGAGTGCATCGCCGTCACCACAAGCGGCTCGCGCTTCGCCAGCGACGTGACCGTCACGCTGTCGAACGTCACTCGCGCAAGGCTACTCGTCCCGACGCCGACTCGCGCGCCGGTCAGCGGCTGCTCGATATCCCCAAAGAAAACTTTCTCCATCCCATCAACCTTCACGACCACCGCGTTGCCGAGCGTCACGACCGACAGCGCGATCGGCTGATTGAGCTTCACCTCACACGGCACGACGCGCAGATAACCGCCGTCCGGAAACTTCACGAGCGCCACGCACTGATACTTGTGCGACAACTGCACGCGGAATCCCGACTCCTGCCGATACTCCCGCCCGTCGATTTTCGAGACCACTTCCCCGCCGCGCACGAGTACTCCCGCCTCAAACCCGCCATCGCCAAAAGTCGGATCAGGCCACGCGCTCCAGCCCTCGCCAAAGAATTGCAACTGCTTCGCCGCTTCGTGAATCGTGACGTTTGCCGACAACTCAACCTGCGGCAACTCCTCCGGCGCGAGCAGATAACTCCACTTGTCCGCCGACATCGCGACCTTGCTGTCAGCAACTGCGGCCCCCTTCCAATCGCTCGGTCGAGCAGTCCACTTCGCAACGTCATCCGCACCAAGCATCGTTGATTCGGAACAGGCCATAAGCATCACAGCGACTGCCAGCCATCGCAGGCTCATCGAAACTGTTCTCATCGACCGACTCCTTTGAGTATCCTCAAAAGCCACGTTCATCAAGCACAGCATCGGCCATCCTCCAGCGCGGATCAAGTACCTCAGCGACTGGCGATCAATCACTTGGTGACTCGGACGAAGTGTGAGCGCTGTTGCCCCGACGCAAGGTCTCGCACACGGACTTCCCACAGGCCGAAGGCATCGTTCGCGGCGATGTTGAGGTTCAAATCGAGCGTCCCTTTCGCGGCTCCGTAGTAGCCGCTGAATTCGGCGAGGCGGCCGTCACCGTCGCGGACTTCGACGTTCAACGGGATTACCGCATCGACTGCCTTGCCTGTCGCATCGTTGATGGCGATGCGTCCGGTCCACTGCTTGCCGCGAGCCACTTCGGCCGCACCGTCGATTGTCACTCCAGCGATTGGCTGCGGAAGTGTCATCAGCACACGACCGTCACACGGGCCTAAGGTCATCGGCACGACAACCGTAGGATGGGCACTCTTGCCCGTCCCGGATTTTTCTGCAGCAGCAGGGACGGGCAAGAGTGCCCGTTTTACTTCGCTCCTGCGAAACTCAACCGCGCGATGCTCAACCAAATCGTAGATCGCACCGACATCGCCGCTGACGGTCACCTCCGCCGTGGTCGGTACACCCAGTTCATGCACGCGGCCGTATTGGCCGACGTAGTCGCCGGGTTCGCGGGCATCGTTGACCAGGAAGATGTAGTCGGCACTCCCGGCTCGGCGGCGATGCGGGATGATTTCAGGCGACGAGGTATCGACCACGCGCTGATATTTGCCGTCGAGCTGCTGTCGAATCTCCGCCGCGAGTGTCCGCAGTGCGGCTTTATCGGCGGTCGCGTCGTTCTTCCGAGCCATGATCGGCAGCGTGATGTCCGGTTTGATCGCCGGACAGAGTCGCGCGTCGCCGACGATCAGGCCGCCGCGTTTCTGGAATGCCAGCACCCGATCGACGACCGGGCGAGTCAGCACTTCGCAGTCGGTCATCACGAGCACTTTGTACGCATCCAGTCCGTCGCGCAGGACGTGCTCTTCATAGATGACCTCCGGTTGCAACCGAGCGTGCTGCAACGCGAAGTACGCATCGGCCTGCCAGCCGCCGGCGTAACCCCAAGTGGCTCGCGACGCGAACGCGAACGTCGTGAAGCTTTCGAGGAACGCGATGTCGCTCTTCACGGCGGGGACTTGTCGCAGTGTCGGGCCGAGCGGTTCGACGACGTCGTGAATCAGCCGCGTCAGCTCGTGTTGCAGTTGCGGGTGTGTGTACTTGTAAGCGTGCGAGCCGTCGGTCGGGACGAGCGAACTCCAGCCGTGATACATGATCCCCTCCACCGGCCGAGCGATCTTCGTCCAGAACGCCTCTCGCAGATGATGCGGATGAATCGAGATGAAGCTCGTGCTCGGATCCTGATCGGCCCACTTCGCCGGGAGTTCGCCTTCGCGCGGCGAGGACTCCGCCGGAGCCGTCGTCGAGCGATACCAAAAGAGCTGCGTCATCTTCATCACCCGTGAGCCGTCGGCGCTAGCCGCGGGCCGGCTGCGATGCGGCGCACCTCGTCCATTGCCCGACGCTCGCGCGTTCGGCTCACGGGCCATCGCGAACATCTCATCAACCGGCAGCGACATGCGCAGCGGGTCGGGATCGGTGTAGGTCCACTGCGAGAGCACATCGACCTCACCGCCGCTCCCCCACAACGGCGGGCAACGGACGACAGGGTCGTAGAAGGTCCATTGATCGGCTCGCTTCGAAGCCCGTTTGAACCCGCGATGCACGGCCGAGTGCGCGTCGTTCCAGCCGTCTCCTTTGCCCCACCACCAGCGATAGAACGCCAACTGCGGATGATCCGGCGAGACCACTCGATCCGCCGGGAAGTCTTTGAGCGTCGTGTAGCTCGGCGGATACTTGCTCTTCACGAAGTCCGGGATGTTCGCGTCGGGACCGAACTCGCGGCGATACGCCGCCAAGTCCCATTCGGTGAACGAGACCTCGCTGTCGTCGCGGACCTCTGAGTTGACCAGCACTCCCTCGAAGGCCGGATGATCGCCATACGTCTTCGCGATCGACTCACCCAGCCGATCGAACGCCGCCATCACCTTCGGAGCGTTCGGTGTGATCGTGCGGCGCTTCAGCTTCTCGCCGTTGCGACCGGTCTGCACGAACTCACCGAGGTAGGGTTCGAGGTAAGTCGGCCAACTCGAAGCCATCACCTTGAGATCGTTCGCCAACGCGGTGTCGAGCATCGCTCGCGCAGCGGGCAGTTGTTCGGGCTTCGTCACAAGCACAGACTCCGTCGCATCCGCCACGCGATGATGATCGACCTCGGTTCCAAGACAATGCGTGAACCCAATCTGCTTGAGCCGCGGCAACTCGACGAGCACTTCCTTTACCCCGCCGATCCCCCACATTACGACCGGCATCCGCTCCGGCAACGGCCGAGCCACGAGCGTAACAGGATACGTTTCAACGACTCGCCCGTGGGATAGGCTTCCAGCCTGTCGGTTCTTGTCCTTGTTGCCACCCGATTCTGACAGGCTTGAAGCCTGCCCCACGGTCACCGTCACGGCGTAGGCATCCGGCCGCAGCGTAGTGTCGAAGGCAAACTCGACATCGCGCGACTCGCCCCCTTCGAGCTTGCCGATCGTCGCGTCTTTCGACCGTGGCAAAACAGGCCGACCGGCGACATTCACCTCCAGCACCGCGTTCGAGATCGGCTCGCGCCGCAAGTTCGTCACGCGCACCGCCCACTTCGGAGCTTCCTCGAACCGAACGAACGTCCTGCGAGGAAACGTCGCCACGACGCGCAGCCGACCGAACTCCCGCACACCGTTCGTGAGTCGCACTTCATCCACAAATCCCGGAAAGCCGGGGTAGTTGCTGCCGAGCCGATCGCCAATCGACAGCGGCAGATCGCCCGCCGAGATCGCTCCTCGCCCCGGCACATCCGCGCCGCCGAACGATTCGCCGTTGCGAAAGAACCGCACGCGGCCGCGACCATCATACGTCGCCGCGATGTGACCCCACTCACCCGCCGGGAAGTCACCGTACTCCGAGAGAAAGTTCTGCGACTCGCCGCCGAAGCCGAGCGACAGCGTCAACCGCTTCTGCCCCTTCGGATCCGCCGGACCAAAGCTGAGCTGATAGTCGTCATGCCCCGCATACTTCTTGTCGATGACGACCGCCCAATCTCGCTTCGCGAAGTCCTCCTTCGGCTTGACCCACAGCTCGATCGTGAACGCACCGCTCGGCGACAACCGAGGATTGTTCGGCACGACAAATCCGTGCGACTGATCCTTCTCAGGAAACCCCGCGAACGATTCGAGCGCCCCGCCGAAGCGCCCCGCCGCAACAAGCTTCCCGTTCCGCAAGACTCCAACAGACAATCGCCCCGTCGAGTCCTTCCCATCGGCCGCATCGAACTTCCACAAGCCGATGACCTGCGGGCCGGTTGCTTCGACACCCGCGTAAGCCTGCTCCCACGGCGTCGCGACATCCGCCGCGAGCGTGATCGACCCGATCAGCAGCAGTCCAACGAGCGACCACAGGCACGCACCAACTTTCATGCAACGCAACACCGGCATCACTGGACTCCTCAAAGATCAAAGCTCCGCACAGCCGTTGGCCGTCGGTGAGAGAATAGCCGTACCGCGACCGTTAGGGAGCGGCCCGCGTTGGCCGCTCCCTAACGGTCGCGGTACGGATTTCGTCGACCTCATTGATGATCGAACGAGGTCTAACGACCGATCACCAAAATCTCGACGGAGTTCAGCGGCAATTCGATCGTCAGCGATTGCTGATCGCGCGAGCTGTTGAGCGTTCCCGCCTCCGCCCCCTGCACCGATCGAACTTGTCCCGCGTAGGGAATCGTCACGGCGAGTTTCGGAATCGAGCGGCCGGTCCAATTCAGCAGCGTAATGGTCAGTCCGGTTTCCGATTCGAGCAGACAGGCCTCAAAACCGGGTTCGTTGACGACGACATGCTTCGCCGCGTTGGCTTGGCTCGCGGGAAACGTGGCGATCTGGCGTGCTGCGGCTGACCAATCAATTGGGAGTCGCGTGAGATCAGTGCGGTCGGGGCTGAGCCAATACGAGACTCCGGGCCAGAACCCGAACGCGATCAGGCGTCCGTTACCGAGTTTGATCTCAGTTGCCGCGACGTCGTTGTTCGCGAACATGGCGAGCGGCTTCGCGGTCGTCGGTGTCAGTGGCACGGTTTGAGTGATTGCGAACCCCGTAGGTTGGGCTTTCAGCCCGACCATCCATGTCACCGGCACGCGATCAATGCGGAACGCCTGCGAGTAGTGCGGCGGAGCAACTCGCGGGACAGCGACTTGAGTGGCTCCGATCAGCGCACGGAGTTCGGTTGTTGGCTCGTTGTATTCGTCCGCCGCACAGGCTCCGGGCATGAGGACGAGTGTGCCGCCGGCTTCGGTCCACGCTCGCAGAGCGCGTTGAGCTTTGACCGACAGGTTGGGCGCGGTGACGTAGATCGCGGCGTATTTGCGGTGCTTCAAGTCACCCGCTTCCAAGGAAAAATCGTCAACGAAATCAACCGGGAAGTTTTCGTGAATCAACGCGGCGTGCAGGCCGTACAACTCTTGCTGGTAACAGTTCGAGTTGGAGTTCGCATCCCAGACCTGGCTGGCCTGCGGGAAGACGATGGCGACCGAGCCATCGCGCGGGCGACCGAATGCCGACGACTGTCCGGTGCGCGGCGACAATCGCTCGGCCTTGCCGATCAGTCGCAGGGCCGAGCCGAGGTTGCGGTACGTCACTTCCTTTTCGGACCAGCCGTCGGCGAAGGCGAGGTTTGGGCCAAAGATGTACGGGTCGATGACGGTCGCTCCATGACCGATCAGTGAGGCGATCTTCAACGTCGCGCCATCCGGCATCGCGCCGGTCGATTGGCCGACGGGGTAGCCGCCGTATTCGATGCGCGACGTCTTGCGCGCGTTCGGCTCGTCTCGCGGAGCGAGACGGCTACGTTCGCCTTCGCGAGTCGCGCAGCGCAACAAATCTCCGTACAGCGACCACAACTGGGCGTCGCTGTCGCCGAACCAGTCTTCGGTCCAGAGGCACGTCACGGCTCGTTTGCGGCCGAGGTCGAACCAATCGGGCATCCCCATTCCGGCATCGGGCCCGGCGTCGCTGTTGTTCGCGAGCTTCACTCCCGGCGACGGGATGTAGAACCGACCGGGCCAGTTGTTGAGGTTCATCGTCGTCAGCAGACGTGGGTTGACTTGTCGTTGCAGCGCTTCGGTCGCCGCCGCGAACGACAGGCTCAGCGACTCGGCATAGAACCGCGTCGTCCAGAAGAAGAGCCGTCGTTGCGGCAGCATCTTCGCCGTGCTGAGCGATCCCGGCAGAACCTCATTCCACTTCGTCGCCCCGATGTCCGCCGGAGTCAGTCCCTTCGCCTTGAGGTACTCGCGAAAGACCGCCAGTCGGCGCGGGTCGTTGCGGACATCGTTCGTCACGGCGGGGAAATACCAGCCTGGCTCGTCGCCGATGTGCATCAGGTCCAGCTCGCTCGGCTTCGCCCCCATCTTCGCTGCCGAGTCGCGAAACCCGGCCGCCCACTTGTCGAGCGACTCCGGCGTGACGAGATCGACGTTGTAATGAAAGTACGACGGCGGGTTGTAAATCGCCTCGCGGAAACGGCGGATGCCATGCCGCTCGGCCGCCGCGCGGATCGTCTCCGGAGCGACTCCCGGCCAGTTCCAAATCTGAGCCGTGTTGTGGCCGAGCAACTCCAGCGTCGCCATGCCCGCCTCAAGCGCCTCGTCGCTGCTGTCCAATCCGATCAGACCGTTCGCAACGAGCAACCGCTCCGGCCGCTCGGTCGGCGACACGACATACTTCTGAGCGAACTCCCGATACCGCGCGAATTCCTCGGCACTCGTCGTCACGCGCGACGCAAGCTGCCCTGCATCGTCGATACCGTATTTCGGCACGATCAACGCCCCGACGTTCCCGACAAGCGACAGCTCCGCCGACCGCACCGGTTCGAGTTTGTCCCCCACTTGCCGCGCGACCTCCCAACGCAACATCGCTCGTTTGACGTTCGCGCCGCCAAGTGTGCAGCGCGCGACCGCCGCTCCGATCCCGTCCTTCAACGCCGCGTCGAGATCCATCCACTCGGACGTCTGCCCCGCCGACATCATGCCGAGCTTCCGATGCAGCGACTCGACCGCGACTTCCACCTGCGCCCCGGCCTCCGCCTCGCCGGGCGTTCGCAGCGGGATGACCTCCAACTCAGACGGATGAGTCCCCGACAGCAGAAACTCCTTGCCCTCTCGCTTCAGCAACGAGAGCTGCAGCTTGCCATGATTGCCGACCATCCACTTCACCGATTCGCGAGACGGCTCGCCCCGCTCATCGAGCGACCGCACAAACAGGCTCGACTCGCCCCAACCGGACTCGAACAGCCACTTCCCGTCACTCGATGGCTCGATGGCCCAGCACGACCCGCGCGGATTGGCAGACGGAAACAGTCGTGGTTCACCGACCGCATCGCCGCGCTCGTCGAGGTCGCGCACGATCAAGTACCCCGGTTGCGTCGTCGGGTTCTCTTGAGCACCGACGACGTACAACTTCCGCCGCACCGCATCGAACCTCACCGCCGAGAGCATCCCGCGAATCTCCGACTTCTCGACCGGGATGCCGTCCGCCAACCAAGTCGGTTCGCTCGCCGCGAGTTGCCCGCGATCATCGAGCTTCCAGACCGACGTGTTCTCGCGCCCGCGATACATACCGACGACGTACAACCTCCCGCGCTCGGCATCCAGCACCGCATCGCTGACATGCCCACCCACCGGAATCGCAACGACGCCGGCGGTTTCAACCTTCAGCCCACTCGGTAATCCGATTGCGTACACAAGCCCGCTTACCGGATGCACGGCCAACGCACCGATCGCGCTGAGCGATGTCTTCAACTCCTCGCCGTTAGCGACTGGCTCGCCACGCTCGTTCAACTTCCGCGAAACAATCGAGCCATCCGCCAACGCTGCGAACAACATTCCACGCCGATCATCAACCGCAACAGCACCGGACATCGTCGCCTTTCGCTCCGCGAAAGGAGCGTGCTTTCGCGGAGCGAACGACGACACTGCGTCAGCGATCACGATCGAATCATCCACTGCCGCGTACACGCGCCCGAACTTCGCCGACACCGCGAATCGCAGATAACTTAGCTGCTCGCCGAGTTTGATCGAACTGAGCGCCGGCAGCGGCGTGCTGTCTGGTTCGAGCGACAACAACGTCACGCGTGCTTTCAGTCCCGCGATCCGATTCCCCAGAAACCCGCGACCCAGTGACTTCGCCGCGAGAGCCGCTCCGCTCCCGCCGCTCAAGCTGACCGCTTCCGCGCGAACGAACGGCGGAGTCCTTCGCACGACCTCGCCCGGCGTACCGTCAGCCTTCAATGCGACTTCGCGCACCTCGACACCGTTGACGATCTCTTTCCCCGTGACCGCATCGGTGAACCCCGCCGCCACCGCAATCAACAACCGATCCGATTTCTCCGCCGCCGCGACCGCCTGCAAGTTCGCTATGTCTGCCGACTGCATCTCGCCAACGATCTCGCCCGTCTTGTCGAGCGTGAACCAGGCCAGCCGCTTATCCGGCCCGCGAAAGTAAATCGCTCGATCAGTCGCGACGAAGCGAGCGTACTCCTTCGGGCCGTTCGGAATCTCCTTCAGCCGCGCTGCTCCAACGACATCGCCGCGAGTATCCAAATCGCAAACCTCAATGACCGACGGATACGTCCCGCGATACAGCTTCGTCTTGTCTGCACGAATCGCGACCGCGTACCCGCCGTAGCCGCCCGTCCGATGAAACGTCGGTTTACCGATCGGCCGCCCCGAATCATCGCGGTCAAGCACGAAGACTCCCTCGCCGCCCCATCCAACCGCGATCAGCCGCCCGTTCGCCGGATGAATGATCATCGCATCGCACGACTTGTTCGGGTTCCCATGATCGAATGCCTCCGGCTTCCCGACCGGCTCGCCCCGTTCATCAAGCGACCACATCACCAACGACCGAGCGTGCGTCGGATGCGACCCCTGCACGCCAAGAAACAACTTCCGATGCCGCCCTTCATGCAACAAACAAACTGGCGTGCTGTGATGCCCGGCCGGCAGCTCATCCGGATGATCCGAATACTTCCGAGCCTTCCCCACCGGCTGCCCATCCTCACCCAGATCAAACACCCACAACCCCGACCGCCCCGCATCCCGCGACAACACGCCAACGTAGAGCTTCCGCTGCTCCCAACTGGCCACCACCGACGCCACATGCTCCGTCGCCGTTTCACCAACGCCCACCAGCGGCAACGTCCACGAACCCGGATCGGCGGCGCGAGCGGAGTCACTCGCACCGAACACCGCCAACAACAGCGCCGACATCCACACGAACGACTTCAAACGGGATCGCATGAGATACTCCGACCTTTGGGAAGTTGGTCACACTGATGAAGACAAGCTATTGAACTTCACGAAGCGTGTAGTCTCAGATGTCGGTCGTTCCATTCTTGTGACCGAGTTTACTCCGTGTCCTCCGTGCCTCTGTGTTTCAAATCATGGTTTCTCGCAAGCCGTTAGAACACCGAGGCACAGAAAACACGTAGCGATTGAATCTGGACGTGTTGAGAGTTCATTTCTCCGACGCCACGAAGCCGTTGTTGTCCACGATCTGAGCATTCGCTTTCACGATCAGCGGAGTGTTGCCGTTGACAGATTTGTTTCCGCGGATTTCGTTCTGTTCAGACGGATCGCCGCTGAGCAGGATGCCGCCGCCAGCGACGGTGTTTTTGATGATGCGGACTCGGCGAACAGGGAAGCGGGCGTTGTTGCGGTCGGCGTTGACGTAGATCGCGGTGCTGTTGGCGATCGTCTGCTTGCCGTCGCCGAGCCGGATGTCGTTCCCTTCAACCAGCAGGCCGTCGATGCCGGCGGTCTTGTAGAGTGACAGGTAGGTGTTGCCGCGATTGTTCGTCAGCACGCTGTCGCGGATCGTGCTGTTGACGTGATCCTCGTGCATCAACCCTTCGCCGTCGTTGATTTTGTATTTGTGATCGAAGGCCCAGTTGCGATAGACTCGACAGTCGTTGCCATCGACGACCCACCTCCAGCCGCGCATCTCGTTCGCGCGGTTGTCGTTCGTGGAGGCTCCCGATGTGAGCTGTTGCCCGGTCGCGGTCGGTCGCCAGACATCGTCGGCAAATCGAATGACGTTGTTGACGCACCGCACGCCATCGCCGCAGAAGCCGATCCCCATGCGACCCGTGTTGAAGATGAAGTTGTCCCGGATCTCGACGCCAGTACGGAACCCGTGCGGATGCGTGTCGGGAGTCCCGTCCGGTCCGCCGCCATCCGCGCCGCCGGTGCCGTAATGATTGACATACATCGCCGGGCGGTTGTCGTAGTCGAACACGATCCCGTCGGCGGTCGTCTCTTTCTTCTTCGTATCGAGTAGCACTAACCCCTTCATGGTGAAGTTGTCGTCGCCCGACTTCGGCAGCCGATTGTTCGCGATCAGGATGTTGGCCTCGGCCTGCACGTCGATCGCCGCATGATGCCGAGCCGTGAATCGCTGCCACGCTTTCTGATTGATCTTCACATTCTGCACGGCCGAGTCCGCGACGGCTGAGTTTTGCAAGATGCAGCCGAAGACGACTCGATTTCGTCCCGCGCGATGAGCCTCACTCCCATCATCGTGAAAGTGAATGTGCCCTCGATTGATGTCGATGTCCACAACCCCGACGTTCGACGCCGTTGCCGGTTCGGCCAGGTAAATCCCCTTGAACGCCGAGAGGATCGGCGTTCCGTCCCCTTCGGGACTGAACTCGTATTTCGGAAACTCAAACTTCGTCGGCAGCGCATACTTCTCATTCTGAGCCGACGTGATCGCTCCCGGCTCCGCCCCGCGCAACACCACGCCGTCGAGCAGCTTGATCGACTCCCGAAACCGATAGGTCCCCGCCGGAAAGTACGCGACCCCGCCGCCATTCATTGCCAGCATCGTCTGCGCCGTCGCCAGCTTCTCATCGGTCGACTCACCTGCCACGCGCGAAACATCCACGACTCGCGACCACTTGAGTTGCCCGGTCCAACCGAGCTTCATTGCGCCGAGCGGCTCGCCTTGTGGTTCGTCGCCCATCAGCCACGTCGGCGACTGCGAAACAAGCCACGCCGCCAAACTGCCGGATGTCGCCAAGAATTCTCGTCGTTGCATCGGTTTCACTCGCTCCAGTCCGTACGAAGTTGTCAACGGTTCGGTCTATCTTCGCGCCTCAATCGATGCGAGGTATCGTCTGTTTGCAGCTTGATGATGCGGCGACGCTTTCTCAAGGAGAGGTCCAATGCTGACGATCCCCGGCACGCGGCAAAGTCGATGTTGTGACGGGGTGTCGCGCCGACAGTTCTTGCAGGTTGGTGGACTTGGCTTGGGCGGGCTGTCGCTGTCGGACGTGCTTCGTCAGCGAGCATCCGGCATGGAACGAGCCGGACGGCCTAAGTCCGTTGTGATGGTCTATTTGCCTGGCGGACCTAGTCATATCGACATGTATGATTTGAAGCCGGACGCACCCGCCGATTACCGAGGCGAGTTCAAGCCGATCCCGACGAACCTGCCCGGTCTCGATGTGTGCGAGCTGATGCCGCGACATGCGCGGATTGCCGACAAGCTATCGGTCGTTCGCGGGTTGCGGACGTTCGGCAACGGACACGACCCGTACGAGATTCTGACCAGCGATCCACGCGAGGCATCAAGACTTCCGCCCGATCCGCGTCCGTCGTTCGGATCGGTGGTGAGCAAGCTGCGGCATGGCGAATCGAGCGACGTGCCGCCGTATGTCGGGATCAGGAATCTGCACCTGCTGACTCAGTCCACGAACGACGATCCCGAAACAGCGGCGTATCTCGGCGATGCCTATCGGCCGTTTCGGACGAGCGGTCCCGGACTCGCGAACTTGTCGCTGCCGACGGATGTGTCGTTGAGTCGCCTGTCGGAACGGAGGTCGTTGCTCAGCTCATTCGACAACCTGCAAGGCGGGCTTGATCGGGGCCGAGCGACTCTCGATTCGCTCGATGCCTACACGGCTCAGGCTCTCGCGCTGGTCAGTTCCAACAAGGTGCGCGATGCGTTCGATCTCGACCGCGAGCCGGAATCGGTGCGAGCGGCCTACGGCGAAGCGACCGACTTTCTACTGGCACGACGGTTGGTCGAGGCAGGTGTGTCGGTCGTGACGTTGCCTTGCCGGTTCTCTGTGAAGATCGGCGACTTCGTTCACGGGACGCTCGATCATTGGGACACTCACTGGCATCACTTCAAGTACATGCACCAGATGCTGCCGCGATACGACCAAGCTCTCGCCGCGCTGATCACCGATCTGCACGATCGGGGTCTCGATCAGGAAGTGCTCGTCGTCGTCTGGGGCGAGTTCGGCCGCACGCCGCTGGTTGATTACACGCTCGTTCCCGGCAGCGCCGGCCGAGGCCACTGGCCGGACGCTGGCTTCGTACTCTTCTCCGGCGGCGGTCTGAAGATGGGCCAAGTCATCGGTGAAACTGACCGCCGCGCCGAACGTTCGCTCGGCAAGCCGTACACTCCGGCCAACGTGCTCGCCACGATCTACCACGTCCTCGGCATCGATCCAACACGCACGTTTCCCGATCACGCCGGCCGCCCTCGCTGCATCCTCGACGACCGCGAACCGATCCGCGAACTGGTGTGAGTTTTCGAAACGTACCTGCGAATCAATTTCTATCACGTCCAATGATGTGAGCGTCCGACGATTCGCTCATTGGGACGAGTCCTGCACCTCGACCGCATTTCGTCGCACGGGGCAGGCACACTATCGCACCAACAAATTGTCGCGGATCTCGGACGGATCGCCGCTGGCTTCGAGCAGCTTGTCGATTGCGCCGGCGAGGATATTGCCGGTGATGAGATTGTTTCGACTTTGGCCAACGACCCGGATGGCATGTTTCATGGTGGGCTTCTGGCGACGGTCGGCGATTGTGTTGTTGGCGATCCGGCAACGGACGCAGTCTACCAGCTCGACGCCGCGATAGAGCGGGTCGAGGATTTGCGAATCGGAGAGGCTGCTGTCTGAGCAGCGGACGAACGTAATCGCGGCACCGCGTTCCGCCGAGCCGGCGCAGAAACGCTGCGTCGCGAGCCCGCTGAGCACAATGTTGTCGCAGTCTTCGAATCGCATCCCGTCTTTCGGTGGCTCGGAATCGAGGCCCCGCCAACCGAACGTGTTGCCGCTGACCACGATGCCCGACGAGCGAGTGACGACAATCGACAAATCGGCCGAGTCGTAGATCGTGTTGCCGGTGATCGTGACTCGCGAGACGCTGCTCAGTTCGACCGCTCGCCACTGACTGCCGAGCACGTTGCCCGTGATGTTGATGAGGTGGGCGGTGTCGGCCTTTTGCGTTTTCGGCGCATCAGCGATTTGAGGACGCTCGACCGTCGCGCCGATCACGCGGATGTTGGCTCCACCGTTCTGCACGGTGGCTTGGATCGTGTTACCGCTGATCGTGACTTCGCTGATCACGCCGTCGGTCGCGTCGAACAGAATTTCGGCCCCGCCCGCGTGCTCGGCGAGATCCGTGGGCTGGCTCGCCCCACCCGCGGTCGCGTTGTTGTATTCGATGTCGTTGCCGACGATCTGCAAGTTGTGGACGTCGCCCCCCAGCGACTTGATCCCGGCGTGCTTGTTCCAACTGATGTGGCAACCGTGGACGATGATCTGGTGCAGGTTGCAGCGATCGAAGAACAGGCCGATCTCGTGGTTATCGTACAAGTGCGAGTCGGCCAGGATGAAGTCGCGGTTCCGCTCGACCAGATGCACGCCGATGCGGCAGCGTCGCACGAGCACCTGCGAGATCACACACTTCGTCGTCTTGCGCAGCTCGATGCCGACGGCGTCGGAGTGCTCGCCGACGATCTCGATGCCGGTGATCGTCGGGAATCGCTCTTTGTCCCAGGTGTGAGCCTGCACGCTGCTCGGTACCGCCGTTCCTTGATGATCGCCGATCACACGAATCGCTGGCCCGGCCCCAGCCATGACGATCCGCGACGTCCCCGCTTCGCCGCGCACGCCCCCGAAGCCGGTCTTCGTCAGGTCGAGCACCAGCGGCTTCGTGATGCGGTACGTCCCCTTGTTGAGCCGCAGCACTCCGTCGCCAGAATCGAGCGTGTGCTGCAACGCGTCAGTGTCGTCAGTGACACCGTCCCCCTTCGCACCGAAACCAAAGACGTTGGACATCGCGATCGTGATCCTCTGGCGAGCGGAAATTGCATTCTTGCTGTAGCCGAAGTCGTGAGACTTCGGACGTCGCACGACAGATCACCGAATTCTCACGAATTCGGCTACGGTCATGTTTCGTCTGCCACACGACGACATTGGCAGCAATGCCAGGTGAATCAATCTGTGCCACTTCATTATATCTCCTCGTATCCGTGCTCCAGATGAAACTCCACTTGATTTGAGCATCAGAACTTCAATCGCCCGAAGACACCAGTTTCACCGTCTCGTTTGTTGGTGGACCAGGTGGGGGCGTTGCGCAGCGGGATGTTGGTTGTGCCGGTGTCGCCGGTCTTCGGATTGACGGTTGAGTAGCCGACGATCAGCAGGCCGTCGCGAGTCGTCAGCACTCCTTGCAGCGCGACGTTGCTGCCGCCGGATTTGGTTTTCCAATCCCATTCCCCCGCGATGATCGAGCTGTAGCAGAGCGTCGTCAGGTCGGGACTATACACGCGGACGAAGTCGCTCCAACGGGATTCCCCTTGTCCCGCCTGTGGCATCTTCTGCAAGGCGTTACGAGTCGTGATCGGTCGGCGGCCTGTGCCAAGCACCGCGATGTTGCCCGTATCATCCACGTGCAGCGTCGAGCGGCAGCGAGTCGTGTTGAGATCGGGCCAGCCGGACGTGAACTTCGGCCAGCCGTCGAGGTTTGGGTCGGGCCACGACTGCTTGCCGACCTTCGCTCCTTCGGTGTATTCGCCGACGAACGTCGCGTGCCGCGTCGAACCGTCGGTGAGGCTCAGGCGTCCCAGCCAACCGTAGTGGATGTTGCCGTTGCTCCCAGTGAAGTGCGGCTGAAACGAGTCACCCGGATTGGCCGAATGCTTGATCTCGTTCCCCTTCCAAAAGTTGACAACGTTGTTGCCGTGACACCGCGCGAGCACCACCAGTACGCCCTCGCGGGGCGGTTGCGAGTAATCAATCGCCAGCGCATCAACATATTGATCGGGGGTCGAAAGCCGAGCGTCCTGATCATCGAGCTTGCTCTTGCCGTCCCCGGGCGGGACTTCGCGATACAGCCGCATCCACCATTTCTGTCGGCCGGTGTCGGTCATCGCGATGACATACGGCTCGAAGTCCGGCCCCTTGGGCAACGCCGATTTGTTGTTGCCGCCGAGGTACAGATGATTGTCCCGCCGGTCGATCACGATCGCTCCGACGTTGCCGCAGGGAGTGCTCGGCCAACCGTAGCCGGTGTAGCCACGACCGCGTGGGCTGTTCTTCGGATCGGCTGGATTGAACGGCCCCTCGAAGAACGCATCGAACGGCCAGCGACCCTGCTTCACGCCACCGTTGCCGTCCGGAAGCTTCGCCTCGTAATCGGCCTGAGTCCACGAGCGAAAATCGCCGCGTCCCCACACCTTCAACACGATGCCACTCTCGATCACCTTGCCGTGAGGACACTGACTTGCGGGAGATCCGAACCACTCGCTGCGCTTGCCGTCCGCCTCGTACCAGTGCAGCCGCCAGTCCTCGACGACATCCGGCTGACCGCTCGCCGTGACTCGCTTCACCGCCAGCCAGTCGTATCCGTGCGGAGTCCCCTCGGCATACACGACCTTCCCATCGGCACCAACGTCCCACGGCTGATCCTCGCCGATCGCTCCTTCCGCTGGCGGATTGAGCACCCACTCCATTCGGTTCGGCACACGATCCACAAAGTTGCCGTCGAGTTTTCCCACGAAATACCCCGGCGCGATCTTACGCTCCACATCCGCCGTTCGCTGTCCCGAGATGAACAGCTCACCGGTCCTCGCTCCCGGCAAATTCGTCGCCTTGATGTGCCGCACATTGACCGCCGCTCCCGCCGGCAACGTGACGACATTCAAAATCCGTTGCAGATCTTTCGACAGATGCAATACGAACGCCGACTTCCCGCTCACCGCCCCGTCAATCGCCGGACTCACCAGTGTGACTCGCCGCGCATCACCCGGCAGCCAATCGAGCTTTTCCGCCCCGCCCCCCACGAGCACCGTCCCATCCGACAACTCCGCCACACACATCAACCGCTCATGCCCCGCCCCACCCAGATAGGCCAACACATCCGCATCCGCCGCGAACGCCTGGCTGGAGGTTGCCATGATCAACGTCACGATCACCCACAGTTTTCGATTCATCGTTGTCCTTTCATTCTCCTGTCTTCATCTGTGTTGAACTGTCGCTCGACGACCAACCCCGCTGCCGATCAAGCTGCCAAAGAGATTCCAACGCGAAACACTTTCATGATTATTGGGTGCGATCATTGGACTGACAGATTCTGGCGGCGGTGGCGATGCGGATGAGGAAGACGCCGGCTCGTAGCAGGCCGAGAGCGCCGAGCATGACAACTCCGGCTTCCACGACTTGGGGGCGATTCAGATTCGACAGGTAGCCAAGCCCCATTTGAATCAGGACGAGAGCGAAGATCACCAAAGCCCAACCGGCGATTTCTCGAATCCAGAACATGGCATTTCACTTTCTGCGGTCGTGGGTGTTGGCCTTATTGCGGCGGAGAAAACTCAATCGGCGTTTGACGATCATGCGAAGGTCGGCGTAAAGCAACAGCACCTGCGTCGTGCGGAGATACATCGAGGATTGTGCGACCGTCAATCGTCTCCAAGCCAGTTCCGAAGTGACGATGACGGCCACAACGGTGATGATCAACAAAGGCGGGACCGGCTTCAGAAGCCTCTCCGCATGAGTGACCGACGGGTTCACTTCGGCGATTCCAAAGATCGTCAGCAAGAGTTGCGACACTAACACGCACACCAACAGCAACATCACCTGACGAAAGAGTGACGTTGCCTGATGGGAAGTCGGCAATGCCGGGGGACGATCCAGCTGGACGGCATTGGTTGTCGAGACTTTGGCCCGAGTGCCGGAGAAAGTCTTGATGAGTTCGGTCAGCGTGTGGCCGATCAAACCTTTCAGGGATTGATTCCGGCTCAAAAACATCAGCAATCCGAGCACGATGGCGACATACACCACCGAACCAAATTCGTCTTCCATTCCCGGTTTGGTGGGTTCGCGAAAGAACAGGATCATCTGAAATGTGACCAGCAGCGGCGTCGCGTTCGTCTTGACGATCAACCACAGCAAGAGGACGACACACAGTCCAATGACCGCGGACGGCAGATTGGCCTCACTGAGAAGCAGCGATCCGATCAATACGCCGGCGATCGCCAGTTGCAGGATGCCGCGCAACGTCTGCGTGGTCGTGAACCGGTCAGGGGTCAGGTCTTCAAATTTCATTTTTGGCCTCGCGAACGGGGCGCGATGTGATTTGGAAGGGCGATGTGGAAACTGAGTCCGGGGTGGATTGGGTGGCCAAAAATGAAATTTGAAGACCTGACCCCGGCACGTAGTTGGGCGTCATCGGCGCGATTCTCCTGCGACAACTCGGCCAGAGCGGGCGATCTCCATTTCTGAGAGGACCAGATGAATGGCCTCTTTCTCGCCGGAGCAGGTAACGGTGGCACCCAACCTGTGCAACTTCCGATGCAGTTTCGCGACCTCTTCGCGAATCTGAATCTGCTCGGCGGCGGCCATGAGGGCGTCGATCGAGTTCGATTTGTGGATGGTCGAAGCGGTCGTCGGCCTGCGAAACGTCGGCGAAGGGCAGACGAAGGCCACGCGATGATGACGTCCCAGGGCCATCTTCACGGCCGGCAGAAGATGTTTGATATGGGAAGCGTGCTCCAACAGATTGGCGAGCACCACGAAGACTTCGTTGTCGCGAGCATGACTGACGGTTTTCACCAGCGAATCGCTCAGCAGATTCATTCGCGCTTGGTGTGAGCCGCCGGCGCTAGCCGCGGGTTCCGATTCACCCGACGCTAGCGCGTTCGGCTCAGATAAGACGTGTTCCATCCAGGCGACGCCCGACTGATCGAGGAACCGCTGGATGTACTCCGCCAGGTAGGACGACTGGTGAACCAGTCGCACCTGCTGCGCGGCCGAAAGTTGGAAGACCTCGGCCAGCACTCCGGCCAGCAAGAAATGTTCGCGAAAGCGACGACGGCTGTGTGGAAGTATTGGCAGCAGCGTGAACGGCACTTGATTGACGCGGTTGTCGAGCAATTCCGGATACCGCTCGCCCGCGAGGCTCATTGCCGCGCTGATCATTCGCGGCGAGAGCGGAGGCGGCGGCACCGCAGGATTGATCGAGAAGTCCGCCAGGGCATCGAGCAATCGGTAGAAGCCTCGCTCGCCCGTGAGAGGTGGCAGTCGCCGAGTCTCTCGCTCATCGAACAACATCGCCCCCACTGGATCGCCCACCGAGATCGCGACCCGTGCGACGCTCGCCGCCACAAAGGTCATCTGATCGAGCAACCGGCAGCCGAATCCGCCCAGCCGAGTCCCCATCGAACCATCGACGAACAACTGCACGCGCACGGGGACTTCAGATTCGTACTGCCGGGTCATCAGCTTGTCCCGCCGAGCCGACACCTTCCACGCGATCGCTTTCGGAGGATCACCCGCCACGTACTCGCGCAGTTCGAGCAACTCCGAACCGAGTCCCGATCGTTGCAGACGGTGAATGCCATGCTGTGGCAGCGAGTTGGTTCGCTTGACCAACGGCTGCACATCGCCCGCCTCCGCAAAGGCCGGCAGCACGCGAAACGTCTGCGAAAGGCTGATAAACCGCTCGGCGAGGAAGAACCCCTGAGCGTCTTGCAGGCGGAGCCGAACTCCTGGCAGCGTGACCTCTCCAGCACCACGGACACGGACGAGATATTCCAACGTGACGGCTCTCGTGCGAAACCGCAGCTCGAACTGATTGCCGGTGAGCCGCTGGTCCGCGTGGCTTCTTGAAAGAACCTCAATGTTCTCCGGGACGACATCGTGGATCAGCACGACGGGGCTGAGAGTGGAGGCTGCTCGCATGTCATCTGAAGCGTTAGCGAGGGAGGACGCTCCAAAGCGTTTTGTCGTTGAGCGTTTTGAGCTGCCGAGCAGCGCCAGCAGATAGCCTTGGGCGTTAGCCCAAGGACTTCGATCGTATTTGATCGCTTCGAGCCGCGTAGTGGCGACAGATTCGCTGTGTCTCAATTCTGTCGCCGCTTCGCGGCTCAACGCGTTCGCAAACCTAGTTTCCGTGGGATGACGCCCACGGCCATCCGCTGCCGTCGCTTCGCGACTCTCGAATTGAGCAACTTCTAAACTGGCGCGTCGTGTCACCTTCACGACGATCGTCGCGGTGCGTCCTGCCCAGAGGCGTCCGGTCGGTTCGGAGAGGCCGTTGACCATCCGCTCGATCTGGAGACGCGGGAGTTCAACTCGGACGCGCCAGCAGAACAGCGTCCACTCGGCCGCCAACCACAGCAGCACCGACAGCGACAGCAGCGACAGCTCTGGAGTTCTCTGCAACACGCCGAGAAACAGCCCGATCATGGCAGGCAGCGTCATCCAGCGGCCGCGAGCCGTCATCATCGGCCTGTCCCCCGCACGGGGTCGGTGTGCAGAACGGGGACGGACTTGATGAGTTGCTTCACCACGTCTTCGATCGTGCGGCCGTCCATTTCCGATTCGGGCTTGAGAATAAGCCGGTGCGAGAGGACCGGCAGGCAGATCGACTGAATGTCCGTGTGAGTCAGAAAGTTTCGCCCCTGAAGCAACGCGTGAGCGCGGGCCGCCTTCATCAGATTGATGGCAGCTCGCGGACTGGCCCCCAGCGCGAGGTCGGGATGCTGACGGCTCTTTCGCGCCAGGTCGATGATGTATTCCTGCAACTCGCACGAGCCAAACACTGTGTCGAGTTGCTGCTGAATACTCACGATCTCTTCCGCACTCGTAACCGGTTCCAGCTTCACAGCCGCGCGGCTGTGGAGCGTGAGCATGTCAATTTCCTGCTCACGTTCGGGATAGCCGACTTGAACACGGAACAGGAACCGATCCAACTGCGCTTCCGGCAGACGATAGACTCCCTCTTGCTCGATGGGATTCTGTGTCGCCAGCACCATGAAGGGTTCGGGCAGCGGCAGCGTCTTCCCTTCGATGGTGACCTGTCGCTCCTGCATCCCTTCGAGCAGCGCCGACTGCGTCCGCGCCGGAGCACGATTCAATTCATCGGCCAGCAGCAGTTGGCAGAAGATCGGCCCCTTCCGCAGGACGAAGTCGCTCGTCTGCCGATCCAAGACCTGCGTGCCGGTGACGTCCGAGGGAAGCAGATCGGGAGTGAACTGCACTCGCTCGAAATGAATTCCCAGCACGGTGGAGAACGAACGGCAGAGCGTGGTCTTGGCCGTTCCGGGAACCCCCTCCAACAGCACATGTCCTCCGGCGATCAGCGCCATCAGCAATTGGTCGGTCGCATCGCCGAGTCCTACGACAACTTGCTCCACAGCCCGTTGTGTTCGTTCGCGAAGATCACTGACACGCAGAGCAAGTTGATCAAGGCTGGAGGATGTCACGAAGAGGGGTTCTCAGTTGATGGATGACTAAACCAATCTGTTGCAAACGTCGCGAGGAAATATGAGGCGCGTCGGAACCGTCGGCAAGTTCGATGAGGCTCGCCAATTCGCGCCGCTGCGAGGCACTCATGCTTTCCAATGCAGGCTGGATCGCGGGGTTGTCCAGGCAATGCCAACGATCAGAACTCGGAGGAGCACCGGCTGATAATTCCTGACAGAACTCGCGAGCCAGCAATTGTGCCGCCTCACCATATTGACGGCCCTGATCGTCATTCCCATTGAGCAGAGCCATTGCCGTCTTCATCGTCCGAGCGATTGGAGACGGCGGGTTCACGGCCGCCGTGTGTTCCATTTTAAGAGTCAGCCAGGCCGCCATGAGCGCGACCAAGCCGACCAAAACGATCCAGGTATAGAGCCGTCGATTGAGCGGCCGCGGTTGGTTGACGAGCGCTTCATTCAGGATATTCGACTCTTCGACATTCTGAATGACCGAGTTGGCCAAGCGGAGCGCCGACTCCAACGTCGGCTTCGGAGGCGGAACGTTTTGCAACGGAACGGACATCGGTATCGGCTGAGGCTTCGGGTTTGCAGCCTGTTGCAGTAGAGGGCTTGCGCGGTAGCTCGGCAACGGCTGGCCGTCCACGAGGAATGCCAAGCGCCGCTTCTCGCCTCGACACAACAACTCGCTGACACGAATCGCGAAGAGCGCGTTGTCGCCATGCCATAGCATGCCGTTGGTGAAGAGACTCGGATCAGCCGCGACGATCAACGTTCCCGCATCCGGCAAGCCACTCAAGCTGGCGGCGATCAACGGCTGTCCGCAACTTCGGCGGGGCGAACACGTTTTCGGGACGGTGGCAATCATCTCCCAGTTCATCCATTCGGGCTGAAGATGCAACACCAACCAGCCCGAGCGATTGATGACGAGTTCGCTCAAACCCTTCATCAGCGGATGGGATCGTTCCAAATCGGACACGCGCAGACAGTCCGCATGGCCTTGGTACCGCGTTGCCGAGTCCTCGGAAGTGATGGCCGTCGAAGTAAAACTCGCAACGCCGCCGATCGAAACGCTGCTATCGAGAGCCATCAGAACCGCTCCACCTCCTTCCGCGAACGTGGAAAGATCTTCGGCGTAAGAAGATTTCGCTCTGCCCTGCTTTCCAATCAGGACAATGACCGAGTCCCGTGGCGACGCGAGAGCCGCATCGAGCGACTCAGCGACTTTCAGCCCCCGCTCCTCCAGGAGCATCTGAAACAGCTCATGACGAAAATGCCATTCAGAATTGGACGCCGCCCTCGCAGTGTCGCCGTCGACTTTGTTCTGCGCGAAGACGTTCGATGTCAGAACGATCGAAAACAGAAGCATCAGCAGCAGACGTGCAATCGCCACAGAACCTGCTCGATGGAAGTTCGGACTTCGTGATGGCATACCGATTCGTCCGCCCGCATTCTCAGCCGAGGTGGCTGGACCTGCTCACGTTTTCCAATTCGCGGCGTGCGATGCCAATTTGATCGGAAGTCAATTCCGTTTCGCCGGGAAGGTATCGCGCGAGTTCATACACATCCGCAAGCACTTGGATCGAAGGTTTCAAAGCCGGAGTGGTGTCGGCAACTTGCCGCTCTACCTCGCGATGAGTCCACCAATCGGGAACCGACATCGCCGATTGCAGCGCGTATTGATGAAAGGCTCGAACGACATCCTCGCGAGTGCGGATGTCGGTTGATGGCGCCAGTTCGCCAACCGAGTTCGACCTTCGTAACAACTGCGACTCTTTGACCGCTGTCACCACTCGCGGCAAGAAGTACCAAACCAAACCCAATGCCGCGAGCAGCAGCAACAACGGTCCCGTTGATCGTGAAGTCGCAATTTGTGAACCCGACGATCCGCCGGAGGATCTCCCTGGCCGAGGCCGAGTGTTTCTCTGTTGTGAATCCGGTGCGGCCGCCATTTCGTTGAAGACTTTGCCCACCGATTCGAACATCTTTCCCGCCGTCGAGCGATGTTCGGTTGCAGACGGCGGAGTCGATGGCTGAGGGGTCGCTGCCGTTGCCGGAGTCGGCGACGGCGCGGGAACCTCGGACACTTTTCGAGCAGAGTCATCGCCCTGTCCACCGAACAATTGAGCGAGCGACTTCTGAAGTCCCGACAACGATCCTTTGCCTGCATTCTGGCCCTCGGCAGATGTCCCGGCTGAGCCGTTTGATGCGGCCCGACTTTCCTCGCGCGTCTGGTCAATCAACTTTCGCATCGTTTGAGCAAATCCGTTTTGCTGCAATTCCGACCGGACATCCATCTGCGGCGACTTCGGACTGTCGTTGACGATTGCGGGAGTGACTGGTGGCGATGGCGACGGCACGTCCAGCGATTCACGACTTGGATTCTCAGACGGCGACCTCAATAGTTTGAAGGCACGACTCCCGGCATCGAGCTTCCCATTCTCATCACCGAGCGTCGATTGGCCGAACGGCTTTCGATTTGTCTCAGAGGTCCGAGGCGGGAGATTCAATTCCTTTTGCGGATCACGCAGGACCGCTTCGAGTTGCTGCCGAGCTCGTTCAAGACTCGTCATCGGTTCATCGTCGCGAAATTCCGGAATGCGCGGGCCCGCGACATTTCGCTCGGAATCTGATGGCGAAGTGTTGGATGGCTTCGGTGTGCCAGCCGGTGGAGTAGGCTCAATAGGCTCACGATCGGGGCTCGCTGGTTTGACTGATGGATCGCCCGATTTGGGATCTTTGAGCGGTTGATTCGGTTGGCGACCGGCCTGTTGAAGGAATCGTTTCATCAACTCCTGTGCGGCAGGTGGCATCGACGAAAAATCCGGAGCAGGTCGAGGCGTTGAACCCGACGGGATCGGCACGCTCTTGGAATCCCCCGTCTCCTTCCGTGGAGGCAGCTTTCCATCCTGCGAAAACTGTTTGAGCAACTGCCGCACCTGCTCCTGCACGGCGGGATCGGACATCATCTTGAGAATCTGCTCGGAAGAAGGACCGTCTGGCTTCGGAAGCACAGTCCCCGGAGGAACGGCTCCCGACAACTGCTTCAGCGCACTCAGCAGAGCATTGAGTTGCTCCGGATCAAAATTCGGAGGCTCGGACGTATCACCTCTCAATTCCACCGCAGCCATCAACCCTCGCAACTGCTGAAGCCACTGCACCTGCTGCTTCAGATCGGTGGAAGTCCCCTCCGGTAACGGCAGCAATCGTTGAGAAGAAGTCTCGACCGCAGGAGTGCTTGGACGGCTTCGCTCCTGAGCAGATACCAGCGAGAACTCCGAGCATCGCCAGCAGGAGAGGCAGAGCATCGACAAGAACAAGGTTCGACGGATTCGTGATTCAACCAAGCTCATTGTGTGTGGTCCCAGTTGAACGATGCCGCCTCGATCACAGCAAGTCGCGGATCACTCCCAAAGCACAAGCCTTGTAAATCAAAGAGCCGATGAAGACGAGAGCCAAGTTCTGTCAGTTCCCTCGATCTTGTTGCCGGTGCTCAATCCGCTGCTCGCGAGAATGCCAGCACAATGGTCTTTGAAGCGCGACCGTCGCCGGTCGAGTTCATGGGTGAGATCACGGGCTTCTTGGGCTTGGCTCGGCCCCCTTGCTCTTCAGTCAGGAAGTCGATTTGCACTTCGGTTCCTCGCCCGTCGCCGTTGTCTTCGAGCAATGGATGCTCTGTCGCCAAGAGTTCCCGGTCGACGTACGACTGCGCGAGGTTGCGAGCGACCGTGACATACAGATCGAACAGCGAGATCGCACCGTCTTCGTCGATGTCGAGTTCCTTCGTTTCGGGCGGCGCGGACAAGATGCGGGCGAGTTCGTGAGGGAATTCGGTCTCGTTCGTTTCCCAATCCGTCTCCGTGGCGCTGATCACGACGCGGCCTTTGGAGGAGAGCGGCTTGACGTAATAGCCGCTCGTCGGCGTGGTCATGAAGAAGACTTGCTCGCGAGCGGACAGGTCGGCAAACAGCTTGGCGAAATCGGTTTGATGGATATCCGGCCCCGGCAGGTTGAGCCACGAGTGCTTGCCGTCGTAGTGACTGTGTCCGACGACGATCACCCACAGCGCATCGTCCGGTTGCAGTTTCGTTCGCAGTGCGGTGACGCTCTTTTCGAGTTCCTCGCGAGTCGCGCGGCCTGCGGACTTGATGACCTCGGCATCCGCATCGACCGGCTCGTCCCCGAAGAGCACCTGCACGTCGGCGAAGCCAAGTCGTTGCGTCAGTCCCTCGTGCAGCTTGGTCACGGTTTCGGAATACAGCTTGTGATGCGCCGCGTCGCCAGACAGCCCGCAAACCACCAGCGCTTGCCTGGTGCCCGAAGCACCGGCTGACCGAGTCGCAGCAGTCGCGGGTTCATCCGCTGCCACGAACGACGCCAACAGAACGAACAGCATGATCGCCGACGCAATGACCCGAACCGATGGGAAGCTGGCAGATGCGGTCATGGTGTCTCTCTTTGCGGATTGTCGATCTTGAAGCTGGTGTAGGGCAACTTGTGAGTCGTCGCCACGTCTCGGAACGGCAGGATGTCGCAGTGCCATGCTCGCCGGCCGTTGTGTTCGACGTTGATCTCGATGCTGTTCATCCGAGCGACCGCGAATTGCCATTGCGGTGCGGATTGATCGCTCGGCTTCTGAGCCTCCAGCAGCAGCCACACGTCCGAATCGGTCCCTTGGACGAACACGAATAACGCACCGTCGAACAACTCGGCCGAGTCTTTTTCCAACTCGTAGCGATACACCGGTTGGGTGAGCTGTCGCAGTTCCGATTTCAAGCCCTCGCGGTCGATGCTTCGCGCGGTGAATTGCCGCGCGAGTTGCCGCATCTGAGTCAGCCTTCCAGCCGGAGTCGCGACGACGACGGGAGCATCGGGAACCGGAACGAAAGTCACTCCCGGCTGTGTTGCTCGCCAAACTTCCCGCGATTCATACTCGCCCGCGAGCTCGCCAACCGACAGCGAGTGAAACTCGTGCGACTCATGCGTGAACGGCGAGAACCACTTGAACAACGAACCGACCACAACCGGCCGGCCGCGATGCGTCCACAGGAACACGTTGCCGTAGACCTGTCCGCGTTCGGGATTCGACCAGCGCAGGATCGGCTGCTCGCGCAACATTGCTGGCGGATCGACGCCGTGCATCTCGAACTCGTACTTCCGCGCCGCTTCGCGAGTCATCGCGAACGCCGTTTCGGAGTTCTGCTTCTCGATACTGTCAGAGGTTGATGACTTTGCCGACGCAGGGTCTTCGGCGAGAAGTCGGCCGAGTGGAATCAGCAAAACGATGCTGCTCAGCAATCCAACGGCCAGCGATTGAAGGAGCTTTCTCATACTGATTAAATCTGTCCGGTTACTGAGTCTGGTCATTCTTCGGCAAGCGTTCCTGAGAACCCACGTCGCTCCAATGGGGTAACAGAGGACCGATCGACCGGCGTTCGGCGGACCAGACTTCTTTGTCATCCAGCCGCAACTTCAAGGCGTAGTCGGTGAACGAAGCCGCCGCGTAGTGCCAACGCAACTCGCCGTCTTGTTTCCGAGCCTCGATCGACAGGATCAATTCCGGGTCCGTTCCCTGACACATGACGAACAACGAACCGCACTGAACTTGGCTGGGACGATTCACCTCGAATTCATGAATGGGTTTCGTAACCAATCGCAACTCCCAACGTCGCTCGTCATGGTCGATCGAGTTCGCACTGAATCGCCGAGCAATCTCACGAGCCTGACGCAACCGCACCTTCGGATCAGCCGCAGTTTTGGATTCTTGTCACACGGCGACATCACGGGCGTCGTGACGTACCTCTATTGGCCCAGCAAATCGTGGTCGAGATTCGGAGCCGTGAAATGAGCTGGAATGCCTTTGAATGACTCAAGGCTTGACATCGACTCCAGCATCTTGGACAAGAGCGTCCATCATGAAGGATGCGGCACCGAACTTGAACCATCGCATCGCCGAGCGCGTGCGTGAATTGCGAGCGGCGAAAAAGTTGTCGCTCGACGCGCTCGCGTCAAAGAGTGGAGTTAGCCGGTCGATGATCTCGCTGGTGGAGCGGGGCGAAAGCAGTCCGACGGCGGTGGTGCTGGAAAAGCTGGCGGCGGGGTTGAATGTCTCTTTGGCCTCGCTGTTCGATCCACCCACAGCGGCGAAGCAGGTGATTAGCCCCGTGGCGCGGCGCAAGGATCAAGCCGAGTGGCAAGACCCGGCCTCCGGCTATGTGCGGCGCAACGTCTCGCCGCCGGGTGGTTCGCAGCCGATGCAGATCACGGAAGTGAGATTTCCACCCGGTCAGCGAGTGGCATTCGATGCGCCTGCGCGGGATGTCTGCATCTATCAGCAGATCTGGGTGCTGGAAGGGACGATCGAAATCACGGCGGGCCAAGAATGTGTCCGCTTGCGCGAAGGGGATTGCTTCGCGATGCAAAATGACGGTTGCACGATGTTCCACAACCCGACGCGAAAGACCGCGCGGTATGCCGTCGTCGTCGCGACCGAAGCTCTGAAGAAACGGTGAGCCGATCAGGAACACGTGCCATGAATCCGACTTGGTCCTTGAGGCAGTTGAGTGCTCTCGATGAGTCTCAAATCGACGCGCTGGCCGATGTCTTGATCGACTGCGTTGAGGGCGGAGCATCGGTCAGCTTCATGCTCCCGCTGACGCGTGACCGCGCGGTGGAGTTCTGGCGTCGGGTGGCGCAGGACGTGGCTGCCGGCCGACGCGCGCTGCTCATTGCGGAAGACGAGCAAGGAATCTGTGGGACCGTGCAATTGGTTTTCGACTTGCCGGAGAACCAACCGCACCGGGCCGATCTGGCCAAGATGCTGGTCCATCGCCGTGCTCGTCGTCAGGGGCTTGGGGAAGCACTGATGCGCGCGGCGGAGGAAATGGCGCGACAGTGCGGCAAGACGCTACTGGTGCTCGACGCCGTAACCAATGGCGATGCCGCTCGGCTCTACGAACGACTGGGTTGGGTCCGCGTGGGGGATGTCCCCAACTTTGCGCTGATGCCGCGAGGAGAACCTTGCAGCACGACGTACTACTACCGAGACCTGCAAACGCCGGTTGCCGCCGTCACCTCGGACACGAGTCTGTCGAGTCCGGACATCGTCGATGACATGAAAATCCGCGAAGCAACCGAAGCGGACCTGCCGGCCATCGTCGAGATCTACAACCAGTCCATTCCGGCTGGCTGGTCAACGGCCGACACCAAGCCGATCGCCGTTGCCGATCGCGTCGATTGGTTCCGGACGTTCGATCCCGCCAAGCGACCGATCTGGGTCGCCGAGGTGGATGGTCAAGTCATCGCCACGAGTTACCTCTCCTCGTTTTATGGAGGCCGCCCGGCTTACGACGCGACGGCCGAGGTGAGCATCTACGTCGCGACGGCCTGGCACCGCCGCGGCATCGGCCGGCGTTTCAAGCAGTGGGTCATTGAGCAATGTCCGCGACTCGGAGTGACGACGCTGCTGAGCATGCACTTCGACCACAACGAGGGAACTCGCCGGATCAACGAGAGCCTCGGGTTCGAGCGAATGGGCCACCTCACGGAGATCGCTGTGGTGCAAGGACAGAAGCGCGGGCTGTTCATCTCTGCCCTTCGGATACCGGCCAAGAACGCCTGAGAGAAGTTGAACAAACCAAGAGCGAGTAAGAGTCTTTGATTTGCGACGGTGAATCGATCAATGAATCTTCCTGAGTCCATCTTTTCTGGCGAATCACCATGTACATCCCGCCGAGCTTCCTCGAAACCGATCCGAACAAGCTGCACGACTTCATGGAGCAGCACAGTTTCGCGACGCTGATTTCGTCCCATGAAGGCGAGCCGGTCGCGAGTCATCTGCCGCTGCTGCTTGACCGCGACGCCGAACCGCATGGGCGGTTGATCGGGCACTTCGCGCGAGCGAACTCGCATTGGCAAGCGGCGTCCGAGCAGCGAGTTCTCTCCATCTTTCACGGTTCGCACGCTTACGTTTCTCCGGGATGGATGGAGGCTCAGAACGTCGTGCCGACTTGGAACTACGTCACGGTTCACGCCTACGGCACCTTGCGGCTGATTGAAGACCGCGATCGCCTGCGCGACATCGTGCGGCGCACGGTCGAGACCTACGAAGCCAATCGAGCGACTCCGTGGTCGATGTCGCAACCCGAAGCGGAGTTCCTCGACAAGCTGCTCGCCGCGATCGTCGGCTTTGAAATCGGCATCGACCGGCTCGAAGGAAAGTGGAAGCTCAACCAAAACCATCCACTCGAACGCCGCGAACAGATCATGCGTGGCCTACGCGACACTGGTCGGCACGACGAACTGCAAATCGCCGCGCTTATGGACGCGACTCGGTGAGGAGTCGATCATGAATGAGATCCTGCAATCAACGGACGTCATCGACTGGCAACATCCCGAAGTCGTCGCCCGCGCCCGGTCGTTGGCGTCCGGCTGCAATGGTCCAGTGGAAATTGCTCAGCGGTGCTTTGAATGGGTGCGCGATGAAATCAAACACTCGCTCGATCACGACCTGTAACCGGTGACGTGTTCGGCGTCCGAAGTGCTGATGTTCGGCAGCGGGTTCTGTTACGCGAAGAGCCATCTGCTGGCGGCGCTGTTGCGAGCCAACGGCATTCCGGCGGCGCTCTGTTATCAGCGACTCAGTTGCAATGACGACGGGACGGAGTTTTGCCTGCACGGTTTGAACGCGATTCACCTGCCGAACGTGGGTTGGTATCGCGTCGATGCTCGCGGCAACCGAGCCGACGTTGATGCGCGGTTCACGCCGCCGCTGGAACGGCTCGCCTTTCCAACCAGCGCGACCGGAGAAGCAGACATCCCCGGTTTGTTTGCTGATCCGTTGCCGGTCATCGTCAACGCGCTCACTTCGCATGCGACGGCGGACGAACTTTGCAAACACTTGCCCGATCTTGAACTCTCGACGGCGAAGTCGATGAGCACTTTGGAGGCGAGGCCGGCTTCAGTTGCCGACGCCGAGACAATCTCGGCCATTGCCGACAGTGTGTTTCGCGATGCGTACCGATCGGCGTTCGAGTCTGAGAAGCAAGTCGAGGACTTCATCGCGTCGAACTTCACGCCGTCGGTGATCAGGACAGAACTGGAAGCGGGGCAGGCTTGGTATTCGATCGGACTTGTGAATGGAGTCGCGGCGGGGTTCATCCAGCTGGAATCGACCGATCCGCCAGAGTGCGTCGGCTGTCGGCCTGCGATCGAGCTGGCGAAGCTGTATGTGCTGCGGTCGTTTCATGGCTGCGGCATCGCCAACGTATTGATGGAACGGGGTCTCGAACATGCGAGCTGCAGCGGAGCCTCTCAAGTGTGGCTATGTGTCTGGGAAAAGAACGCACGAGCGATCGCGTTCTATCGCCGCTGGGGCTTTGAAACTGTCGGCGAGATGGAGTTCTTGTGGAGCGGAGTCCTATTTCGTGATGCCGTGATGACACGGAACATCTCGCCAGCAACCACAAACCAGCCGCGACGAAAGGTCGATGTTCCGTTCGCCGATGATGCCGAGATCGCGAAGCTCGTCGAACGGTTTGAGGCGGCGACTTGGCCGTATGAACGCTGGACTCACCGGGCACACTTGGCGGTCGGGCTGACGTACGCTCGCGCAATGCCGTTCGATGCCGCGTTGAGTCACATGCGGAAGCACATCAACCACTACAACCAAACTTGCGGCGATCCGACCGGCTACAACGAAACCGTCACGATCCTGTTCCTTCGCAAGATCGCGTCCGCCTACTGCGGACCAAATGACCCGCGACCGTTGCACGTCCTCGTTGAAGAACTGGTCCGCTGCTGCTCGGTCGATTGGCTTTATCAGTACTACTCGAAAGAACGCATTTGGTCGGCGGCCGCAAAGCAATCGTGGATCGAACCGGATCGACAGCCGTTGGACTTTTGAACGAAATCAAATTGCAGATGCCTCGCGACACTTACTCCGTTGGTTACGACGACGCTGCGGCCGAGTTCTTTGGTCGGCGGCGAGCGGCGACTCATGCGCGGTTCTTCCTCTCGCATCTCACGCGGGGAATGAAACTGCTCGACATCGGCTGCGGGCCGGGGACGATCACGGTGGATCTGGCTCGCTTGGTCGCGCCGGGTGAGGTCGTCGGCGTCGATCTCGAACCGAGCCAAATCGAACTCGCGCAAGCTCGCGCCACTGCGGAGAGAATCGAAAACGTTCGCTTTCAAGCCGCCGACATCTATTCGCTTCCGTTTGAGAACGACTCGTTCGACGCGGTCTTCCTGCACGGAGTCCTCGAACATCTGTCCGACCCGATCCGTGCGTTGCATGAAGTGCGGCGAATATTGAAGCCCGGCAGAGTGCTCGGCTCGCGTCATGCCGACTTCGGCGGTTTTCTGCTGGAGCCGGCTCCGCCTCCGCTCGACCAATTCGTGCCGCTGTTCGAACGGCTCATGCTCCACAACGGTGCCGATCCGCACGCCGGCCGCCATCAACTCCGCTGGCTCATCGAGGCGGTATTCACGCAGATCGCAATGTCTGCCTCCTACGACTGCTGGACGAGCACACCGGAACAAAAGCGTGTCACCGGGCGATTCCTGCAAAGCCTCGTCAGCGACTCGGACTTCGCGCGGCAGTTGCTCGCGGCGGGACTTGCCGATCGAGGCTTGTTAGAGCAGTTGCGGCTCGCATTCGCGGACTGGGAAAAGAACCCTGTCTCGTTCGCTGCGGAAGCCTGGACCGAAGCGGTTGCGTGGAAGACGACGAACGCTGAGGTAGATTGAAACTCATGCCGATCCAAACTCGCCCATCAGGTAAGTCGAGGACTTCATTGCGTCGAACTTCACGCCGCCGGTGATCAGGGCAGAACCGGAGGACGGCGAAAGCGGCTCTCGATCAAGCGGACGGTGAGGCGAATCGAATTCGTTCGGCGATGCAGTCGCTGGCCAACCAGCGGGCGTCGATTCAAAACCAACTCCAGAATCAGTCGCAGACGCAGCAGCAGAGTGGCAAAGGCAGCAGCCAGAAGGGCAAAGGGAAAGGCGGAAAGTGACCTTCATTGGCTCGGCATCGCCCTTGTCTCGCAGTTTTTGGTCATAATCTTCGCCCACGGGATAAGTCACCCTTGAGACTTCATTCAGGACGAGGAGCGATGGACGACAACACGCGACAAGCGGCTCGACTTTGGACGCTGGCTCAGCCGGTGGTTTCGGCGTTTGTCACATCGGTCGTGCGGGATTTCTCGGCGCGTGATGACGTGCTGCAAGAGATTGCAGTGGCGGTCATCGAATCGTTCGAGCGGTACGACTCGTCGCGGTCGTTCGTCGGCTGGGCGTTGGGAATTGCGCGGAATCAAGTCGGGCTGTATCTCCGGCGAGTGCGACGAGACCGGCTTGTCTTCGATGACGAGACCATTGGCTGTCTGGCATCCGCGTTCGGGGCCGTGTCGGCCGACGAGTCTCCGAAGCTCGATTTCTTGCAGGACTGCCTGCGCGGACTGGAAGGACGGGC
>SXGT01159113.1_pt1 | contig 33273 bp, 24 predicted proteins | sample 3176221 | NCBI WGS metagenome assembly SXGT01 (sample SAMN11356862, study PRJNA531348) | freshwater metagenome | isolation source: freshwater sample F1-120 | place: China: Fuxian Lake, Yuxi | collected 2017-12-25 | reverse complement strand
GAAGCCCGCCGCCAGCATCGCCTCGCCGAGCGGCATGCGGTGCGTACGGGCGAGCATCCGGCGATCATTACGAAAAAGAACTGCGACACCTTTCGCCGGCAAATTCAGGCGCTTGGCCTTTCGTATGACTGGGACCGCGAGATCGACACGACCGATCCGAAATACGTGAAGTGGACCCAGTGGATTTTTCAGGTGCTCTACGAGCGCGGGCTGGCCTACCAGATCGAGGCACCGGTGAACTGGTGTCCCGCGCAGGGCACTGTGCTGGCCAACGAGGAAGTGAAAGACGGAAAGTACGTTGAGACCGGGGACCCGGTTGAAAAGCGACAGATGCGGCAATGGATGCTGAAGATCACGGCCTATGCCGAGCGCTTGCTGGACGATCTCGAGGGGCTCGACTGGCCCGAGGGCATCAAGGCGCAGCAGCGCGAATGGATCGGCAAGAGCGAGGGCGCGGACATCACCTTTCAGGTGGCCGATTCCGAACTCAGCTTTCCGGTGTATACGACCCGGCCGGATACGCTGTTCGGCGCGACTTATTGCGTGCTCGCGCCGGAACATCCGCTGACGCTCAAGCTGGCCGTCGGTGACGAGCGCGGCGCAGTGCTGGCCTATGTGAACGCAGCGAAGTCCCGTAGCGCGCAGGAACGCATGGCGGACGAACGCGAGAAGACGGGTGTGTTCACCGGAGCGTACGCCGTGAACCCGGTGACCGGCGACGACATCCCGATATGGACGGCGGACTATGTGCTGGCTGAGTACGGGTATGGCGCGATCATGGCCGTGCCCTCGGGAGACCAGCGCGACTGGGAATTCGCGACGAAGTTTGGTTTGCCGATTATGGAGGTCGTCGAAGGCGGCGACGTCACGAAGGCGGCGTATGACGGCGACGGTCCGCACGTGAATTCGGGATTCCTGGACGGATTGGATGTAGCTGACGCGAAGCAGCGGATGGTTGCGTGGCTCGAAGAAAAGGGTATCGGCAAAGGGACGGTCAATTACCGGCTGCGCGACTGGTTGTTCTCGCGGCAGCGCTATTGGGGCGAGCCGGTGCCGCTGATTCATCTCGAGGGCGGCGACATTAAGTGCGTGCCGATGAAGGATCTCCCGGTGACGCTGCCGACGCTCGAAGACTATCGGCCGACGCCGGACGGCCAGCCGCCGCTTGCGCGCGCGCCCCAGTGGGTGAACACGGTAGACCCGGAGACGGGCAAGCCGGCGAAGCGTGAAACGAACACGATGCCGCAGTGGGCGGGATCGTGCTGGTATTTCCTGCGCTTTTGCGATCCGCGGAATGATGATGCGGCGTGGTCAGCCGAGGCGGAGTCGTACTGGATGCCGGTGGACCTGTACATCGGCGGCGCGGAGCACGCAGTGCTGCATCTGCTGTATGCGCGCTTCTGGCATAAGGTGCTTTTCGATGCAGGGTTCGTGACTACGAAGGAACCGTTTCAGAAATTGTTCAACCAGGGGATGATCCTGGCGTATTCATTTCAAGAGCCCAGTGGTGAGTACGTCCATCTTGATGATGTAGAGCACCAATCAGGACAGCAGCTTTTCACGGATGCAACTGGCAAGATTCAGCCTCATAAAGCATCAAATCTTCCTTCTACTCGAAAGATCGCCTTTAAAGCTTATCTTGATTCCACCGGAAAAACCCTTTGGTACGATCCGTTTAAAAAGATGCTCCGGGACTACAGTATCCAGACATTTGTATTTCGACCGAGAGATTCAAAAGCCCCTAGTGGATGGTTCTCCCATAACGACGTTCGAGTTGTTGTTGTTGTTGAGCCTCACCCTCCGATAGTTGGACTAACCAAACGGGTTACTTTTTTTCCTGAACGCTCTGATGTTGAGCTTGAGCCATATCTTTGTTTTCCAACACAAATAGAGAAAATGTCGAAGTCACGCTACAACGTCGTGAACCCAGACGATGTTGTGCAAAGGTTTGGCGCCGACTCATTGCGGTTGTACGAGATGTTCATGGGTCCGCTGGATCGCGAAAAGCCCTGGACCGACGAAGGTGTGCACGGCGTCAGCCGCTTCCTGCGACGCGTGTGGAATTTGTTCATTGCAGAAGATGGGACGCTCTCGCCGAAGATCGCTGTTGGGGTAGGCGAAGAACCTTTGAAGAAGCAACTGCACAAAACGATGAAGGGCGTGGGGGAGGACATCGAGAAGCTGCTGTTCAACACCGCCATCGCCAAAATGATGGAATTCCTGAACGCGGCGACCAAGGCCTCGGCGATGGACAAGGCCTGGGCCGAGCAATTCGTGTTAATTCTTTCGCCTTTCGCTCCGCACATGGCCGAGGAACTCTGGGAGCGCCTGGGCCACACGCGCACGCTGGCGTATGAGACCTGGCCGCGCTACGACGAGACGCTGCTGACCGAAGATACGGTCGAGATTCCGGTCCAAATCAACGGCAAAGTGCGCTCGCGCATTAAGGTCGCCATTGACGCTTCGAGCGACGCCGTGCTGGCACTGGCCAAGGCCGACGAGCATGTCGCTCGGAACCTTGACGGGAAGCAGATCGTCAAGGAGATCGTCGTGCCGGGGAAAATGGTCAATCTAGTCGTAAAATAACTGGCTTCCGCGTTTCTTTCCTGTCCGGCGTGGTCACACCAATTTTCTACAGATGCGTACTAATTATTCTCACATCTTACTCAAACGTAATAAATCCCCGCTTGCCCTGTGATTTAGCCTAAAGAAAAATTGAGCAAACGACGAACTCCGTCGTGATCGGCGATTCGGCATGCTTCCTGCGTAAACAGCAATGTGTCTCTCTGCTTAATGATGGCTGCGTCTGCACGTGGGATCCGCTGAATGAGTTCGATTGCTGCACCTCAAACGCTCATGACGAATGAAATTTGCGCGCGCGTAGGCGTGCTCAGTTATCGCGAGCAGGGCTGCGCGACGCTGGTGCGCGGGCTGGAAGACTTCGGCTTTACCGTGGTGCACGTCGACGCGGAGAGCTTCAAGGGCGAGCATGTTCATTTGCTGGTGATCGCGGTCGCGAGTTTTAGCGAAGAGGCCAGCGAGGCGATCCAGGAATTCCGGCGCATGCCGGAGCATACGGACACGCCGGTGCTGGTGATCTCCAGTCACTACGGAGAAACAGGCGCGGCCGGCTATATCGCGGCAGGCGCGACGCAATTCCTGAGTCAACCGGCCTGCGCGGGAGACCTTCGCGGGTGGTGCGAACGGATTCTTCACGCGCAACGCAAGGGGTGGCTCTTCGATCAGTGGATCCGGGAACGCCGCCGCGGCGCGGCATTCGATCGTGTGGTGGTGCCGCTGGGTCTGGCGCTCTTCGCCGAGCACGACTACGGGCAATTGCTGGAAATGATTCTGCTGGAGGCGAAGGCCTTCTGCATGGCGGACGGCGGGACGCTGTACATGCGCACGGCGGACGAGCGCCTGGAATTTACCATGGTGCACAACGACACCTTGGGCATTGCCGAAGGCGGTCCCGGCGGCGCGGCGACGCGGTTTCCGCCCTTGCCGTTGTACCGCGCGGATACCGGTGCGCCGGAATTCCGGTATATCGCGACCTATGTCGCGCTTACGGGAGACTCCGTAAATCTTCCGGACGTATACACCGTGAGCGTGTTCGATCTCTCCGGGACGAAACTTTCCGACGCGCAAAATGGGTACCGGACGAAATCGGTGCTGGCGATGCCGCTGACCAACCAACAAGGTCGCGTGATTGGCGTGCTGCAATTGATCAATGCGCGGGATCCGATGACGGGCGAGGTAAAGGCTTTCGACGCCAATCAGGAGGAAACCATCGCTTCGCTGGCGCGCTTAGCCGGTTCGGGGCTGGAATCGTATCGGCGGATGCATGCCCTGCGCGAACAAATTCAAGCGTTGCGGCTGGAAATTGACGAAGTGAAGAAGCAGGCGCAGGTCGCGCAAATCACCGGCTCGGAATATTTTCAGGGATTGAAGGACAAGGCGCGCCTGCTGCGCGACCGAGTCCGTGACAACGTCTCATAAAGCATGGAGTTTCAATGGGAAAGATCGTAGCGATTCATTCGTTTCGCGGAGGGACGGGGAAGTCCAACCTCGCGGCCAATCTCGCGTGGACCGTAGCGGCGCAGGGATATCGAGTCGGCGTGATCGATACCGATATTGCGTCTCCCGGGATTCACGTTCTTTTCGGCGTGGATGAATCAGCACTCGAACACACCTTGAACGATTACTTGTGGGGCACCTGTCCTATTGAGGCGGCCGCGGTGGATCTTTCCTCCAGCCTTGGCCGTCAGGGGCAGTCGGGCGCGCTCTACCTGGTGCCGGCGAGCATCGACACAGGCGAGATCGCACGGATATTGCACGACGGATACGACATCGGTCTGCTGAACGATGGATTGATTGCACTCTCGAAGCATTTCAACCTCGATTATGTTTTCATCGACACGCACCCGGGCGTCAATGAAGAAACTTTGCTGTCGATTGCGATTTCCGATTTTACGCTGCTGGTCTTGCGGCCCGATCAGCAGGACTTTCAAGGGACGGCGGTGACGGTAGAACTCGCGCGGCAATTGGAGGTCAAGAATCTTCTGCTCATCGTGAATAAAGCGCACAGCTCTACGGACCGTCCGGCGTTAAAACGCCTGGTGGAGGAGAAATTGAAGACGCCGGTCAGCGAGATCATCACGTTGAGCGATGACATGGTGCAGTTTGGCAGCGGGGGCGTGTATTGCGTGAAATTTCCCTCGCATCCCTATAGCGATTCCATTCGCCGGGTCGCGGCGACGCTTGTTTCGTCCTTGTCGACATCGACGGGCGCAGCGGATCGGGCGCCCGCATGAACAGGCAGGATTCGGTGGGTTCGCTATTAGGCGGAATCAGAACGGCGGCCTCGCCATTCCGCGCGTACCTGAAAGATGTGCACACTCGATTCAAAGGCGTGAACGAGGGGAAAGTCGCCGACTACATTCCCGAACTGGCGAAGGCGGATCCGAACTGGTTCGGGATCGCGGTCACGACCGTATCCGGGGCATCCTTTGAGATTGGAGATGCTCGACAGCTCTTTACGATCCAGTCGGTGTCGAAACCCTTCATGTTCGGCCTCGCGCTCGAAGATCGCGGGCGGGAATTTACGCAGACGCGCGTGGGTGTCGAGCCGACGGGGGACGCCTTCAACTCGATCATCCGGCTCGAGGAAAAGTCGGGCCGTCCCTACAACCCTATGATCAACGCGGGCGCCATTGCGACCGCCGGCATGATCCGCGGCGCGCATCTGACGGAACGCTTGAACCGGGTGTTGGAAATGTTCCGGCGCTATGCGGGGCGCAATCTGGACGTGGATATGGCGGTGTACACGTCGGAACGATCGACAGGACACCGGAACCGCGCGCTTGCGCATCTGCTGCTGAACTTCGGCATGCTCGATCCGAATCTGGAAGAGGCGCTGGACCTCTACTTTCAGCAGTGTTCGATCCTTGTGAACGCACAGGACCTGTCGGTGATGGGCGCGACGCTGGCGAACGGCGGCGTGAATCCTATTACCGGCGATCGCGCGATTGCGCCGGAGTATGTGCAGGACATGCTGAGCGTGATGTATTCGTGCGGCATGTACGACTATGCCGGCGAGTGGTCGTATACCGTCGGTCTGCCTGCGAAGAGCGGCGTTGGCGGAGGCGTGGTGGTGGTGGTGCCGCACAAGATGGCGATCGCTGTATTCTCGCCACCGCTGGACGCACGCGGGAACAGCGTCCGCGCGCTGCGCGTCTGCGAAGCAATGTCGCAGGAACTTGGACTGCACATGCTGTCCCATGCACCAGATCGTGAACGGTTGAACAGCCTGCTTTCCGCTGGTGACCTGAAGGCTGGAAACATGGCCATCGGAGCCACTCCGTAAAGGCGTTCAGTCCGCAACCTCTTGTGTGCTCGCCTGATTCCGCCGTTGCAGCGCGATTCTGCGATTTGCTATAGTCTGCGCCTCGGCGCTTTGGCGTCGGCCCCAGCGGGGGCGTAGTTCAGTTGGTTAGAACGCTTGCCTGTCACGCAAGAGGTCGCGGGTTCAAGTCCCGTCGCTCCCGCCACTTCTTCCTTATTTCGACTCTTCGATATATCCGCTGTAGCGTCCCATCCAGTAGGGCAACAGCCAGAAGACGCCGCTGCTTTCCAGGCGGCCTTGCGCGTCGGTGAAGTCTCCAGAGATGGCGGCCCAGGGGTTTTTGTCCCAGCGCATCACACCTCGCTCGCTGGGAGGCAGCATGCGATCGGTCTGGAGAGGATCGAGCATGGGCGAGCGCACGAGCTTCAGGTCCTCGCGGGCCGAGTTGTCGATGGTCCACTGGCGCAGGTCGAGTGGTTGATCACGAAGAAATTCGACGCTCTCCCGCAGATGGAAGTTCTCGCCGCCAGCCATGCCATAAATGAAGTTGAAGAAGGGGTTGTGATCGTTTTCGACGCTGCGATAGGCCCAGGTTATCCCCTCCATGAATTTTGCGTGGAGATCGGGATCTTTCTCTGAAAGCAATAAACCGGGCGTGCTCATGGCGATCAGGTCGTCCTGAATGTGGGTGCGTTCCGAGCGGCCGTAGGACTTGGGCCGGCGCGCGATCTCCGCGTAGCCGTGATCGCGGATCAGGGACTCGTATTCGCGCTGATATTTCACATCGCCCGTGATCACGTGGGCGACTTTCAGAAATGAGAGGACTTCAAAAGTCTTGTTGACGCCTTCCACACGCCAATCGGGATCGTTTTTAACGGACTCCGGCGCCCACACGCCCCAGCGCGTATGCTCGCCATCGAGATCGCGGATGACGTAGCCGTTGTCGACGATGTAGTCGACGATGCGCCCGACCAGGGCACGGACGCGCTCCTTGTGCGCATCATCGGCGGCGAGCGTGTAGTAGAAGTAAAAGCCGAACATCTGGCCGACCATCTCGTCGGAGCTGGTGTCACCTTTCCACAGCCACTTGCCGTCGGCAGAGGGCCGCCAGCGCTTGTCGACGCGCTTCGTGCGCGGGTCGCGCACCCGGCGTTCCGCGTATTCCTGCGGCGTCATGGTGTGATTTGCGTCGGCCATCTTGGTCCAGGTCGCCGGGATCACGGTGCGGGCGAAGAAACCGGGGATCCCGGTGACGGATTCGAAGAGGGCCAAGGTCTCGTAGGCCTGATCGGCGTGGCGGCGGGCTTCGGGGTCCTTCGTGACGGCCCAGCGCAGTGATTCCATCGCCATGTACTGCGCGGTCCAGGTACCGTCGTTGTCGTCATCCCAAGGCTCCCACTTGCTTGGATCGGCGGAATCGGGAAACCAGCATTTCTCGACAATGTACGGTTCGCGTATGTGGCGTGCGTGGCAGATGTCAAGGAAGTACTGCGCTTTATCGGCGAGCGTCATCGTACGTCGCTTGATTGCGCTGACGCCCGCGCCGGTCGCGAGCCACGCGGTGCCCTGTGAATCGAAGGCAATGCCGCGAACATCGTCGCTGAGCAGCCAGCGCTTGCTGTGGCGAAGAGACCACTTCGTACCGTCGTAGCGCGCGACACCGAGCCCGGTTCCCGCCCAGAGGACGCCGTCGCGATCAAAGGCCAGGGCGCGCACGTCGTAATTCGGAAGACCCTCCGCCGGTCCGATGTGGCGCGCGTATCTGCCGGAATCGTATACGTCAAGTCCGCCACGGGCACCGATCCAGAGATCGCCGCTTGCATCGACCGCGAGGGCGTTGATGTCACCGGAGTAGAGTTCGTCTTCCTTGTAGAAATGTTTCAGATCATTGCCCGATTGCTGGTACAACCCGACTCCGGTCGCGATGAAGATATCATTGCCATGAACGACTACGTCGCGAATATGCCGGGCCCAGCGATTGTCCAACACACTCCATGCACCGTTCCGCCGGATCCAAGATCCTTCGGGCCCAAGGGCGAGCAGTCCATCGGAGGTTTGAGCAATAGCCGTGACAGTTGCGGGGACGGCGCTTTCCTTGACCGCGGATTCACCTGTAACCCGATAGACGCCGTCCCACGCGCCCACCCAGAGGTCTCCGTTCGGATCGACAAAGAGTTCATACAGCGGGCCATCGGTGACCCCGGCCTGTTTCTGCCATTGGCCTGACTTCAGACGGAAGAGTCCTGCAGCCGTGGCCGCCCAGACTTGGTCTGCACGGTCGACAGCCACCGCACGCACATCGCTGGGCCCGGCACCGCCGGGGATTGGATAGGCTTCGTGAAACTCCTGCACGAAGGGCGTATCGGGCACGGGCCCAGGTTCTTGTGCGGAGGCCATTACGGATAGCGCGATCAGAGGAACGATGAGTCTCATGGCGGGGATTGTGTCACACTGGAAACGCTCCGGGCCACGCACTAGAATTCAACGATACCCACCGAGGACATTTTCGATGCTTACTCGTGGTTTTTGTAGCTTCCTGTTCGCGCTCGGTTTCGCGAGTACAGCTTACGCCCAGCACGGCGTGCTCGTGATTGGAGATAAATCTCTCGCGATCGTGACTCCTGATGACAAGATTGAGTGGGAGATGCCGTGGCGAGGGATTCACGATATTCATCTCTTGCCGAATGACCACATTTTGACGGTAGAAAATTTCCATAAAGTGGTCGAGATCGATCCCAACACAAAAGAAGTCGTTTGGTCATACGACTCGGCCACGTCGAATGGGAACACCGGCAAGCCGATCGAGATTCACGCAATTCAACCGCTCGACGGCGGCCGCGTGATGATTGCGGAATCCGGCCCGGGGCGGATCATCGAGATCGAGCGTGATGGCACGCTGGTGAAAGAAGTGAAGCTCAAGCTCGACAAGCCGAACGCGCACCGGGACACGCGCCTTGCGCGGAAGATTGCAAACGGAAACTATCTCGTGTGCCATGAGGGCGATGGCGTGGTCCGGGAATACGACGGGAAGAGCGGGGAAGTCGTCTGGGACTTCCCAGTGCCGCTTTTTGGGCGAGAACGAAAAGACGGGCACGGGCCGGAATCCTTCGGGAACCAGTGCTTTTCGGCAATGCGCCTGCCGAACGGGAACACACTGATCGGCACCGGCAACGGGCATAGCGTGATTGAGGTGAATCCGGCCAAAGAGATTGTGTGGGAATTGCACCAGAAGGACTTACCGGAGATCACGCTGGCTTGGGTAACTACGCTCGAGGTATTGCCGAACGACAATCTTGTGTTCGGAAATTGTCACGCCGGCCCGGGTCAACCCTTGTTGATCGAGATCGACCGCAAGACGAAAAAGGTGCTATGGACCTTCGACCGTTTTGATACCTTTGGCAATTCCGTTACAAATTCCGTGCTGCTGGATTTGGCGGGGCAAACGATCCGATAACCTCGGTCACGCTACACTGCGACCGTTCAAGGAGCCATTCATGCCATCGAGACTGAAGACGCCGTTGTGCGAAGTGCTGGGCATCGAAGTGCCGATTATCACCGCGGGCATGGCCGAAGCGGCGGGCGTGGAATTGGCCGCAGCCGTGTCGAACGCGGGAGGGCTCGGCGTGATGGGGTGCACGATGGACAGCCCGGAGGAACTGCGCGAAAAAATTCGTGCGGTGCGGCGCAAGACCGACCGGCCCTTTGGCGTGGACTTGTTGCTACCGCCGAATGTGTCTTTGGAAATGGTGACCAATGACGATCTGATCGATCAGATCCCCGCGGCGCACCGCGAATACCGCGAGGCGCTTCGGAAGATATTCAATGTTTCGCAGCTTGCCGAGGGCGACCACCATGTGCTCGGCACGGGCGCGCTGGAACAGCTCGAAGTCCTCTTCGAGGAGAAGGTGCCGGTTTTTGTGTCCGGACTGGGCAGTCCCGGATTCATGATGGAGCGCGCCCGTGCGCAAGGCATGAAGGTGATGGGCGTGGTCGGCAATGTTAAGAATGCGAAGCGCGTCGCCGCGGCGGGGGTCGATGCCGTCGTCGCACAAGGTTCGGAGGGCGGTGGCCACACAGGATTAGTGGGTACGTTTGCGCTGTTGCCACAAGTGGTCGATGCCGTTGCGCCGATGCCCGTGGTGGCCGCGGGAAGCGTCAGCGACGGCCGCGGACTTGCCGCGGCGCTGGCCTTTGGTTGTCAGGGCGTCTGGGTGGGTACACGATTCCTGGCGACCCCGGAAGCGGCAATTCCGCAATGGAAGAAAGATGCGCTGGTCGCCGCGACGGAGGAATCCACGGTCCGCTCACGATCGTATACTGGCAAACCTGCGCGCCTGATCAAGAATGCGTGGACCGAGCAGTGGGAGAAGGGCGGCATCGAACCGCTGACGATGCCGTTGCAAGGTGCGCTGGTGAATCCCTTGCTCAATGCCGTTGAGAACCGCCCGGACATGCAAGCCAACGCTGCCGGTCAGGGTGTGGGGCTGATCCGCGAAATAAAACCGGCGGCGCAAATCGTCAAAGAGATGATGCGCGACGCGGAACAGATCCTTTCGCAATTCGCTGCCCCTTCGGCCAGGCCGGCCCGGGTCTAGTCGCCTAACGTCTCCGCCAGACAGCTTTTTCTTCCGGTGTAAATTCGCGGGCTGGAGGCGGAACGGGTATGGCGGTGCTCCATTGGCTCAACGGATCGGTGGAAAGAAACTTATTCCTATTACGGTTTCTCTGTAATAATTCCTCATCGACCGATTTTTCGTCCGGAGCGCTTTCGGGCATCAGGTACGCGAGACCCTTCGGTGCATAGGGCAGGTTCTTCGACGCGAACTCTCCTTGTGATACGAATTCGACCGAGCCATCCATCCAGAGCACGTTGCTCCCGCCGGGTACGTGATTGAATACGGCAGCGAATTCGCTCCCTTTGTCCCACATGATGGGCACTCTCGGAAATCCGACGGCTTGCACGGGCGGCAGTGTGAGCGGATCATTAGTGTAGGCGCCGAAGTAGTCGTAGCTCGCGCGGAGGCTGAGAGTGTGTTCAAGACGTGTATCGAGGCCGCGGTAGGGCTTTTTCCCATCGATTTCGCGCAGACCGTTGTCGCCGTCGGACGGGCAAATGAAGTTGTTTTCGCTTAGGCCGTAGCGAGGGAAAAAATAGAGCAGGCTATCTGCGTTGTTGCCGCCACCACTCCAGGGAAGCTGCCGGTCGTTCTCGTCTGCGTACATATGCATGCCCATGCCAATCTGCGAGAGACCTGCCGCACAGGAGGCACGCCGGGCGGCTTCGCGCGAGCGGGCGAGCCCTGGCAGCAAAATCGCCGCGAGCACACCGATGATGGCGATGACGATCAGCAATTCCATCAAGGTGAATCCAGCGGGACTGCGGCGCGTCATGAGGCACCCTCCCGCGGACCGGCCGGATCGAGCCAATCGATCGCCACGACACGCGCACCATCGACTTTGAATCGCGCCGCGATTTCGTTTCGGCGCAGCTTATGAGCGCTGTCTCGCAGCTCCCCAACAGACACGACAAGATACGAGTTGGGAGTTTTCTCCTTCGTGACCCGAATGGAACAGAAGCCATCGCCTATGGGCAGATCTTTCTCGCCGGAGTATGTGCCTGAGGTCTCTGCAAGTTGCGCGACTGCTCGCTCGATACCGGCTTCGGCAACAGCGCGGGTGAGTTGATCCCTCCAAGCGATGTGGCCGCGATCAAGAGTACGGTTTACGCCGGTCAACAAGGATCCCAGGAGCACCGTGATCGCCGCGAGAAACAGCACAACGACGACCAGTGCCGTTCCCTGCTTGGATTGTAGGCGATCTCGGCGGCGGGCCGGGATCATGGCTGCCTCAGGGCGGCGATAAAGCGGTTGGATTTCGGAACGGTCCGCAGCGTGGCTTCGTTATCGACCACAAGGTCGAGTTTCAACAGACGATCGGATTCGCAGGTGATGGAATATTCCATGACCTTGAGTGCTGCCGGGTAGACCTTCCGAGAAACAAGCCCGGGTTTGCGCTTTGGACCTATTTCGTATTCGTCCAGATAAAGTCGACCGTCCGCGTCCCGCCGCCACACGGAATAGCGCGGAACACTACCGGAGGCTTCCGATATCAGAACAAGATTCCCGGGAGATTCGGGAAGACCCTTGACGGAATCCACGATGCGTGTTGCGCCGTGCACGACCTCACGGAAGTCATTGGCAATTTCTTCGAGCGCTTCGTTGCGTTCGATGGCCAGCGCGCCGAGCGTGTGCAAGCGTCTTGTGCCAATAAGTATGGATGCCGAGAGGTTCATGATCACGATCAATAAAACGGCGTAGCCGAGGGTTTCGACGATGGTGAAACCGCCGCACCGGTTGAGATTTCGGGAGACAGTCATGACGACAACCTCCGTGCGATGAGCGTCGAGAGACGGCGTTCCACCGGGCGACCGTTTTCGGTCCGCCAGCGGACAACGACCGTGACTTCTCTTAGACGCGACGGAGATGCGTCGACGGTTTCTATTTCGACGTAGGCTTTCGCTAAAGGGAGGCGTTCCATCTCTGGTGTGACCGAGAGGAAGGGGCGCTGCTTCGCGGGTTCAAGGGAATCGAAAGGCTGCGCGCGCAGCGTTTCCAGTTCGTTCTCGATCGCGCGGGCGGCAATGATGTACTCGCCCGTCACGCGAATCTTGTCCACACCAAACTGAAACATTTGCATGGCGCCAAAGAGTCCGGTCACGGCGATGAAGAGGGCGGTGGCCGCTTCGAGCAGGGCGTATCCGCGGGTATCGGTTCGATGGGCAAACATCACGCGAAGCGATCCTCGGGCAACACGGCAAGTTGCAGATCATCGAGCGTGATGTCTCCAGCGAGTGCTTTTTCGATGCCGTGCTCGACCAGGGTTTTCATACCTGCATTCACGGCGGAGGCGTGCAGCGCCCGGGTGCGTCCACGCGACAAAATGATCTCGGCGATGTCATCGTTCATCAACAGGAGTTCGGAGATGGCTGTGCGCCCCCGCCGGCCGAGCCCGTTGCACGCCGGGCAACCCTGCCCGCGCGCGAAGCTGGTCTGCTCTGGCCCGAGTCCATAGAGTTTTTTCAGCGGCGCAGGCGGCGTATAAGAGGCGCGGCAATCGGGGCAGTTGAGCCGAATTAAGCGCTGTGCAAGTGCACCGTTCACGGCCGAGGCGACAAGGTAGGGCTCGAGCTCCATATCAAGCAGCCGCGTGAACACACCGGCGGCGCTACCGCAGTGAATGGTGCTCAACACGAGATGACCCGTCAGCCCAGCCTGGATCGCCGTCTGCGCGGTGGCCTTATCGCGGATTTCACCGACAACGATCACGTCCGGGTCCTGGCGCAAGATGGCGCGGAGCGCAGCGGCGTAGTCGTAGCCCGCATCGGGCCGCGCCTGCGTCTGGCAGATGCCTTCGAGGCGGTACTCAACCGGGTCCTCAACGGTGATGATGTGCGTGCGCCTGGATTCACGCAGGAGATGGGCGAGTAGTGCGTAGATCGTCGTTGTCTTCCCGCTGGAACTCGGCCCAGTGAGCAGGAGGACGCCCTGCGGCCGAGCGACCAGCCCACGCAGACCTGTGACGACTTCCAGACGCAGACCGAGCGAGTCCAGTTCGAGAGGAGTGCGTTCCGGATCGACGATGCGCAGCACGGCCTTTTCGCCGTCGATGGTCGGCAGCGTGGCAACACGCACGCTACGGCCCTTCCAGCGCACGGCGGGTTCAATCCGGCCGTCCATCGGGACCGAATGCTGATACACCGGCAACTGCGCGAGCACTTTGATTCGGGCAATGACTCGCTCATGGAACTCGCGAGGCAGGCGCGCAACATCTGCAAGCGCACCGTCGATGCGAAAGCGCAGCAGGATTTCAGTGCGTCTGGGTTCGAAGTAGAGGTCGCTGCACCCGTGGAGCACGGCCTGTTCGATGGAAGTCTCGACGGCGAGCACCGCGCCGATGTCTCCGCGCTGAAGCTGGGAGAGTAGCGCCGCCTCCAGGGACGGGAGGGGGATTTTCCCGGCCGCTTCCGGTGCATAATCAACACGCCGAACGACTGCCATGAGTGTTTCCTCCAACTACAGATCCGCGATGATCGCGTCTGACATCGCGGCAAACATTTCAAACGCGGCGGTGGCCGCCACGAAGACACCAATGGCACAGAGCCCGACGCCGATGGGCACGAGGGCCTCTGCCCAGACATGCCTGGAGCGCCGGTTCAATCGAGTGCATTGCTGCACGGCTTCGCGGAAAGACCAGACGAGGTCTTCCCGCATTTCACCCAGCCGCACGAGCTCAGGGAGCTCGCGCCCCGCAAGCCTGCGTTCAGATTCGAGCGCCGCGGAGAGCGGAACGCCGGTTTCCACTTTCCAGGCGCAACGCTCCAGCATACGGCGGTAGGGATACGTCAATCCGGCGGCGGTATCGATCAGGGCCTGTACAAGAGGCGTGCCGCCGGCCAGACGCAACTCCAACGCACGAGAGAGGTACTGAATCTGCGAACGCCGGAAAATATTTCCAGCGGAACGTTGCTGCAAGATCAATGCAACAAGTCCGGTTTGAAGAATTTCGCTGCGCCTGTAGAAAAACCGCACCGCTATGAGCAGGAGCAATAGCAATGCGAATCCAGCCGCGATTCCCCGGAAATGGCCGGTTACGAAATTGGAGAAGGCAGCCGCGATACGGGCAGGGAGGGGTGCGGGTGAATAACCAAATTCATCCAGGATTTCCATGAAAACAGGAAACACCCTTGCCGCGAGAAAGAGCAGCATTAGTACTTCAATGCCGACGATAGCGACAAAATAAACCATATGATTACGGAGCGTCCTGCCATAACCGATATCGGTGTTGATATTGGACAGGATCGATGCCAATGCGCTAGCGAGTTGTCCGGTCTGTTCGCCGGCGCGCACCTGCGCGATGTAGTGCGGTGGAAACCATCCGCCCATGCTTTGCATCGCATCGGCCAGGTTCATGCCCGACTCGGTACGCTCGGACAGTGTGCGCAATGCGCTGATGCTGCGCGCATTGGGCGCATCCAGAGAGCATTTGAGCAATCCTTCGGGGAGCGGGGCGTTCGTCCGGACGATTGCTTCAATCTGCGTAAGCACGGCGCGACGCTCGTGTTGTTTGGCCTGCCGAAACCAACCCGTGCCCCAACCCAAGGGCGAACGGACAGTCATGGCAAAAAAACGCGTCATCCCGAGCCAGTCAGCGCGTCGCCCAGCGAAAAGATCGGCAGGTACAACGACACAATCACGAACATGATGAATCCACCGAGCGTGACTATCGCCAGTGGTGTAATCAGGTTTAGCATTACCTCGTCACGTACAGACACCTCGCGCTCGCTCGCTTCGCTAAGGTCGATCAATGATTGCGGGAGCTGGCCGCGCGATTCGCTGTTAGCCAGAAACCACAGGTAGCTGTGCGGGAAGTAGCGCGTATCGGAGAGAGCGTCCGCTACTCGATCGCCCTGCGCGATGTGGACAGCCGCGCGCTGCACCTGCTCGCAAAGATGGTCATTCGCTGCCGCCGCGCCTGCGAGATCCAGTGCCTCGCCGATGGGCACACCGGCCTCGAGCATCAGTCCAAGCGCCTTGGAAAAGCGCGCGAGGGAGACTGTGCGGAATGTGCGCCCGGCGATTGGACGATGCTCGCGCAGTTTGTCGGCGAGCACGCGTGCGCGAGGGCTGACTCGCAGCCAGAGCCGTGTCGCGATCAAGGCGGCAACAATAGCGACCGTACCACCTGCAATCTGCGTCGGATATTTCCGAAGAAAATAGCTGATGTCAAGTAGGAGTTGCGTTGGCGCAGGCAATTTCCCGCCAAAGTCTTTGAAAATACTCGCGAATTCAGGGACGACGTATACCAGAACAAAGAGCAACACCAACGCCGTCGTTGCTACCACGAAGGTCGGATAAATGAGCGCTATAAATATGCGATCGCGCAGATCGAGGATGCGGGTCGAATAGTGGCTGATCATTTCGAGCACACCGGTGAGGTTACCGCTGCGTTCCCCCGCGCGAATAAGGCTGAGATAGATGGGCGGCAGCGCGCGCGGACTGTTTTGAAAGGCGTCTTCCAGCGAACGGCCGGCTTCGAGATCGCTGCGCAACTGATCGAGGACTGGTTTCAGGCGGCGATTCTCGATGTCCTTCGCCATTGCCTGTACCGAGGGCGCGACGGGGATTTTTCCTTTTACAATGGCCAGCAGCTGATCATTGAGAAGCGCGACATCGGACCACCCCAGACGGCGCTGCACCCCAAATTTCTTTGCGGGCCTGCCAATTTCCAAGACTTCGTTTACCTGCGCGCCGCGCTCTTGCAAGATGGCCGTCACGCGCGCAGCAGAGGACTCCTCCATCGTGCCTTCGAGGGGTTCGCCATAGGGATCGACCGCGCGGTAGCGGAAGAGAGGCATCGCGCGTCAATCCCCGCCCGGCGCGGAGTTCGGCTCGACTTCGGGGAGCAACCCCATTTTGTCCAGGTCGGCGAGATTGAGGCCGTTTCGAAGGAAGGGCGAGCGGTCCTGTTCATGCGTGCGCGCCTCGGCCACGGGCGCGCCGAGCACTGGAAACCATGCAGGAATCCGGCCACCCATCACGCCTGAGGACAGCATCAACACGAGCGCGACGGCCGCGGCGGTCAAGCGCAGGAGAGGAAGTTGGCGGCGTAGTGGCGCAGGATTTTGCACGGGCGGAGCGGAATCCAGCTCAAGCGCGTGGAACTGGTCCAGGAATCCAATGGGATCGTCGCAAGCGACACAGGTATGCACTTCGCGGGCCACGGTCCCTAACAAGTCTCGCAGGCCGGACAACTCCGCGCGGCACTCCTCGCACTGAATGAGGTGGATATCGATGCACATTTCATCGGCGGGACCGAGCGCACCCTCGGCATATTCGACGATGACGGATTGGACGTTACTGCACTTCACGGAAAGTCTCCTGAAGGCGCTCGGCGCTCCATACTTCGTGCAGCGCGGCGCGGAGTTTTTTCACGGCGAGAATCTTGCGCGAGCGAACGGTATGGATCGGGCACTGCATGACCGAGGCCGCTTCCTCGGCGTTCAAACCTTCGATCGCCTGCAATACGAAGGCCATGCGTTGCTCATCGGGGAGGTCACGAAGCGCCGCCAAGATGTGATCCGAAATCTCGGATGATGATGCGCGTGTGGCGGGTCCCGCTTGTGCCGGCGCCAGAAGACTGCCTAGGAGTTCATCCACCGGCGTGGCCGAGGGCTGCCCGTGCCGGCGCAAGGAACGGCAATGCTCCAGCCAGACGTAGCGCGCGAAGGTCAGCAGATAGGCGAGGATCGAGCCGGTGGCGGCGTAACGCCCGCGGAACTTCCAGATGCGCAGGAAGGTTTCTTGTGTCAGATCTTTGCAGGTACCGGCATCCCCGCACAGACCATAGAAAAAGGAATGGACTTGGCGTTGGAAGCGACCGTATAGCAGGCCAAATGCGGCCTGATCGCCGTTTCTAACCCTGAGCATCAAGGCTATACCGGGATCCGTGTCCACAAGCACTCCCCGTGTGGTTTCGGCCTTACCCTGCCGATACATACTACTAAGAGATGGCCGTATTCGGGGAAATTGATCAAGGAATCGCAGAAAAATGAAAAGGGCGGCCTTAGGGCCGCCCTTCAGACTGCAGGACTTAGTGTTCCGCCATCATCCCCCGGGAGCGTCGTTCAGGTAGCCTTCGAGGTTGAGCAGCGACTGGGTGAGTTCAAAGATACGGTCGCCGAGGATGTCGCAGAGGCCGAGGAGGCCGGTGTATTCGCCTTGAGCGTTTACGAGCACCAAGTGACGGACGCGGTACTCGACCATCAACCGCATACACTCTTCGATCGAGAGATGGTTGGCCGCGGTGACGATGTCGGTCGTCATGACATCGCCTAGTAATGTGGTCTTGGCGTCGCGGTCGAGCGAGACAACTTTGCCGAGCAGGTCCTTCTTGCTGAAAATCCCGATGCACTTCCGGCGCTCTCCGAGGATCGCGATCGCGCCGGTATCGAAATCAATCATGTTGCGGACGGCCTCGATAACGCTGTCTTGCGGTTTCATCGAGAAGGGCTGAGTGACTTCGCGTAAGAGGTGTGCGACGTTCATCGGTATTCCTCCCTGTAGTCGAAGATCCCGCGCCAGTGGGAAGCAGAATAACACGAAGACAGGAGATGCGCTGGGAGATTTTCAGACTCGTTCCGAATTAGAACGGAGTTACTGTGAAACAATCCCGAAACGCCGAGCCAGCATTTCGATGAATGTTTACTTTGATCAGAAAGCGTGATTTCTACGCGATGTTAAGCCGCTTACGAATAGATCAAAGAAACTGCCTCCCGGCTTGAAGCGTTAAGCCAGCAGCGCCTTGACGACCTTTCGTTCTTCCACGCCGGTCAAGCGGACATCGAGACCTTGATACTTCACCGAGAGCTGACGGTGATCGATGCCCAGGCAGTGCAGAATCGTGGCATGCAGGTCGCTGACGTGGACGGGATCGGCGGTGATGTTGTAGCTGAAATCGTCCGTCGCGCCATACACGAGCCCCGGCTTGATGCCGCCGCCCGCCATCCAGATGGAGTAACAGCGCGGGTGATGGTCGCGGCCGTAGGTCGTCTCGGTCGCCTTGCCTTGCGAATAGACCGTCCGGCCGAATTCACCGCCCCAGATGACGAGCGTGTCGTCCAGCAAGCCGCGCTGCTTCAGATCATTGACGAGCGCGGCGGAGGGCTGATCGACGTCATGGCACTGTTTCGTCAGGTGGTCCGGCAGGTTGTCGTGGTGGTCCCAGCCCATGTGATAGAGCTGTACGAAGCGCACGTCGCGCTCGATCATGCGGCGCGCGAGCAGGCAGTTGCGCGCGTAGGTGCCGGGCTTCGTCACGTCGGGTCCGTAAGCATCGAGCACGCTCTGCGGCTCGCCGGAGATATCCGTGAGATCCGGCACCGAAGCCTGCATACGGAACGCGAGCTCGTATTGCTCGATGCGCGCGAGAATATCCGGATCGCCTTTCACTTCGTGATGCTTGGTGTTCAGTGCGCCGACCAGATCGAGCATCTCGCGGCGGGTTTGCTTGCTGCAGCCCGCGGGGTCGGAGAGATAGAGCACAGGCTCGGCGCCGTTGCGCAGTTTCACGCCCTGGTATTGCCCCGGCAGCATGCCCGGTCCCCAGAGGCGATCGTAGAGCGGCTGATCGCCGAGACGTCCCGTCCCGCGCGAGACGAGCACCACGAAGGTCGGCAAGTCGCCGTTCATGGTGCCGAGTCCATAGGCGACCCACGCGCCCATGCTCGGCCGGCCGGCGAGTTGCGAACCCGTCTGGCAGAAGGTGATCGCCGGGTCGTGGTTAATCGCTTCGGTGTGCACTGAGCGCACGAGGCAGATGTCGTCGACGATGCCAGCGGTGTGCGGAAGCAATTCGCCGATCCAGGTTCCGCTTTGGCCGTGCTGGCTGAAATTGAACTTCGAGGCGAGCACGGGGAAATTCGTCTGACGCGACGTCATTCCGGTGAGGCGCTGGCCCATGCGAATCGAATCAGGTAATTCTGTTTGATGGATAGCGCCGAGCCCGGGCTTGTAATCGAAGAGTTCGAGCTGCGACGGCGCGCCGGACTGGAAAAGATAGATGATACGCTTGGCCTTCGGAGCAAAATGGGGAAGACCGGGCAAACCATTTGCAGGTTCCGCGGCAGCCGTGGGGCCGCCGATCAGACCCAGCGCTGCGGCGCCGAGGCCGCCGCAGGTGGCTTGCAGGAAGTGGCGTCGATTGATGGCTTGCGCGAGACCGATCGTGTGATTCATGGCGTCATTCCAGAGTGATGGTTTCGTCGAGATTGAGCATGACGCTCGCCAGCGCGGTATACGCGGCGAGCGTGGAGGCGTCGAGATCTGTCGGCACGGGGGATTGACCGTTCGCCACCAAAGCCTTCGCGGCTTCGGCGTCTGATTGATACGTCGCGGTGAATTTTTCGAGGCCCGCCTGAAGTAACTGTTCTTCGTCCGGCGCGGGATAGCGTCCGGTAACCAGCCGGAATCCGTAGCGCAGGGGAGAGGCATCCTGTGAATTTGCCTCGCGCATCATGCGCTCCGCGAGGTTGCGCGCTGCTTCGACATAGGTGACGTCGTTCAGCAGCGCCAATGCTTGCAGGGGAGTGTTCGTACGCGCGCGCATCGCGCGGCATATTTCGAAGCTCGGTGCGTCGAAGGTGCTGGTAAGCGGATGCGGTACGGTGCGCTTGCGATAGGTATACAAACTGCGGCGGTACAGATCTTCGCCCGAAGCCAGCTTGTACGGCCCCTGCCCGGCGCCGCCGGCCAGTTCGTCCCACAGACCGTCCGGCTGGTAGGGCATCACGGAGGGGCCGCCGATTTTCTCTGCCAGCAGGCCGCTGACGGCGAGCGCGTTGTCGCGGACGATTTCCGCCGGCATGCGGAAACGCGGTCCGCGTGCGAGCAGCCGGTTTTCCGGATCGCGCTCCAGCAGTTCCGGCGAGACTGCGGAATCCTGCCGGTAGGTCGCGCTCATCACGATCACTTTCTGCATGGCCTTAAGGTCCCACTTGTTCGCGACAAATTCCGCCGCGAGCCAATCCAGCAAGGCCTGATTTGCCGGAGGCTCGCTCTGCATGCCGAAATTGTCCAGGGTCTTCACCAATCCGGCGCCGAAGAATTTCTGCCAGAGGCGATTCACGGCGACACGAGCGGTCAAGGGATTGGCGGGATCGACGAGCCACTTGGCGAGCGTCAGGCGATTGCGTGGGGCGTCGGCGGGAAGGGGAGGCAGAAACGCCGGGACATCGGGCTGAAGCGCTTCGGTGGTGTCCGGCTGATCGTACTGCCCGCGCACAAGGCGATAGGTCGGCTTCGGCTCGGGCAGTTCTTTCATCACCATGACGCTGGGCACTTGCTTGTAGGTGTAGTCGATGCGTTCTTTCTGTCGCGCGGAAGCCGCCGATTCTTTTTCGGTAACGGCCAGGCCGTACTGGAAATCGATGTACTCGCGCAGGGCCGTTTTGCGTTCCATGTCCTTCGAAAGCGCGGCCTTGCGCAATGCACGATCCTTCAGCGCATTGATCTGTTCCGCGGAGAGTTCCTTGTCATAGAGCGTGAAGTCGCCAACCTGTCCCTGAAGCGCATCGCCAGCCGGGCGACGTCCGATAAGCAGCGGCGCGTCGACGGCGAAATCGGCATTGATCTTCTCGCCCTCAGCCTTCGCGGGCGCGGCGAAACCACTCACGTAAATCTTCAGGCCGCCGGACTTGCCGGAACCGTTGTACACGACTGCGACATGTGCCCATTTGTTCAGTTTCAGGCGCGGTTCGCTTGTGACGGTGATTTTACTATCAGGAGCGTCGAGCAAACGCACGACGATGCGGCCGTCCTCGGTGACGTAAGCGTCCACCCCGCGCGTCGCGTCGCCTTCGCCCAAGAGCTGACTAAACAGCGCGCCCGGTTTTTCGGCGCGCACCCAGGTCGTCATGGTGAAGGGCACATCGCGCGAGAGGCGACTCGGATCTTTTGGGGCAATCGAATACGCCGCGGAGGCGTCAAGGACAAGCGCCTCGCCGACGGGCCCGTCGATCCATACAGCAGCTGGTTTTGACTCAGGAGTATTTAGAATTTGCAGGTCGCGTTTCGATTCGACATCGATCGCGGGCTTCGCTTTTACTTTCTCCGGCTTGTCCTTGCGGATTTGCTTGAGCGTGCCGTCGTAGGGATCGGAAGACAGCGCTTTCTGCGCATCGAGATCGGCTTTCGCTTCCGTAACTGCAGCTTCGAGTTCCGCGATCCGCTTCAGGTTCTCTGGCGTCGGTAACGAAACGATCGGTCCCGAGTTACCGCGCTGTTCTTCGTAGAAGCCCCGATCCTCGGTGCTGTTAAAGAAACCGAGAAAGCGATAGAAATCCTTTTGTTCGATGGGATCGTATTTGTGATCGTGGCAGCGCGCGCAGCCCATCGTGAGCCCGAGGAAAACTGCCGAGGTTGTTTCAACGCGATCCACCCGATTTTCGAGGTACCACTCTTCCTCGATCGAACCGCCTTCCGTATTCGAACGATTGTTCCGATTGAAACCCGTCGCGATGCGCTGCGAATCGGTCGCGTTGGGCAGCAGGTCGCCTGCGATTTGCTCGACCGAAAATTGGTCGAAGGGCATGTTGTCGTTGAAGGCCTTGATGACCCAATCGCGCCAGGGCCACATGTTGCGCTCGAAGTCGTTCTGGAACCCGTTCGAGTCGGCGTAGCGCGCGCCGTCCAGCCAATCGACCGCCATGCGCTCACCGTATTGCGGCGAAGCGAGCAGGCGATCAATCACCTTCTCGTAGGCCTCCGGAGAGGTGTCCGCGAGGAATGCATCGATTTCCGCCGGTGTGGGAGGCAGGCCGATGAGATTCAGGGACACGCGCCGGATAAGCGCCGTTTTATCCGCCTCCGGCGAAGGGGTCAAGCCAGCCTTCGTAATTCCATCGAGAACAAAGCTATCTATTCCGTTCCTGAGCCATGACGCATCGGCGACCTCAGGCGAGGCCGGGCGTTGCGGAGCAACCCATGCCCAATGCTGCGCCCAGACTGCGCCTTCCTCGATCCAGCGTCCGACCAAAGCAATCTGTTCCGCGGACAACGGCTTATGCGCCTCGTCCGGTGGCATGCGCTCCTTGGGATCTTTGTGATTAATCCGGGCCCAGAGTTCGGAATCCGAGAGGTCACCCGGCGAAATTACGAGCTTCTTTGCTTCTTTCTCTACATCGAGCCGAAGTTCGCCTTTGCGCTGCGCGGCATCCGGGCCGTGGCAGGCAAAACAATGCTCAGAGAGGATAGGCCGGATATCGCGGTTGAAGTCGACAGGGGAAGAGGATTGTGCGCCAGCGGTGCCGGTACGAATCGACAAAAGCACTACGGTTGCAACAATGAAGGCGGATTGAATACGTCTTTGGTGCATGGCCGCTCCGGACATTTCCGCAGCCAAGTCTATCAAAGGCGCCGGAGCGAATTCAGTTCGCTGTTTATTTGGCGCTCGGCGCCGGCGGAACGACCATATGCCCGAGAGTGTCTCCATTTGGAGAGAATCCGTTGCCATCGATATCAACGAAGATTGGATTGTTCAGCGCGGTGGGGTTGGCCGCGCCTCGGCCCGGACCGTAGACCAATCCCAATGTCGAGTTTTCGCCGGTTGTGGCGACGACGACGTGGCTATCTTCCTTGAGCGCGAGCGGCACTTCGGCCTCGAATTTCACGACGCCATCCCGGAAGTAGTCGGGATGCGAGGCGCGCGTGAAGTTCAGTTCCGGCGCATAGCGGCCGTTCAAGAGTACCTGGACACGATCCACATCCAACCAGTTCGCGCACTGGACACGGATATGCAGCTTCGCTGTACCGCCGGCGGCCATGACGGTGTCGCCTGCCTGTCCGCGCGACTGATCGCCGGGCGCATCGCTGACTACTTCGGCTTCGAGAAAGGGACCGTTGGTCATTATCACGCGGCCGGCACGCGTGGCGGCGACGAGGTCCGGGACACGCAGGGCCGCGGGGTCGTCGGACGTAGCGGCGACATAATTTCGAAGCCAGCCGGACCCGTGGAAGTTGTAGTGCGCGTCGGTGTTGACGACGCCGGGCACGCCGATACCCATGTTATACATCTGGAGCCAGGTGGACATGTTATTGCGCAGCACACGATCAGCGGCTGCGCCGGGTGCGCGCTTATCGGTAAAAGGAGCCCAGAAGATCGCCTGGGGCGGATGGATTTCGATGCAATCCATGAAGCTGGCCATGCGTGAATACCCGCCGTCGCGGTTTCCATTGTTGTCGCGATCGAAAAACATGTGAACCATGTCGGGGTGGTTCTGCTGCACGATTTTGTCGGCACCGTTGTCCCAGCGTTTCAATCGCTCGATCTGGATCTCGGGATCGAGATCCGTGAGCGGCGCGCCGCCGCCCTGAGTGCGCGGTTTCCATTCAAGCGGAAATGCGTTCTGGTGATTCAGGTCTCCGGGACTGCTCGTCAATTCCATGCCGGTGCAGGTAAACATGCGTTCGGTAGCGCCGAAAAACCGCAAATGGTCGATGTAAGAATCGATGCGCTGATGCTCGGTACACGGCGCAAACTCGACATGTTCCGCCAGCAAATTGAGCACACGCCCGCGCTGGCTTGCTGCATTGTCGCCGGACGGGGTGGAGTGGCTGTGATAGTCGGCGCTGATCCAGCCCTTCGTGTCGACGACGCGCTTGAGCGTGCCTTCCAGGCGCGAAACGCCGCCTTGAGTGATGTCTACCGTTGTAAAAATGGCGTCGTATTCCGGCCCGTAGCTGACGACCACGTCGTAGCTGCCGGGCGGGAGTGCCTGCTCGGCGCGGCCATCGGGCGTGTACAAGGCGTTGTGAATACCATAGATCATGCTATCCGGCCCAAAGTACGGATCACGCAGGCCGTTGCGCCCGTAAAATTGGATTTTACAGGGGACGCGGCTGCCGCGATCGTCTCGAATATCCGCGATAACGCGGCCGGCGGCGAGTAGTTGGACGGCATAGTCGCCGGCGGTGGCGGGATCCAATACGATCTCGGTTTCGCCGTATCCGAGCGCGGAGACTTTGGCGGTGTACCCGGCGCCCTCCGGGAGGCCGAAGGACAAGGTGCCGTCACTGCGCGTTGGGCAGATGCCGAGATTTGTTTCGCCGTGCGTCAGTTGAACGTCGGCCCCGGAAACGGCATGTCCCTTGGTGTCTGTGACGCGAATGGCGATGTTTTTTTGCGGCACACCCTTTAGCGTATTTGCGGTGGCCTGCGCTTCAAAGAGTGTCACTCCGGGAACGACGTACCGGGTCATGCGGAAACTCTCACCCGGCGCGAGCACTTTTTCGCCACTGGTATCGGCGTGAAATGTGAGGACCGAGGGCGCACGGCCGTCCTGACCCGTGTTTGCTCCAATTTGTCCTTCGTCCGCGACGACGACGTAGGCCTGACCGAACCAGGGATCCTGCAACCAGAAACGATCCGCGGTGCCGTTTGCGGCTTTCTCGACCGCGTTCTTGTCACCGCTACGGTCGGCGCGAATGCTGTCGATGAGACTGACAGTCAGCGGTTGCTGGGCGGTATTCGTAAATTCGGACTCGATGATGATGTAGGGCGCGTCGTCTGTGAGCGAATAGTGGACCCGGGTGGCTGGATACTTTTCAGTGGCGGCGCTTACAACAGTCAAGCGTACTGTTTTGCCGCGTACGGAAACGGCGTAGCGATCCGGAGTTGATTTTATTTCGCCATCGACCGCAATGGATTCAAAGGCATAGTTGAGGCGAGCTGCGCCGGCGTAGTACGTCCAGATCTGATCGCTCTGGAGCCGGCGCGTGGTGAGGTCGATGATGTTGCCGCCCGAATTGCGCACCATCATGTTCGCATCGCGGCCTGGAATGGGATCCGCGACAACGACGACGATGTGATCGTTGCGCAGCGCGTAGTCGCCGTAAATCGCGTCGACCTCTTTGCCGTCCGGTACGTATTCGTCGTAATTCAGCGGAGTCAATGAGACGAGATCGGCGGCAAATGCTGGAACACCGAGACAACACAGACTGATTGCAGCCAGAACACCCGCGAATTTATGACGCATGGCTCATCCCTCCGAGAAGGGTTGAGTCTAGCAAAGGAGAGAGAAGTGGATGATTAGCGATTGATTAGCGAATACGCCGCGTCATCAGCGCAACGAACGGGTCAAATCTTGAGCTTTTAGCGATCCCCTCTTTTCGGCGATGAGTTCTTCGACCGCGGCGAGGAAATCGTCGAGCACGAAGGGCTTTCCGATGGCGCGGTCGGCGCCGACGCCGATGGCCATATCGAGGTAGCTGACTTCGCCGCACATACCACCGCCGGAGATCGCGATAATTTTCACGTCCGGAAAGTCGCGGCGGAGATCCATAATCGTATCGATACCGCCTTTTTGCGGCATGATGATATCGGTCACCACCAGGTCGACGCCGCCTTGGGCGTAGATGCGCAGGCCTTGGATGCCGTCGCCTGCCTCGCTGACTACATACCCCACGCGCTCCAGGACGGTGCGCAGAACTTCACGGATTTGGACTTCGTCGTCGATGACAAGGATGTGAGCCACGGCATTTCCCCAAGGGGCCGCTGGTCGGGGCGGCCCTGCACAAGTGAACTGTACCCGCAAACCCTTGAAACTCGCCACGCGGCGCCAAGAGCGCCGCGTGGGCTTCGATACGCAACAGGTGGTTACCAGTAGTACAGGAAGTATAGGTAAATTATTGACAAAAGTCCAGTGTTTCTCCAGGATTTTTCTGCAATTTTTGCCATTCAAAGTGTCATCTAATCCGAACATTCCCCTGCCGAGTAGGACAATCCACGCTGGAGCTAAGGGTTGGCGTGTAGTAACCTCTGGGGCATGGCAACCACGACGAGTAATTCCCCATCGGCGGGCGCGATCCCGGCCCGGACCTATTCCTTTTACCGCGATGCGCTGGCGGGGCAATCGCTGCCTTGCGCGTTCATTGATCTCGAACTGCTGGACGACAACATCCGCGCGATCGCGGCGCGTGTGTCGCACGGAAAGACACTGCGCGTTGCATCGAAGAGTGTGCGCAGCGTGTGGGTGTTGCGGCGCGTCTTTGAGGCATCGCCGGTATATCGCGGGATTATGGCGTTTCATCCGCGCGAAGCCGCGTTTCTCGCATCAGAAGGATTCGACGATATTTTGCTCGGCTATCCGTGTACGGTTCGCCGCGATGTCGATGCAATCTGTGGGTGGATCAAGAAAGGCAAGACGATCATTTTTATGATCGATTCGTCCGAACACGTGCGGCATCTGGGCGCCATTGCGGCAGCACACGGCGTTCGCATTCCCGTTTGCATCGACGTCGATATGTCGTCGTCGTTTCCCGGCGTCTACTTCGGCGTACGCCGCTCGCCGGTGCATGGCGAGGCTGAGCTCGCGCCCATCGCCGATGCCGTGAGAGCCACACCCGGCGTCGATCTCCGAGGCGTAATGGGCTATGAAGCGCAGGTCGCCGGACTTGGCGACCGCAATCCGGCGCGTGGCATTGGGAACATGCTCATTCCGACCATGAAGCGCCGCTCGATGGCCGAGTTTCGCGCTCGCCGCAAGGCCTGTGTAGAATACCTTCGTTCGCGCGGATTCGAATTGCCGCTGGTTAACGGCGGTGGTACCGGCAGTATCGAGACGACGTGCGAAGAGGAAGTCTGCACGGAGGTCACCACAGGTTCGGGCTTCTACACGCCGACGTTGTTCGACTACTACGACAGTTTCAAGCATCACCCCGCGGCCGGTTATGCGATCGAGATCGTCCGGCGGCCCATGCCCGGTATGGTCACCTGCAACGGCGGGGGATATGTCGCGTCGGGCGGCCTCGGCGCGGACAAGCTGCCGAAGGTGTTTCTGCCCGAAGGCGCGGCGCTCCTGGAACAGGAAGGCGCGGGTGAAGTGCAGACTCCGGTGACCTACGATGGCACTGAAAAACTGAACCTCGGCGATCCGATTTTGATGCGCCACGCGAAAGCCGGTGAACTGTGCGAACGCTTCAAATCACTACAGCTTATCTCAGGCGGAAAAATCACAGACGAAGTGCCTACCTATCGTGGCCAAGATCAGTGTTTTATGTAAAATGAAAGTTCTACGCCGGATCTTCATTGGGTTGAAAGCGATACGGATCATCTGAATACGCTAGTTTTCTCCGAAGAAATGATGCAGCAGTACCGCTCTCTCGGAGTTTTAACTCCATACAATTTGACTCTAATCGAAACAACAGTTCGTCGAGATCGACTATAGCCGGATATTGATCGGTCAAACGAACAAGTTCTTCGATCGTTCGATCAAGTTTATGAAAATCAGCGACCAGTTTCGACTCCAACATCGCGGCTTCTTCTCTTAAGGGTCGGCAAGGCAGATGTGAAACGTGATATTTGCTGCTTTGTTGTGGAATAAATCTTGATCGAATAGTAATTCTGTCGCGAATTTTCCTTATCGGCTGAAAATAAAGCAGAAATGCCGCAGTTGCACTCGAACGTACTGTATCAGTGAAAACCGACATGAATCACTCCAAAACAAACGTCTTCACTTCTCTCCACAAAAAAACTAAAAACAATAGAAGATCCGACATGAACAACGCCCATTCTGCAACTTTCAACCCCCAAATAACCACTTTCGATACCCCTTGGTTTTCCAAAAAAACAAGGGAAAAATCAATCCCCACAGCAAGTGAGGCGATTAACACGAATATACCAGCCCCTAAAATCACTGCTGTTGCGATTCGGACGATGGGCTGCCACCAATATCGATCTGGTGGCGGCGTCACAGGTTCTAGTGAGGTGTCATTAGTCGTTGGCAAAGTCGACAAATCATCATCTCGTATAGTGAATCCCCTATATATAATGAAATCTGTACTGTAAAAGTCAATTTTCTTAGTTAATAGACTGATGAACCCCTTGGATTGATCCTAAAATCGGAAACGTACTGGTAAAAGACATCAGCGATAGATGGCGTTGTGTCTCGAAATTGACTTAGCTGAAGTAAAGAAATAAACACTATTTCACTCGCAGCTTTCAACCAGAACGAAGAAGCGTAACCAAGCTGATCCGTCGTTGTACAAGCAATCTATTTGTTTGTAAACGAATCCGGCAAGCGCAAATCGACTTCAGCCGCATGCGCCTGAGAGGCCTCAGTGAGAGCATGAGGGCGAAAGAGGGCGGAGTATCCAGTCCACGCAATGCCGATCGACACCATCACCAGAATCCACATGCTCACTTCGGAAGAGACTCTCGGCAGGCGCGGCAGCGGCAGACGGCGTAACGCGCGTTTCACGACGTTCGTGCGGTTCGGTGTCGTGCGCGGTGAAATCGGATTGTTCGCAGTGCGCAGCGCGGCGAGGTAGTACTCGGATTCGAGGCCGAGCAGGCGGCAGTAGGAGCGAATGAACCCGACGGCATAGGTCTCGCCCGGAAGGCGATCCACGAAGCCGGCTTCGAGTGAGTCGAGCATCCCTACCGGGATCGCGCACGCGGCGGCGGCCGTCTCGGGATTCATGTTGAGTTCGAGACGCCGCTTGCGTAATTCGTGACCCGGAAAGCCCACAGCCATACCCTTTCATGCCCCTGCCAACGGCAGATCCCACGCGCTGATACACACCAACTGGGGTAGCACAGGCAAATCGAGTGCCAAAATTGTTCCAAGTTGTAAGGTGTTTACCTGAAAGGGTTTTCTTTAATTCTTCGCATCGCACACCTCAAAACGAGTGCCCAATTTTGTCGGAGTTTGGACTCACGCGTTCAAAAACGTCCAGAGCGCTTCGGGGCTTTTCCGGCATAGCGCGAGCGGTGCTACACTCGCCCTTTACGGTTGCATCCAGGGAGACGCCGCGCGCATGGAAGAGGAACAAGTCAGTGGTTTGCTCGATACCTTTCTCTATTATCTCGAGATCCCTTACGTCTGGCTGCTGAACATTACCGGCGTCACGCTCGCTGATTGGTGGCACTGGGTCTACGACGTATTCGCGGTTATCGTTATTTTCTTCATACTCCGCTGGGCGGTTGTTTTCGTCATCGATCTCTTCCGCAAAGATCGCCTCGCGGACAAAGCGGACATCGACGCGCTCATTGGCAAACATGCGAGTCTCGCGCAGGCGATGCAGGATCCGGCGGTCCTGCGATCGACGACGGCCGCACTCAAACGCAGCAAGCAATGGGGCCGGCTCGCCGAGGCCTATGCCGCAATCAATCTCCACAAGAAAGCGGCGGAATATTTCAAAAAAGACAAGGAGTTTGTGAAGGCGGCAGAGCAGCTCGCCAAGGCCGATGATCACGTGCCGGCTGCGAAGATGCTGCTGCGCGCGGGCGACTTCGAGAATGCCGGTCGTTTCTTCTACCGGGGCGAAAAATATCCGAATGCTGCGAAGGCCTATGCCAAAGCTGGGCTGCCTGCCAAAGCTGCGGACGCCTGGGCCAAGGCCGGTAAAACGCCGCAGGCGCTCGCCCTATTTAAGGAATACTTTCAAGCGCCGCGCGACGATGCCGCCGCGCAGATTGCTGCGGCCCGTGCTGTGCATGCGCTACTCGAGGACTCTAAGGCCAAGGCGAAAATAAGCACAGAGGATCGCAAGGCGCTGCTGCCCGCGATCGCACGAGCCTTCAATACGGAACAGCGTTACGATCTCGCTGCGGCGCTGCACCACGAAGCCGGCGAATTTGACCTCGCTGCCGAAGCGCATGTGAAGGCCGGACAATTGGAGCAAGCGGTCGAGTGCTACAAGCAGGCCGGCAAGCCCCGTGAAGCGGCACGCATCGGCGGACGCTTCTACGAGAAGGCGGGGAAGTGGCGCGAAGCAGGCATGGCTTATGCCGGCGGAGAGGAATTTCTGCGCGCAGCCGAATGCTTTGCGAAGGCGAATGAGCCGGTTCGCGCGGCGGAGTATTTCGCGCGGGCAGGAGATCATCCGCGCGCAGGCCTGATGTATGCCAAAGCGCAACGCTACCAGGAAGCCATCGCCGAACTACAAAAGGTGGGGGAACAGGACAAGCAATTCGATGTGTCCCGCGCGCTCCTCGGAAAATGCTTCTACGAAATGCACGATTACGCCCACTGCGCCGCGACGCTCGACAACCACCTGCTCGGCAAGCGCGTCGAGAAGGCCAACGTCGACTACTTCTACATGCTCGCCCTTGCGCGCGAACAGTTAGGTGAACTCGCGGCATCCAAGGAAATTCTTCTCAAGATTGGCGCGGTCGACAAGAGTTACCGCGACCTCGACACGCGCATATCGAGCATCGACTCCCGGATCTCGATTATGGGCAGCAAGATTGGTTCGCAACAACCGAGCTTCGCGCCCGCCGGTGGAAATGGCGGCGACACGGGCGTAATGAGTATGGTGCAGAACACGCTTGGCGAGCGCTATCTCATTGAGAAAGAACTCGGCCGCGGCGGCATGGGCGTGGTCTATCTGGCGAAAGACAAACAGCTCGACCGCAAGGTTGCCCTGAAATTCCTCGGTACACTGGTGGACAACAACGAAGAATACCGGCAGCGTTTTGTTCGCGAGGCCAAGACGGCCGCCAAGATCAACCACCCGAACATTGTCGCCGTGTACGACATCAGCGCGAGCCAGGGCAAGGCCTATATCGCGATGGAATACGTCGAAGGCGTGAGCCTTTTCCAGCACGTCCAGAAAAAAGGCAAGCTGCATCCGCGCGAAGCGCTGAACTACATGGCGCAGGCGTGCAGCGCGCTCTACGCCATGCACTCGCTCGGCATCGTCCACCGGGACATCAAGCCGGACAATATCCTGATCGCCAAGGGCGGCACGGTGAAGCTCATGGACTTCGGCCTTGCAAAGGCCAATGACAACCGCATCACCAAGAGCAACGTTGTGATGGGTACACCGTGCTACATGGCGCCCGAACAGGCCCTCGGCAAGGACGTGGACAATCGCGCCGACATTTACGCACTCGGCCTTGTGCTGTATGAAATGCTCACCGGCAAAGTCGTCTTCCGCGACGGCGATATCCTCACGCGCCAGATCACCGAGATGCCGCCCAAGCTCAGCGAGATCGAACCCGGCGTCGCCGCGGAAATCGATGCTTTCGCGTATAAATGCATCGCGAAGGATCCGGCGGAACGCTTCGAGAATTGCAAGAAGGTGGTGGAGGAGATCAGGAAGTTGCCGCTCGTGTAGTTACTTCTTGCAGGTACATTTATGCCCACTAAAAGTAAACCTTTGATGGTTCGAATGCTTGTCCAATTGTGCGTTGCTGTGTGTTTTTCTGCTAATGCCCAAAATGAAAGAACTGGGTTGCCTTTCGATTTGGACTATGCGATGTCAGAACAACAGACTTTGGACCAATTGCGTGCTCTCGATATGTATCGTATAGATGGAAAACCCGGTGAGCTAACCTACGTCATTGAAGATCAAGATACTGCGACAAAGAACGGGCTTTTTATAGTTTTTGAAGAGAACAAGCTAGTCGAAATCTCTTCCATGAAGACCGACATGGATAAGGCATTGCATGATCGCTACATGAAGGAAATGACGGAGGTAGGTCGACAATGGCAAATGCTTGGCTGTGAATTGTTAGTCAAAAACGAATCAAATCACTTTTACTTGTATCGTGACATGCGATCATACATGACGATTAGCGGTTCTCCAGTACCAAATGTAAACGACAAGTACAGCACTAGCGTATCATTCGAAGAAAAAAGTTACTTTGAGAAACGACACCCACAGGCCCCTGCTGAGTCGCAAATATCACAGGACAGCGAGATATTAGAAAATAGCGCCTCTACAAGAAAACTTAGTGGCGCTAACGATACTAAGGCTTCAAATCAGGCTTCTGAGCATTGGCAATCGCATGTGCTCGCACCTCTCGAACCCTCAGATACTATTTTGAACGATATTACTTCGACAAGTGAGCATACCTCATCTTCACTTCCTACTCCCACAGCTGTGGCTAGGACACCACTACGTACACCAGAGCAGAAAATTACATCTGTGCCCAGGCAGCAAAAAGCAACGGACAGCATGCGAAGTGTATCTTCTTACTCTACGGTCACATATACTCATAATTCGAATGATGAAATTTTGGCTACGATACTTTTGGTTCTATCCTTACCCGGGTTTGCACTTTCGCTTGCCATTCCAACTTTTTTCAGTCTATTAATTATTTCTGCCCTCTTTCGTTTTGATCTAACGAATACTGTTTTTTGTCGCACCATTACTGATACCAAACTCTGGGATTGGTATACAGAGAACGTTTGGATCAATCCGGTCGTGTGCTTAAGCGCAATGTTTTTCTTCTTTCTTCGCCATACGTTATTGTCGAATTGAATGTTGAAAAACCACTTGCCGCAAAGTCACATACGGCAAATTCACTCGCCATAGGGATCACGTTGCTACATCGCTTGTACTTAGAGTTTGCTGCTGAAGATTCTCTAAGACGCCTTCTACGGTCGATCATGTGTTCATGCGCGAAAAGCTACTTGAACTCGCATGGGATGGCGATAATTGCATCGAGACGAAGGTCGTGGATGTTTGTTCACATCGGGCACATCCGCAAGAGAATCGAAGCTGACCCCAGCAATCCCAAGTGACCTGCCCCCCCTTAACCGCAGCCAGTCGCCAGCGCGCGTACGCGTACTTTTCGCACGTGAAGTGGTCAGGATTTCTATTCTCTCGCCAAGCGTCTATACTTCCGCGCTCGATAGTCGGAATATCCAATATGACGTCAGATACTGTGAAGCCCCGAAACTCCGTTCGCCACATCCTCATTGGCAGCCTCGTCGGCACGACGATCGAGTTTTTCGACTTCTATATTTACGCCAACGCGGCGGTGTTGGTGTTTCCGGATTTGTTCTTTCCGAAAGGTGACGAGACAGCGGCGATGCTGCAGTCGCTGGCGACCTTTGCGATTGCGTTTTTCGCGCGGCCGGTGGG
>SXGT01586264.1_pt1 | contig 33274 bp, 20 predicted proteins | sample 3176221 | NCBI WGS metagenome assembly SXGT01 (sample SAMN11356862, study PRJNA531348) | freshwater metagenome | isolation source: freshwater sample F1-120 | place: China: Fuxian Lake, Yuxi | collected 2017-12-25 | reverse complement strand
CGCAGGCGTTGTACGAGACGATCTGGGCGACGCGGACCATCCGGATGGTCTGGCGGTAGAAGACCCCGAAGCGCCCCACCGGGATGAAGCCCGAGTAGCTCGTCAGCGTCGTCGACGAGGACGACTCGCTCCAGGTGTTCTGCTCGTCCTCGGTCTGGCCCTGGCTGATGCGCTGGTCGGTGGTGGCGGCGCCGCCGAAGGCGTAGGTGCGGCTGTTGCTGCGAGAGGTCGAGTCGGTGATCGAGCGCGAGTTGGAGGTGGAGTTGTTCAGCGTGTAGGACTCGGACACCGAGTTGGAGGAGCCGCGGTTGCTGGTGGCGCCCCAGCTGCGCGAGTCCGTCGTGGAGCCGCCCTGGCCGGTGTCGTAGGCGTAGCTGCCGGTGGCGGTGGTGGAGGCCTTGACCTTGCCCTCGGCCACGAGCGGGATGCTGGCGCCGCCCTCGGCCCCGACCATGACGCTGAGCGAGCCGCCGACGGTGTGGCTGGAGCTCCAGTTCTCGGCGTCGGAGGTGCCGAAGGTGAAGTTGTTGGACTCGGACTCGTTGTGGGACTGGCCCCTCTGCAGCGTGCTGCCCTCCGAGCGGGTGTCGGTGCTGCCGATGGTGGAGGACGTGGCCAGCGTCTCGCCGGTCTGGTAGCCCTCGGTCCAGTCCTGGGTCTGGGAGACGCCGCGCGAGTCGGTCCAGCTCTGGGAGAGCCGCACGGCGACGCTGCGCTGGACCGACTGGGTGGTCGACTCGCTGTAGGTGGCCCGGTTGCCGATCGAGCCCGGGATGCAGGCCGTGACCGGCTCGGGCTCGTAGCGCTCGGCGACCTGGAGGGCGCCCTTGTACTCAAGCTCGATGGGGCGGTGGATGTCGAAGGGCAGCATCGCCTCGACCACGTTGCCGCTGGCCGCGTCGGTGGCCCGCACGATGATCGCCGCGATGTAGAACTTCAGGTCCGAGGGCACGTCCTGAAAGACGATCTCCTCCTCGAAGCCCAGCGTCGCCTCGGGGCCGGTGGCCGCCCTTCGGAAGGTCGTCGGGGTGCGCAGGTCCGCCGTGCTCTGCAAGCTGGTGATCTGAAAGGTGAAGTCGGTGGGCGTAAAGCCCATCGCGCGCACCTTGATCTGATAGGGCAGTCCCCCGAAGCCGCTCAAGGCCGGGATGCCGCAGTCGGCGCCCTCGGGCTGGACCGTGATGAACTCGATGGAGGGCTCGATGCCGAAGCTCGCCGCGACCTTGGCGCCCAGCAGGGTCTGGCCGTCCTTGCGCTCGGTGACGCCCTGGATCGTGCCCTCGAAGGTGCCGGGGCGCCCCTCGATCATGAAGGGGTGGCGGAAGGGGCCAAAGCGGTTCCACTGCACCGTCTGGAGGCCGTCCTCGCCCTCCTCGACCATGAAGACGGGGACCTCGACCTCGACCGGCTCGGGGAAGCCCGTCCGCGACGAGAAGCTGCCCTGGATCAGCAGGAAGTTGCGCCCGTCCTCATCCGGCAGGAAGTTTCGCCCCTTGATCGCAAAGACCTCCCCGATGGCCAGCGAGCCCTTCTGGAGCCCCTGGATCGCGGGCGCCTCCGGGTTGATGACCTCCACGGGCGTGTCCACGCACCCCGCGCCGATCATCACCACGGACACCAGCGCCGCCGCCGCCCACCCATTTGTCCTCAATCGTCTCATCTGTGCTCCCTCCTGAGTCTCGCGTGCGCGAGCCGAGGCGAACCTAGCACAACACCTCCGAGGCTACAACCGAGGGCGTCGCTCGCCCCCTCGCGCGCAGGTTCACTCGGTGAAGGTTGCGATGCCCCACAGGTTACGATCGTGCCGACGGCGTCTCATGCCGACGGCGTCTCGTGCCGACGGCGTCTCGCCCCAGGCTCGCGCCTGGGGCTACAGATCCAGAGATGCCCCTTCGGGGCTCACGACAGGGTCAATGCCTGCGCAGCGCCCTTTCACACGCCACAACGGACGCGATGGATTGAGGGTTCTGGTGTCGAGGGCCACGCTGCCACGCAGGTTGACGCCCTGTCGCCAGCCCCGCAGGGGCATCCCTTCTCTGTAGCCCCAGGCGCGCGCCTGGGACGGCGGGCTCAGTAAGGGATCTCGACGTGGTCGCGGTGCTGTCCGAGGCCTGGGGTGTCGCGGATCTCGGACCAGACGTCCCGGAACAGGAGGGGTGAGGAGGCCAGCGTCTGGCGCACCTCCTCGGGGACAGGCGAGTTGCGCCAGAGGTCGACCATGAAGGTCCGCGCCTTGAGGTAGGTCAGGTAGCGCTCCAGGTGCGCGTCGGGCAGGGCGTAGGTGATAAAGATGGCAGCTCGCTCCTTCTCCAGGCCGCGCATCAGAGCGCCGGGCAGCCTGGCGCCAAGCCGCGGGGGGAGGTGCAGGCCGATGGGAAACTTGAGCAGGTAGCCGTTGGCGCTGTGGCTGGTTCGCAGGTTCCAGACCACGACGTCGCCGGTCGCGGTGTTGGCGTAGACGGTGCGACCCTTGCGCAGCGAGATGTGCTGGTGGGAGCCGGCGCGCAGGTTGAGGCCGCCCGAGTGGGCCGTGTGGTCCTGAAGGTAGATCCCCAGGCGGATCAGCGTATAGCGGCCCTGCCAGTCGGGCGCCGCGGCGTCCCAGCGGTCGGCGTTGTCCTTATGGTAGCCTCGCCCCAGCTCCCCGAGCGTGACCGAGCTGAAGCCAAAGTAGACCGGCGTGGCGCCCAGCAGATCGCGGGCGATGTTCAGCATCCCAGGGTGGGTGACGACCCCGGAGAGCGAGGGGTGGGAGAGCAGATCGCCCTTGTGATCGGGGTGGGCCAGAGCGTCCTGGCGGAGGCGGTGGATCTCGTCCGGGGTGAAGACGGCGCGGACCATGTCAAAGCCGCGCTCCCAGAAGGCGTCCACGTCGACGCGGCCAGGCGACTCAGACATGACGACGTGCCCCTGCGGCTTCCTTGAAGCGCCACGCGAAGTACTGCGCGATGGCGGGATCGTCGGCGGTGTCGGGCAGCTCGCCCATGGAGACGCTGTGCACCAGCTCAAAGCCCAGGCCCGTGAAGATGGCCCGGATGTCGTGGGGGTACTGGCGGTGGGAGGCGTGGCGCTCGGGCTCGATGGTCAGGAGGCTCCGGGCGACGCGAGCCATGTTCTCAAACACCGAGGTGCTGTCCGGGTGGATGTGCTCAAGGACCGCCATGGTGAAGACCAGATCGAAGCGCTTGTCCTCAAAGCCCGGCAGCACCTCCTCGGCCGCGCCGACCTTGACGGAGGCGTCGACGAGCTGGGGGTAGGTCTCGCGCAGGAGGCGGGCGGCGTGGGGGCTGATCTCGATGCCCGTCAGGTTTCGGTAGCCGCTGTCGTGGAGGAAGGCGAGGTTGCGGCCCACGTTGCAGCCCACCTCCAGGATCGCCGCGTCCTTGGGGAGGTCCTTGATGAGGGACACCAGCGCGCGGCTGCGGTGGACGGGCGCGATGTAGGCGCTCGGGACGTTGCCGTCGGGCGCTGGCTGGCGCCAGAAGTCGTGGAGGTCGGGCCTCGCGTCGATGAGGCGCCGGGCCTGGCGGTCCTTGACCAGCGCGACGGCCTTTTTCAAGAAGCCGCTGGGTTGTTTCTTGTTCATCCTGAGTCCTCTCCCTTCATTACGCCGCGCGAGGTCGATGAACCCGTCGAAATCGTCCCGAGCGATGAGAAGAGAAGGTACAGCCAGCGCGCCGCTCGAAGCAAGAACCGCGGACGGGAACGCCCTGGGCGCGGGCAGGTTCGCTCGGTGAAGTCACTCCAGCCCCGCACTCCACGCCCTGTGCCGCACACTCCACCCCCTGTCCGCCGCACTCCACCCCTGTCCCCCTCCGAAGGGCACTGCCCTCGTTCCACGAGGGAGGCAGTGCCTCTCGGGGGGACGCTTGAATTACGGGTGTCGGTGGTTCGTACTCCACCCCCTGTCCCCCTCCTCGCTGCGCAAGGAGGGGGAACACTCGTATTACGGGCAAGGTGGATCTGGGACGCTTGAATTACGGGCAAGGTGGATCGGGTCCCGCCGCGCCGACATCACGATTGTCCCCGACGGGGTCTCGCCCCAGACGGCCAGTGATCCCGGCAAAGGCTCCTGCGGCCCCCCCTGATTCATCGTGCCCTCTCGACGAGCATGTCCCGCGCAGGCGTGGGGGGACGACGAGGCGTGTGTTGAAGGCGTCTGCCGTTGTTGACGGGGTCGGCGCCAGGGGCGCGAGCGATCTTGCGGGCCTCAGGAGGGGGGCGGGTGCGCGGGGCTGCGGCGCCGCGGTGGGCGCGGTGGGGAGGGCGTCGCGCCTCAGAGGCCCCGGCCGCCGACGAGGAGGAAGGACTCGCTGGAGCTGTAGCCGTAGACCGACGACCAGAAGGGCTCGTCGGAGGTCAGCGTGTGTGCGCCAGGGTCCGTGGGGATCTGCGCGGCGACGAAGCCGCTGTCGTGGATGGGCTCCCAGTCTTCGATGGGCTCCAGATCGAAGAGGACCTCGTTGCCGGCGCGGGTGACGACGCTGGTGAAGCTCGAGGGGAAGTCGTCGGGCATGAAGATGTCGTTGCGCGTCAGCCAGGCGTCCAGCGAGGGCACGACCATCATGGAGGGATCGGAGCGGTCGCCGCCGCCGGTGATGTAATGGCCGACGAGGACGGGGGCCGAGGAGAGGACCTGGAAGCCCTGGTTGGACTGGAAGGTGAGCTTCTGGCCGCGCGCGAGCGTCAGGGTGTCGATGCCAGCCTGCGGGGGGAGGAGCTGGACCTCGGTCAGATCCTGGCTGGCGACGATCTGGAAGAGGTCGGGCTGGTCGCCGCGCAGGGCGAGCTGGGAGATGACGTGCTGGCTGCCCCAGGTGTCCACGGAGGGCATCATCTCCTCAAGGTGATCGCAGAAGTTGACGCCGAGCGGGATGTTGGCGCACTCGTGGCCCGAGAAGACCAGGACGGGTCGGTTGCTGGTGACGACCGAGCCGGTCAGATCGGCGCCCTCGGGCCCCTCGGTCTCCAGGTTCAGGAATTGGCCGCGCTCCAGCGTGAAGGTGCGAAGCTCCCCGACGTCGATCGCGGCCACCGACCTCGTGTTGACGCGGTCGGTGCCGGCGATGATGCGGGCCGTGGGGGTGACGGAGACGATGGTGGGATCGTCGTCGACGGCCACGATGGTGATGAAGCCTCGGATGGTGAACTGTTGTGAGCGGTGTTGCCAGCTCAGGACGATGAACTCGGTCCCGGCGGCACCCTGGGGGAAGAGCAAGGAGCCGTCGGTGGTGAAGGTGCCGCCGCGCAGGGGGTTGAGCTGGGTGGCCGAGGCGGGCGAGGAGGTCTGGATGAAGAAGGACTGATCGCCGAGCATCGTGCCGGCGACGTAGCTCGTGTCGAGCAGGGCGGTGTTGGTGTTCAGGTCGACGAAGGTGGCGTTGAACTCCAGAACGCCGAGCCCCCGTGGGGCGATCTGGGTGGGCCAGGGGGTGATCTGGAGCGGCTGCCCATTCCCGCGCTCGACAGCGATTTGCGAGGGCGAGGCGTCGGCGTTGATGAGCGAGACCCCGTGGGGCGCCAGCAGGCCCCCGTCGAAGTTGTCGAGATCGATGCTCCAGAAGCGGCAGCCCTGGTGGGATCGGGGCTCAAGCTGCCAGCTCCCGCCTTCGCAGACCTCGACCCGGTCGTCCTCGGCGCAGCGGGCCTGGCCGGGCTCGCAGGCGACGCAGGCGCCCTCGTCGCACGACAGGCCCTCCAGAGCGCAGTCTCGCCCGCCTTCCCCCACGCCGCTCCCGCGCTCGTCGCACAGGCCGGCGATCTGGCCTTCGCACGTCGGTTCTTGCGGGGTGCAGACGTCGGGTTGGCAGATGCCCGCGTCGCAGAAGGCCCCCTGTCCGCAGGGCGTCTGCGTCAGCGTCCGGCGATCGTCCTGGCACTCAAAGGCCACCTCGTTCTGGCAGAAGCGCTCGCCGGGCTCGCACTCGTCGGAGCATTGGCCCAGGCGGCAGATCTGCCCCAGCGAGGCGCAGTTCGTCGATCCGGGGGCCAGCGCGCTCCCGCGCTCATTGCAGATCCCTGCGCGGCCCCCGAGGCAGGTGGGCTGGTCGGGTTGGCAGAAGTGCGGGGCGCAGCGAGGTTGCGGGCCAGCGTCGTCGCAGAAGGCGCCGCTTGCCTGACAGTCGCGCTCGATCTCGGCCGTCCCCAGGTCATTGCAGGTCGCGAGGCGATCGCCCCGACAGCGGGTCGCGTCTGGCTCGCAGATCAGGGGATGGCAGGCGCCGTCGAGGCAGAGCGAATCCGGCCCGCAGGGCTCGGAGATGATCTCAAGGCCGTCCGGGCTGCAGGACTCGACGGCGCCGTCGACGCAGCGCAGGCGGTCCGGCTCGCAGACCCGCAGGCGGCAGGCGGCCTCGGCGCACGCGCACCCGAGGGGGTTGTCGAGGCACTCGGGTGTCTCGTCGCAGACGATCGTCTGCGCGCTCAGGCCCAGCGCATCGCAGGTCGTCAGCGCGCCATCCTGACAGGCCACCTGGTTCGGGGTGCAGACTTGAGGGGTGCAGACGCCCTCGACGCAGCTCTGGTCCTGGCGGCAGGGCAGCGTGTCGCTGCGCGTCCCGGTCTCGTCGCACGAGAAGGCGCTCCGGTCGTCGATGCAGCCGACCTCGAAGGGGGTGCAGATCAGGGGCAGGCAAGCGGCGCCCTCATCGCTCTGGACGCATCGCTCGGCCTCGGCGCAGGGGGTCGAGGTCTGGGAGGCGCCGTCGGGGGCGCACGTCAGCAGGGTGTTGTCCTGGCAGGTGCGCTCGTCAGGCTGGCAGAAGGGATCGACGAGCGAGACGCAGGTCCCGTCGACGCACCCAAAGCCGCCCTGGCAGTCGATGTCTTCGACGCACTCGGCCTCGACGCAGCGGTGGGATGCGGCGTCGCAGCGCAGGCCCGGCGTGCAGTGGTCGCGCTCAAGGCACTCGACGCAGGTGTTTTGATCGAGGAGGCAGAAGCCCACCGTGCAAGGGCTGTCCTGGGCGCAGAACTGCAGGCAGCGGCCTTGTCGGCAGACCTCGCCGCCGCGACAGTCGGCGTTGTCGTCGCACGCCTCGGGTTCGGGCTCGGGCTCAGGCGCGGGTTCGGGCTCAGGCTCCGGGTTCGGCTCGGGTTCGGCGTCCTGATCGCCGGGGTTGGCGGGCGGGGCGTCGTCGTCGCAGGCCAAGATCCCGAGACATGACGCGCAGATGACGGCGAGCGCCATCGTGTTGAGGGCCTTCATGCTGCCTCCCACTGGTGCCTCCTGGGCGAGCTGGCGAAGATCCGCCGTTGGGACAGTTCTTCAGCGCTGGAATGGTCGAGAGTCTATCGAGAGCGGCCGCGCGGTTCAACGCTGGAGAGCGTCGGGGCGGCGAGGTCTGGAGCGGGGAGGGGTCATTGGGGGTCGAAGTGGTAGCCGAAGCGGAGGCTGCCGGCGAAGTTGAGGCGATCGGTGTCGGAGGGGCCGGCGCTCAGGTCGGCGCCGAGCCAGAAGCCGCCGTCCAGGCGCCTGTCGAAGCGGACGAAGCCCGACGTGATCTCGCCGGCAGGGACGCCGCCGCCGACGCGGGGGCCGAGGGCCAGGCGCAGGTCGTCGCTGACGTGGCCGACGCCGCCTTCGAGGGCGAAGGTGGCGTTGGGATCGATGTCCAGGGGCAGGGCGGTGGCGAAGAGGTGGAGGGAGTGGGTGCCGACCCAGAAGTGGGTCGAGGGGGCCGGCAGGATTTCGAAGCTGCGCGAGCCGTCGTCGTCGATCAGGGCCAGGACGGGGCCGATCTCGAGGCCGAGGTGCTCGGTTTCGAAGCCGAGGCGGCCGACGAACTGGGTGACGCTGGTGACGTCGCCGACCTCAGTGGGCTCGCAGTCGGCGGGGTTGGCGTTGGGGACGGCGCAGTCGGCCGGATCGGCGACGAAGCCGCTGGTGACGCGACCCCGGTTGAAGCGGGCGCCGCCGGAGACGCGCAGCCAGTCGTCGCGGTGGGTGACCTGGGTGCCGACGGCGACGTCCTCGACGGTATAATTTATCGGCGTGGCGCAGCCGCCCTGGTAGTTGTGTCGCCCGACGCCGGCCATGCCCCCGACCCGCGTGCCTTCGTCGGCGGGCTGGGAGAAGGCCACGGCGGGGAAGAGGAGCAGGAAAACCCAGACCCAGCGGTAGTGTGTCTTCATGAGAGGGTGCCTCGATGGTGTCATCCACGTTGACGCGCGGTTCATGTTGTCCCGAGGTCGCATTCGGGTCAAGCTCTCCGTCGGGCGCAGGATGAGGTATCCTGCGCCTGGACAAGAGAGGGGTCGTTCATGATGGGTCGCGCCTGGGTGTTCACGATCGCGCTGGTGCTGGGCGGGTGTTGCGGCGGCTCGTGCGGGGGGCAGGGCGTCGACGCGCCCGTTGGATCCTCGGGCGTCGTCCCAGGCGCAGGCCCGCAGGGGCAGGGCGACCCTCGCGCCGATCGCGGTGGCGACGTCGGTCAGGGCGACGCTGGCGCTCGGGGGGACGTCGACCGGGACGCTGGCCGAGGCGCTGGCGGAGGGGAGGGCGCCGGGGTCCCCATCGATCTGGCCGATTCCTCCGCGGGCCAAGGCGTCGCAGGCGAGGCCCCTTCAGGCGGAGATGGGGCGGCGGAGGAGGGCGAGGGTGCTGCCGAGGAGGGCCAGTCAGGCTTGAACATGAGCGGGGGCGGCCGGGTGGTGGCGAACTACACGGCGCGCTTGAGCCCGCAGGATCACGCGCACAGCCGAGGGCAGGCCCTGGAGTCGGCCGCCGAGGTGTTGCTTCAGGACAGGATCAACTTCCACGGCCAGCGGCACCGCGATCCGGAGGACAGCACCGACGGGATCTTTCAGGGCAAGCGCGAGCAGGCCGAGCTGCTGGCGATGGCCTCGGCCTTCTTCGCGGACAAGGAGTCCTGGGAGCGGCGCGTCGTGGGCGGCAAGCCCTTGATCCGCGTGGTGGTTTTTGAGACCCCCTTGGGCGCGAGGCGGCTCAGGGTGGATTACCTGCGGCCTTGAGGGGCGCGGGCCAGCGTCGAGGAAGAAGGATCGAGCCACGGCGCGTTGCATTCTCTGCGGTCGGGCCGACCCCGACCTCGAACCACGGAGCGCGAACCATGAAAGACCTCCAATCCGACCTCCAGCGCGACCTCCAACGAGGCCGCTTCCTGCTCGCAGGGCTCTTCGTGGCCGGGATCGCGGCGGCCTTTGGCGCTGTTTCGGGCGATCGTGGCCTTGAGGCGCAGGTTCAGGCCCCGGCCGTCCAGCGCGTGTGCAAGCTGGGGGGCGCGGCGCCTGTGGCGCCCGAGGGCGGCGATCTGCGCGAACAGGAGATCGTCGCGCTGATGAAGGCCGTCGTCCACACGCGCGGGCCGCTGGAGACCGACGCGCCCACGCCGGGGCTGCGCCAGGGCGGGGATCGCGCCTGCGATTCTGCGGGACAGGCGAGCCGCGCGGCGGGCGGCGAGCTGCAGCTGGAGCAGGGCGGCGGGCCGCTGGCCTCGTGCGGCGACGGTCGGGTCGACCCCGCCGCCCGGCTGATCGACAGGGTGCTGGCGCTCTCGGGCGGCCGCGACAGGCGCTGAAGCGGCGCTCGCGCTCTTCGGGGCGTGGCGATCTCTGGATCGGCGGTCGCGCTCAGCGCTTTCGCGGGACGCAGCCGGTCAGGACGGTCATGTGGGCGCCCGGCATCAGCGGCGCGCGCTGGATCTCCCAGGTGTAGCCCCCCTCATCCAGTCCCGCCGTCAGGGCCTTGAGTTCATCGGGCGAGTAGACGCGCAGGTGGGAGACGAGCCCGTCCCAGGCAATCAGCGTCGGGAGGATGGGGATGAGGTAGGTGAAGATCAGCGGCAGGGCGCGGGCGGGTCGGACGAAGGGCATCAGCAAGAAGGTGAAGAGGGGGATGAGGGGGGCGCCGAGGATGTTGGCGGCGGTGCGCTCGGAGAGCTCGATGATGGCGATGGGGGCGCGCTTCTTGTGGGCGTCTTCGAGGATGGCGCGGGCGAGCTCGGGCTGGAAGTGGTGGAATCCATTGAAGATCGTGCGCAGGCCGGGGAGATCGTCGGGGACGTCGGTGGCGTCGACGGGGGTCATGCGCGCGCTCACGCCGGGGGCCTGGAGGGCCTTGAAGGCCGCCGCGTTGGGGAAGAGATCGGTCATGACGACGGGGACGGGCTTCGAGAGGCGCTCGCGGATCTGGAGCAGCGGGCCGCCGCCGCCGGAGCAGAGGTCGACGATCTGCTCTGCGCCGGATCTGTCCAGGGCCGCTTCGATGATCGGGGTCATGGGCTCGTGCAGCTTCATCTTGCGCGAGAGGGTTTCGAGGTAGCCGGTCATCGCGTCGCGCAGAAAGGCCGGCAGCCAGGGTTGGTCGTTGAACTCGAACAGGTGTGCTCGCCCCATCGGCGCTGCTCCTCGGGTTGTTGCGGTTGGCTTCAGGCTTCGGGTGTCGGGGGGAGCCCCGTCGGCTCGCCTTCGGGGGTGCCTTCGGGCAGGCCGCCCTTGTACCAGATGATCCCCATCCAGATCGGGGCGACGGCCAGCACGAGGCCGTAGATCTCCATGATGTGGCCCGGGGAGATCGCGGCGGCGGCGATGCCGAGGGCGACGACGGCCCCTGCGCGCCAGATCCTGGCGTCGACGGAGATGGCGACGAGGGCGCAGAAGAGGCCCACGATCATCAGCTCCAGGGCGAGGAGGGCGTTGAAGGGGACGCCGAGCCGCCAGCCGAGGAGGCGGAAGAGGATGAAGAGGACGCCGTAGGCGACGAAGCTGGCCGCCATCTGGCGGTTGAGGCGGTTGCGGGTCAGGGAGCGGCGAAAGGCGGCCATGAGGGTGAAGATGATCACGACGATCGCGGTCGCGCCCAGGATGCCCTTGTCGTAATCGAGGGCGACGCCGAAGGCCCCGCGGGCCACCAGGGTGGCGATGGACATCAGGAGGGCGGCGGCGGCGAAGACCAGCAGCACGAGGCCGCGCTGTCGCGAGGAGACGCGCTTGTCCAGGCCGTGGGCCATCTGCTGGAGGTCGGCGAGTCGGGCGGCCTCGTCGGCGTGGCGCAGGCGCAGCGCCTCGACGGCCTCGACGACCTCCGGGGGGGGATCGTCGAGCTGGCGCAGGAGCTCGGTGGCCTCGTTCAGGTTGTCGTGGCGGGCCTCGATCTGGATCATCGAGGCCAGCGCGCGGGGCAGGCCGCGTGCTGCGGCGAGGTTGCCTTGCCATTGCCCGAAGGCCTGGGTGAAGCCGAAGCGGGACTCGGCGAAGCGCTGCCGGGACAGGCTCAGGGGGTCGCGCAGGGCGCCGGCCTCCAGCTCGTCGAGGCGTTCGGCGGCGGTGTCGCTCAGGGCGACGGAGGCGCGGTGGTGGAGGTAGACGGTCAGCGCCTCGCGCAGCGCCCTGGCGGAGGGGAAGCGCAGGGCGGGGTCTGCGGCGGTGGCCTTGTTGCACAACGCGGCCAGCTCGTCGGGGATCTCGGGGCCGTAGGCGACCGGCTCGGAGTTGTGGGCTCTGTAGAGGACTTCGAAGAGGGAGGTGCCGGCGTGCCTGGGCTGGCCGGTGAGGATCTCGTGGAGCATGGCGCCGATGAGGTAGACGTCGGTGGTCGGGGCGAAGGGTCCGCCGCGGGTCATCTCGGGGGCCATGAAGGCCGGTGTGCCGACGATCTTGGCGCCCTCCATGGCGACCTTGGCGAACTGGGCGGTGTCGCCGGGCGCCTGCGGCTCGTCGGTGGACAGGGCGATGCCCCAGTCCAGCACGTAGACCTCGCCGAAGTCGCCGAGCATGACGTTCTCGGTCTTCAGATCGCGGTGAAGGACGCTCTTGCTGTGGGCGAACTCGATGGCGTGGCACACCTTGACGAGGGTCTCGATGCTCCACAGCAGCCGATCGCCGCTGACCCGCGCCCAGGCTGGGTGGTGGGGGTCGTGGATCAGGGCGCGCCAGGACACGCCCTGGATGCGCTTCATCACCAGCAGGGGCAGGCCGGCCTGATCGAGGCCGAGGGCGTGGACGGGGATGATGTTGGGGTGCTCCAGGCCCCCGGTGATCCGGGCCTCCGTCAGCAATGCCCCGACGCTGGCGGGGTTGAGGCGGTCGGGCTTGATGCGCTTGATGGCGACCTCGCGGCCGAGAGAGCGCTGGTGGGCCTCCAGCACGATCCCCATGCCGCCCTGGCCCAGCTCGCGCTTGATCTCGAGATCAAAGGGCGCCTCTCCCTGGGTCTTCGTGTCCAGGACGGGGAGCTGCGGCAGCCAGGTCGACATCCCAAGGGAAGACCTCCCAAGGGAAGGCTGCGCCTCTTCGGAGGGCGCCGTTTCTTCGACGACAGGCCGGATGGTCAGGTGAGGCGGGTGGTTGAGGGTCGCCTTGAGGCCCAGCGTCTCCCAGACCTCAGCAAGCGCCTCCTTTGTCGTTTTTGAGCCCTCCATGGCCTCTCCTGGGCGGTGATCTGGAGCGTCGATCAGTATCAGCGCCCGGCGAGGAAGGCGCGGGCGCTGTCGACGATGCTCTGGAGCCGATCGGTGGGGATTTCGAAGGCCAGGGCGAGCCGGTTCAGGACGTTCTTCTCTGAGCGGACCACGGCGCCGTCCGAGAGCGCGATGAGGGCGGCCAGCCCGAAGGCGGCCTCGCGGGCGGGCGCGTCGCCGAGGCGCTCGGCGATCCCGGTCAGGGAGGCGCTGGCCGAGGCGGGGTCGGTGATCGCCTGGAGGTGGCCCCGGGCGCGGTGCAGCCGCGCGTCGAGCTCCGTCTCCGACAGGTCTCGGAGGCCGGGCAGCTCGCGGGCGACCTCTTCGAAGACCTCGATCTCCTCGACGGCGATGACGCCGTCGGCGTAGATCGCCAGCGCCACCACGTCCAGCAGAGCCTCGATCTGCCCCTCGTCGAGCCTCAACAACTCCTCGTGGTGGGTCGGATCTTGATCCAGGTAGTCGGTCAGCTTGCTCATGTCGGCCCCCCGTGCGTGCTCGGATCGTGCACCATCATCGTCGACGTCGCAACCGAAAGCGGCGGCGCGGCGTCGATCCCGCGAGTGCCCCGCGCTCCTCGCGCCGCCCCCGTGGGGCGGGCTCGTCGGGCGGGGCTTGGATGCGCGGGGGGGCTGCGACCTGTCGGTCGCAGGCCGGCGGGCGGTCGACAGCGGATCGAGGGGCCGGATCAGCGCGTCGAAGTGGGCCTGTGGATTGGGGTTTTTGCTCCCCAGGTGTCGACCTGGGTCTTGCGGGGGCCTGCGACCGAGAGGGCGCAGCCCCCCCTGGGTTTCCAAGCCCCACCCGACGAGCCCGTCCCCCCTTGTGGGGGGCGGTGCGAGGAGCGTGGGGCGATCGTCGAGCCTGGGGCGCTCGTCGATCCCGGCGTCCGGAGCGGCGCGGGCTCAGGTCAGCGCGGCCAGGAAGGCGCTCAGGCGGCGCAGCGCGACTTCGAAGGCCGGCTCGGTGAGGCTGAAGCACAGCCTCGCGAAGCCCGGCGCGCCCGCCCAGCGTCCCGGGTTGAGCTGGAGGCCGGCGCAGGCCCGGATGGCGTCGACGGCGTTGTCCGCGCTCAGCTCCCCGAAGCCGGGGTGTCGGCGGCCCCCCAGGGCGCCCAGATCGCAGAAGACGAAGAGGCCGGCGGGGGGGCCGGGGCAGGGGGTCAGGCCGTGGGCGTCGAGCAGGTCGACGAGGCGAGCGCGGCGCTCGCCCAGCTTCGCCCGCATCGCGCCGAGGTAGTCCAGGACCTCGTCGGCGCCCTCGCCGGTCCCCCCGCCGCGGAAGCCGCGCAGCAGCGTCTCGGTCGCGACGCAGGCGTGGTGGGCCGGCGCGACGGTGCGCAGCGCCCGGACGCGGTCGAGCAGCTCCGCGTCCGCGCTCGCGGCCCAGCCGACCCGCAGACCCCCGGCGGCGAAGGCCTTGGACAAGCCCGAGAAGGCCACGAGGCGAGCGCGCACCTCGGGCAGGTCCGCCAGCACGTCGAAGAGGCCGGGCGCCTGGGGTGGCCCCTCGGGGTCGAGCTGCAGCAGCGAGAAGATCTCGTCCGAGAGCAGCGTGACCTCGCGATCCCTGGCCCACAGAGCGATCTCCCGCAGCCCTTCGAGGCCGTAGGCGACGCCGGAGGGGTTGGCCGGGGCGTTGACGAAGAGCACGTCGAGCGGCCCGCTGGCGGCCTCGGCGGCGTCGAGCCCCTCGGCGCGGACGAGGAAGCCCCGGTCGGCGCGGGCGGGGATCTCGACCACCTCGCAGCCGGCCAGCGTGAAGATCGGCGGCAGGTAGCCGTAGTGGCCCTTGGGCAGCCCGACCTTCAGGCTGCGGCCCGCGCGCTGCCGCAGCGCCAGCGCCACGTCGTAGAGCAGCGGGAAGACGCCGGCGCCCAGGACCAGCTGCTCCGGCTCGACGGGCCACCCCATCACCGCGCGGCAGAAGCCCGCGGCCGCAGCCCGCGCCCCTCTGTCCGAGGCCGAGGCGCCCAGGTTCGTAAAGCCCAGCAGCAGGCCCTTGGTCAGCCGCGCCGGCAGCGGCAGCTCATTCTCGCCATAATCGAGGCGGATCAAGGGCTTGTCGCCCTCGTAGGGGGGTGGCGCTTCAAAGGCTGGCCAGGCGAGCACCCGCTCGATGTCCTGGCTCAGCGCCAGCGCGCTTGCGCCCTCGGGGGCCGCTCTGGCGCGCTGGCCGGGGCGCCGGAGCTGGAAGCTGAGGATCTCCTCGAAGAGGTGCTCGTAATAGTGCTCGGCGAAGGTGTCGTTGCGCGAGTAGGTGGCCTCGGCGAAGGCCACCAGCGCCTCGCGCAGCGGCCCCCTGGCGCCCAGCAGCAGCGCCGGGCGCAGGTGCGGGTAGACCCGGTTGCCGATGAGCCCGATCAGGATCAGCGCGTTGGCGGGCCGGCCCTCGCGGCCCAGGAAGTCCAGCAGCGCATTGCGGTGCAGGCGGCTGGTGATCGTAAAGTCGTCGCTGCCGTCGAGCACCACCGGGATCTGGCGCCGGGCCGTGGCCGCCAGAAGCCCCCGCAGCCCGGCGCTGTTGCGCCGCTCGTCCGGCGTCAGCGCGAGCAGGACCAGGGCGGGCTCCAGCGCCTCGACCAGCTCGACGATCTCCTCCAGATCGTCGTTGGCCGCCACGACCTCGACCTCGGCCTTGGCGCAGGCCGCCTCGTAGACGCCCGCCACCGAGGCGCTGACCAGCACCCGATCGCCGCGCGCGCACGTCGCCCGCAGCACCCCGTGCAGCGCCTCCTCCCGGTTCGGCCCCACGAAGATCGACTCCGGCCCCTCGTCGAGGCTGTAGAAGCGCTCCAGGTAGGCCGACACGCGCTGGCGCAGCAGCGCGCTGCCGGCCTCGTGGCTGTAGGGCGCCCGGCGATCGGCGACCTGCCGCTGCGCCAGCGCCCTGAGGTAGCCGACCTGCTCGCCGTCGATGCGGGACAGATCGAGCTGGTCGAGCAGATCGTCGCCGTCGAGCCCCCGGACCGCCTCCAGGAAGGGCCTCATGTCGCGCTCGTGGCGCAGCGAGGCCTCGTAGACCCTCACGTCGTGCCAGATCGGCCGCCCGGCCTCCCGCAAGGCGTTGGCCGTGGCGGCGCCGACCGGCTCCCTGCTGTGGCGATCGACGTAGAATTCGAAGGCCCTGCGCGTCCGCGCCTCAAGCTGCGCCAGCACCCCGATGTCCGTGTCGGCGGCCTGCCGCACCCGCGTGCTCCAGATCACCTGGTGGGCGAAGCCCCGGCGGTCGAACATCCCCTCGATCACCGCCGCGCCCGGCCGCCCGGCGACGTTCAGGACCGCGCGGCCCCCCTCCGAGAGCACCTGCACCGACTGATCCAGCGCCCTGGCCAGCAGCCCCAGCCCGAACTGGTCCTCGTAGACCCCCTGGAGCACGAAGTAGTTGCTCAGATCGTAGAGCCGGCCCTCGTCGCCCTCCCTGAGCGCCCTGACCGGGTCCAGATCCGGGCTCGGGGCCAGCACCTGCGGGATGCAGCCCACCACCAGATCGTAGCGCTCCCCCGCGTCGATGGCCGCCTGGAGCAGATCGCTCTGGCGAGCCTCGAAGCGCTCGTGAAGGAGCCGCCGCCGGGCGTCGTAGCGCGGCGCGAGGTCGTCGCCGTAGCTGTTGATGATGGCGTTGATCCGCGCGATCCGCACCGCCACCGGGTTGATGTCAAAGCCCACCGCGCGCTCGACGCCCGAGGCCAGCAGCAGGGCCAGGGAGATCCACCCCGTCCCCGTGCCGATCTCCGCCATCACCCGATCGCCCTGGTGAGGGCTCGGCCGCCTGAGCAGCCCTTCGAGGAAGGTGTAGCCCCAGTCCTCCGGCTCAAAGACGGAGGGCACCAGCAGCAGATCCAGGTGCGTCTTGATCGACGCCGTCTCCAGGGCCACCCGCACCACGCGCACGGCGACCCTCCCGGCCGCCTCCTCCCCCTGCGCGCGCATCCACCGCACCAGCCGCAGCCCCGCCGCGCGCCGCTCCGGATCGTCGAGCGCCGCGCCCAGCGCCTCGATGGCCTCCAAGCGCTGCGCGACGCCCTCCTCGAAGGCCCCCTGGAGTTCCCTCCCCATGCGTTTGATGGCGTCCTTGTTGCCGGCCTTGACCGCGTCCAACTCCCCGTGATCACTCGAAAACAACCAACGCATCCGCGATCCCCCCGCTCGTCCCCCCAGGCGCGGGCTCTTCGCCCGCCGACGTGATCTTCTTGCCCTTTGGCCCCCCAGGTCAACCGCGCCTTGATCTCTCATCCCCCTCGGCTCACAATCCCGCCCATGAGCACCCCCCGACCTCCCGGCCTGTCGGCGCCCCTCCTCTTCGCCGCGCTGGCGCTCTCGATCCTCTCCCCATCGGCCTCGGCGGCCTCGCCGACGGAGCCGCCGGTGATCTTCGTCTGGGTGACGATGACCCCCGACGAGTCCTGGTTCGCGGGCGGCGAGCAGACCCTCGGGTCCATCTCCAGGACCATCGAGGGGCGTCTGGCCCGCGGCGGGCGCGTTCGACTCGCCGACCAGGTCTGGCCGGACGGCTGCCCCCGCGCCGATCCGGGGTGCGCCCGCGCCGCCGCGCAGCACACCGGGGCCGCCTTCCTGATCGAGGTGGCGCTGCGCCGGATCGGCCCGCAGACCCTTGAGATCACCGCCACCTTCCACGACCTCGCCCAGGGCAGCGCGCGCACCCCTCGGCGCTTCGAGGGCCGAGGGCGAGATCTCTGGCAGGCGCTTCCAGAGCCGGTGGAGGCGATGTCGGCGGAGTTGGCCGCGTGGATGGCCCTCGACCCGCAGTGGCGCTGGCGCACGCCTCCCCGCGAGGAGGACGCGCTCTGGCTTCACACCCAGCTCGCCCTCGTCCCGATCGGGGCGGGCCGCGCGGGGCCGGGCTTCTCGGAGGGCGCCTCGCTGGCCCTCCAGATGGGCGCGATGTGGCGGCTTGCCCACCTGGGCCTCGGCCTGGACCTCGGGATCGTCCCCCGCCTTGCGCTCGACCCCGCGCCCTTCGACGACGGGCTGGAGCGACTCCAGCTCAACCTGGGCGGGCGCCTGGAGTGGGCGATCAACCACGCCGAGCTCACGGGCAACTTCCACCTGACCGAGCTGGCCTGGTTCGCGGGCGCCTCGGGCGGCTACAGCACGATCACCCGCTCGGTGCTCGACGGCGGGCTGGACCTTGAGCCGGGCCTCTACGGACAGGTGGAGATCGGCGTGGCGGGGATGGCGACGCCCTTCCTGGAGCTTCGCGGCGCGCTGTCCTGGCAGCGCTACCGGGTGGAGCGCCCTGCGGCGACGATCGAGGGGGACAGGCTCCTGGTGATCGTCGGGGTGGCGCTGGGCTTCGGCGGGGGCGTCTGGAGCGAGCTTCAGTGAGGAGCAGCCCGGGCGGGTGAGGCCGGGCTTCCGGGCGGCTTCCAGGCGGCTTCCGAGGTGGGTGTGGAGCAGGCTGTGACCAGGGACGCAGAGCCCGCTCGCCCCAGGCTTGCGCCCGGCGCTACAGGGAAGGGACGCCTCTTCGAGGCTCTCGACGGGGCGTCAACCTCCGGGCTTGGTGTCACCCAGGACAAGCTGCCCTTGATGTTGAGCCCATCGAGCCGAGCGACATGATCCTGCGGGCTGGTCCAGAGCCCCTCGTCAGCCTCGACGAGGCGTCCCTTCCCTGTAGCGCCGGGCGCAAGCCTGGGGCGGCCCTGTGGTCTGGTATCAGGGCTTGCCGACGTGGCGCGGGATGGAGAAGCGGAAGGTGGTGCCCCGGCCGGGGCGGGTGTCGAAGGTGATGGCGCCCTTGTGGGCCTCGACGATGGCGCGCGAGATGTTCAGGCCCAGGCCGGTGCCGCTCTTGTCGCGGGTGTTCGAGGCGTCGGCCTGCGAGAACTTATCAAAGATCCGGGCCTGGAAGGCCTCGGGGATGCCGGGGCCTCGGTCGGTGACGCAGATCCAGGCGTGGGGGCCATCGACGCGGACGTCGATCGAGACGGGCGAGCCGGCCGGGGAGAACTTGATGGCGTTGGACAGCAGGTTGGTCACGACCTGGTTGAGCCTGTCGGGGTCGGCCAGGACGAGCAAGTCCTGCGGCGGACAGGCGAGGTCGAGGGTGAGGCCGCGCTCGGAGGCCATGGGGCTGTTCTCGCCGACGGCCCGCTTGAGCACCTCGCACAGGGCGACGGGGGCGATGCGGTAGACCATCCGGCCCGAGGCGATCTTCTGGACGTCCAGCAGGTCGTTGATCAGGCGGATGAGGCGGTCGCAGTTGCGGTGGGCGATGCCGATGGCCTCCTCCATGTCGGCCGACATGGGGCCCAGGACGCCCCCGACGGCCAGCCCGAGCGAGCCCTTGATGGAGGTCAAGGGGGTGCGCAGCTCGTGGTTGACCGTGGAGATGAACTCGTCCTTGAGCTTGTCCAGGCGCTTGCGCTCGGTGACGTCGCGGATGGCGGCCAGCACCGCCGTCCTGTCGCCCATGGGGTATCTGGCGGTGCTGATCTCCGCGTCGAAGCGCGAGCCGTCCAGCCGCAGCAGCTCGGCCTCGACCGTCGGCAGGGCCCTGTCCTCGTCGTCGAGGACCTGGAAGCCGTCGCGGGTCACCTCGACCGTCCGGTGGGGCAGCAGGCGGTCGAGCGGCAGGCCGATGAGCTCGTCGGCGTCGGCGGCGGCGAACATCTCCACGGCGGCCTGGTTGACGAAGAGGACCTCGTCGTCGACCACCAGCAGCGCCACCGGCGACAGCTTGATCAGGCTCCGGTAGCGCGCCTCGCTGTCGCGCAGCGCCGTCTGGGTCAGCGCCAGATCGGTGTTGCGCACGTCCATCAGCGCCGCGAGCTCCTGGTGGCTGCGCTGAAGCCGCTCTTGATCTCGCCTCCGCTCGGTGATGTCCCGCATGGCGACCTGGACGTGGCCACGCTTCGCGGCCGCCGCGCCGAGGATCTCGATGGGGACCCTCTCGCCGTCCGGTCGGATCAGCTCGATCTCCTCGTGCTCGGGCGCCTGGGAGCCCCCGGGCGACAGGAGCCGCTTGAGCAGCCCGCCGTCGAGGCTCAGGGCCTCGACCGAGGCCCCGACGAGCGCCTCTCGCGGGCGGCCCGACAGGGCGGCCATGGCCGGGTTGGTGTCGACGATCCGCCGCTTGTCCGGCTCGATCAGCGCGATGCCGTAGGGCGCCGCCTCGTAGAGATCGTCGATCTTGAGATCGATACCGCTCGAAGGGGAGGGCGGCGGCGGCTCAGGCGCCTGGGGCGCAGGCGCGGGGCGCGGCTTGAAGACGACCCAGGCCAGCGCGGCGGCCAGCGCGATCTCGATGCTCAGGTGTAGCCAGGTCAAGAGGCCCCCCGCGCCCTAGATCTCGCCCTTGGGGTACTGGATCTGGGCGATCTTCTCGGCCATGTCGTGGTCGGGCAGGAAGGCCAGCTCCGCCGCCGCGATCCGGCTTATCCGAGCCTTCATCGACACCACCTCGCCCTGCGAGATGCCGTCGATGAAGGCCCGCAGCGGCCGCTTCTCAGGGTGCAGGTTCACGAACTGGATCTGGGCGTCGTAGGAGAGCAAGGCCGACTTCCAGTTGCGCGGCGACATGACGTTGGAGCCGACCAGCAGCCACGCCGGCGTGTCGGCCAGCAGCGGCGTGGCGCCCATCGCCTGGGCGTAGGCCGTCGAGCCCGAGGCCGTCGACAGCAGCGCGCCGTCCGAGACCAGCCGCGGCAGCCGCTTCTCGCCGTTGATCGTCACCTCGATCCAGGCCGACTGGCCGCTGGAGCGCTCCACCCAGACGTCGTTGAAGGCCAGCGCCTTGGTCTTCGAGCCGTCCTGGTGCTCGATCTCGACGTAGATCAGCGGCGTCCTGCGCAGGATCATCTCCGAGGGCGGGAAGTCGTCCAGCACGTCGGCCGCGTTGTTGAGCAAGAAGCCCAGGTGGCCGGCGTTGATCCCGAAGAAGGGCAGCCTCAGCCTCCAGTGGCTCCGGATCGCCCTCAACATGCTCCCGTCTCCGCCGATCACCAGGATGCAGTTCGGGTTCTCCTCATCCCTGAAGTGCTCGAAGCGCTCCGCCCACGCCACCGCCTTGGGGTTGCGCGGGTCCGACTCGATCAACAGCCGCGGCTCGCCGAGCGTAAAGCGCGTCGCCATGTTCGGCAGCCGACCCCGAAAGAGCCCGTAGCGATCCGTAAAGGCCGCCACCTGCGGCGTGACCAGGTGGTGGTAGGGCTTGCGGTGGAAGAGCCGCTCGCGGATCTCCGTGCTCGAACCCCCCGCGTCGATGTGCATCACCTGATGCCTGGGCGGCAGATCGTCCGTGGCGCAGGTGTAGCCCCTGCGCGCGATGACCAGGAAGTTGAGCGAGCGCCACAGCGTCGCGCCCTCGTGCCAATGCCGCTGGATGAAGCTCGACCCTGTCGCCCCCCCCTCCGTCAGGTCCGCCCCGACCACGTGCCACAGCTCACCGCGATCCGCATACCGCGCCTCAAGCTCATGCGTCCGCGTGAAGGTCGCCTGCTCAAGATCAAAGAGCTCGACCTGCACGTTGCCCAGCTCCCGAAAGGCGATGTCGCACAGCGCCGCCCGGAAGACCGGCTCCAGATCGTGGGTCGTCAGCTTGTCTGGCCGAGGGCCGCAGGGCACGACGAGGATCTCGTCGAAGAGCTTGCTGAGCGCCTCGGCGATGTGCCGATGATGGAGCCCGGGGGGGTTGAAGCTCCCCCCGAAGATCGCGACTTTCCTGGTCATCCAAAGCCCCCGTCATCGGCCCCGTGGGTGATTGTCGCACTCTCGCCCCTCGACCGCGCCACGTCAAGGCCGTTTCAACACCTCCCTGACCCACGCCGCGCCGCGATCACCGCCGACTGAGCAACAGATCCGCGAAGACAGGAAGGTGATCCGAGGCCACCTCGCTCACCCCCGCCGCCAAGGCCGGCGGCCGCTTCGACAGTCCACCGCCGAGCGCCTCGTTGGCGGCGTAGTAGACCTCCGCAGCCGGTCCTCGGGCCGCCAGCGCAGGGCTGACCAGGATGTAATCGATCCGACGCCCCGACTCTGGCCGCGTCCCCACCGCCCCACCCACCTGCGTCGCGTCCAGGGCCACCATCTCCAGCCCCCCTCGTCGCTGCAAGTATATGAAAGGATTGTTGATCATCTCGCCACGCGCCATGATCTCCTCAAGGTCAGGACCCAGCACGAAGCCCTCCAGCAACCCCTCCGGCGGCGCCGTGAAGACCTCCGGCGAGCGCGTCCCCGTGTTGATCTCCTCGTTGAAGTCCCCCACCAGCACGTAGGCGTCGCGCCCGGCGTCAAAGCCCGACAGCGCCTGCGTCAGCCGGATCGCCTCGCAGACCTGACGGAACTCGTCCAGGTTGGACGCGCCTGACTTGGCGTGGTGCACCGCCAGGGTCAGCGGCTCGGCCCCCGCCGGCCTCACCCGCGCCGTCAACAGCGGCCTCGTGATGTCGTTGGCCCCCGGCGTCCCCGACAGGCTCTCCGCCGTATGCACCTGCACCGCCTCCAAGGCCAGCGCGCTGAGCACCCCATTGCGCTGGGGACCAAAGGTGCCCTCGGGCGTCAAGGCCGTGTGCGGGTAGCCCGCCAGGATCGCCAGCCGAGCGAAGGCCGCCACGTCCGCCTCGCCGTTGACCTCCTGCACCAGCATCACCTCGGCTCCAAGCCGCCGGATCACCGCCAGCGTCGCCTCGAACTGCTCAGACCCCTCCTCCCCGATCCCCTCCAGGTTCCACGTCGCCACCCGCAACCGCGTCAGGCAGACCCCCCCCTGCCCGCACACCCCCGAGCGCCCGCAGTCCGCGTCCTCCACGCACTCTGGCAGGAGATCCGCGTCCGCGTCGCTGCCGCCGCCGTCGACCTGCGCGTCATCGACCACGTCGGCCTCGCCAGCGTCGTCGACGGCGTCGTCTTCAGCGTCAGGATTACCCGGGTCCGTGTCGCCAGGATCCGCGTCGACCCCCGCGTCCAGGTCCACGCCCGCGTCGCCCGAGCCGCCACCCCTCGGCGGATCGCGATCCTCGCCGCAAGCGCCGCCCTGCAAGGCCACCAGCAGGCCCAGGACCCCCAACACCCGCACCAAAGAAGAAGATGACCCCATCGCCTCACCCGCCCAGGTCCGCGCGCGGACCCTCACCCCGAGGGCGCCTCGCCAGGACAGCATAGCGGGTTGAGCGCCCCGCGTGCAGCGGCGCGGCGAAAGTCGCGGCGAAAATTGTGGCGCGAGGTCAACGAGCGCCGCCGATCAGCGAGCGACACACCCTCAAGCCGACCTTGTTGGAGGCGTAGGAGGGGCCGTACTCGGCGCGGCCCGCGACCCGCAGCATCCGCGCGTCGTCCCGAAAGCTGCCCCCGCGCCACACGCGGCCGGTGCCCGCCTCGGGGCCGGCGGGATCGACGGCGGGCTGTCGCGCGTAGGGCGCGTAGGAGTCCCAGAACCACTCCCACACGTTGCACAGCGTGTCGTGGAGGCCCCAGGCGTTGGGCGCCTTCTGTCCCACCGGGTGGGGCAGGGCAATCGCAAAGTCGACTTCGATGACGGGCGAGGGGGCACGTCGATCACGGCGGTTCGACTCCGGTGGGTGGGATCATGGTCCCTCCGCCGAGCCCCCAGGCTCGCGCCTGGGGCGGGCGGGCCGGCCTTGTCCAACGACGCCGAGATCGGACAGGTCGCGATCGACGGGTCATCTTCGGCGGTCGACCTTCCGGTGCCCGTCAGGGGGAGGGTGGAGCGGACAAGGCGCATCGGAAGCCGAGGTTGTCGTTTCTGGAGTCGATCGCGCGGTGGTCGCGGTCGGCGGCGCGCCCGCCTGGGGCGTAGTAATCGAAGCTGCCGCCCTTGACGACGCGATCCCTGTTGCTCTTGAGGCAGGCCAGCGCGGCCTCGGCGGAGGCGCGAGGGGCCTTGGTGGCGTCTCTGTCGGTGCAGCTGGAGGTCCACTCCCAGACGTTGCCGGACAGGTCCATCACGCCGTAGGGGCTCTGGCCGGCGGGCTTGAGGCCGACCTCCACGGTGCCGCTGGAGCAGCCGCTGAGTTGAGCCCGATCGCACGTCGGCCGCTCATTGCCCCAGGGGTAGATGGGGGTCTGGGTGGCGCAGTCGCCCTCGTGGGCGTCGCAGCCGCCGCGGGCGGCCTTCTCCCACTCGGCTTCGGTGGGCAGGCGCTTGCGCTTCCAGGCGCAGAAGGCCGTGGCCTGATGCCAGTCGACGCAGTTGACGGGGTGGCGCTCCTTGCCGATGTCGCTCCAGGTGTTCGTGCTCCCGGAGCACTCCAGGGGTCGGGGTCCGATGCCTGAACGTCCAGGCGTCCAGGGGGCGGAGCAGCCGCTGCCTTTGGCCTCGACGCACGCGCGGTATTCGGCGACGGTGACCTCGTGTTTGTCGATCCAGAAGGCATCGACGTTCACCCGCTGGGCAGGCTTCTCGTCGTCCAGGGCGTCCTTGTCCTTGTCGGTGGAGCCCGTGATGGCGTCGCCGGCGGGGATCCGGATCATGCCCAGGGAGTCTCCCATAACTTTGAGGACTTCGCTGAGGTCACGCACGATCGGCGTGGTGGGGCTGGCGTCGCTGAAGGTCACGCACTTGCCCTCGGAGGGGAAGACGCCGCTGCCACACAAGGGCAAGCATCGGCCATCGGTGAAAAACATGAACTTGCCGCAAATAGAGGGTTGAGGGTCAAGGTCGGGCGCGGGGGCTTCGTCGATCGGGGGTGTGCCCTCGGAGGTGATCAGCGGGCCTTGCTCGCCTGTTGATGCGCCATCGGCCTCGTCGGCGGTGAGGTTGGAGATCGCGGCGACGACGACGCTGACGAGGCTCGCGGCGGCGATGAGGAGGCCTGCGGCGATCGCGGCGTTGGTCGGCGTGAGTTGTCGCCAGAGAGGGGGCGAAGGTGCGCGGGGTGGATCGCGAGGAGGGGTTGAGTCGGCGCCAGGTGCGGTGGGTCTGGGGTCAACAGGCTGGAGGGCCGCAGGTTGGTGGGTGACGGTGATGGGGTTGGGGGGGGCGTCGGAGCCGGGGGGCGCGGCGGTGGCCATGGTCAGGAGGCCCTGTTGGTGGCACAGGAGCGTGAGGCGGGCAAACTCCAGAGCGATCGCCTGCTGATCGTTGTTTGTGGAAGTGGCGCTGGCGTCCAGGAGCAACGTCCAGGCGGCGCTCAGATCCCCGATGCGCTCAAGAAAGCTGACGCGCTGGAGCAGGACCGACGTACCTCCCGGTCTTAAGAGATGGGCGAGAGGGAAGAGGTTTTTCCATTCAGCGGCGGCCTCATCGAGTCGTCCGAGGCGTTCGAGGAGTCCGGCCCTTTGGACGCGCAGCTCGCAATCGTAGGTGATGGTCACTTCCCTGAGGACGTAAGAATCAGAGCGACGATCAATCAGTTGGATGAGATCGCTCCAGCGCTCCCGTCGGGTATAAAGGTCATCAAGGGCTTCCCAGGCTTGGACATCGTGTTGATCGGCGTCGAGGATGCGCTCGTAGATCGCGGCGGCGGCGTCGAGATCGCCCATGACCTTGTGGAGGAGGCGCGCGAGGGGTCGGAGGGCGAAGGGGGAGGGGCAGGCGCGCAGGAGGGGTTCGAGATCGCGCTGGCGATCGAGGTCGACGGCGAGGTGTTCGAGGTCGGAGAGCAGGGTTTCGGAGGGGTTGCGGTGGAAGCAGCGGCCGAGGTTGACGAGGCGGTCGTCGTCGGTGAGGGCGTCCATGAGTGCTTCGGACATGGCGTTGGCGGACAGGAAGCGGTGGTCGGGGCGCTTCTGGAGGGCGCGGGCGAAGAAGGCGCGCAGGGGCTCGGAGAGGTGAGAGAGGGGGGAGAGGTCCAGGGGTGTCTCTGGGGTGATGAGGGCGGGGATGTCGGCGACGCGTTGTCCGACGATGAGCTCGGCCAGGACGAGGGCCAGGGAGAAGAGGTCGGCGCGGCCGTCGAGGTCGTTGAGGTCGTCGAACTGTTCGGGGGCCATGTAGGCCATGGTGCCCTTGATGGCGTTGGCGCTGCGCGTGGCGTAGGGCAGGCGCACCATGCCGAAGTCGATCAGCAGGACGTCGGGGCCGATCAGGGCGGGGCGAGAGACGCCGTCGGCACGATCGACGCCGTCGGCACGATCGACGCCGTCGGCACGATCGACGCCGTCGGCACGATCGACGCCGTCGGCACGATCGACGCCGTCGGCACGATCGACGCCGTCGGCACGATCGACGCCGAGACGCCGTCGGCCATGATCGACGATGCCGTTGGCCTGATCGACGCTCTCCTTGGGGCGGTGGGCGCCGACGAGCATGATGTTGTCGGGCTTGATGTCGCGGTGGACGGCGCCCTGGGCGTGGACGAGGGCGAGGGCTTCGAGCAGCTCCAGGGCGATCCAGGCGGCGTCGGCCAGAGGGAGGGGGAGGGGTGGCTGGTCGGGGTTGGGCTGGAGGTGCTGGCGCAGGGTGACGCCTTCGATGAGCTCCATGGCGATGAAGGCGCGGTCTTTGAGGTCGATGTGGCTCAGGGCGTGGATGCGGGGCAGGGTGCGGTGGTGGAGGCGTTGGAGGATGTCGGCCTCGCGGCGGAAGTGTCGGGCGTGCTCGTCGCGCAGGAAGGGCTTCCAGATCTTCAGGGCGAGCGTCTGGCCGGTGGTGGTGTCGGTGGCGCGCCAGACCTCGGCGCTGGAGCCGGCGCCCAGGAGGGCGTCGAGGCAGTAGCCTTTCCACAGCGCGCCGGTCTGGGGGAGGTTCACGGGCGATCTCCGGTGCGGAGTCGGGCCTGAGGTCGTGGGGGGTATTGTGCGCGCGTGGATCAGGGGGCGCAAGGTGTGTTAGGCACAGGGGCACGGGCGTGGCGAGTGTCGGCGGGAGCAGAGGGCGAGGGGGGGCGGGGGATATGCTGACGCGGTTGGAGGTGGATGGGTTCAAGACCCTTCAGCGTGTCGAGCTGCCGATGTCGGGCTTCATGGTGATCGCGGGGGTCAACGCGGCGGGCAAGTCCAACTTGTTTGACGCGCTGGACTTGCTGCGGCGCTTGTGCAGCGAGGATCTGAGGGAGTCCTTTCAGACCTCGCGAGGCGAGGGTGCGGAGCTGTTCGCGCGCCTTGGTCCAGATGTGCAGGCGCGGGAGATCAGGCTGGCGGCCGAGATGATCTTGCCTCGGAAGGTGCGCGACGCGTGGGGCGACGAGGCCGAGTTGACCAACACGTGGTTGCGCTACGAGGTGCACATCCGACGCGGTGTTGACGCGCGCGGCTTTGAGACGCTGACGATAGGGAGGGAGTCGCTGCGGGCCTTGGGCAAGGACGACGTGACCAAACGGCTTGGCGCCTTTGGCGAGGGCTTCAAACGGGCCTCCGTAGTGTATGCCGGGCACCGCAAGAACGCCTACATCGAGATGAGCGGCGACACCATCGAGCTGTCACAGGACGGCAAGGCGGGACGCAAGCGTCAGTACAAGGCGACGGACCTTCAGAGTACGGTGTTGAGCGGGATGAACTCGGCGGTGTTCCGGCACGCCTTCGCGGCGCGACAGGAGCTGGCCGCGATCACGCCTCTGCACTTCGATCCCAAGGTGCTCCGAGAGGCGAACCCCTTTCTGGCCCCCACGCAGATGGAGGCCGATGGCCGCTACCTCGCCTCGATGATCGCCTACCGGACGGCCAGCGATCCGGTCTACTTGAAGGACATCGAGGCCTATGTCCGGCAGGTGGTCTCGGAGCTTCGCAGCCTTGAGATCCACAAGGATCCCGTCCACGAGCGGCATGTGATCCAGGCCGTCATGTCCGATGGGAGGCTCTACCCCTCCAAGGTCCTGTCGGATGGCACGATGCGGCTTATCGCGCTGGCGGCCTTGCGGGCCTCGGGCGAGCCAGGCAGCGTCCTGTGTCTGGAAGAGCCCGAGAACGGGATCCACCCAGGCCGCATCAAGAACCTCGTGAAGCTGCTGAGAGCTCTTGGTGCCGACGTCTTCAGCTCAGAGCCCGAGCCCTCGCCCGATCCCTTCAGCCCCTTGAGGCAGCTCCTGGTCAATTCGCACTCGCCGGTCCTTGTCGGCGAGGTCAACCCGCGGGAGATGGTCCTTGCGCGACTCACGAGGGTGACGACCCACGAGGGGACGTCGATGGTCACACGGCTGCTGCGGGTGACCGAAGACGACGATTCGCCGACGACGGCCTCCAGGCAGACGGTCCTGGACTTCCTCGGCGCTGTCGAAGACAGCGCGTGGCGGTGAGGGCGCGATGAACTACCTGTCCGTAGGGATCTTCTCCGAAGGAACAACCGATGACAGGACGCTGCCTGACATCGTGCGCCGGCTGCTTGACGATCTCATCGCCCAGGATCAGGTCATCCCCCTGGAGTCCTACATCTCGCCCATCGAGGCCCCTCGGCTGGGCAGTTCGGTCGATCAATACGCGGCCTTCCTCGACACCCACGCTCAGGACTGGAGCCTGGTGCTCTTGCACAGGGACGCCGACCACCGGAACACGAGCCAGATCCGGGCCAGGCTCTTTGAGCCTCTGGAGGCGAGGTCGGGCGGGGAGCGTTGGGTCCCGATCATCCCTGTCAGGAACCTGGAGGCGTGGCTCCTGTGTGATCGCGGGGCCATCGCCCGGGCTGTGGGCGTCGAGGAGTTCGGCGTGTCCTGGCCTGAGGAGCTGACCGGAGGCGGGAGCGTAGAAGGCCTCCCCAACACCAAAGGGCTCCTCGATGGGTGCATCCGGGCTTGCCTCGGGGGACGCCGTGGTCGACGCGGGTCGGGCGCGGGGGCCTACATGTCTCAGATCGCCGAGGAGATCGCGCTGCCGGTGTTGAGGGGGCTGTCGAGCTTTCGAGAGTTCGAGGAGGACTTTGGGCAGGGCTTGCGCCGCCTGGGCTGGCCCTTCAAGGGTTGAGGGAGGAGGGGGTCGATGGGCAGGGCGGCGGGTTATCCTGAGGTCGGGGAGTCTGTGGGGGGCTACGCGATCGAGGCGGTGCTGGGGTCTGGGGGCTTCGGGGTGGTGTGTCGGGCCAGGGGGCCGCAGGGCGGGTGCGTGGCGCTCAAGGCGCTGCTGCCGCAGGCGCGGCAGGACGCGGGGATGGTCGAGCGCTTTCACCTGGAGGCGACGATCCTGCGCCTGCTGCGCCACCCCGGGATCGTCCGGGTCTACGACGTGATCGAGGACGCGTTGTACGGCGACCTGATCGTGATGGAGCTGATCGAGGGGCGGTCGCTGGAGGCGAGGATCGACGTCGGCGGGGCCTTGGAGCCGGGGGAGGTGCGGCGGATGGCGCGGCAGACGCTGGAGGCGCTTCAGGCGGCCCACGAGGCGCGCTTCATCCACCGTGACATCAAGCCGGCCAACATCATGCTGGTGGAGTCGGGCGGAGAGCCTTCGGAGGTGCGGCTGATCGACTTCGGGATCGCCAAGCCGCTGGCCGGGGAGAACGTGATGACGGCGGCCGGTCAGGTGATGGGATCGCCGCAGTATATCGCGCCGGAGCGCATCAAGGGGGAGATCGGCCCGCGGGCGGATCTGTACGCGCTGGGGCTGGTGATGGCCGAGGCGCTCACGGGGAAGCCCGTGGTGGCCTGGCGCGAGAACCCCGTCGACATGATCCGGCAGCACATGGCGTCGCCGCCCCACGAGCTGCCCTCGGATCTGCCCGTGGATCTGGCCCGTGTGATCGCCCGGGCGATCGCCAAAGATCCGGAGGCGCGCTACGGCAGCGCGGCCGAGATGCTGCGCGCGCTCAAGGTGGCGCGCAGCCCGACCGTCGTGACGGACACGGGGGCGGGGGCTGCGGACAAGGGGCAAGAGCGCGAGACGCTGGTGGGGGGCCGATACAGGCTCGATCAGGTGCATGCCGAGAACGACTGGTCGCGGATCTTCGAGGGCCACGACGCGGTGCTCGGCCGCCCGGTCTGGGTCAAGCTCATGCGCGAGGGCGTCGATCCGGGGCTGCGCTCCGAGCGCCGCTTCGAGCGCGAGGCCTCGGTGGCGCCCCGGCTCCAGCACCCTGGGCTGGCGTGCGTCATCGACGCGGGGGTGACGCTGGACAAGGGGATCCCCTGGATCGTGACCGAGCGGCTGCCTGGGGCGAGCCTGGACACGCGCCTGACGGGGCGCGGGCAGTCGCCGATGGGGCAGGCCGAGGCGATCGAGATCGCGGCGCAGGTGCTCGACGCGCTCGGCGTGGCCCACCAGCAGGGGATCATCCACCGGAACATCAAGCCCTCGAAGGTGTGGCTGTGCGAGGGCTTGCGCCGCAGGCGGCAGATCAAGCTGATGGACTTCGGGCTGGCGCGGGAGGTGGCCCAGGACGCGGCGGCGCTGACGCAGCAGGGCAAGGTCTTCGGGACGTGGCGCTTCATGGCCCCGGAGCAGCTCATGGGCGGCGAGCAGGGCCCGGGGGTGGACGTCTACGCGGTGGCGATGACGCTGGTGGAGATGTTGCTCGACAGGCCCTTGCTGGAGACCAGGAGCCCGCAGCTCATCGTGCGCTGGAAGATGGCCGACGTCGCGCTCCCGGAGGAGATCCAGGGTCCATTGCGCGGCGTGCTGGAGCGCGCGCTGGCGCGGGACCCCGCCGCCCGCCATCCCGACGCGGGCGCCATGCTGGAGGCCCTGGAGGCGGCCTCGCGTCCCGCCCCTGTCGCCTCACCGGGGCTGGCGCCGACCGTCGCCGTGCGCCTGGCACAGTGGCCCATGCAGGGCGGCGAAGGCCACCGGAGGGGATGCTCGCCGCAGGCGGGGCCGGCGGTCGGCGCGGTGGCGTGGCGGGCGGAGCTGGGGATGCCGGTGCGCGCGGCGCCGGTGATCGGCGCTGGCGGGGAGATCTACGTCGCGGGCGCGCAAGGGCGAGTGTGCGCCGTGGCGCAGGGCAGGATCCGGTGGTCGGTGGAGCTGCCGGAGCTGAGCGCGCCTTGCGCGCCGACGCTGTGTCAGGGCGGGCAGCTCGCGGTGGCAGGGCTCGGCGGCGCGGTGCGGATCTTCGAGGGGGCCTCGGGGCGCCTCCTGGGGGCGGCGGCGCTGGGCAGGCCCTTGAGGGCGGCGCTGGCCTGCGATCAACTCGGCGCGGTCCTCGTCGGGGGGGAGGACGGGCGGCTGACGTCGCTGTGGGAGGAGAGGGTGCGGTGGTCGCTGGATCTGGGCGCCTCGGTGCAGGCGCCGGTGATGGTGGTCGGGGATCGGATCGTGGTCGGGACGACGGACGGCCAGCTGCACGCGGTCGACGGCCAGGGCGTGCGCTTGTGGAGCGTCGGGCTGGAGGACCGGGCGGCGCTGGCGCCCGTGGCCGGGCCGGAGGGGACGATCCTGGTGGCGAGGGCGGACGGCGTCGTGTGCGCGCTGGAGGGCGTGGGCGCTGGTGGGGGCGTGCGCTGGAGCGCCCGGCTGGGCTGGGAGCCTGCGCTGGCGATGGCGCTCGGCGGCGCAAGCGGGCTGGTCGTGGCCACGGAGGCCGAGATCGTGGCGCTCGATCCGGCGAGTGGTGGGCGGCGCTGGGCGCGGGCGCTGGACGGCAGGTGCCTGGGGCTGGCGATCGACGCCTCGGGGATCGTGCTGGGAACAACGGACAAGGGATCGCTGTGGGCGCTCGATCCCGAGGCGGGGCAGCCGCTGTGGCGGTGCGCGATCGGCGGCGGTCGCCTGCTCGGGCCTGTGATCGGGGAGGGCGGCGCCTGCGTGGTCAGCGAGGAGGGGCGGGTCTGCTGGGTCGAGTAGCTCGGCGTCGGCGCGCCGAGCGGGCCTTTCTGGTGTATCCTGCGTCGGAGCCGAGTCGGCGATCTGGCCCGCTGCCTCGAAGGGGTTGGCGAGTCGATGCGATCTGGGGTGGGTGAAGGCGCGGGGGTGGGTTGATGTGGAGAGCGCGGTGGGTGGTGCTGGGCGCCGGGCTGGCGGCGGCCCTCGGGTGCGGTGAGGGCGGCGAGCCGCAGGAGCCCGAGGTGGCGCCGCCCCTGGAGTGCGAGCTCAAGCCGGGCGGGCAATGTGCCGGCGAGGATCTCAAGGGCGCGGATCTGTCGGGGGCCTCGCTGGCCGGGGTGGATCTGTCGGGGGCGGACCTGAGCTTCGCGGATCTGAGCCAGGCCGAGCTGGCGAGGGCGGATCTGTCGGGCGCGAATCTGACGCGGGCCGACTTGAGCGGCGCGGTGCTGACGGGCGCGGATCTGACCGGCGCGACCCTCAAGGAGGCGACGCTGGTCGGCGCGGTGCTGGCGGGCGCGGATCTGACGGGCGCGGATCTGGCCAGGGCCGATCTGACGGACGCGGACCTGTCGGGCGCGGTGCTGACGGAGGCGAGCCTGCGTGGCGCGGATCTGACGGGCGCGGACCTGACGGGCGCGATCCTCAAGCGCGCCGACTGCGAGGGCGCAAACCTGACCCGGGCGGATATGACCGGGGCCGATCTCCTCGGGGCGAACCTGAGCGCCGCGATCTGGTCGGGGACGACGTGCCCGGACGGGGTGGGCAGCGACGACGCGGGCCAGACCTGCGGCGGCCACCTGACGGACCTGTCGAGGGCCTGCGACGTGAAGCCGGGCGCGATGTGCGCGGGCGCGAACCTGCGCGGGGCGGATCTGTCGGGCGCCAACCTCGACGGCGCGGCGCTCGACGGCGCGGATCTCTCCGATGCCCAGATCTTCGACGCCACATTGCGCGGGGCCACCCTGGTCGGGGCGACCTTGATCGATGCCTCCCTCTTTGGATCGGACCTGACGGGCGCGGATCTGAGGGAGGCCGACTTGACGGGGGCCAACTTGACGGAGGCCGTCCTGCTGGACGTCACCTGGGGTCGGACGACCTGCCCGGATGGCACCTTGAGCGACGCGGCCGAGTCGGGCGCTTGCGGAGTGGATCTGTGAAGACATCAACAATTCTCAATGCTTGCAAGCTGATGATCGGGCTCCTCGGGCTCGCCCTTGGGCCGGGGTGCAGCGACGACCCGGCGCCCGCAGCCAACGAGGGGACGATCGATCCTGACGCGGGCGGCGAGGACGCGTCGACCGAGCCCGAGGTCATCGACGCGTCGCCGGATGTGGTCGAGGAGGAGTGCCCCGTCCTTCATTACCCCGATGGGGACGGCGACGGCTTCGGGGAGCGCGGCGCCTCGGGCCAGTGCGAGGCGGGGCCAGGGCTGGCGGACAACGACGGGGACTGCGACGACGGGGATGCGGCGATCCACGACGGGGCGGCCGACGCCCCGGACGCGGCCTTCGCGGACACCAACTGCGACGGGATCGACGGCGACGCCGGGGCGATGGTCTTCGTAGCCGAGGACGGCGACGACGAGGCGGCGGGGACGCCGGAGGCCCCGGTGGCGACCATCGCCGAGGCGCTGGGCCGCGCGGCCTTCACGCCGGGCGGGGCCGTCGCCGTCAGCGAGGGGGTCTACGAGGGGCGCGTGGAGCTGGTCAGCGGGGTGTCGATCTTCGGCGGCTACGACCGGGCCTGGGCGCGCGGCCAGGGCGGGGAGGTGCTGATCCGCAGCGCGGCCATCGAGGGGCAGGCGCTGATCGGGGTTCGTGCGGCGGGGATCTCGGCGCCGACCCTCGTCGAGCGCGTCACGATCGAGGTCGGCTCCCACCCCTCGCCTGGGGGTTCGGTCTACGGGGTCTACGCCCTGGGGTCGCCGGGCTTGAGGCTGCGCGGGGTCACGATCCGCGTCGGCGCTGGCGGCGACGGGGTCGAGGGGGTTGATGGGGAGCCAGGGGAGAGCGGCGGCGCGGGCGGGCGCGGGGGCGACTGCGGCGGCGCGGGAGGCGTGGGCGGCACAAGCTCCTGCGACGCGGCGGGCGGCCTTGGGGGTCGCGGGGGTTGCGGGGGAGCCAGGGGCGAGCGGCGGCGCGGGCGGGCGCGGGGGCGACTGCGGCGGCGCGGGAGGCGTGGGCGGCACAAGCTCCTGCGACGCGGCGGGCGGCCTTGGGGGTCGCGGGGGCGCGGTCCGGCAGGCGG
>SXGT01155748.1_pt1 | contig 33276 bp, 29 predicted proteins | sample 3176221 | NCBI WGS metagenome assembly SXGT01 (sample SAMN11356862, study PRJNA531348) | freshwater metagenome | isolation source: freshwater sample F1-120 | place: China: Fuxian Lake, Yuxi | collected 2017-12-25 | reverse complement strand
GGCAGGCCGAAGGCATCCCAGCCCATCGGGTGGAGGACGTTGCAGCCCTCCATGCGCTTCTTGCGCGCCACGATGTCCGTACCGATGTAGCCCACGGCGTGTCCGACGTGCAGGCCGGAGCCCGACGGATACTGGAACATGTCGAGCACGTAGTACTTTGGGCGGGCGATGTCGAAGCCGGGGTCGCCGGGGTTGCGAGCGGCGAAGGTGCGCTCGGCGTCCCAACGGGCCTGCCAGCGGGCCTCGATGGCCGAGGGGTCGTAGGCGTTGCTCAAGGTCGTCCTTCTGCGTCCGGCCGTGGCCCCATGCGAGGCCTCGGTGCGCCGCGAGGATAGGCGATGGGTGGGGCCAAGGCACGCTTCCCGGGGGCCTTCGCTGTTGACGCCGAGCCTGCCGTGCGTCATCTTGTCCGCCCTTCCGATGATCGGAGCCGTGGCGCATCCCGCCGCGCGCAAGGAACACCGGGGGATTAGCTCAGTTGGTAGAGCGCGACAATGGCATTGTCGAGGCCAGGGGTTCGAGTCCCCTATCCTCCACCAGCACCGCGGCCGCTCCGGCAACCTGCCGGGGCGGCCGCGAGCCTTTTCCGAGCCTTCGGACCACGTTCCAAAGGTTCGGACCGCACCTTCCGGCCGCTATCCTCCCCCACCGCCCATGACCGACCTCGCCCAGCCCGATCGCTTCGCCAAGGCCACGGCCATGCGCCAGGCCGGCGCGGATCCCTTTCCCGCTCGCGGCGTGGCCTCCCAGCCCATCGCCGGGCTCATCTCCGCGGCGGGCACTGCCGCTGCGCCCGGGCCCGCCATTGGGACGCGAGTCACGATCGCTGGCCGCATGCTGATGCCACGCGACTTCGGCAAGCTCATCTTCGCTCCCGTGCTCGATCGCACCGGCCGCGTGCAGGTCGGTTTCCAGCGCGACGCCCTTCCTGAGTGGTGGCCGCAGCGCAAGTGGCTCGACGCCGGCGACTTGGTCGGCATCACGGGTGAGCTCGGCTTCACGCAGAAGGGCGAGCTCACGGTGTGGGTCAAGGATGTGCAGCTGCTCGCGAAGAGCTATGCGCCGCCGCCGGAGAAGTGGCACGGGCTCGCGGACGTCGAGCAGCGCTACCGTCGCCGTTACGTCGACCTGTGGGCCACCGAGGGCGTCATGGACGTCTTCGTGAAGCGCAGCAAGATCGTGTCGGGCATTCGTCGCTTCCTCGAGAGCGAAGGCTACCTCGAGGTCGAGACGCCTACGCTGCACCCGATCTTCGGTGGCGCAACGGCGCGCCCGTTCGTGACGCATCACAAAGCGCTCGGCTGCGATTTCTACCTGCGTATCGCTCCGGAGCTGTACCTCAAGCGCCTGATCGTGGGCGGGCTTGAGCGCGTGTTCGAGATCGCCCGGAACTTCCGCAACGAGGGCATCTCCACGCGCCACAATCCCGAGTTCTCGATGCTCGAGCTGTACGAGGCACAGGCCGACTACCGCCGCATGATGGAGCTTGCCGAGCAGATGATCGAGCGTCTCGCGCTCGAGGTGAACGGCACGACCAAGGTCACCTTCCGCGGCGTCGAGTACGACCTGCAGGCACCCTTCGCTCGCGTGCGCTATGCGGAGCTCTTCCGCCAGCAGAACGGCTGCGAGTTCGACGACCAGCCCGCCGTGCGCGCGCGCGCCAAGGAACTCGGCCTCGAGGATCCTGGTCACTACTGGAAGCTGATGAACGACGTGTTCGAGGCGACCTGCGAGAAGCTGCTCACGGGGCCCGTGTTCTGCGTCGACTACCCGGTGCAGATCTGCCCGCTCGCCAAAGCGAACGCGCAGGATCCGCGCATGGCGGAGCGCTTTGAGCTGTTCCTCGGCGGTATGGAGCTCGGCAACGCATTCAGCGAACTCAACGACCCGACCGAGCAGGAGCGCCGCTTCGAGGAGCAGGTCGCGAGCAAGGATCCCGAGGCGCCCGGCCAAGTCGACGTCGACTACGTGCAGGCGCTCGAGTACGGCATGCCACCTACCGGCGGCCTCGGCATCGGCATCGACCGTCTTGTAATGGTCCTCACCGGGCAGGACACGATCCGCGACGTGCTGCTCTTCCCCGCCATGCGTCCGCTCGGGGGCGATCCCGCGCCCGCGGCGACGCCCGCTCCCTAAAAGGCTCGCCGCTTGTATCGCATCTTCCTCTCCTGGCGCTTCCTGCGCAGCCGCCGCACAAATCTGATCGGCGTGTTCGGGATCTTCCTCGCCGTCGGCGCGCTGATCCTGATCCTCTCGATCATGACGGGCTTCCTCGAGGAGACCCGGCGCTCCGCTCGCGGCAGCCTGTCGGATCTCATCATCACGATGCCGCCCTACAGCGAGTCGCGGCGGCCGCGCGACCCCGCGCCCGTGCTCGAGGTCCTGCGCAAGGACAAGCGCGTCGAGGGCGCGAGCGCGCACTTGGGCTGGATGTGCATCCTCACTCGGCAGGACGAGCGCAGCCTGCGCATCCTCGTCGACAGCCAGTCCAGCGAGATCGCGGGCATCAAGCTCACCGGCGTCGACCCCGCGACCGAGGACAACGCCACGGAGTTCCGTGCCTCCCTCGACAAGGCGGGCCGCGCGGAGGATGGGACCATGGAAGCCCCGCGGCTGCGCGTGGCGAACCTCCAGAATCCATTCGCGGCGCCGCCGGAATACAACGCGAGCGTCGGTCGTCCGCGCGCGAGCGTGATCGTCGGCGAGAAGGTGATGACGTACCACGGCCTGCGCCGCGGCTCGTTCATCACGCTGATGACCGCCGTGCCGGACCCGGACTCCGACACGGGCTGGTCCGCCAAGAAGCGCGAGTTCGTGGTCGCGGGCTGCTTCCGCTCCGGCGAGAACGAGATCGACCTCGAGCGCGTGTATATCGACCGCGGACAGATGGCGCGCTTCCTTGCGGGCGTGAGCGAGGATGACCCGGTGCCGGAGGACGCGATCCTCTACTCCGAGGTGCTGGTCAAGCTCAAGGACTATGCGCGCGATGCGGAGAGTGCCCGTGCGGGCCTCGGAGCCCAGCTCTTTCAGGTGGGCCTGATCGACGAGACGTGCTCGATCCGCACGTGGGAGGAGTTCCGCGGCGCGCTGCTCGGCGCGATCGAGAACGAGCGCGTGCTCATGGGGATCATGCTGTCACTGATCCTCGTCGTCGCGGGCTTCACGATCTTTGCCATCTTGTCGATGATGGTGACCGAGAAGCGCCGTGACATCGGCATCCTCACGGCGCTCGGCGCGACCCCGCGCGGCGTGCTCGTGCTGGTCCTGCTGATCGGCTTCTGGGACGCGCTGATCGGCGCGTTCACGGGCGCGATCGTGGGCATCTGGATGGCGATCAAGATCGACCCCTTCGAACGCTGGCTCAGTGACACCTTCGGGGTGGAGATCTTCAACCGTGACGTGTACCTGTTCGACTCGATCCCCTCGGTTGTGACGCCCATGGCGGTCGCGGCGATCGTGGTCGGTGCGTTCGTCTGCACGCTGGTGTTCGCCGCGATTCCGGCGTGGCGCGCCGCGAGCCTCGATCCGGTGGAGGCGCTTCGCAATGAGTGAGCGCGGCGACATCGTCCTCTCGGCCCGCGGGATCGTGAAGCACTTCCGCTCCGGCGACAGCGAGCTCGAGATCCTGCACGGCATCGACCTCGCCCTGCGCGCGGGCGAGCGGCTCGCGCTGATGGGCCATTCGGGCGCAGGCAAGTCGACCTTTCTGCACGTGCTCGGCCTGCTCGAGCGCCCGACCCATGGCCTCGTCGATCTCGATGGACGCGATGCGTGGTCGCTCTCCACTCAGGAGCGCGCCCTGCTGCGCAACCGCCACATCGGCTTCGTATTCCAGTTCTATCACCTGCTGCCGGAACTCGACGCCGTCGAGAATGTGATGCTGCCGGCGATGATCGCGCAGTCGCGTGGAGACTTCCGCAATGACCGTCGCCTGCACGTCGCGAAGGCGCTCGACCTGCTCTCGCACTTCGGGCTCGCGCACCGGCTGCAACACCGTCCGGCGCAACTCTCCGGGGGCGAGCGTCAGCGCGTCGCTCTCGCGCGTGCTCTGTTCCTCGATCCGCCGCTTCTGATCGCGGACGAGCCGACCGGCAACCTCGACCGCGACACGGGCGAGATCGTGCTCGACCTGCTGTTCCGCGCCCAAGAAGAGCGCAACCTCTCCTTGTTGCTCGTGACGCACGACGAGCGGCTGGCGGAACGCTGTGGCCGAGTGCTGCAGCTCGAGGCCGGCCGCATCGTCGGCGCACTACCCGGCCGCGGCTAGCAGCAGCGGCTCAGGCCTCGATCGAGCGGTAGCGCGTCTCGCTCCAGCCGAGACGATCGCGCAGGCGTCGGTACGGATCGAGCTGGCTCCAGGCGAGCAGCGGATACGCCAGCGCATGGCGCTCGATGCGCACCACTTCCCCTACCTGCACCTGATGGAACGCCTGCCCGTCGAGCACGAGCTTCGTGTCGCCGGAGCTCTCCTTCACGAACACCTCGACGGAGCTGTCAGGATGCAGCACGATCGGCCGGTAGGAGAGGCCCTGCGGGCAGATCGGGGTCACCACCATGCCGAGCATGGACGGGAACAGGATCGGGCCGCCGGCCGAAAGCGAGTGGGCAGTCGAGCCCGAGGGGGTGGCGAGGATCAAGCCGTCGGCGCGATAGTCCGCCACCCACTCACCGCCGACCGAGAGGCCGAGGGTGAGCATGCCGGGCGCCGTGCCGCGGGCGACGAGTACCTCGTTGAGCGCAATCGCCTCGAGACCGTCTTGGCGTGACGCGGCAGCGCCGAGGCGAGCCACGAGCCGCATGCGCGGTTCGAGCACGCCCTCGCCCGAGAGGATGCCCTCGAGCGCCTCGCGCCAGTGGCTCACGGGAGTGGACGCGAGGAAACCGACGCGACCGAAGTTGATGCCGATCGTGGAAACCGGAGCGCTTGCGAACGCGCGCACAGCGCCGAGGATCGCGCCATCGCCTCCGAGGACGATCAATAGGTCTGGAAGGTCGGCGAGCGAGGACTCGATGGAGAGGGTGGTGCGACGGGCGACGAGCGCGCGGACATCCGACTCGAGGTCGACGTGCGCGACGCGCGAGCGCAGCCACGGGAGGAGCTCCGCGATCAGCTCGCCGACGCCTTCTTTGTCCATGTCGCAAGCGACGAGTACACGCTTCACCGAGCCCTGCGCCGGCGGCGTCCCGCGCGGCATGGACGCGGACGAGGGGCGCATATCCATCGCTCAGCTGACCCGGGACGGAGTGACGAGGTTCAGCACGGCTCGCTCGAGACCTTCGGCATCGAGGCCGCAGGCCGCGAGCTGCTCCTCGCGCGTGGTCATGTGCTCGATGTAGCGATCGGGTATGCCACACATGCGCACCTGCGCGCGGGCCGCGGGCAGGCGCGAGAGGCTTTCGAGCACTGCGGAGCCGAAGCCGCCGGCCCGCTGGTGTTCCTCGACCGTGAGGATGTAGCGGTAGGCGAGCGCGTGTTGCGCGAGGAGTTCCTCATCGAGCGGCTTGGCGAAGCGCGCGTCGACCACAGTGACCGCAACGCCGCGCCGCCCCAGACGCTCGGCCGCGTCGAGCGCCTGATTCACGAGGGCGCCGAAGGCCCAGAGCGCGACCGCGCGCTCGCTGGCCGACGCCTCGACCAGCACCTCCGCCTTGCCCGGCACCATGGCGGTGCGCTCGTTGGCGTGGATGCGCTCCGCGCCCGGGGTGTTGTCGCGCGGGTAGCGAATCGCGACCGGCCCCGGGGACGCGAGGGCGAATTCGAGCATGCGGCGCATGTCGGTTGCGTCGCGCGGAGCGGCGATCGAGAAGTTGGGGAATGTGCGCAGGTAGGCGATGTCGAACACGCCGTTGTGCGTCGGCCCGTCCTGACCGACAAGTCCGGCGCGGTCCATGCAGAACGTGACGGGCAGATTCTGGAGCGCGACCTCTTGGAACACCTGATCGTAGGCGCGCTGCAAGCAGGGCGCGTAGAGCGCCGCGAACGGGCGCAGGCCGGCCTTGGCCATGCCGGCCGCCATTGCGACGGCATGCTGCTCGGTGATGCCGGTGTCGTGGAAGCGGCTCGGTAGACGCTCGGCGAACGCCTCGAGACCGGTGCCCGACGGCATGCCTGCCGTGAGCGCATGCACGCGCATGTCGCGCTCGGCGAGCTTGAGCAGGCTGTCGGCGAAGGCTTTCGTGTACGCCGGCCCCGCGGGCTTCGGCGCAGCGGCCGGCCCCGGCAACTTGCTGGAGTCCGCGCCCGCGGTCTTGGGCGCCGGCGCCGTGCCCTTCACGCCGTGCACGCGCTCGGGGTGCGTCGGTGCGCTCGGGTGCCCCTTGCCCTTCTCGGTGAGCACGTGCAACAGCACTGTGCCCTCGAGCTCGCGTACGCGCTGCAGGTTCTCGACGAGGTACTTCACGTCGTGGCCGTCGATGGGCCCGACATAGGTGACGCCAAGCTCCTCGAACACGTGCCCCGGCACCATGGCGTGGCGCATGACCTCGGCCATGTCCTCGAGCGTGCGGTCGACCTTCTCGCCGATCACCGGGATCGCCGCCAGCAGCTTGTGGATCTCCTGGTTCGCGCGCTGCACGACCTTCGCGCTACGAATGCGCGAGAGGTAACGCGCCATCGAGCCGACCGACTTCGAGATCGACCACTCGTTGTCGTTGAGGATCACGAGCACGCGCTGGCCGCTCGCGCCCGCGTAGTTGAGCGCCTCGAACGCCACGCCTGCGCCCAGACTCGCGTCGCCGATCACGGCGATCGCATGCGGCTGTGGCGTCTCGCTGGCTGTGCCGCGCGCAAGCCCGAGCGCGAGGCTGATGCTCGTGCCCGCGTGGCCCGTGTGGAACAGGTCGTACTCGCTCTCGTCGGGGTGCGTGAAGCCGCACAGTCCGTCGGTCATGCGCAGCTTCTCGAAGCGCTCGCGGCGCCCCGTGAAGATCTTGTGCGGGTAGCACTGGTGGCTGACATCCCACACGCAGCGATCGCGCTCGAGGTCGAACACGTAGTGCAGAGCGGTGGTGAGTTCGACCACGCCGAGGTTCGAGCCGAGGTGCCCGCCGGTGCGTTGCACGGACTGCAGCAGGAACTCGCGCACCTCGGAACACACTTGCGGCAGGGACTCGAGCGGCAGGCGCTTGAGATCGGCCGGGCTGACGATGCCGTCGAGCAGAGGCTTCGGGCCGCCTTGGGCGGAACGGGTGGCGGAATCGTTTATTTCAGGCATCAGGGCCTCGTTGGGAAACCCTATCCTTGGCTCGCGGAGCCGGCTTTGCAACCGGCCAGAGGCGCCCGGAATCGGCTCCCTCGCTCCTAGGAGCGCCGCTGGAGCAGGAAATCGACCATCTGGAGCCCGGTGGCGCTCCACGGGCCGCCCCAAGCCCGCCCCTGCGCCCGCGCGCGGTCGGCCTGAACCGCGGCGTACTGGCGCGTCGCCTCAAGGCCGATCACGGCCACGAGCGTGGGCTTGCCCTGCACCGCGTCCTTGCCCGGAGTCTTGCCAAGTGCCTGCTTGTCGGCGGTGACATCGAGCACGTCGTCGAGCGCCTGAAAAGTCCGGCCGAGCGTCGCGCCCCACTCGCGCGCCTCCGCGCAGCGCTGCGCCGTCGCCCCGGCGCACAGGGCGCCGAGCTCGGCCGACACTGCGATCAGCGCGCCCGTCTTCTGGGCGTGCATGCGCTCGACCTGCTGCAGGTTGACGCTCCCGCCGCTCAATCCGAGGTCGAGCACCTGCCCCCCCACCATGCCCGCATCGCCTGCCGCGCGTGCCAGCGCAAGCACCGCCGCGGACGACCACGAAGCCTGCGTGCGCGCGAGCACCTCGAAGGCCTTGGTCAGCAGCGCGTCGCCTGCGAGCAGCGCATTTGCCTCGCCGAAAGCCTTGTGGCAGCTCGGTCGCCCTCGGCGCCAATCATCGTCGTCCATGCACGGCAGGTCGTCGTGCACGAGGCTGTAGGCGTGCACGAGCTCGACGGCGACGGCGGGTGCGGCACAGGCGGCATCGTCTGCGCCACACCAGCGCCCGACGAGGCGCGCGAGCGCCGCCCGGAAGCGCTTGCCGCCTCCGAGCGCCGCATACTCCATGGCTTCCGCAAGCAACGGCGGGACGTTCGGGCGCTCCGCGCGCAGGCTGCGCTCGAGTTCACGCTCGACCCAGCCTTGCGTGTCGGCGAGCCAAGCCTCGATCGAGACGGTCTGCACCGCCCCTAGCCCTTGGCGTCCGGGTCGCCGGCGTAGGGCTTCGAGCCCGCCTCGGTGAGCTCCTCGACCCGGCGCTGGTAGGAGTCGAGCAACTCGCGACAGCGGCGCACCAGCTCGGTGCCTTCCTGATAGCTCGCGATGGCTTCTTCGAGCCCGACCTTGCCCTGCTCGAGCGCGGCCACGATGGCCTCGAGGCGCTCGATCCGCTGGTCGAAGGACGGCTCCGGCGCCGCAGCCTCCGACTTGGTGATCTTTTGGGCCATGGGCGTGGCAGTCTAGGGTCCAAATGGCCTCAGAAAAGCCCCCGCAGGCGGCACGCCTTGCCGAATCTCACGTTCGCGGTAGCCTTTGACCTGCATTTTCCGCCGCTTGGCTCCAGACAGCCCCCATTGCGTCCCGACGGGGGTACTCTCAGAGGGGGCACAGACCGCTCGCGCCCCGACCCCGGCTACTCCCGATCTCACTCATCGCCCCGCTCCGCGCTGAAGGCGCCCCATCTATGCAGCCCAAAGTTGTCCTGATCTACGCCAAGAGTCAGGTCCTTCGCGAGAAGGCCGCCGCCCTGTTCGCACAGGAGGGTGTCGCCACGGGCAACGGAGCCCGCGACGAGATCATTCCGCCCTTGGGCATCGCGATCCTCGCAGCCGGTCTGCTCGAGCGCGGCTACGAGGTGAAGATCTTCGACGACTCGATCGAGGACATGGACACCCTGCGCTCGGCCATGGAGTGGGCTGACGTGGTCGGCATCTCGACGCTCACGCCCAACGCCCGTCGCGCTCGCGAGCTGGGCCTGATCGCCAAGACCGAAGTCGGCCGCTTCGTGATCATGGGCGGTCCCCACCCGACGACCAACCCCGAGTTCTTCCTCGACGCCGGCGCCGCGGACATCTGCGTGCAGGGCGAGGGCGACCTGACGCTGCCCGAGATCCTCGAGCTCTGGCAGGACCGCTCGAAGTGGCCGGACATCCTCGGGATTACCTACAAGGGCGACGACGGGCAGTTGGTCAAGAACCCGCGTCGACCGCTCATCAAGAAGATGGATGAGGTGCCTTACCCGGCCTACCACCTCTACGACATGCCGAAGTTCCTTCGGCTGATGATCAACCCGTCCGTGAACATGATCACGTCGCGCGGGTGCCCGTATGCATGCACCTTCTGCGACGCGGAGATGACGCCGCGGCAGTACCGCTCGATGAGCCCGACCAAGGTGGTCGACCTGGTCGAGCAACTGCTCAAGACGTACAACCCGCCGCAGTTCATGTTCTTCGATGACCTCTTCACCATCCAGAAGAAGCGCGTCATCGCCATCTGCCAGGAGATCATCCGTCGCGGGCTGTTCTTCGAGTGGTCCTGCGAGTCGCGCCTCGACACGATGGACTTCGAGTTGCTGCGCTGGATGAAGAAGGCGGGCTGCGTGAAGATCTACTACGGGCTCGAATCTGGCTCGCCGGACGTGCTCGTGTCGGTCAAGAAAGGCCTGACGACCGAGAAGATCCTTGCGGCAGCTCGGCTGAACCGCGAGGTCGGGATGACCTTCAAGTACTTCCTGATGTACGGCTTCCCGCAGGAGCAGGCCAAGGACCACCGCATGACCGAGTGGATCGTGCAGCGGACGCGCCCCGACCAGATCCACCTATCGCTCTTGCAGCCCATTCCGGGCACCGAGATCTACGAGCAGCTCAAGCCGGTGCTCCTGAAGGACATGGCCGAGGTCGACTTCCACTACTGGCACGGCACGGAGTCCTTCAAGCATCCGGTGTTCACGTACAAGGAGTTGCAGGATGACCGCGAGCAGCTGCTCAAGATCCACGCGCGCACCACGCGCAGCCTGAAGAACCGCCTGCTCCGCAAGTTGGAGCGCCTCGTCGCGATGGTCCGCAATCCGGTGCTCATCTCCGACTGGTTCGAGGTGCGCAGTCGCCGCAAGACTTACCAGGCGCGCGTGCGCTCCTCGGAGTGGAGCTACGCCTTCGAGCGCGACAAGCGCGACAAGGTCGCCCTGCAGGTGCCCGAAGTGAAGATCGACTGAGCTCGACTGGAACTGGCCCCGCCCAACGCGGCGCTCGACTCTCGCGAGTCGGGCGCCGCGCGACTTTTCAGGGCAGGCGATGGAGCCGACGGGCGTGCTCGTAACCCGCCAGTACGGCGGAGCGCGCCGACTCGGGCATTTCCCCTATCAGGGCTCGCACCTTGTCGTGCGAGAGGAACGCCGGCGAAGAGTGCCGCTCGAAGTAGTGGCGGATGCGCGCATCGCCGAGCGAGAGTTGCAGCCGCCGGCCGAGGCCACGGAAGAACGGTTCGGGAAACCCCGCATCGACGCCCGCCTGCACTTCGCGCAGCACGGTGTCCTCGGTTCCAAGCTCCCACTGACCAAAGCGCCCGATGCTCTCGATCAGCGCGTCACGCACGGGCGCCTCGAGGCCCGACACGTGCGCGATGCGCTCGCCGAAGTCACGGCTCTTGTGGCGCATGAGCATCAGCCCCATGCCGAGCTCGAAGCCACGCAGGTCCTCCACACCCGCGGCGCGGATCTCGCCACACATCGCTTCGAATGAGCCCTCGCCCCAGCCGTAGAGCGCGATAGCGAGGCTCTCGTGCAGGAGCTCCGGCTCGCTCTCGCGGCAGTTCAGCAGCACATCGAGCTTCTCCGGTCGCGTCCCTGGCAGTCGCGGCTCGATCTTCTGCAGGTATTGCGAGTAGCGATAGCCCTTCTCTCGCGCGAGCGTCGCGAGGTTGGCTCGCATGTCGGCCGGGGCCGCGTCGCGCACCAGTCGGAGCGTGTCCACCAGCCCCAGCGCCGCGAGTAGCGCGATCGGGATCCAGAGCCAGCGCAGGCGCGCGACGGCGACGGCGCACAGCAGTGCCGCGAGGAACCACAGCGGCATCAAGCGGTGCAGATAGAAATAGTGCAGCACGCGGCCGACCGTGAAGCCGCTCGCGAGGTACACGCCGACGAACACCAAAATGTGCGCGGCGAGCGTTCCGACGGTCCAGCGATAGGCCCGCGACTCGGCTCCGCGGAGCGCGAGGAGCGCCGCGGCAGGCGTGAGAAGGAGCAGCACCAGGGCGAGCCGGTCGAACCACGCGCGCCCCTCGGTGAGCGAAGTCCAGAAAGCACCGAGCAGCTCCAGCTTGGGCTTGTCCCCGCCGACGAGGCTCGCACCATGGATGTCGAACACGGCGATCCCGACGTTGAGCGCCATCCACACGAGCGGCGTCAGGCCGATCAAGGCTCCGACCACGGCCCACGCCAAGCGTGCGCGGAAGAGCTCGCGCTTCCACGCGAGCAGCAACAGGCCACCGGCGACCGCGATCGTCAGGGCGCACTGATACGACACGTAGAAGCCCAAGCCCGCGACGATTCCGAGTACCACCCACAGGCCACCGCGCGCCTCGCGACCGATCGACGCTCGCAGGGCGAGGTACAGGATCGCGCCGACGAACAGGCAGGCTTGGTAGTGGATGCCCAGCGCGAGCAGGGAGTTCGTCTGCACGCTTTCGGGCGCGAGCAAGTACAGCAACGCGAAGGCGCGCGCGCTCGCACGGCCCGCGAAGCGCTCGCAGAACTTCCAGCCCAGTGCGAGGATCGCGACGCCCAGAGCGATCGCGACCAGCTTCAGCGCCAGCACGCTCTCCCCCACCAGCGAGAATGCAAGCGCGTCGAGCAGGCTGATGACGAACCCACCGCCCTCGTAAGGATGGTACGGCAGGAGGTGCGTGGCGATCGGCACGCGGTCGAGGAGCGCCTTGCCTGCGGCTGCTTTCTCGAACTCCTCCCCATACACGAAGACGTCGCAGAAGGACGCCGCCAGCAGGAGCCGCAGCGCGGAAAAGGCCAGCGCCCAGAGGAGCCACTCGTGGCGCCAGCGGGCGGGACGGTCCGATATCGGGTCCATGGATCGCGCGCGACGGTAGCACGGGTGCGGTGGCATTTCGACGCGGCGCCGCCGCGGCGGAGCGACGACTCCGCTCGAGCGCGGGGCGGCTGCTACGCTGCGCGCTGTGGAGTCGCAGGAGTCCAGCGTGAACCCCAAGGGAGCCGCCGCCGCGCGCTGCGCGATGCAGGTGCTCCTGTGCACACTGCTCGCGCTGCTGGCCTGGCTCCCGACGACCCGCCTCGACGGCTGGGCCTACGACGACCGCGAGGCACTGGACAACCATCCGGTCGTGCAGGGCGCGGTTCCGGCGCTGCAGGCGTTCGAGGAGGACTACTGGACGCACCTCGGCGCCGCCGGGCACTTCCGGCCGCTCGCGGCGCTCTCCCTGCGCTGGGATCTGGCACTCCACGGCGAGGATCCTGCTGGCTATCACCGCACGAACGCGTTTCTGCATGCCGCGGTCGTCATGCTCGCTGGCGTCGCGCTGGTGCTGCTCGGCTGCCATGCGCCGACGCGTGCGTTCCCGTGGATCGGTCTGGGGCTCTTCGCGGTGCATCCGGCGCTCGCGGATTCGGTGGCATGGATCTCTGGCCGCACGTCGATGCTGAGCGCGCTCGGCGGGCTCGTGGGTGTGGTGCTGCTCCTGAGATTCACGGTGCCGTGGCGCGACGAGAGCCTGCCCCGCGCAGCGAACGTCGGGTTGGCGGCGGCTCTCGGAACGCTGCTCGCCCTGCTCGGGAAGGAAGATGGTCTGTTGTTCGGGCCGTTGTTGGTGCTCCTCGCGTGGTCGCACTCAAGACGCGCTGCGCTCGGCGCGATGCTGGGCGTGGCGCTCGCGCTTGCGCTCTACGGCTCGCTTCGAGCGGGCGTGTACGGCTCGCCATTTCCCTTTGCGCCACACGCGCCGCTGGCGCAGGCACCGCTCGGAGAGCGCCTGCTCGTCGGTGGCCGCGCGCTGCTGGAGTCGCTGCGCATCGCGGTGGTTCCATTTGGTCATCCGCTGGTGTACGAGCGCAGTCCGAGCTTCCGAAACGTCGAGCCCTGGATCGGCTTGCTCGGTTGGGGCGTATGGTTCGCGGCACTGGCATGTTCATGGCGCAAGGCGAGAGCCTCGGCAACGCGGCTGCCGGGGCTCGCTGGCCTGCTCGCGTGCGCTGCGTTCCTGCCGCTCGCGCAGCTCGTTCCCGCGGGAGTGCTGTTCGCGCCGCGCTTTTTGTACCTGCCGCTGCTCCTTGCCGCTTTCGCGCTCGACGAGGTGCTGCGCTCCGCGAGCGGTCGGTTCGCGCCTTGGTCTGGCGCAGCACTCTTCGCTCTTGCCGTTCCGGCGGCGTGGCAGCGATCGGCCGTGTACGAGTCGAAGGCGACGTTCTACGCGGAGCAGCTCACGCAGCTCCCCGAGGATGCCCAGGCCTTCAACGAGCTGGCGCTCGCACGCGAGGAGACCGGAGATGTGCCCGGCGCGCTGCGGCTCTGGCAGCAGGCCATCGAACTCGACCCGAACTACGGTCGCCCGTGGTCGAACCTCGGGCGCATCGCCTTGGCGGACGGTGATCTCGAGCGGGCCGAACGCTGCCTGCGGCGGGCGGCGGAACTAGGGCGCGGGAATGCGCTCGCCCACGCGAACCTCGGGGCGCTGCTGCTGAGACGGGAGAAGTTCGCGGAAGCTGCGGCGAGCTATGACGAAGCGACGCGACGCGCCCCGGGCATGGCGCTTGCGTGGCGCGGCCTCGGCAAGGCGCGCTTTGCGCTCGCGCAGCACCACGGGGCTGAAGACGCCATGCAGCAGGCCGCGCGACTTGGACTCCACGACTCCGAGGTCCAGCGCATCTTGCGCGAGTGCATCCCGCACACGACCATCAGCACGTATTAGGCCCCCATGCGCGCACTCCCCCTGTTCTTGCTGCTCGCCATCATCGCCTGCTCCGACACCCCGCAGGGTGGGATCGGGGCGAGCGATGCGGAGTCCGGTGTGCTTGCGGCTGCGAAGCTCTACCGCTCGAAGAACTGCATCAGCTGCCATGGCCTGGACCTCGGCGGAACGATGCTCGCTCCCTCGCTCCGCGGCCTCGGTGCGCACTGGAAGCCCGACGATCTCGCAGCGTTCCTCAAGGAGCCGAGGCCGTGGCTCGCGAAGGACGCGCGCCTTGCGGAGACGGCACGCACCTATCGTTCCCCCATGCCACCGACCTTCGGGACGGATGCGGAGCGCCTCGCGCTCGCGCAGTGGCTGCTCTCTCAGCCCTGAGGGCGACGCAGCATCCGCGCACGCGGCACGACGAACGGCCGGCCATCGTCCATGCGGCCGAAGTGCAGTCGCTCGCCGTACACCGGCGTGAGCACCTCGCTGCGCATCATGGTGTCGACGCTCCCGCGCGCGACGAGCCGACCCTCGTGTAGCACGACCATCGCAGCCGAGAACTGCGCAGCGAGATTGAGTTCGTGGGTGACGACGAGGACGATGCGGCCCTCGCACGCGAGTCGCGCCAGCAGTTCGAAGATCGATACTTGGTGATCCGGATCGAGCGATGTCGTGGGCTCGTCCACCAGCAAGACGGAGGCCTCTTGAGCGACCGCGCGCGCGACGACGACGCGCTGGCGCTGGCCACCCGAGAGCTCGCTCATCGCGCGCCCGCTGCACTCGGTGGCATCGCAGGCCGCGAGTGCCCGCTCGAGTGCCTCGCGATCGCTGGCCCTCGGACCCGCCCAGCGATCGATGCGTGCGTAGCGGCCGCCGAGCACGAAGTCCTCGACGCGCACGTCGAACAGGCTCGGCAGGAACTGCGGCACCACGGCGACTCGCAGCGCGCGTTCGCGCGGCGTCAAGGAACGCAGCGGAGCGCCGTCGAGCAAGACCTCTCCGGTGTCGAGGCCCGCGAGACCGGCGAGGCAGCGCAGCAGGGTGCTCTTTCCCGATCCGTTGGGGCCCACGAGCGACACGAGCTCCCCCGGCGCGAGCTCGAGGCTCACGCCGTGCAACACGCGTGGGCCACCCGGGTACTCGAAACAAACATCCCGCGCGACGAGCTGGTTCACCACGTGCTCACCTCGCGCCGGCTGCGGACCAGCAGGAACAGGAAGAACGGACCGCCCACCACGGACATCATCACGCCCGGCTGCAGGGCACCATCGCCGAGGATCCAGCGCTGGAGCACGTCGGCTCCGAGCAGGAAGGCCGCACCCGCAGGCAGCGTGTGCCACAGGAGCTGACGGTAGCTTTGCGCGCCGAACAAGCGCACGAGGTGCGGCACCACGAGCCCCACGAAGGCGATCTGCCCCGCGACTGCCACGGCGGCCGAGGCCGCGAGGGCGGCAGCGACGAGAGCGATGCGCTTGGTGCGAGCGACGTCGACGCCGAGCGCTTCGGCGTCCTCCTCCCCGCCCTTCAGGAGGTCGAGCTCGCGAGCGACGAACGGCACGGCGAGCGCGGCGATGCCGAGCCCCAAGAACACGGTCAGACAGTGAAGACCGTTGCGGTCGTCGAGCGTGCCGAAGGTCCACGCGAGAATGGCGCGGCTCACCTCCCATTCTTCCAGCGTGAGGTACTGGATGGCCGCAAAGGCACCCGCGACGCACATGTTGACCGCGATGCCGACGAGCAGCAACGTTGTGACGCTGGCGCGGCCGCGAGACGACGCGATCAGTGCTACCAGTGCGGTGGTAGCGAGCGCCATGACGAAGGAGAACAGCGGAACGAGCCACGCGTCGAGTCCGGTGCCGGCCACGAGCACCAGTCGCGGCGCGTAGCCGCCGACGATCAGGATCGCGAAGGCTGCGCCGAGACTCGCCCCGCCCGTCACGCCGATCAGCGATGGCGAGGCCAGCGCATTGCGGAACATGCCTTGGATCAGGCCGCCCGAGAGCGCCAGCGCGGCTCCCACGCCGAGCGTGCACGTCGCGCGCCACACGCGCAGCTCCACGATCGCCTGAGCGTTGCGTTCCAGCGGCTCGCTCAGGCCCAGCATCGCAAGCGAGCCGTCGAGGACCTCCGCAGCGCTCATGCCTGAACTGCCGAGCAGTACGGATGAGGTCGCGAGCAGCACGAGCAGCGCTGCGTACGCGAGGCCGGTGCGAGCGGGTGTGGCGAGGGCCTTCATCTCGACCGCCGCTCCGCGAGACGGAGCTCGAGTTGCTCGACGCGGCGCGCGAGCTCTTCCGCAGCCGTCACGAGCTCGTGGGATCCCGTCGCGAAAAGCCACGCCGGCAGGCTCAGGATGCGATCCTCGCGCACCGCGCGCAGGCCGGCGAGACTGGGCTCGCCGCGCAGGATGCGCTCGGCGGCGCCGCCGCGATCCCCGCTCGGGCCCTCTCCCATGCGCAGCGGCTCGCTGACGAGGATCAGGTCGGGGTTGAGCGCGAGCAGGTCCTCGAACGTGATCCCAGCGTGCCCCACCGTGCCGCGCTGCGCGATCTGATTCTCGATGCCGAGCACCTCGAACAACGCGTCGATGGTGGTGTGCTTGCCCGCCGTCGAGCCAGCGCCCCCGAAGTTCGAGTAGGCGAGACCGCGCAGCTCTCGCTGCCGCCCTCTCGCACGCAGCGCAGCCAGCCGTCGGTCGAAGTCTGCCAAGGCACGCGATGCAAGCTCGGCATCCGCGAGAACGCCACTGGCGAGCACGAGCGCCTGACGAGCGTCCTCGAAGCTGCGCACGGTGGGCAGAGTCAGAACCAAGACGCCGGCGGACTGAAGTTGCGCCGTCGTCTCGGGCGCCTGCCAAGGGTCGATCACGACGAGATCCGGTCGCAGGGCCAGAACAGGCTCGGCGAGGTAGGCCTCGAAGCGCACGATGGCTCGGGGTTCCGGTCGGCCCTGGTGCAGGACCGAGTACTCCAACGCCTGCTCCGGGACGCCCACCATGCGCTCGAGCCCCGCGAGCGCCACAACGACGTCCACGGCCGTCGCACTGGCGGCCACGATGCGTTCGGGACGACCGAAAGCAACCGCGGAGGTCTCGTTCACGCGCGAACACGCACTCGAGGCGAGCACGAGCAGGCATGCCGCCGCGACGCCCAAGGGGCGCCACGCCGCACGAAGCAGTGGAACGAGGAACATCGAGAAACCTTGCTGCCGAAGGCGGATGCGTCGCGGCCGTGGGCAAACCGACTGCGAGCCGCGACGCGCGCGGCCCTCACGGTTGCGGGCCAGTCCCGGAGTTGCACCGGGTTCCCCCACTGCACCTCCTGAGCGGGGAGGCGCCGCGACGGGCGAAATGGGACGAGAAAGCTCCCCGATTCTACTGCTCGGCGAGCCAGACGAGGAAGCGCTGCTCGAGACTGTCCTTGGTCAGGTCCGAGGCCGACAGCGGCAGCTTGTAGACCTCGAGCACCAGCTCCTCGAATCCGACCGCGCTTCCGGCCTCGGCAACTTCCCGCAGCAGCGCGGCCAGTTGCGCCTTCGAGGCCTCGGGCTTGGCGGCGCTCTCCATGCGCAGCCAGTGCAGGAAGCACGACTTGTAGGCGCGGAAGAACTCCAGATAGTCGGTCAGGAACTCCGGGGTTGGGAGCTCCTTGCCTTGGGCAGCCGAGCCAAAGAACGGTGCTCGCACGAAGGTGCGCTTCGAGGTGTCGTCACTGCGCAGTTGGAAGTAGAAGAGCTTCTCCTCCTTCGTCCTCGCGCCGCCCTTGGCGCCGGCCTTCTGCCCTTCCTTCAAGGCCTTGAGGAAGTAGTCCTTGCCGCCGCCCTCGCGCCACAGGCTCTCGGCGTTGTTGGGCGGCAGGACGCCACCCTCGGAACGACCACCGGGGATGAAGGCCGTGATCCCGTCCGTGGAGTTGGAGCGTCCGGAGCCGCCGGATCGCGTGTTGTTCTCGCCGTACAGCTCGATCACCGCGATCTGCCCGATGGCGGTTTCGATCGCGGGGTCGAGCGCGTTGCCGAAGGTGTGCCAGCACAGCGTCACCGCTGCGCGCTGGGCCACGTTCTGCAGGAGTCCGGAGGGCTCCCGCGCGTCCATCGCCACCCCCTCGCCGAAGTTCTTCAGGTTGGGCTTGATGGGCGGGTACTGCAGCGCGATGACTTGCGTCTCCTGCCAGCCGAATTCGGTCCAGTTCGCGAGCCCGTCGTTCCAGTACAGGCTGCGCGCACCTTCCTGTCGCTGGCCGAGAACCCCGGCGAGCTGCATGAAGTGCTCGCGCGTCGGTGCCAGCACGAGCACCTGCGTGCGCGCGGACAGCGGCGTCACTCCGAGGAGCGCTCCGCTGCGGAAGCCGTCGCGAAGACGGTCGAGCGCCGGATGGACGCCCGCCGCGCCGGAGAACGCTTCGAGAAAGCGCTCGTGTCGCTCCGCACCCGCGCCCGCCTTGGCGGACTTCAGGAACTTCTGGACCTCCGCGATGTCCGCGCGCGCCTTGGCCGCCTCCGCGGCCGGGGCACCGATCCAATCCAGCCACAGCTGGTGCGTCGCGAGCACCGCCGAAAGCGCGTCCTTGCAGTCGTCGACGATGCCCTTGTCCCCGAGGAACTCACGCGGGACGCGCACGTCGATCGCGCCGACCTGCGCCAGCGCGTAGTGCGCCTCGAGGAGCTCATCGAAGCTCACCTCCGCCGGAGTGCGCCCCTCGACCGGGTGCCGCTCGACGTATTGCTGGGCCAGTGCAGGGAAGTCCACTTCCCCCGCCCGTGCGGCTTGGAAGGGGCCCACGCCCATGAGCGCGCAAGTCAGGAACAGGAGGCGTTGGAAGGAGCGCATGGATGATTTTCGCTGGGGACCACCGGAAGTGGAACCCGAACCGCGCCTCGGTGGATCGCCGTACGGGGTTTCGATTGCGTGAAACTCGCGGCCTAGGTTCGCGCGGCGGCGCCGAAGAGAAAGCGAACCGGAATCTGGATGTCCGGATGCAGGCTCTTGTGCACCGGGCAGGTGTGTGCCGCAGTCTCGAGCGCGGCCTGCGCCTTGGAGTCGAGCTCCGCTGGCACTCGAATGACCACGCCGAGCGATCCGATGCGCCGCACCGGCGTCGCCACCATGCCCTTCTCGACCTCCACGCTTGCACCGGAGAGGTCCCACCCATGCCGCCGGGCAACGATGCCCATGATGGTCAGCATGCAGGTTCCGAGCGCCGTGGCAACGAGGTCCGTCGGCGAGAACGACTCCCCGCGCCCCTGATTGTCGACGGGCGCATCCGTGGAGAGCGTGACGGAACTCGGACCGTGCGTCGCGTGGCAGCGCAGGTCGCCTTCGTAGCGGATCTGGATCTTGACCATGGGGAGTTACCTCTCGAATCCGGCAGGATAGCGCGCGCCTCAGCGCGCCTCGAAGGCGAGTTCGCCATTGACGTAGGTTGCGCGCACCGGGAGCGAGAGCCACTGAGCGGGCGGCACCTCGAAGGGGTCCATGGCGAAGAGGGTCAAGTCCGCTGCGTAGCCCGGCAGCAGGCGTCCACGACGATCCTCTTGCCGAGCCGCTTTGGCCGCACCGTAGGTGAAGGCGGCCCACGCTTGCGTGGGTGTCAGCCTCTGGTCCGGCAAGAAGCCCCCGGCGGGCGTGCCATCGGGGCGGGCACAGGTGACTGCTGCGTAGAGGCCGAGGCGCGGATCCGGGCTCTCCACCGGGAAGTCACTGCCGAACGCGAGCTCGGTGGGATCGCTGACCAGCCTTCGCCACGCGTACGCCCCCACGATGCGCTGCGGGCCGAGTCGCGCCGGGGCCCACGGCATGTCACTCGTCGCGTGCGTCGGCTGCATCGAGGCAATCGCCCCAATGGCCTCGAAGCGGGACCAGTCCTCGGGCGCGACCACCTGCGCATGCTCGACGCGCGGACGAAGCTCGCGGAAGCGCGTGTTCTGGGCACCTTGGCGCTCGTAGGTGTCGAGGACCATGCGGTTGGCCCGATCGCCGATGGCATGCACCGCCGGCTGGAGTCCATGCCGCGCGCAAACCTCCACCGCGCGCGCGAGCGCATCGGCATCGAGCAAGGCGAGACCCGAGTGAGAAGGGTCATCGTGATAAGGCTCGAGCAGCGCCGCTCCACGCGAACCGAGCGCTCCGTCGGCGTAGAGCTTCACACCCACCACGCACAGCGCATCCGCACCCGGGTCCTCCACGGGCAGCCCCTGCACGCGCTGCGCATCGAGACCGCCATCGCCGGAGAGGTACTCGACCGCGCGCAGCCGCAGCTCGCCGCGCGCGCGCAGCTCGCTCAGGATGTCGAGACCCTCGCGATCGATCCCCATGTCGTGGATGGCCGTCAAGCCCAACGAGAGCAACTGGGACTGCGCCAGCAGGAAACGTCGCTCGCGTGTTGCCCGCGACGGCGGCGGAACTGCCCGTTGCACGAGCTCGCACGCCGCGTCGATCAGGACTCCCGTGGGTCGCCGCGCGCCATCGAGCAACATGCGACCACCTTCGCCCACGGCCTCGCTCGCGTGCTCGCGCAGGAGGCCCGCGAGCTGCATGGCACGCTCGTTGGCGAGGAGCGCATGACCATCGACGCGCTGCAGCAGCGCCGGGTGATCCGGCGTCGCCGCGCTGAGCTCCGCATGGTGAGGAAACTCCGCCGGACTCCACAGGTTCTGGTCCCAGCCCCGTCCCTCGATCCATGTGCCGGGCGGCACGGCCGTCGCGCGCTCCCGCACGCGCTCGATGAGCTCGCCATAGCTCGTACAGCCGCGCAGGTCGACCGTCTCCAGCGCCGCGCCCAGCCCCTCGAAGTGCCCATGGGCGTCCTGCAGACCGGGAATTGCCACGGCCCCCTCGAGATCGACGAACTCGCAGCCGGGCGCGAGCGCCTCGAGCTCGGCGCGGGTGCCGGCGGCTTCGACGCGTCCTGCGCGGACCAGCAGACACTCGACGCTCGGCCAAGGCGCGCCCGAGCGCACATGCCCGAGGTAAATGCGGGCGTTGTGGAAGAGCTTGGCGGGAGCACGCGGCGCGGCGCACGCAGACAGAGCGAGCAGCAAGAGGATCGAAAGACGCTTCATACTCCAGCACGTTAGACGAGCGACGAGCGCTTTGCATCGGTGCGGCGCTGGAGGCGCGCCGCGCCGCGCCGTACGCTCACGGTCATGGCTCAACTTTCGGGAAAGCTGGCTCTGGTGACCGGTGCCTCCTCTGGCATCGGGGAGTGCATCGCAAGGGCGCTCGCGGCGGATGGAGCGCGACTCGTGCTCGTCGCTCGCCGCAAGGATCGGCTGGAGCGACTGGCCGCGGAGCTGCCGGGCTCGGAGTCGATCGAGCTGGACGTTCGCGATCCCGTCGCGGTGACGCACGCGCTCGCGTCGCGCAGCTTCGACATCGTGGTCCCCAACGCCGGCCTCGCGCGCGGCATGGAGCCGCTGCAGAGGGGCTCGCCTGCGGACTGGTCCGAGATGATCGACACGAACATCAAGGGCGTGTTGCATGTCCTTCGGGCCGTGACGCCGGGCATGATCGCCCGGCGGTCCGGTGACATCGTGTTCCTCGGCAGTGTCGCGGGCCGGCAGTCCTATCCCGGCGGGAACGTCTACTGCGCCACGAAGGCCGCGGTTCGCTCGCTCTACGAGTCGCTGCGCTATGACCTGCACGACACGGGCATTCGTGTCGCGACCGTCGACCCCGGTATGGTGCGCACGCCGTTCAGCGAGGTGCGTTTCAATGGCGACAGCGAGCGTGTGGCCAAGGTCTACGCGGGCGTGGACTACCTCTTGCCCGAGGACATCGCAGACATCGTGCGTTTCATCGTCACGCGCCCCGCGCGCGTGAACATCGGTGAAGTCGTGGTCTGGTCGAAGGACCAGGCGAGCGCGATGCAGGTCGCGCGTCGCACCTAGGGCCGGGACTCAGGCCGGGACTCAGGCCGGCAGCAGTCCGCGCCGCAGGCACAGCTCCGCGTTGAGCACGGATGCTCCGGCGGCTCCGCGCTCGACGTTGTTGCCGAGCAGGAAGAACTTGGTGCCCAGCAGCGCGCACGGCCGTAGGCGACCCACGTGCACGGACATTCCGCCGTCTCGATCGACGTCGAGGCGTGGTTGCGGACGATCTTCCATGGCGTGAAGGACGAGGGGCGCTTCGGGCGCGCTCGGCAGAGCGAGTTCCTGTGGAACCCCGCGCCAGGCCTCGAGCGCGGCCTGCACTTCGACAAGGCGAGGCGCGCCGCGCAGCTCGAGGGACACGGCCTCGCAGTGGCCGTCGATCACGGGCACTCGATGGCACATCGCGGACGCCACCAGCGCCGCGGGCTCGATCGCCTCGCCCACGAAATGGCCGAGCAGCTTGCGGATCTCGGCTTCGACCTTCTCCTCCTCGCCGCGGATGAACGGAAGCACGTTCCCGAGTGCATCGAGGCTCGCAACGCCGGGATAGCCGGCGCCCGAGACGGCCTGCATGGTGGCGATGAAGGCACGAACGATTCCGAAGCGCTGCTCGAGCGGGGCGAGCGCCATCGCGAGCACGGTCGTCGTGCAGTTCGGATTGCAGACGATCCCACCGCTCCAGCCACGCTTGCGCCGTTGCACGTCGAGCAAGGACAGGTGGGACGAGTTGACCTCCGGAACCAGCAGCGGCACATCGGGCTCCATGCGATGCGCGCTGGCATTGGAAAACACGAGCGCCCCGACGCGCGCCAGAGCGGGCTCGATCTCGGCCGCGATGCTGGCGTCGAGAGCCGAGAAAACGACCTTCGAGCGAACGGCCTCGGCGCGACAGGGCAAGACTTCGCGCGCTCCGAGTCCCCCGAAGGCCGGCAGCTTGGACAGGCGCCACGCACACGCTTCGTCGTAGCGCCGACCAGCGGAGCGATCGCTGGCCACGAGCTCGGCGACCTCGAACCATGGATGCGAGGCCAGCCGAGAGACGAAGCGCTGGCCAACCGCGCCGGTCGCGCCGAGCACGGCCACGGGGATGCGAGGGCGAGTCGTCATGCGCGCATCTTGCCCGCCCCGGCACCGCGCGCAACTTCGGGAAGGAATTTCCGCGCTCGCGGCGCAGTCCGGCGCTTTCGCGCGCTTGTCTCGCGACGGGCCCCCATGGATCTCCGACACGTCCAGCGGGTGCCGCACTCGGCGCGCGCGGGCAAAGAGGGCCCGGCGGGGAGAAGGGCACCAAGGCACGCGGGCAACGCACCCGCTCGGGGAATCGAATGACCATCCACAGGCTCAAGAGCCGACGCAAGCCCGCTCATGCGGGCTTCTCGATGCTCGAGCTTGTGGTCGCGAATGCGGTCTTGTCCGTGGGCTTGCTCGGCTTCACGCAGGCGCTCGTCACCGCCATGCGAGCCGAGCGAATGAGCCACGAGCAAGGCCTCGCTTTCGAGGCCGCCCGCCGTCAGGTCGAGCTCACGAAGACCGTGGGCTTCTCCAACGTCTTCGGGCTGTTCAACGGGCATCGGGGCGATGATTTGCTCGCACCTGCGACGGCGCCTGGCGCCCAGTTCGCGGTGCCAGGTCTGCAGGCGCCCCACGAGAGCGGTCCTGCCCTGCCGGGACAGATCCTCTTCCCGGTGCTCGATGACCAGCCGGGCGTCCTGCGCGAAGACCGCGCGCGCCCTGAGTTCGGCACGCTGCTCGATCTCGATCTCGGCCACGGCGTGATGGACTCCGGTGACGATGCGAGCGACGACCGCGTGCTGCCGGTCGTGATCCGAGTTCGCTGGTCGAGCATGGCCGGCACCGGGCAAGTGCGACGGACAACGATGCTGGGGGTCGGCTCATGAAGCGCTCCCATCGCTCAGGCTTCACGCTGCTCGAGGTCGTGCTGGCCTCCGCATTGCTCTCAGCTGTCCTGGGCGCGGCCTTGATGGTGGTGCAGCGCGGTAAGAGCGCGATGGCCGCGGGCCACCTGCACGCGCACGCCGAGGCGCGCGCACACCGCGCTCTCGAGCGAGTGAGCGCCGAGCTTCGCGGCGCTGGAATCAACGCGCTCACGCCAGCCATCAACACCAACGGCTTGACGAGCACGGCCACGCTCACCTTCGATTCGATCATCGGAGTCTCCGACGCGGCGCCGCTCTGGGGACAGCCCGTCCGCATTGCGCGCGTCGCGGCACCCGAAGACCTGAACAACGGTCAGGACGACGACTGCGATGACGTCGTGGACGAGGGCAACTCGATGCTCACGCGCGACGTGGGCAGCGCGGGACAGGCTGCATTCCTGCTGTGCACGCGGGTGTGCGAGCTCGCGCAAGACGAACTCGCGCATGGCCATGACGACAACGGCAATGGTCTCGCGGACGAGGCCGGTTTCTCGATTCAGCGCATCGGAAACATGCCCACGATTCGACTCTCGGTGGAAGAACCGGGGCAAGGTGGCGAGACCGGCGTGGCCACCGTGTCGACCTCTATCACGCTGAGGAACTAGGACCATGAAGCGCATCCAATTCGCTCGAATGAACCGCCGCGGCAGCGCCATCGTCATGACGATGATGTGCATCGTCGCAGTGAGCACGCTCTCCTTCGTCATGCTGGGCATGGCTGAGAGCGCCCAAACGGAGCAGAGCCGCACGAACGACCGCCTTCGAGCCCAGTACACGGCCGAAGCGGCTGCGAGTCGCGCCGTGGCCTTGCTGCAAGCTGGTGAAACTGGTTCGATCGCGAGTGAACAGCAGACCGCGAGCCTCGACGCGGCGAGCTACTGGGTCGACTCGAGCTTGAACGCCGCGGGTGATGTACGAACACTCGTGGCGAGCGCCAGCTCCGATCGTGCTACGGCGCGCGTGCAAGTTACGATGAGCGCGGTCCCGGACAGCATCTGGCGCTTCGCCGCCTTCGGCGACGACACGCTGCACTTGGATAGCAATGCACGCGTCGACAGCTACAACTCCACGCTCGGAACGTGGGCCGCGCAGTCCGTGAATGGCTCGGGCTCCAACCTGTTCGCGAATGAAAAGGGCAACGTCGGCTCGAACGGGGACGTTCTGCTTGAGCAGAGCTCCAGGATCTGGGGCAGTGCCCAGTGCGGCCCCGATGCCGCGACGACGGTGCTCGGCAACGCAGCGGTCACGGGCACGAGCACGCCGGCTCCCTCCACGCAGGAGCTTCCGCCGCTCTCGATTCCAGACTTGTCGTCTTCGGGCGACCTGACCGTGAACGGCGCGCTCAACCTCCCGGCAGGCGACTACCGCTACGACACCTTCAACATGCGCTCGGGCGCCATTGTGAACGTGACGGGCCCCGCCACGATCGTCGCGACGAACTTCCTCATGCGGCAGAACACGCAGTTCCGCGTCGATGCCACCGACGGACCGGTCAAAATCTACGTCTACGACGACTTCTTGCTCGGTTCGAGCGCGCAGATATACGCACTCGACTTCGATCCCGACAAGGTGCACGTCAATCTGGAAAGTGACAACCTGTTCGATCCGGATGTGACCGTCGAACTCGATGTGATCGACTTCGAATCCAACACGAAGGTCTTCGGCACGATCTACGCGCCCAACGCGCATATCGAGGTGGACTGCAACCTCGAGCTGTTCGGAGCGATCATGGCGCGCAGCATCGACCTCGACAGCAACGCGCGCGTGCACTACGACGAGAACCTCGCCCGAGCACGCAGCAACGGCAGCGTGGTCTGGCAGCAGGTGGCGTGGAGGGCGCTGCCGGGGCAGGCCCACGGCAGCAGCAACTAGCCGGAACCGGAAACAAGCTCCAGACGGCGCCGGCGGCGTTTCGATAGTCCTGACGTGTTCCCGGTCCGGTTCTTCCTCGCCGCCACGGCACCGCTCCTTGCCGGGGCAGGTGCTGAGCGGCCGGACGCGGACGAGGTCCTGCGCACGAAGGCCGGCGTTCTACTGCGCGACTCCCGCCGCAAAAATGGCCCGACCCATGAGCAGGTCGTGGAGAGCATCGCGCGCGGTGGACCGGAGGTCATCGATCCTCTGCTCGACCTGCCGCGCGATCGCCGCCTGCCTCCGACGGCCGAGGGTGAGCGTCCGCAAAACCTGAGCCTGCCGCAGCGCGAGCTGCTCCTCGCTGCTCTCTCCCGCTGGAGCCCGCGCGTCGTTCTGGCGAACATGGAGGTCCGCATCGCGTCGGAGTCCACGGAAGCCAACCGCGTCGCGGCGCTGTACGTCTATTCCAGCCGCGGCGTCGCGCACAACTTTCCGCGGCTGCTCGAGCTGGCCGGAGGTGCGCCAGACTCCAAGACGGGTCCTGCGACGCTCACTGCGGACGAATCCGACGCTCTGCGCAGTGCCACGACGCGCATCCCAGTGCGCCACCCCGATGGCTTTCGCGAACTCGCACGTGCTCTCGAGCGCGCGAGCGCCGACGGACTGCGGCCGGTTCTCTTCGCGATGGGCGACACGGGAGAGCCGTGCGCGATCGCGGTCCTCGGCCCCCTGCTGGCCCGGCTTCCCGAGCTCGCCCCGATCACGATCTCGCAGACCCGCAGGGTCGGCGCCTCGTTCGATGCGCACGCCAACCGGGCACTGGCGGATTCCCTGCGTGCCGATCCCGCGACGGAGCGCACGGAACTCGCGTTCGCAGCGGCGCGCTCGCTCGGGGAACTCGGCGATGCGGCCGCGGCGCCGACCCTCGTGGCCATGCTGTCGACTCAGGACCCCGCTCTCGCGGAGAGCGCGCCTTGGGCCTTGCGCCGCCTGAGTCGGCTCGACTTTGGCCTGCGACTCGAAGCGTGGAGCGCTCGGCTCGCCAGCGAGCGCGAATGGTGGGACCTCGAGGCTCCCCAGCGCCTCGAAGAGCTGGTCTTGGGCTCGCGCGCCACTCGACTCGCTGCCGTCGCGATGGTGGGTGCGCGGACTTGGCAGCGGCACGAAGCGACCGAGACCGTGCTTGCGATGCTCCGGGACAACGACCCACTGCTGTGCGAGTCCGCTTGCCACGCCCTCGGGCAGTTGGCGTCTCTCATGGCGCTTCCGCGTCCTGTGGAGGCCTTCGCGGACCCAGAGCCGCGTGTCTCGGCGGCAGCCCACGGGGCGCTCGTCTCGATCGAGGGCACTCAACTGCCCGAAGCTCCCGAGGAGTGGCGCAAGCTCCTGCACCTCGAAAAATGAGTGCGGAAAGCCCGACAACCGATTCCTGCGGACCAAAATCGGCACGGAAGGTGTCCCCTCACGGCGCTTCCGACAGCGGCCCCTAGGTCCCCTACCCATCGGCGACTATCCTCTTCGGGCATATTTCGTGCCCCCTACCCCTCTCGATCATGGCCCAACGCCCCCAACGCCCCTCGTCCGAAAAGGACGCCCTGTCCCGCGAAGTCGACGCCGCCCTCGATGGCATCAACCTGCAGGAGCTCGACGATCAGGGCCGCGCCCCGCGCAAGGGTGGTGCGGCCGCCGGCATGGTGCGCGGCATCGTGCAGGGCTTCAGCGGTGAGGACGTGATCATCGAGCTCGGCCCCCTCGACCAGGGCGTCATCAAGAAGATCGAGTTCGAGGAACTGCCGGCCGTCGGCGCTGCGTTCGAGTTCACCAAGCACGGCATGGAGGATGGCCTCCACCTGCTGTCGCTCAAGGAAGCCAAGGTTCTCGCCGCATGGGACCAGCTGGCGCTCGGCGCCCGCGTGGAGGCGCGCGTCTCGGGACAGAACACGGGCGGGCTCGAGCTCCGCATCGGGCCGGTCTCGGCCTTCATGCCCGCCTCGCAGGTGGGCCTCGGCCGCGAGGACGACCTGCACCGCTACATCGGTCAGACCCTCGAGTGCGAAGTGGTCGAGCTCGACAACGGCAAGCGCCGCGTCGTGCTCTCGCGCCGCAAGGTGCTCGAGAGCGCGCGCGACGAGTCGCGCAAGCAGCTCATGGGCGCGCTCACCGCGGGCCAGCTCGTCACGGGCAAGGTCACGCGGGTCGAGGCCTTTGGTGCGTTCGTCGACATCGGTGGCGGCGTCGAAGGCCTGCTGCACGTGTCGAACATCTCCCGCAAGCGCGTCGCGAGCGCGGCGGACGTGCTCAAGACCGGCGATCAGGTCCGCGCCATGATCCTTGAGATCAAGGAAGGCGGGAAGCGTATCGGGCTGGGCTCGAAGCAGCTGGAGGCGGACCCGTGGGACGAGCTGGCGCAGCGCATCGCGCCGGGCCAGGTGATCACGGGCAAGATCGTGCGCGTGATGGACTTCGGCGCCTTTATCGAGCTCCTCCCGGGCATCGAGGGCCTGCTGCACGTCAGTCAGGTCTCCAAGGAGCGCGTGCGGCGCGCGCAGGACCTGCTCAAGATCGGCGCCGAGCTCGCCGTGCGCGTGCAGTCGGTCGACACGCAGCAGAAGCGTATCTCGCTCTCGCGCTTCGACGAGCGCGGGGCCCTGATCGGCTCGGAAGACTCGGTCGAGGGCGTGGTGATCCAGGAAGTGCTCGACCGCCAGAGCGGCGCCAAGGCGCAGACCAACCTCGGGAGCCTGTTCAAGAAGGCTCTCGACCAGAAGAAGAACTGAGCCGCGCGGGGCCGCGCCCGCACCTCGCTCCTCTAGTAGCTTTCGTCGGGGCCGGGAAACTCCCGGTCCTTGACGTCTCGCCGGTAGTGCTCGAAAGCCCCGAGCATCTCGCGCCCGAGCTCCGCGTAGCGCCGTACGAAGCGCGGGTGGAAGCGGTTGTAGAGCCCGAGCATGTCGTGGGTGACGAGTATCTGGCCGTCACAGCCGACGCCGGCGCCAATGCCGATCACGGGGATCGCGACCGACTGCGAGATCTCCGTCGCGAGCGCGGCCGGAATCTTCTCGATTACGACGGCGAACGCGCCCGCCTGCTCGAGCGCGAGCGCGTCTCGCCGCAGCTGCTCGGCCTCGACCTGTTCCGTGGCGCGCACCTGATAGGTGCCAAACTTGTGGATCGACTGCGGGGTCAAGCCGAGGTGCCCCATCACGGGGATGCCGACGTCGACGATGCGGCGCACCGTCTCGCACAGCTTCTCGCCGCCCTCGATCTTGACCGCTTCGACGCCGGTTTCCTTGATCATGCGACCCGCGTTGCGCAGCGCCTCGTCGGCGTTCACTTGGTAGCTCATGAAGGGCATGTCGCCCACCACCAGCGCGCGCTCCACGCCGCGGCTCACGACCTGACAGTGGTAGAGCATCTGCTCCAGCGTCACGCCGACGGTCGTGTCGAGTCCCTGCACCACCATGCCGGCCGAGTCCCCGACGAGGATCAGGTCGATCCCCGCATGATCGAGCAGCTGCGCGGTCAGGAAGTCATAGGCCGTCAGCGCGCTGATCGGCTCGCGCTGCTCCTTCATGTTGCGCAGGGAGCGCGTGGTCACCTTGCGCAGACGCTTCTCGTTCTTGGGGTCGGTCGACATCGCGCGCGAAGTCTAGCAGGTGCGTCGCTCAGCAGATCCCGACGCCCGTTCGCGCCAAGGCGAGGGCCGAATTCGCGCCGTCGAGCGCGGCGCTCATGATGCCGCCCGCGTGTCCGGCTCCCTCCCCGACCGGATAGAGATTCTCGAAGCCGAGCGAGCGACGCGTGAGCGGGTCGCGCGGCATCCGCACGGGCCCCGAGCTGCGGGACTCGAGGCCGATGAACTGGCCGTCGTTGCTTGAGAAGTGGCGCAGGTTGCGCTCGAAGTGCACCAGCGCACGCGCGATGGCCTCGCGACCGAGGGGCGGCAGCAGTTGGTCGAGGCGCCCCGGCCGAGTACCGAAGGTATAGGTCGAGTGGCGCGGATGCGCCGTCTCGCGGCCTTCGAGAAAGTCGCGCGCGCCCTGCGCTGGCGCGGTGTGGTCGGAGCCGCCAGCAGCGAAGAAGCGCGCCTCCAGCTCGCGCTGGAACGCGACGCCCGCGAAAGGACCGTCTCCGAACTCGCGCGGACCGAAGGTGGTCACGATGGCGGCCGTTGCCCACGGGGACGAGTGGCGCGAGTTGCTCATGCCGTTCGTGCACAGCAGCCCGGGCTCGTTCACGCTCGCCACGATGCGGCCGCCGGGGCACATGCAGAACGAAAAGGTCGCCGGCAGGCCATCGCCCGCCTTGCACAAGAGGCCGTAGCTCGCGGCGCCGAGCTCAGGCACGCGCGCGCCAAAGCGCCCGGCGTCGATGAGCTCCTGAGGGTGCTCGATGCGCAGCCCGAGCTGGAACGGCTTGGCTTCGAACGGCACGCCCTGTGCGGCGAGCGCGCTCCACGTGTCGCGCGCGCTGTGCCCCGGAGCGAAGATCACGGCCGAGCAGCCGATCTCGCCGGCGCTTGTGCGCACGGCGCGCACGCGCTTCCCCGCGAGCACGAGCTCGTCCATGCGCGTCTCGAAGCGGAACTCCACGCCCTGCGCGCGCAGGCGCTCACGCAGCAGCGGCAGGACGCGGTGCAGCTTGTCCGTTCCGATGTGGGCGAGGCTGTCGTACACAATCGCCGGCGGCGCTCCACACACCACGAGTTCCTCGAGGATCGGCACCTCGAGCGGATCGTCCACGCGCGTGTAGATCTTGCCGTCGGAATAGGTGCCAGCTCCGCCTTCCCCAAAGAGCAGGTTGCGCTCCGGATCCACCACGCGTGTGCGATGGAAGCGCACGACATGCCGACCACGGTCCTCGACGCTCGGGCCACGGTCGAGCACGATGGCGCGCACGCCGTTGCGGGCGAGCGCCCATGCGGCGAACAGGCCTCCCGGACCCGCGCCCACGATCACGACCGGCTCCGCGCCGGGCGCGCGGAGTTGTTCGGCGACGGCGGGCAGCCGCAGCTGGCCGTCCCGGGGAGTTTCCCGAACCCGCCCTGCGCGCAGGCCCTGCTCCATGCGGGTTGTGCGGCGTTTTCCATCGAGCACGACGTCGACGTGGTAGATCCAGCTCATGCGCCGCGAGCCCTGTCGGACGCGCGCGTCGAGCGCCTTGCGGGCGATGCGCAGGCCGCGCAGGGCATTGGGGTCGAGGCCGAGCTGCTCCGCCGCCAGATCGCGCAGGCGGCTCTCATCCTCGTGCAGCCCGAGCTCGAGCTGCATCACGCGCCAGGTGGCGGTGCTCTGGGGGGTCGACATGGCGGGGAGCCTCCTTGGCTCAAAACGCAACCTCGGGAGAGTAGCAGAGCGCATGCGGGAACGTCGCGCCGCCAGCCGCTAGCATCTCGCGCATGTCGTCGCAGCCGCCCCTTTTTCAGTTCGCCCCCGTCCTCGCGGACTTGGGCGTCGCGCCGGAGCGCTTGGGGGCGGGCGGTGACAGCACGCTCTCCGCAGAGGCCTCGGCCCTGCGGGCCGTCGGCCGCGATGGCTGGGCGCTGTCGTTTCATGCTGGCTCGCCCGCCCGCGAAGTGCTGGCGCGCGCTCGCAACGAGCTCTGGCCCGCATTGCACGTCGTGGCCCTGTACCACTGCGACTCGGGTGGAGTGCGCCGGGAGACGCTGCAGGGCTCGACGCGCATCGGAGAGCCGCTCGCCTGCACGGGCACGCTGTTGGTCGCTCGACGGCGCGAGGAGGTGCTGAGCCCGAGCGCCACGGTCGCCAAGTTCGACCAGAACGCGGGCGGCTGGAACGGCGAGCCCGGCAAGCCCGGCTATGCGCACTTTCGCTGGATTCGGCGCTACGTGGGCCTCTACGCGACGCCGCGTCCCGGCGCGCGCATCCTCGACTTTGGCTGCGGTGCGGGCTGGGTCGGCATCGAGGCGAGCCTCGCGGCTGGCGGAGCCCCGCTCGCGGCCTTCGATCCCTCGCCCGAGATGGTTCGCCACGCCGAGGCGAATGCGCGGGCGCAAGGGCTGCAGCAGCTCGTCGGACGCGTCGGCTTTGGCGAGTCGCCGCCCTTCGACGAGCGCTTCGGGCTGGTGATCTCCTCGGGCGTGGTGAGCTTCTCGCCGGACCAGGCGCGCTGGTTCGACGGGCTCGCGCGCTGCGTCGAACCGCGTGGGACGCTGGTCATCGGCGACCTCAACCCGCGTTCGCGCGGCATGCAGCAGCGCCGCTCGACGCGGCCGCTCTTGCCCGCGCGCGAGCTGAATGCGCTCACGGCCGACGAGGCGCGCTCGGAGCTCGAACGCCGCGGCTTCCGCCACGAGGCCACCGCGGGCTACCAGCTGACGCGACCGGTGCCCCAGCTTGCGCACTGGTCGGATTCGCGCGTCGGCGGAGCGCTCTCCCCGCTGCTGCTCGCGTGGAATCGCCTGCGCGCCGGACCCACGCAGGATCTCGCCGCCTTCGACTCCTGGGTGATGCGTTTCCGGGGTCCCTGACGACTGGCTACTTGCCGTTCGCGCCCTTCGCCTTGAGCTCGGCGAGTAGCGCGTCGACCGCCTCGTCGAGCTTCTGCTCGCGGACGTTGATGAAGCGGATCGTGCCCGTATCGTCGAGGACATAGATCGTCGGCCACGAACTCACTCCCCAGTTCGTCGAGAGCGGCCCGGCCGTGCCCTTGGCACCGTTCCAGAAGCTGCGCCAGCTGATGTTCTCCTTCGCCAAAGTGGGCTTGAGCTTCTCGAGGTCCTCATCCGAGTTGATCCCGATCAGCGCGAAGGGCTCATCCTTGAGGCGTGCCACGAGCGACCGCTCGTGCGGGTACATGGCCCGGCAGGGGCCTCACCAGTTGCCCCAGAAGTCCAGCACCACGATCTTGCCGCGGTAATCGGAGAGCTTGAACGGCGCGCCGTCGAGATCCTTGCCTTCGATCTCCGGCGCGACTTTGCCGACCACGAGGTCGTTCATCTGCCGCAGCTTGCCCTCGACGACCTCGCCGAGGCGCCGGCCCTTGCTGTCGAGCTCGTCCTTGTAGTCGTTGCGCAGGAGGACCATCAGCTCGTCGAGCCGCTTCTGCGCCTCCTCGCTGAGCTTCTCTCGCCGCTGGGTCGCGAGGTAGCCGGACGCCTCGACCCACAGGCAGGTGGCCTGAATGCTCCTGTTCTTCGTGCGCGCGAGCAGCGCCTCACGGGTCTGGGGCGTGCCCGCGACGCGCAGTAGGTCGCCCATGCGCTTGGCGTCGTCAGCAAAGCGCGAGAGGATTTCCTCGCGTACCTTGCCGCGCCACTCCTTGCAGGACTCCGTCGAGCCGAAGTCCGCAACCTGCTGTGCGAGCAGGAGCGCGCCGAAGCGTGCATCCTCGTCCGTGGCGTCCGCCGCGGCTTTCCACAGCGAGTCGAGCCAACCCGCCGTCAGCGCCGCATCGTTGCGCGCGGCTGCATCGGGCTGCTTCTTGCGGAACTCCTCACGAATGCGCGCGACGTCGGCCGCGCCGTCGAGCGAAAAGCCCAGCGCCGCGGAGGCGAGCAGGGACAGAGCGAACTTGGAGAACATGTCCGTTTCCTCGAACTCAGGCCTTGGCCTGCGTGGGGGACGCGACCTTCGGTCCCTTGGTGTAGTCGAGCAGGCGCGCCAGCACCTGCTTCATCTCTCCGCGTTTCACGATGCGGTCGATCTGCCCCTTGTCGAGCAGGAACTCGGC
>SXGT01511525.1_pt1 | contig 33283 bp, 37 predicted proteins | sample 3176221 | NCBI WGS metagenome assembly SXGT01 (sample SAMN11356862, study PRJNA531348) | freshwater metagenome | isolation source: freshwater sample F1-120 | place: China: Fuxian Lake, Yuxi | collected 2017-12-25 | reverse complement strand
TTCGGGTCGTAGTCAGCCTGGAACTTGAGGGCGTTCCAGTCGTAGCTGCGGGTAGACCGTCGTGCAACACGGCTTTCCATCCATTGCGCGAAGGACTGGCCTTCCTTGCGCATCATGGCCTGCTGGATGTCGGCTTGCGGCGGAATCAACGGATCCATCAGTCCCCGCTCGTTGAAGATCGGCTGGTTGGCGGCTTGCGGCATGGCGCTCATGGTTTCTCCTTCGGTTGGCAGGAACAGCTTGCGTTCAGTTCCATTGGGTTCAGTTCATGACGAAGCCGCCATTGACCGGCAGCAACTGGCCCGTGATGAAACCGCTCACGGGCGAGAGCAAAAACAGGACCGCCGGGGTGACATCGTCCGGCACCTGGGCGCGCGACAGGGCACGGCCTTCTTCGTATTTCTGGTGACGTGCTGCGGGGATGTAGGCAGTGGCTTCGACCAGCGTGAGGCCGGGTGCAATGGCGTTGACGGTGATGCCCTGCGGCCCGAGTTCACGCGCCATCGAGCGCGTCATCGCGATCACTGCGCCCTTGCTGGCGACGAAGGCCATCAGGCGGGGTGCGCCCCAGAGGGCGGTGTCAGACGCCAGGTTGACGATGCGCCCGCTGCCGGAGGCGGCCAGGTGCGGATGCGCGGCGACGCTGGTTTGCCAGACGCCGCGCACGTTGACGGCCATGACCTTATCCCAGGTGGCGGCGTCCAGTTCGTCCATGTCCTTGCCGCCGGAATTGGTGATGGCGGCGTTGTTGACGAGGCCGTCGAGGCCGCCGAGGAACGCGAGTGCGGCGTCCATTGCCGCAGCCACCGACGCGGCGTCTGCCACATTCATTTCGACATAGGTGGCAGTGTCACCGAGTTCAGCCTTCAAGGCGCGCCCGCGGTCGTGCAACACATCGCCGATAGCCACCTTGGCGCCAGCGGCAACCAGGGCGCGGACGAAGGATTCCCCCAGGCCACGGGCGCCGCCGGTCACCAGGATGCGGCGGCCGTCAAGGCGAATCGAAGAACCTGAGGAGGCGGGGGCGTCGGAGGTCATGGGCTCAAGCGGTTCACTCTGGTTGCCGATCACTGCACCCGGTTGGTCGCACTGGGCAGGTAGTGGAGCACGCGCGCTTCGAGCAACACCACGGCATAGTAGGCAACGATGCCGATTACGGTCAGTGCGCCGATCACCACAAACACCCCCGCGGTATTGCCCTGACCTTCAAAGAAAACCAGCAAGTAGCCCAATCCCATGTTGCCACCGACCAGCTCGCCGACGACCACGCCGATCACTGCCAGGGTGCTGGCAATGCGCAGACCGGAGAACAGCGATGGCAAGGTAGTCGGATATTGCACCTTGCGAAAGATCTGCCAGCGTGTGGCGGAAAACGAGCGGGCCAGGTTGACGATGTCCACATCCATGGTGCGCATCGCCGACAACACGTTGATCAGCACCGGGAAGAACACAATCAGCACCGCGACCAGGATCTTTGGATACACCGTGTAACCCAGCCACATGACGAACAAAGGTGCGAAGGCCACTTTGGGGGCGATTTGTAGCGCCAGCAGGTAGGGCGAGAGAACGGCCTCGACCTTCGGCGAGAAACCGAGTGCATAGCCGATCACCGCGCCCAAGATCGAGCCCAGTACGAAGCCGACCACCACTTCGAGCGTGGTGATGCCCGCGTGCCACAGCAACCGTTCATTGGCCCAGATACGCGTCGCTTCGCCCACCGTCTTGGTGAAGTTGGGCAGCACGAACTCGGGCACGCCCAGCCAGCCGGGTACAAATTGCCAGGCGGCCAGGAACACCACGAGCACGGCGATGCTCCAGAGGAAGGTGGAAGTGCGTTCGGACATGGTGAGGGGTTTGCTGCTGCGGGACGAGCTTAACTTGTGCGGCCGGCCCTCACTTGCCGACGAACTGGTTGGTGTAAAGCTCCTTCAACGGCACTGCCTTAGGTACCACCTTGTTGCTGACGTAGAAGGTTTGCAGTTCACCCAGGCGAGCTTCGTCCATGGTGCCGGGCACTTTCTGGTTGGCATACACATATTGGTTGTAGAAGCCAAAGGTGCGCTCGATCAGTGTTTCCTTGCCCTTGTGTACCGGCACATGCGCGATGTAGGCCTTAGCCGCTTCTTTCGGGTTGGCCATGATGTCCCTCATGCCCTTCAAGGTGGCGCGGACCAGCTTCTGGATCAACTGGGGATTTTGCTGAATGGTGTCATCGGCAGCCAGAATCGCCTGGGCCATGCTCTTGAAGTAAACGTCAGCAGGCAGGATGTCGACCTGCGCACCGTTCTCGATCACCTGCGCGGTCCAATCCGGTACCGCGGCCATTGCCACCGATTTCTTCGCTGCAAACTGCTGCCACACCCCCGCCGGGCCGGCCGCCTGGATGTCCAGATCGGCCTTGGTGAGGCCGGATTTGGAGAGCATGCCCAGGAGGGCGTAGTAGGTAGTGTCGGTATAGCCAGTTGTGGTGACGACTTTGCCTTTCAGTTCGCGCGGGCTCTCGATGCGGGCATCCTTGTGCGACACCAGTTGCATCAGCGAGCCGGCACCGAGTACTGCCACTGCCTTTACCGGAACGCCTTGGGCACGCGCGATGATCGGCGTATCACCGATGGCCCCACCAATCACGGCATTCCCTGCGCCGACCTGTTTGGCCACATCCACCCCGCCGCGGCCAGCGACAAAGTTGACCTTGAGGCCCTCCTGGGCATAGTAGCCCTTGGCTTGTGCCAGCATCCATGGCCCGAACGCGGGCAGCGTTCCCGGTGCCGGCAGCAGATAGGTGACTTCCCGAAGGGGAGCTTGTGCCAGGCTCGTGTTCGGAAGCGTGAATGCGCCGCCCAGAGCAGCACCAAGGCAGAGGGAGAGGGTCAGGCGTCGGGTCTTGAAGCGAATCGTCATGGCGGGATTCCTGATGGAATGGGTTGGCGAATAGGGTTGATGTGGTGAGAAGGGGCAGTTGGGGGCTTCAGTGAACGTTTGCGTGCGAATCCAGGCGCAGCACTTCCATGAGGTGGGTCACGTACTTGCCCAGATCAGGATGCTTGCGCCGCTGCATCGGGTCGGCACGGCCCGGCAGTTCCACCACAATCTCTTCGGTGATCGTGCCGGGGCGCTCGCTCATCACGAGGATACGGTCCGATAGCGTTGCCGCTTCCGCCAGATCGTGCGTAATAAATAGAACCGTCTTGCCTTCCGCAGCCACGGTTTGCGCCAGGTCCTGCTGCAGAATCATTTTGGTCTGTGCGTCCAAGGCTGAAAATGGCTCGTCCATCAGCAAGACCACCGGATCGACGGCGAGGGTGCGGGCGAGGGCGGCGCGCTGGCGCATGCCACCTGATAACTGATGCGGGTAGCTGGTGCCAAAACCGGTCAAGTGGCATTGCGTTAGCAGTCGCTCGGAGACTGCTTGACGGTCGTGGCTGGCAACGCCGCGCAACTCCAGACCGAATTCGATGTTCTGGCTGATGGTGCGCCAGGGCATCAGCAAATCCTTTTGCAGCATGAAGGCGACGTGCGCGTTCGGCCCGGTGACGGCCTCGCCCTGCACGCGCACGATGCCGGCCGAAGGCATGGCCAGTCCGGAACCCATATTAAGCAGGGTACTCTTGCCGCAACCGGAGGGACCGATGATGGAAACCACTTCACCTGCTGAGATGGCAAAGGTGACGTTCTGCACAGCCAGCACTTCGGCTGCCTTGCCGCGCGCCGGAAAGCGTTTGTCGACACCGGCAAACTCAATCGCCGGGACAGATGCTCCGGTACCGGCACTAGGTGCCATCAGGGGACAACCTTGATCGAAATGCGGCCATCCAGGACGCGCACCGGGTAACACTTGACGTCACGCTGGCCGATTTCATTCTGGCACTTGCCGGTGGCCACTTCAAAGCGCGCCGCATGCAAGGGACATTCGATGACGCCGTCCTCGAAGTAGCCTTGCGAGAGCAGTGCATAGGCATGTGGACAAACGTCTTCAAGCGCGTGGACTGCGTCCCCGCTCTGAAACAGGCCGATCTTCTGCCCATCCACTTCAACACCCAGCGGAAATTCCGGGTCCAGTTCTTCGACGCCGGCCACATCGTGCCAGCCTGCATTGCCTGCGGCCTCGTCCGGTTTGGTCATTTCTTATATGAAACGTTGGTTCGCTAATGAAAATTATGAACATGGCGGCAACCCTTGTCAAGTGTCTTGATGAGGATTGATGAGGATTGGATGGTGATTCCATGGCGCGAGGGTCCCCCAACCGACATGGCGGTGGCGCAGGGAATGGCGCAGGCTTGAACCGCACGGGCTCATGTAAAGTGCCGCTTTGCGCTCACCAACTCTTTCACCATGACATCGCTTCGCATCGGCCAGGGTTTTGATGTGCACGCCCTAGTGGCTGGCCGTTCCTTGATCATTGGTGGCGTCACGATTCCATTCGAGAAGGGCCTCGATGGCCATTCCGATGCAGACGTGCTGTTGCACGCCATTACTGACGCCTTGTTTGGCGCTGCCGGGCTCGGCGATATCGGCCGCCATTTTCCGGATGGCGATCCTGCCTTCAAAGGCGCCGACAGCCGCGCCCTGCTGCGCGAGGCTGTGGTGCGCATGGGTCGGGCGGGCTTCACCGTGGTCAATATTGATTGCACCATCATTGCCCAGGCTCCCCGAATGGCGCCGCATGTGGCGGCGATGACCGCGCACATCGCCGCTGACTGTGGCGTGGGTGCGGATCGGGTGAACGTCAAGGCCAAAACTACCGAGCGCTTAGGCTTTGCCGGCCGCGGCGAAGGTATCGCGGCCGAAGCGGTGGTCCTGCTGGAGCGCCTGACGGCGGCCTGATCCGATGGTTGTCGCGTTCTCGCAAGCGCAGGCGAAGGGCGGGCCACGGGTGGCTGGCAGGCATGCCTCGCCCGCCGCATCACGCAAATTGCGTTTGTTCATCGCGCTCTGGCCGGATGCCGAACACGGGCTGCCCTTGTGGATGCTGGCAAGCCGTTTGCACCACTGGGGCGCAACATTGCTCCGGCCAATTTGCATCTGACCCTGGCGTTCCTGGGGACGACGCCGGCAGATGCCGTCGCGCGCTTGATCGGTGTGATGCGTGCTGCCCACCCTCGGCCGGTTACGCTCGACCTGAATCGGCTCGGTTACTTTGCCGGTAGCCGGGTATTGTGGCTCGGCGCCGGTCAGCCCGCGCCGGCGCTCCTGCACTATCAGCAGCGATTGACGCAAGGCTTGCGGCAGGCCGGGTTTCGCGCTGAGGAACGGCCGTTCCGACCGCATGTCACGTTGCTGAGGGACTGCGCCCGGCCGGCATTGGCCGAACTGCCGCACCCGCAACTGCGCTGGCAGGCGAGAGAGTTTGCCCTTGTGGCATCGACCCCCGAGCCCGGTGGCGTGCGTTACCGTGTGCTGGATTCGATCCGCGCCTGATGCGCACGCCAGGCAAATGCGGCGGTCACCAGCACAAACGCGGTGAACCACATCAGCGACCACTCGGCAATTGAGAGTCCGAGAAAACGCCACGATACCTCGGCACATTGTCCGGAACCTTTGAACAGCAGCCCGAGCGTCTTGGCAAGCGGGAAGTTGTCGACCATGTAGTAAAGATCCGGGCCGCACTGCGGTACGTGGTCTTTCGGCAGGTGCTGCAGCCACACCTGTCGTGCGGCAGTTCCGGCGCCGCCCAGGGCGGCCAGCCCGGCGAGGCTGCCATAGACGGCAATGCCGCGGCCATGGATGGCACCGGCAAGGCAGAACAACATGACGAGAATGTAAAAGCCGCGTTGCACCAGGCAGAGCGGGCAGGGGTCCTGAAACTCAAAGTGCTGTAGGTAGAGTGCGTAGGCAATGAAAGACGCACATATAGCGGCGATCAATGCATAGCTGGTGCGTGGAAACTCGAATAATCGATGCATGGAAGGAGCGGTCACGCTGCCACAAAGCAGTTGGCCGGATTGGGTGGGGTGAAATGCCGGGCGAAGAGATGCTACCGGTTCGTGCAAACGCGGCGATGAAATCTTCGTCGAACAGAAAGCACAAGGCCAGACCGCGCATTCTAACGGCAGTTTCAACGCGGCGCGCGAAGATGCTCCCAGTGCGCTGGCACGAAGGGACGCCAGGCAACGTGTCGCGCATGGTATTCCGGTACGCTAGCCAAGCTGGGAGCGGAGAGGTGAGCTTTTTCAAGGAGCTTGTGATGCGTTTTGAGTGGAAACGCCGTGCGGGCCTGATTTGGTGCGGATTTGCCATGGTGTGGATGGTAACCGCATCGCCGGCGCATGCGCTGACGTTTTTGACCGAGGAAAATCCGCCCCTCAACTTCACCAGGGATGGCAAGCTCACCGGCGTCTCAGTGTTCGTACTACAGGAATTGGCGAAGCGAGCCGGGATTCCGGCGGTCAAGGAAGTATTCAGCGGCTTGCTCAGCCAGGATTATTTCCTGGCCTGCAATCTGAACGTGCCGGCCGAACAGTTGAAAGCGATGAATGATGCCCTGGCCGGCATGGGCAAGGATGGCACGTTGCGCCAGCTGACCTCGCCGCGATCGGCAAACTGAACCCGTCGCGCGGCAACCCACCAGCTACGCATCTGCGATGGGATGACGGGCGATGAATCAGCACACGGCATCTCCTTCCGGCGAGCCAGCCTGGAAACGCCTGGGCCCGGGGCTCATCACCGGCGCCGCCGATGATGACCCGAGCGGCATCGCCACCTATTCACAAGCCGGAGCGCAGTTCGGCTTTCACATGCTATGGACGGTGATCCTCACCTTTCCCCTGATGGCGGCGATCCAGATGGCGAGTGCCCGGCTGGGTTTGGTGACAGGGCGCGGGCTTGCAGCCAACATTCGACGGGTGTTTCCCGGTGGCGTGCTCTACACCATCGTGGTGTTGTTTGTTGTGGCGAACATCATCAACATCGCCGCAGACATCGCAGCCATGGCGGATGCCTTGCATTTGTTTCTCGGTGGGCCGCGCCACCTGTACTCCCTGATGTTCGGGGTGGTGTGCCTGCTGCTGCAGGTGTTCATGCCGTACCAGCGCACGGTGCATTACCTCAAATGGCTCACGCTGGCCCTGCTGGCGTATGTGGCGGTGGCCTTCACAGTCAAGGTGCCGTGGGGCGAGGTGGCGATGGCCTCGGTGCTGCCGCGTCTCACATGGGACAACGCCACCTTGATGATGGTGGTGGCCGTTTTCGGTACGCCCATCAGCCCTTATCTGTTCTTCGGGCAGGCGGCACAGGAGGTCGAGGATTTGCGCGCCGTGCCCGGCATGCAGGGGCTGAGGCGCAACCCCGGCGACGCTGCGGCCCAACTTTCCCGCATCAAACTCGATACCTGGATCGGCATGGGATTCTCCAATCTGGTGGCATTTTTCATCATTCTGGCGACGGCAGTGACTCTCCACCGCGCCGGCATCACCCAGATTCAGACCTCGGCTGAAGCGGCATCCGCCTTGCGGCCTCTGGCAGGCGAATTTGCTTTTCTATTGTTTGGCTTGGGCATCATTGGTACCGGCCTTCTGGCCGTGCCGGTGCTGGCCGGCTCGGCAGCCTATGCAGCCGCTGAAACAATGCGCTGGGAGGCCGGGCTGAATCTGAAGTGGCCATCGCACGGCCAGGGTTTCTACGGCATCATCGCCGTGGCCACCCTGGGCGGTGCGCTGATGGACTTTTTGCCGCTTGACCCGATCAAGACTTTGTTCTGGAGCGCTGTGATCAACGGCGTGATTGCGGTGCCGATCATGGTGATGATGGTGCTGGCGAGCTCGCGACGCATCATGGGACCCTTCACGCTCTCCACACCGCATCGCGTGATGGGCGGGCTCGCCACGGGTGTCATGTCCGTTGCGGTGCTGGCGATGCTGGTGAGCTGGTGGGCGCCCTGAGCGCTGCCGCGGGAAGCCGGTTGAAAGCGTTGGTGGGAGCGGCTTTCAGGCCTGCCTTTATAGCCTCCGACGGGCTTTAAGGTTTGATGAAGCGCAGCGTAAAGCGGTCGCTTTCGCCGATGGACTGGTATTTGGCGCGATCCACGTCCTTGTTGCGATAGGTCGGTGGCAATGCCCACACGCCGTGCGGATGGTCCTTGGTATCGAGCGGGTTCGCGTTGATTTCCGAAGCGCCAGCGAAGCGGAAACCAGCTTTTTCGATCAGGGCGATGGCGGCATCCTGGCGCACGTAGCCGTTCTTGGTCTGGGCTTCCTGCGCCACGTTCGGCAGGCCGCGATGATCCACCACGCCGAGCACGCCGCCCGGTTTGAGTGCCCGGTGGAAGGCGCGTAGCGCGCCTTCGAGCTCATCACGTGCAATCCAGTTGTGCAGGTCGCGAAAGGTAATGACAAGGTCAGCGCTGCCGGGCGAGGCAATCTCATGAAGGCCGGCGTTAAATGGCGTGACGACCACCTTGTCGTAGAGTGACGGCTCGGCCTTGAGGCGCGCAAGCAATTTCTGGTGATCCGCGAGGTACTGGGGCGGCGCAGCAGCGTCCCGATTGGCGGCGATATAACGGCCTTTGTCTTTCAGGTAGGGCGCGAGCAGTTCCATGTAGTAACCGCCGCTGCCGGGAAGGATCTCCACTACCGTGCTGTCTTCGCGAATGCCAAAGAATGTCAGGGTTTCAAGCGGGTTGCGAAATTTGTCGCGCGCCACGTTATTGGGGCCGCGGTGGGGGGCGGACGCCAGTTTCACCAGGGCTTCAGGCGGGGCGGGCAGTGGCGTGGCACATCCGGCTAGCGTGGCAGCCAAACCCAATGCACAAGCGGCAGGGCGGAGAACTTGCAAGAAGGGCGTCATATGTGGCACATGATACATTCTCGCCGTCTTGATCCCGCCGCATGCCTTGGGCAGCGCAGTCTCCCGGAACATAAAAACAATGAGCAACCCATTCGTGAAACTGGATAGCACGGCGACGGTCGCCGATTTGATCGAGCAGCGCTTTGGTCTGCCGACGCAAGCCGGGAAAGGCATGCCGGCCAGCGCGAACGCGACCATCACCGGGATGCTGACCCGCCGCTCCATGCGACGCTTCACTCCGCAGCCGGTCGCCCCTGAAATGCTCGAGATGGCGCTCGCGGCGGCGCTATCCGCGCCGGCCAAGTCGGACCTGCAGCAGGCCAGTGTCATCATCGTGCGCGAACCAGGCTTGCGCGCGGCCATCAACGCGCTGGTGCCATCGATGCCGTGGATTGCCAATGTCCCCGAGTTTCTGGTCTTCTGTGGTGATAACCGGCGCATGCGCCGGATCGCCGAATTGCGCGGCAAGCCGTTTCCGAATGACACGCTGGACATGTTCATGAACAGTGCGGTCGATGCCGGTATCGTGATGCAGGCCTTCATCACCTCTGCTGAGTCGCTCGGGCTGGCCGTGTGCCCGATCAGCCTGATCCGCAACCAGGTCGAGCGCGCCAGCGAGCTGCTGCGCCTGCCGCAGGGCGTGTTCCCGGTGGCCGGCATGTGTGTTGGGCATCCGAATGATGGTGGGCGCCTCTCGATGCGTCTGCCGCCTTCGATTACCGTGCATGTGGATCACTACGACGCCAGCGATTTCGATGCCGAACTGGCGGCCTATGATGCACGTCGTGCCGTGCGCGAGCCGACCACGCCCGACAAGCAGCGCAACACCGACAAATTTGGTGTCGCCGAACCCTACACCTGGTCGGAAGACAAGGCCCGGCAGTACCATGTGCCGGAGCGCCACAGCTTCGGGCCTTATGTGCGGGGTCAGGGTTTCGCTCTTAAGTAGGGTGATTCGCGTTTCCTCCTCATCAAACTCCAGGCGATCGCCGTGATTCGCAACCCGCAACAACACCAGGGCTTGCTGGCCCAGGTACGCCATTTCGTGCGCACCGAGTGCATGCCCATGGAAGAGGTGATCGACAAGAGCAATGTGATCCCGGAAGCGCTGGTCGAACGCATGCGCGTGCTTGGCCTGTTCGGCCACAGCATTCCGGAGGTCTACGGCGGAGCGGGACTCACCACCGAAGAGCTGGCCATGGTGAACATGGAAGTCTCGCAGGCGGCGACGACGTTTCGCGCGCGCTTTGGCGGCAACACCGGCATTGCATCCGAGGCGTTGATCGCGGATGGAACGGAGGAGCAGAAACGGCGCTACCTGCCGCAATTGGCTAGCGGGCGTGTGACGGGCTGTTTTGCCTTGACCGAACCCGAGGCCGGCTCCGATGCGACGGCCTTGCAGACGCTGGCGGTGCGCGAGGGTGATGAATTTGTGATCACTGGCAGCAAGTGCTACATCACCAACGCACCGATTGCCGACCTCTTTACCGTGTTTGCCCGCACCGACCCGGCCTCGACCGGCGCTTCCGGCATCTCGGCCTTCCTGATCGAGCGCGGCACCCCGGGCCTGACCACCTCGGCCGGTTACGACATGATGGGCCAGCGCGGTTCGCCGGTGGGCGAAGTGCATCTGGAGAACTGCCGCGTACCGGCTGCGGCGCTGCTGGGCGGCCAAACCGGGACGGGTTTTCGTTCGGCGATGAAGGCACTCAACAAGCAGCGCATCAATCTGGCCGGGTTGTGCGTTGGCCCGGCAATTCGCCTGGTGGACGAGATGGTGGTGCGCTCTGCCGCGCGGCAGCAATTCGGCCAGCCTGTGGCCGAGTTTCAGCTGGTGCAGCAAATGATTGCCGAGAGCAATACCGAAGTGCATGCGGCGCGTGCGCTGGTGCTGGAAACGGCGCGCAAGCGCGATGCCGGCGAGGACGTGACAATGGAAGCCTCGATGTGCAAGCTGTTTGCTTCCGAAATGTGCGGGCGCGTGGCGGATCGTGCGGTGCAGGTGTTCGGCGGCGGCGGCTTCATTGCCGACAATGTGGCAGAGCGCTTTTACCGCGATGTGCGGCTGTTCCGGCTCTATGAAGGTACCAGCCAGATTCACCTGGTCAACATTGCCAAGCGCACGATTTCGGCGGTGCAGGCCAGGCTGGCCAAAGAATAAGTGATTTCGAGCGCGCCGGTCCGTCGCCCTTACGGACCAATTTCCTCAGAGGAGCAGAGCATGATTAAGGTATCCGTGATGTACCCGAACACCCCCGGTGCACGTTTCGACCACGCCTACTATCGCGACAAGCACATGCCGATGGTGAAGGAAAAGATGGGCGCTGCGTGCAAGTCCTACACGATCGACAAGGGTCTGGGTGGTGGTGCCCCGGGGGCGCCGGCAACTTATGTGGGCATGTGCCACATCTTCGCCGACTCGATCGACGCATTTCAGGCGGGCTTCGGGCCGCACGCCAAAGCCATCATGGCGGACATTCCCAACTACACCGACATTGCGCCGGTGATGCAGATCAGCGAAGTGGTGGTGGGCTGAGCCCCTTGCTTGCGACAGTTCAATGTGGGCAGGAGTCGATGATGCAGGCCCGCTGGCTTGGTAGCGCCAGACTGCCGCTACGATTTCCTGTTAGCCGTTTTGGATTAGGGTGAAGGCCTTTCGCCAAGCACCGACGTGCGGTGCATCTCCCGGCGATAGCCGTCATAGTCATTCACGGCCAGGTGCTGCACGGCCCGGTTATCCCAGATGGTGAGCATGTTCGGGCGCCAACAGACGCGAATGATGAATTCGGCGCGCACCGCATGCTGGCACAGGGTATTGAGCAGGCCGGCGCTTTCGGTTTCGGTCATGTCGGCAAAGCGGATGGTGTAGACCTTGTTGATATACAAGGCCTTGCGGCCGGTTTCCGCATGAGTGCGAACGACCGGGTGCGAGAACTCCGCCAGGGCTTCCGCGCCGGTCTTGATTTTCATGGAGCGCAGGTGCGTGCCGCTGGCCAGATGGCTGTTTGGTCCGTATGGCCGTCGAGCGCTGTGTACCGCCTGCATGTTCTGCAGCAGTAACTGCATGCCGGAAGAAAACGACTCGAACGCCTGATACTGATTGGCGAACAGGGTATCGCCCCCCACAGGGGGCAGTTGCCGCGCATGGAGAAGCGTATAGCTGGGTGGCGTTTCGAGAAAACTCCAGTCGCTGTGCCAGTTGCCGCCGAAATTCAGACGCTTGACCTCGTCGGCCTCCTTGACCACGGCGATCACGTTGGGATGTGTGGTTTCCCCTTCGACGAAGGGTTCAAGGCCAAACGGGCCGAGCCGGGACGTGAAGTGTTCCAGGCCCTGGTCATCCAGCGGTTGATCAGGAATGGTCACCACCAGATATTGGTTCAGCGCCTGCCGGATTTCCGCCACCGTTGCCTCATCGGCCGTGGCCAGGTTGATACCGGTGATCTCGGCACCGCCGGCGCCGCTCAATTGCCTGACTTGGACGTGTTGATAAGGCATGGTTGACCTGACTCCGGTTGTATGCGCCCAGGGATGGGGAATGGCGGCTTACTCGGCCTTGATATTCGCGCTTTTGATGACAGCGCCCCATTTGACATAGTCGCCCTTGACCATTGCACCGAACTCCTGGGCGGATGAAGGCTGTGACGGCATCCCCTGGCTCGACAGGGACTGCAGCACTTGCGGGTCTGCCAGGGCACGTTGGAAGGCCTGATTCAATCGTTCGATGACTTCCTTCGGGGTACGGGCCGGCACGACCACGCCGACCCAGGTGGTGGCTTCGAAGCCGGCGAGACCGGCCTCCCGAAAGGTTTGTACTTGTGGCGCGAGTGGCGAGCGGGATCGCTGACCGATGGCCAGGCCCACGACGTCGCCATTCTCCATGGTCTTGATGTGACTGGGCAGGATATCCATCATCAGGGGCACGCGACCTCCCAACAGATCCACCAGCGCCGGAGCAGAGCCTTTGTAAGGCACATGGATGACGTCAATCGCGGCGGTGCTCTTTAACAGTTCGATCCCGAGATGACTGGGCGTACCCTGGCCGTACGAGGCAATTGCCAACTGGCCGGGTCTTTCCTTCGCGCGCCGCAGGAATTCGGCAAAGCTGCGAATTTCGGATTTTTTCGAAGCCACCAGCAACAAGGGATTTGAGGTGATCAGGGAAACAGCTTCAAAATCCTTGATTGGGTCGTAGCCTGGCGGCGTTGCCGACAGCAGCGGGGCGGTGACGAGGTTAGCCACCACGGCGGCAAGCATGGTGTAACCGTCTGCCGGTGCGGTAGCGACAAACTGGGCGGCGATCATGGTTCCGGCCCCCGGCTTGTTGTTGACCACCACAGGCTGGCCGAGGTCGTCGGAGAGCCGGCGTGTAATGACCCGTACCAGTACATCGGTGGCACCACCGGCGGCGTAGGGAACCACCCAGCTTATCGGCCGATTGGGAAACGCGGCCTGGGCAACGGTTGTCGATGGCGTTGCAGCCGCTACCATCAACACCACGGATGTCAGTACTGCTGCAGCCTGGCTGAACATGGGGAACATGCGCATTTCCTTGAAGTGAGAAACATCAACCACGACATTAACTTTTTCGTCAGGCCGCCTGATTACTGCTGGTGATTCGGTGGACGTGGCTGGTAGATCGCAGTATGCGTGATGCGCGCAGCAGGCGTTTTGCCATCGATGACGACTAATAGGTCCACATCCACGATCTGGTGACCTTTGTGTTCGTAGTTCCGGAGGATAACGCCACGGGCCGCGAGGCTGGCACCTACCGGCATGGCGTTGAAGTGTTGAACCCGGCTGCCGGTGTGAATCCAGGGACCCAGGAGGACATTCTGCATCAACGCCCAGTTGCACAGGCGCAGCAGCATGGTAGGGTGCACCAGCCCGGCGGACCGGTACAGGATGTCGGTTTCACGGACTTCGTCAAGCCACTGATTGGACAAGGCGGCAGTGGTATCCAGAGGATGGGTGCAGAGTATCGTTCCCTGGGCCAGAGATTGTCGATCGGCCGGCGGGCGCAATGCCGATTCCGGCGGCTTGGCAAACCGGTAGTGGTCGACAGCTGGCGCAGCCCCGGCTTCGTGCAGGGCCGCCGTGCCCCGGGCGCAGGACTGACCCTGACTGCTGACCTCAATGGCCAGGCCGTCATGGAGGGGCGCCGCCGTAACGCTGACAGGCGCGCCATCGTACACCGGTTGGCTGAAACGGCAGTCGGCTGATCCGTGTTCCAGCCACTCTCGACTCCAGAGAGCCACCGGTTGGTGCGCCATGTAGCCGAATACCGCTGCGCCCGGTACCAGCGCGCCTCTGAAGCCATACTGGCTGGCCACAGCGTCGTCATGGATCTTGTTTTCCATTGACGCCGCGTTGTTGAAAGCCTGGACGGTGTAGGGCGGCAACGGCTCGCGGGGCGCAATAGATTCAGGCATGCTGGGGGCAAACAAGTCGGTGGAGAGTTGGGCGATGAGGTGAGGCTCGGTAATGCATCAGGCCATGCCCGAGCGCTCCCCGGGGGCGTGGTGCGTGGCACGTGGATCGAATCATGCGTTTCAGTCAACGATGAAGAGCTTCGCGCCAACACCGGTCGATGAGCGGTGTGGTTCGGCGTTGTCGGCCACCTGGTAGCTCATGCCGGGCGTGAGGGCAAAGGTGCGGCCATCCGCAAGTTCGGTATGCAACTCGCCTTCCATGCACAGCAGGATGTGCCCCTTGACGCACCAGTGATCCGCCAGATAGCCCGGGCTGTATTCCACCATACGCACACGGATGGCGCCGAATTGCTGCGTACGCCAGGTGGCGACACCGGTGTCGCCCTTGTGTTCGGTGGACGCGATCGCGGACCAATCGGTGGTGCCAAAGGGGATGCTGGACATCTGCATGGTGGGCTCGCGGGTTTCCGTAAAAAGTCGTTTTTGGGATTGGTGTCCGGTCGAAGCTTAATCTCCGCCTCCGCCACAGCCGCCACCACCATCACCTCCGCCATCCGAACCGCCGCTGTTGCCAAAGCCATCGGTGGTGCCATCAACAGAGCTGCTGGAAAAGTCGCCACCGCAATAGACAATGCCCATTGATGTCACGCCAGCGGCGGTGGCTTTGAGGCGCTCCGCTGCGCAATCCGGTGCATAGCGATAGCCGTTGGGAATGTTGAGCTTGGTATCCAAGGCAAACAAGAGCGGCAGGCGGGTGGGGCTGCGCGCATCGATGTTCTCTTCACGGCAGGCATACCACCAGCAGCGCCTGAGGCCAGCATTGTCCGGCCCGCCGGTGCGCCCATGACGGCGGCCGGCGTGTGGTGAAAAAAGCGCTCGAAGGCCTTGTCGCAAAACTGCTGGTAATTCCTCGTGTAAAGGATGAACTCGTGCCAGAGGTCGTCCACTACTTGTGAAGGCATCGCTACGTGCTTGCGCCCGCTCTTCAGATGGGTGAGGAAGAACTGCCGGAGTCCCCGGGCGACAAGCTGGCATTCCTTCAACGACAACGCGGGATGTTTCGCGCGCAGGTTGTCGTACAAACCTTTGGGTAACACGAAGGTGCGGATGAATGCTTCCCGGCGGAAGAACAGACGGATTTGCCAGATCACCAGCGCGGCGATGGTGAGGACGAACAGAATTGGAATCAGGAAAGGCCACATGGGGTTGTTCTCAAGACTGTTCGCAAGATGTTGTACGAGGCGCTGTGAAGAGGGGTGCAGAAGCGCGCCCGGTGATTCAGCGGGCAGCCAGGATCATCTGCGCTGCTTTCTCGGCGATCATCATCGTCGGCGCTGCCGTATTGCCTGACGTGATGGTCGGCATCACGGAGGCGTCGACCACCCGCAAGCCGGTGAGCCCGCGCACCCGCAATTGCGCATCGACTACTGCAGTGTGGTCATCAGCGCGGCCCATTTTGCAGGTTCCGACGGGGTGGAAGAGGGTGGTGCCGATGGTGCCCGCCGCCATCGCAAGCTCTTCATCGCTCTGGTACTGCGGGCCCGGGAGGAATTCTTCCGGGCGATAGGGTGCCAGCGCTGGCATGCCGGCGATCCGGCGGGTGAGCCTGAGGCCCTCGGCCGCTACTTTGCGGTCTTCCGCCGTGGAAAGATAAGCGCAGTGGATTTCAGGTTTGTCTTCCCAGCGCCCGCTGACGATGCGCACATGGCCGCGTGAGGTCGGGCGCAGGTTGGCCACCGAGGCGGTGAAGGCCGGGAAGGGGTGCAGCGGGTCGCCAAACTTGTCCAGCGAAAGGGGCTGGACATGGTATTCAATGTTGGGGGTGGCGTGCTCGGCAGAAGAGCGTGTGAATACCCCGAGCTGGGAAGGCGCCATGGTGAGCGGCCCGGTGCGAAACAGCGCGTACTCCAGGCCCATCATGGCTTTGCCCCACAGGCTGTTGGCCATGGTGTTGAGGGTCTTGATACCCGTAACCTTGTAGGCCATGCGCAATTGCAGGTGGTCCTGCAGGTTGGCACCGACGCCTGGCAGGGCGTGCACCACCGGAATCTGGTGTTGCCGCAGCAAATCCGGCGCGCCCACGCCGGACATTTGCAGCAGTTGTGGTGAGCCGATGGATCCGGCCGCGAGAATGACTTCACGCGTAGCCTTGATGGTGTACTGACCCGGCCCCGTGCCATTGACCTGCACTTCTACCCCGGTGCAGCGTTGGCCTTCGAACAACAGGCGGCGCACCGAGGTGGAATCGCGTACGGTCAGGTTAGGGCGATGCCGCGCTGGATCGACGAAGGCCTTGCGCGCATGCCAGCGCACGCCGCGCTTTTGCGTCACTTCGAACCTGCCGGCACCTTCATTGGTACCGGTGTTGAAATCGTTGGTGCGGGGAATGCCGGCCTCGACGGCGGCATCGGCAAAGCGGTCGAGGATGTCCCAAGACAGGCGCTGCGCCTCGACGCGCAGTTCGCCTCCCGCGCCATGGTGGCTGTTGCCGCCGCGAAAATGGTCTTCATGCTGCCGGAACAGCGGCAACACATTGGCCCAACCCCAGCTTCTATCGCCGGTGAGGGTAGCCCATTCATCGTAGTCACGCGCCTGGCCACGCATGTAAATCATGGCATTGATGAGGGAGCAGCCGCCCATGCCGACACCGCGTGCGTAGTGGATGTCGCGCCCGTTGAGCCCCGGATCCTTGGTGGTGCGGAACATCCAGTCGGTGCGCGGGTTGGCGATGCAATAGAGGTAGCCCACGGGAATGTTGATCCAAACCCAGTTGTCTGTGCCGCCCGATTCAATCAGGCAGACGCGCGCTGCCGGGTCGGCCGAAAGGCGGTTGGCCAGCACGCATCCGGCGCTGCCGCCACCTACAATCACATAGTCAAATTCGTGGGTGTCCATGGCCGGAATTGTAAGGCTTCGGGTTACAACTTTTTACCACTTCTCCGGGCTCAAAACCGTACACTGCGTCAACTCCCGAAGCGCATTGCCGTTATCCATTCATCATGAAGCGTTTTGTTCCCTTGTCCCTGCTGCTGCTGACCCTGTTGGGATCGGTGAACGCAATCGCGCAACCAGCGCAGCCTCGGCCGGGCGGGGGCGGACGTGATTTCGAGGATCGACGCGCACAGCGTCAGGAGCGTCAGGAGTTCCGGCGCGAGCAGCAGGAGCGTCGGGCCGAGCCGGAGCAAGGCCAGGGGGGGCGGGGGGCGCAGGAGGGGCGCGAGCCGGATCGCCAGCGCATGTCGCCGGAAGAGCGGCGGGCGCTACGCGACCAGATTCGTGACCATGGCCGCGAGATTTACCACCCGCCGCACCGCCGCTAAGACTGCGTGTCGCTTGGTTTTCATTCCACTTGACGCCATCCCCATGAATCCTCACAACCTCTCAGGCGTGCGCCGACTGTTTGTGCGCCTTGCTGCCAACCTCGCCATGCTGGCTTGCTCCGGATGGGTGGCGGCGGTTCCGCTTTCCGTCGAAGATGCCCGGCATCTGATGAGCCGCGCAGGCTTTACCCCCACGGAAACCGAAGTGCGCCAGTTCACCGGCTTGCAGCGCGAGGAGGCAGTCGAGCGCATGTTGCGCGCCTCGTTCGCCGCAACCCAGACCACCTTGACGGGGCCGGAGTGGGTCAACGAAGAAGTGCAGCGACCAGCCCGCCTGAAGAGCATGAGCGAGGAAGAGCGCCGTGCTTACCAGCAGCGCGAAGCCAGCCGGCAATTCGAGCTCAAGACCTGGTGGATGACGCGCATGCTGGAGACGCCTTCTCCGCTTGCCGAGCGCATGACGCTGTTCTGGCACAACCACTTTGTGTCGAGCGCGCAGAAGGTCAAGTCACCGCAACTGATGTATCGCCAGAACCTGCTATTGCGCCGGCATGCCCTGGGCAACTTTGGCGAACTCTTGCATGCCGCCTCCAAGGATCCGGCGATGATCCTCTATCTGGATGCTGCCAGCAATCGCAAGGGCCAGCCGAACGAGAACTTCGCCCGCGAGGTGATGGAACTGTTCACTCTCGGCGAAGGCAACTACAGCGAGCGCGACATCAAGGAGGCGGCACGCGCCTTCACCGGCTGGAGCCTCGACGTGGAAGACAAGGCCGCGTTCCGCTTCCGGCCGGGCATGCACGACGATGGTGTCAAGACGGTGCTGGGGCGCAGCGGCAACCTGGACGGCGATGCGGTGCTGGACATTCTGCTGGCGCAGCCGGCCGCGGCCGAGTTTGTGGTGCGCAAACTGTGGCGCGAGTTTGTCGCGCCGGATGTGGAGACGCCCGCCAATCGTGTGGAGGTTACGCGCATTGCCGGGTTGTTTCGCCAATCACGCCATGACATCAGGGTGGCACTGCGTGGCATCTTCACCTCGCCGCGCTTTTATGCGCCAGAGCACCGCGCAGTGCTGGTGAAAAGCCCGGTAGAACTGGTCGTCGGCACGGTGCGTCAGCTGGGCATCACCTACACCGATCCGTTACCGTTCAGCATGGTCGCGGCGGGCTTGGGCCAGAACCTGTTTGCCCCACCCAACGTGCGCGGCTGGCCAGGTGGTGAGGCCTGGATCAACAGCACGACCCTGTTGGCGCGCAAGCAGTTTGTCGAACGGATGTTTCGTGTCGATGAAATGCGCGATCTTGCAGGGGGCGTGCCGCAGATGGTCAGCACTGCTCCGGTGGCCGATATGCGGCCCCGTGAGTTCGGCGATGTCAAGGGCGCTGCCCGGATGGGGCCGGAAGGGCGCGAACGCTTTCAACGGGCCGCTGCGAGCATCCAGATGGATAGCGGCAAGTATCTGGCGCAGTTTGCCGGCCAACCTTATGGTGCCATCAAGCGTGCAGTGCTGCCGGGTGAACCGGCCAATCCGCTGGCTACCGAGTTGACGCCGGCGCAGCTGCTCAAGGCGTTGCTGCTGGACCCGATGTATCAGTTGAAGTAGGGTACGGGCGACGAAATCAGATATTGAGGCGGGAAAGGAATCGAATCATGCAGCGACGTCATTTTCTGAAGTGGGCCGCAGGAGCCGGGGTGACGGCGTGGACGGCTTCCCCTTCTGCATGGGCGCAGAGTGCTGTCGGTGGTGCGGGCGGGTTTGGCAACTTGCTGGTGTTGGTGGAGTTGAAGGGTGCAAATGACGGCCTCAATACGGTGGTGCCGTTTGCCGACCCGCTCTACACCAGCCTGCGGCCGCGCATCGCCATCAAGCGCGAGGAGGTGGTGCAACTGCATGAGCGCGCGGGCTTGCACCCGGCCTTGGCGCCGTTGTTGCCCTACTGGCAGGCGCAGCAGCTGGCGGTGGTGGAAGGCGTGGGCTACCCGAACGCCAATCTTTCGCACTTCCGCTCGATCGAAATCTGGGAGACCGGCTCGAACGCGAATGAATTCCTGCCTGAGGGTTGGCTGGGGCGTGCCTTTGCGGCAAACCCTGTCCCCAAGGGTTATCTGGCCGACGGTGTCGTCGTCGGCAGTAGCGCCATGGGCCCGCTGGTCGGCGCGCCACGCAGTGTGGCGCTGGCCAATCCCGAGCAGTTCCAGCGCCAGGCAAAATTGATTGAGAACGAGAAGGGCGGCATGGCGCGCAACCCGGCGCTGAACCATATCCTGAAGGTCGAAACGAACATCGTCGATGCGGCTGCCAACTTGAACACGCGGCGCGAGTTTCGCACCGTGTTTCCGCAGAGTCCGTTCGGCAACCAGGTGCGCACCGCCGCGCAGATCGCTGCCAATCCGGCTGGGGTGGCGGTGTTGCACTTGAGCCTGGGCGGTTTTGATACCCACCAGAACCAACCGGGCACGCACGCCAACTTGCTCAAGCAACTGGCCGAGGGCCTGGTGGCCTTGAAGGGTGCACTCGACGAGCTTGGCCGCTGGAACAACACGCTCGTGATGACCTACTCCGAGTTTGGCCGCCGCCCGAAGGAGAATCAGAGCAACGGCACCGACCACGGCACGGCCGCCCCCCAGCTGGTGCTAGGAGGCAGGGTGCGTGGTGGGTTGTACGGGCAGCCGCCCGCGCTGGGCCGGCTGGATGGCAACGGCAACCTGCCTTTTGTGGTCGACTTTCGCAGCATGTACGCCGGCCTGCTTGAGCGCTGGTGGGGGCTGCCGGCCCAGACCAGCCAATCAGTGCTGGGCGGGCGCTTCGCGCCGATGGAGTTCGTACGCGCGTGAAGCGAGGATCGGCGCGCCAGCAAGGGTGCGTCAGGGATCCAGCTTGATGCCGAGCGCCTTGATGCGCGCGGCATTGGCTTCCGAATCGCGCTTGAGAAACTCGCCGAACTGCTGCGGTGTCTCGCCGGTCGGTTTGTAGCCGTAGGGCTCGACAAACTTCTCCAGGAACGCCTTGTCGGTCAGCGCTTTGGCGCGCTTGGTACCCGAGATGCCCAGTACCTTGACCTTACCGGTTTTTAAGTGGGGAATCGCCGCCGTGGCACCGGCAAACAGTGCATCAATGTTGCCGCCGAGTAGGTCCTGCATGGCGGGCGCGATGCCTTTGTAGGGCACGTGCTGCATGTCAAACGCGCCCTCTTGTTTGAAGCTTTCCATCGCCAGGTGAGTGGTGCCGCCGGCGCCCGCCGAACCGTAGTTGCGTTTTGCGCCTTCCTTTTTCATTAGGCCAACAAAATCTTTGGCGCCGGCTGCCGGCAGCTCGCCACGCGCGATCAGTACCATGTTGACAAACACCACACGCGAAATGGGCGCCAGTTCTTTGGCGGCGTCGTAGGGCAGGTTGTTGTACAGGAAGGCGTTCTGGGAATACGCCGCATCGGTACCCAGAAGCAGGGTGTAGCCGTCTGGCGCGGATTTGGTCACGGCGGACGCGGCCACGATTTCATTGGCACCGGCGCGGTTGTCGATCAGCACCGGCTGGCCCCAGAGCGCGGACAGGACTTCAGCCAGGCCGCGCGCGACATTGTCGACCGGGGCGCCGGCCGGGTAGGGCACAACCAGTTTGACCGGCTTGTTCGGGAACGCCTGGGCCGAAGCCCCGGCAGAGAGCGTCAGAAGCGCAAGGCCGAGCGCGCAGCGGCGCAGAATGGGTGAAAACATGACATCTCCTTTGGCGAGGGGTTGTATCTTTTAAAGAAACGATGTATCGTTCAGTGGAACAGATATACGCGTTGGTTGATCCATCTGTCAAGGAGGACTGCGGTTATGGTGCAAATGGTTGACTGGAATACCCTGCCGCGCGAGTTCGTGCGCAAAGGCATCGAGCGCTGCGGTTTTCGCGGCGAAAACGTCATCATGGTGATGAACTGGGTCGAACCGAAGATCCAGGTGCGGCCACACCAGCATGATTTCGAGCAGATTGCGATCTGCGTGCAGGGGCGCATGAACTACCACGTGGGTGATCAGATGTTCGAGATGACGCCCGGCTGCATGGTGCGGGTGCCGCCGCACACCATGCACTATGTGGAGCCGGTTGGTGACGAAGTGGCGCTGAACCTGGACGTGTTCGCGCCGATTCGTGACGATTACAAGCATCTGGTTGAATACCAGGCAGCGGAATTCGCTGAACCTGACAACAAAGCCTGAAGGAGCGCCCATGTCTGCCGTACCCAACGCCGCCAACTGGCGCAAGAGCGACCCCGGACTCTCCGACCGCCTGCTGGTCGGTGCCGTCGACCTGCATTGCCACAGTGGCCCCTCTGTGATGTCGCGCTATTTCGACCACTACGATGCGATGCAGGAAGCATCCTCCGTCGGCATTCGTGCGCTGCTGCTGAAAGACCATTACTACTCCGCGACACCGGTGACCGAGGTGCTCAACAAGCATTTCAAGCATTTGAAGGTGACGATGCTGTCGGGCGTGCCGCTCAACAATACCGTCGGTGGCTTGAACGTGTATGCGGTGGAGCACGGCATCAAGCTTGGCGCCAGGCTGGTGTGGATGCCGACCTTCTCCTCCAAGAATCACCTGGACCACCACAAGAAGGACGAGCATTTCAAGGACAAGTTTCCGCAGACCAAGAAGGTGATGCTCGAACCCACGCCGTTGACAGTGACGGACGGCAACGGCAATCTCTTGCCGGAGGTGCTGCCGATTCTCGATCTGATTGCCGAGGGTGATGTGGTGCTGTCCTCCGGCCATCTGCATGTCAGCGAGATCTGGCCGCTGTTTGAAGAGGCCAAAAAGCGTGGCGTCAAGCGCCTGTTGTGCAACCACCCCACTTACGTGGTTGATGCGACCCTGGAGGACATTCGTCGCATGGTAGGGATGGGCGTGTATGTCGAGCATTCGATGTGCATGTTCGTGCCGGGCTCGAAGTTCAAGTTTTACGACCCGCCGGAATTGCAGGCGATGATTACGGCCGGCACGGTGGACAAAACCATCCTCGGTTCCGACCTCGGTCAGATCGGCAACCCGCGTCTGGTCGATGGGTTCAAGAACGTCATCGAAACCTGCCTCGACCTGGGCTACAGCGAAGCCGAGGTGCGCAAGATGGTCTCGACCAATGCGGCCGAACTGATGGGTCTCTGACGAGGAGCGTCGGATTGGCTGCCAGCAAGAACGCCCCATCAGGCCCGAGCACGCGCGCCAAACGGGGCGCAGCGGTATCTGTGGTGTCCAGTAATGGCACCCTGGATTCGGTTGCGTTGATCGCGCGCATGCTCGACGAATTGGCCGCGGCGCCGTCCGCCATGGGCGTGACGGAGCTGGCGCGTGCGCTCGATGAATCGAAGGCGCGCATCCATCGCAACCTGGTATCGCTCAAGAGCTTTGGGCTGGTCGACCAGGAGAACGCATCGGAGAAGTATCGCCTGGGCTGGAAGCTGTTCCAGCTGGGTGAACGTGCCGCCCTGCAGTTTGACCTGCGCGAGCTGGCGGCGCCGTATCTGAATCGTTTGCGTGAGCTGACCGGGCAAAGCGCATTGCTGGCGGTGCCCCTGAACGGCGAAGCGCAGGTGATCGCGGCGGCCGACAATGAGGCCAATGTCAGCATTACCGTCAAGCCGGGAAATCGACCGGCACCACACTGTTCGGCACAGGGCCGTATCGCTCTGGCCTTTGCCGCGCCGGCGCAGTGCGAGCGGTTGCTCGGGCGCAAGCTGGTTGCGTTGACGCCACAATCGATGACCGATCTGGCCAAGATCCGCGTGCGGCTTGCATCGATCCGGGAGCGACTGTTTGAACTGGCGCCGGGCGAATCGATGACCGGCATCAACGTACTGGCCGCACCGGTACTGCGGGATGGCGGCGAGTTGGTGGGCATCATCGGCATTGTCGGTTCGATCCAGCACGTGCCTGAGAGTCCCGATCAACGTCAGCTGGCGCTGGTGCAGGGGGCTGCGGCTGCCTTGTCCGAGGTATTGGGTGGTACGGCCTATGTCGAACGCAAGATTGCCGCGCCGGTAGCGTTGCGTGGTCTGGGGAGGTCGCGGTAAGCGCGCATGCGATGCAAGTCGATTCGATGAACAGTTCGCCGAGGGACGCGTAGCCAATGGATGCGACGCAGGAAGCCCCGATGCTGGAAGACCTTCTGTGCGCGTACCACGTGCTGGACATGGAGGGGCAAGGCAGCGGGTTGGGCGGGCATGTGAGTGCGCGCGTGCCGGGAGAAGCTGCGTTCTGGTGCCACGCCTGGGGTCTGGCCTTTGAGGAGGTAACGCCGGACGATCTCATCAAGGTGGACTTTTCCCTGAACAAGCTGGCAGGGCACGGCAAAGTGAATCCGACCCTGATCTTCCATGCCCGGATTTATGCGGCGCGGCCGGATGTGGCATGCGTGGTGCACACCCACGCCGATCATGTCACCGCCCTGACGGCCACGGGCGGGCACTTCGAGATGGTGACGCAAATCTCCGCCATCCTCCATGAGGACCATGCCTGCCTGGATGAGTACGATGGTCTGGTGGTAAATCAGGGCGGTGGCGACCACCTGGCCGAGGCGCTTGGCGACAAGCGCATCCTGCTCCTCAAGAACCATGGCCTCATCTCCGTCGGCAGCTCGATCGGCGCTGCCGTGATTGGCGCCGTGGTACTGGAGGCGAATGCCAAACTGCAGCTGGCTGTGATGGCTGCTGGTAAGCTTAACGCCCTGCCAGCCGTTGCTGCGGTGGAGGCACGACGCTTCCTCACCACAGAGACCAATACCTACGATCGTTGGGCCATGTTCAAACGCCGGGCTGTGCGCGCCCGGCCAGCCTGCATTGCGGCATCAGTCTTGAAATACGCCCTACCCAAACCGTAGTTCATGCAGACCACAACAACAGGAGACCCCATGAAAGATTCGAGCAGCCCTGCCAACCCGATCACCCGTCGCCACCTGCTTGGCATGATGCTGGGGGGATCGATCCTCCCAGCGGGCATGCCTGGAGCAGCCTTCGGACAGAGCGATTACCCCAATCGGCCGATCCGGGTGATCGTGCCCTATGCCCCTGGCGGCACCGACCAGCAGCTCCGCCTCCTGGCACAGCCGTTGCAGAAAATCATTGGTCAGCCACTGGTGATCGAGAACGTGGCTGGCGCCGGCGCTGCCATCGGCACTGCGGCGGTCAAGAATGCGCGGCCTGATGGCTATACGCTGCTCTACACCGGCACGGGTGCACTTACTGTGGGACCGAATATCGGTAAAACCCCCTACACCATGGATGACCTGGTACCGATAGGCAATGTGATCGGCACGCCCTTTGTCGTCGCGGTGCGCCCCGGTGCGCCCTTCAAGACCCTCGCCGAGATGGTGGCCTATGGCAAGGCCAACCCAGCAAAGATCAGTTTTGGTTCGGCAGGGCACGGCACCACCACCCACATGGCGGGGGAAGCGATTGCCGGCGCCGCCGGATTCCAGATTTTGCATGTGCCTTACCAGGGCATCGGGCCGGCAGTGGCCTCGATCCTGGGGGACAACGTCGACATGGTGGTAGGGTTGCCCAATGCCATCATGCCGCATGTGAACGCCGGCAAGCTGGTGGCATTGGCGATCACCGGGCCGCAACGCTCGGACCTGATGCCCAATTTCATCACGGTACGTGAAGGTGGCATCGACATGATCGATGTGACCAAGTTCGGCTTCTTTGCACCCAAGGGCACGCCGGATGCGATCCTGCAGAAGTGGTCGGCGGCGGTGCCGGAGGCGATGAAGGATGCGACGTTTGTCGACGCCACCAAACGCAGCTTCAACAGCACCATGTACCTCAACCCTGCGCAGTTTCGCACGGTGCTGGAAGCGGAAGACAGGCACTTCAAGAAATTGATCAAGGATTTGAAGCTCGGGGGGGCGTAAGTGGATTTGTCGGTGAGGGTGGGTCCGCTCACCCTCAAAAATCCGGTCGTCTGTGCATCCGGCGAGCATGTGCTCACCGAAGCCGGCATTCGTGCGGCCCTGGCACAAGGTGTGGGCCTGGTGGTGGCCAAGTCGACCAACGAGAGCGAGGCTGCGCGTGCGCAACTCTCGCAGACCGGCTATCTGGCGCTTTCGCCGGACTGGCAGGCCCAGGCATGGGGCGGGGGAATCGATGCCAATATCCTCTGCCGCTCGGGCCTGCAGCCACGTGCCACCGAGGATTGGATCGATGCGATCGCGCGGCTGGACATGGAAGCGCAGCAGCACGATGCGTATGTAGCCGCGAGCCTCATCCTCGCCGATCTGGACGAGGCGGTGCGGCTGGCCAAGACGATCGAGGCCGCCGGTATCCGGTTGCTTGAATTCAATGTGGGTACGCCCTATGGCGATGAGGCATCGCATGGCGGCGTGACCACTGAGCGCGCGGCAGAAAAAATTCGCGAGCAGGTCGCCGCCGTGTGTTCAGCGGTTCGGATTCCGGTGTGGGTGAAATTGACCGGGCAAAGCGAGAATGTGACGGCGTTGGCGGCGGCGGCACGCGCTGGCGGGGCCTCGGCTGTGACGATGATCGGCCGCATGCTTGGCATGCTGCCGGACTTGCAGACCATGGCTCCGGCACTGGGCACCAACCTGGGTTACGGTGGCCCATGGGCGTTGCCACTCACCTGCTACTGGCTGGCCAGGACCAGAAAGCATCTTGGCCCCGGCTTTCCCCTGATTGGCACCAACGGTGCGCGCAATGGCGCCGATGCGGCACGCATGCTGCTGGCCGGCGCCAGCGCAGTCGAGTATTGCTCCGCGGTAATGACGGGAGGGTTTGGCGTGTTGGGCGCAGCAGTTGCCTCGCTGGAGGCGTATCTGGAGAGCAAGCAGATCACGGCGGCCAAATTGATCGGCCGTGCTGCGGATCAGGTGGGTGCGTATGGCGACCTGCCGAGCCGGCCCGGCTATTGGCGCGGCTTTGTCCCTTCGGAGACGCTCCCAGGTTAGCGCGGCGTGCGTCCAAAATCCCACGCAAGGCCTGCAGGATTGCATCCGCCGTCTCTTGCGGGCATCATGTACTCATGGAACGACAACGCATATCGGGTGGCAAGCTCAAATCAGCCGGCTACGACAAGGATCGGCGCATTCTCGAAGTGGAGATGACGGACGGCAGGGTTGTGGAGTACGCCAATGTGGGGGCCGAGATCGCGCGCCGATTCCTCACCAGCACAGTCGCCTGGAGCTACTTTCGCGACAACATCGACGAGGAGTTTCCCAGCCAGGTGGTGGGCCGCGGGCCCGTGAAGTCGAGCACCCCGAATCCCTTCGAGTAGCTAAAATCAGGAGGAGTCTGATTGCGTCTTCTGGTTGTTCTCCCTTGGTTCACCCGTTGTTCCCCCGTTGTTCCCCCGCTGTTCCCACCATGCGCCTTCTGGCTCTCGAAACGTCCACTGAGTATTGTTCCTGCGCGCTGCTGGTCGATGGCGCCGTGCGGGAACGCCACGTCCTGGCGGGGCAGCGTCACTCAGAGCTGTTGCTGGGGCAGGTGGCCGACTTGATGGCCGAGGCGGGGATCGGTTTTGGGCAGCTTGACGCCGTTGCGTTTGGTGCCGGCCCGGGTTCTTTCACCGGCCTGCGGATTGCCTGTGGCGCGGCGCAGGGTTTGGCATTTGGGCACGGTCTTCCGGTGGTACCGGTGGTCTCGCTCCTTGCGGTAGCCGAACAGGGCTTGGCGCCAGGCGATGGAGATACCGTGCTGACGGCGTTCGATGCGCGCATGGGAGAGTTGTACCTGGCGGCGTATCGGCGCACAGAGGGAGCATGGATAACGTTGCTGGCGCCGCAGGTAGCCAAGCCTGACAACCTGCCGGCACTGCCAGATGGCAAGGTTGATTTCGGTGCTGGTAGCGGATTTGCGGTGTACCCTGCGGCGTTGCAGGCGCGCTACGCTCCGCAGCGTAGCGAAGCGACGCTGGTGCCGCGTGCGCGCGAAGTGGCAATGCTGGCTGCCGGCGCGTTGGCACGAGGGGAGGCGGTTGCAGCCGAGGCTTCTGTACCGCTGTACTTGCGTGACAAGGTGGCGCTGAACCGGCACGAGCAGGCCGCGCTTCGCGCCAGCAACCAAAAGCAGCGTGATGACATGGCCCAAGCGGAAAAGGCGGCGCTGGCTGCCGTGGCACGCGCATGAGTGCGGTGCTCAAACCGGCTGCCGCGCCAGCGCGGCGTGAGCTGGTGCCAATGCGCCATGCCGACTTGCCGCGTGTGATGCGCATCGAGAAGGACATCTATCCCTTTCCATGGACGCAAGGCAACTTTGCCGACTCCATCCAGGCCGGCTATCGCTGCTGGCTGTATATGGAAGGAGAGTCGATCGCCGGATACGCCGTAGTGATGCTCGGTGCCGGCGAAGCGCACCTGCTCAACCTCTCGGTAGCAAGGGATTGCCAGCGGCGTGGGGTGGGCCGATCCTTGCTTGCCGACCTGATCATGGCCGCGCGCAACGAAGGTGCGCAAACCATGTTGCTGGAAGTGCGACCGTCGAATCTTGCGGGGCGCGCCCTGTATGGGCAGGCCGGGTTTGCACAGTTGGGGGTCCGTCGCGCCTATTACCCTGCCGAGGGAGGGCGCGAGGATGCGTTGATCCTCGGGCTGACCCTCTCATGAATATTGTGAATCGCGACCGGCTGCTGGCCGAGATGGGGATCACGCCCGTCTGGAAACTGCGCAACGCCCCGACGAGTACTGCTGCAGTGGCTACAGTGGAGACGGTAACCAGGCCAGAACCGTTGGTGGACAAGGGTTTCAGGGCGCCAAGTACAATTGTGGCGAAAGGGGCGGCGCAGGCCCCATCGGTTCCACGAGCCGATACCGCAGCGCGCGTGACGCTTGATCCGGAGCGCGTCGAACGTGTGGCCCGCATGGATTGGCCGGCATTGCGCGAGGCAGTCGCTTCCTGCCAGGCCTGCAATCTGTGCAAGGGACGCACCCAGACCGTGTTTGGCGTCGGCGACGAACGTGCCCGCTGGCTCATCATCGGCGAAGCGCCCGGACAGGAGGAGGATCGGCAGGGCGAACCTTTCGTCGGGCAGGCCGGCAAGCTCCTCGATGCCATGCTCGCCGCACTGGACATGCAGCGTGACCGCGATGTGTTCATTGCCAATGTGCTCAAGTGCCGGCCACCCGGCAATCGCAACCCGGAGCCTTTCGAGGTCGCGCAGTGCGCGCCGTTTCTGCACCGTCAAGTCGAACTGGTCAAGCCTGCCTTGATCGTATTGATGGGCCGATTCGCGGCCCAGGCAATACTCGACACGGATGCGTCGATCGCCAGCCTGCGCGGCAAGGTCCATCGCTATCGTGGCATTCCGGCGGTGGTGACGTATCACCCTGCCTATCTGTTGCGCAACCTGACGGACAAAGCCAAGTCTTGGGAAGACCTGTTGTTTGCACGCCGGACCGCAGTACAAGCGATGGCGCAGTTGGCGACGCTGCCAGCGGCCGGTAGTGCGCCTGGTTGATGGACGGGCCGCCATTTCGACACCCGCTGGTGCGCGCGCTTGCATGGTTGATTGGCTCTCCCTCCCTGTTGCGCGGGCAAGCGGTTGCCGATGACGCGTGGTGCCAGGATGCGCTGGCGCGATCACGTTCCTGGCTCAACGTTCTCGACCGTCAACCGGCTGATCTGGAAGCCTATATCGCCGAACGGCGCATCACGCGCATCGGGCGTCTGGCCGAAGCCTTGTTGGGGTACTGGCTGCGGCACGAAGGCAGGTTCGAATTGCTGGCAGAGAATCTGGCCGTACGTGAAGATGGGCGCACCCTCGGGGATTTTGATTTCATTGCGCGCGAGTGGCAATCTGGCCAGGTGTTCCATTTGGAACTGACCGTCAAGTTCTATTTGCACCGGCCGGAGATTGGCGGCTTTTCTGGATACGTGGGGCCCGGAGAGAAAGACATTCTTGCAGCCAAGGCCGGCCACATTGTCGACCGGCAACTACAACTCGCACATACCCCTGCCGGGCAGGCTGCCCTGGCGCTTCTCGGGGTGACGAAGATCGAGGCGAGGGCGTTTTGCAAGGGCTGGCTGTTCTATCCAGGCCCTGCGGCCGGGGCCGAGATGGCTGGTCTGAACCCGTCGCACGCCAGGGGGAGTTGGTGGCGGCACGCGGCAGGCGCACAGGTGCCAGCCGGACATCATGTGGTGCTCGATCGTTTGCAGTGGCTGACATTTCCAGCCTGTATCGAGGCGGATCAGGCGCTGGACGCTGAACTACTGGCCAGCCTCCTCGATGCGCGCGTAGCCGGGGCCGGGGAGGCGCTGCTGCTGGCGCGCGTGGAACCGGAAAACGGCGTCAGGCCTGCCGTTTTCCGCGAAACCTCACGCGCATTTGTCGTGCCGCCCCACTGGGGCAAGGCCGCCATTGACATTTTGCCGTAGCACCCTCACACCGCCCGAGACGTCAGTGCCCGTGCTTGGCTTCGCCAATCAGGTGATCCAGGTTCTGACGCCGATGGTTGCTTTTGTTCCACAGGATCACCAGTGTCATGGCGCCGGAGACAAACATGGCGAACAGGATGATGATGATGTTGATCGAGAGGTCGGCCCGGATCAACAACGCGTAGATGCCCAGCATCAACAGGATATTCAGGTTCTCGTTGAAGTTCTGTACCGCAATCGAGTGCCCGGCTGAAAGCAACACGTGCCCGCGGTGCTGCAGCAGGGCATTCATCGGCACCACGAAATAGCCTGCCATCGCCCCCACGAGCACACACAGGGGATAGGCAAACCAGACGTCCGTCACCAGCACCATCGGCAGCATGACGAAGCCCATGATGACGCCGAACGGCAGCACGCCGAGGGACTTCTTCAAGGGCACGAACCTTGCTGCCGCCACGGCACCGACGGCAATGCCGACGGCAACTACGCCCTGCAGGATGGCGCCCTTGTCCAGCGGCAGGCCCAGCTGTTGCTCCGCCCACTTGAGCACGATGAACTGCAGCGTAGCTCCGGCACCCCAGAACAGCGTGGTGACCGCGAGGGAAATCTGGCCGATCTTGTCTTTCCACAAGGTCACGAAACAGTGGGCGAAGTCCTTCACCAACACGATCGGGTTGGTGGGCTGCTTGGCATAACGGGCGCCGGTGTCCGGAATGAAAAGATTGAAGGTGGCAGCGATCACGTAGAGGCCGGCGATCACCACCATGGCAATCTCGGGCGCCGAATCGATGCCGAAGTTGAACAGCACCACGTCCATCTCCAGCAGCGCACCGGAGAGCTTGGGGCTGATCAGGAGGCCCCCGACCACGGTTCCCAGCACGATCGAACCGACCGTCAACCCTTCGATCCAGCCATTTGCCACCACCAGCTGCTCGGGCGGCAACAGTTCGGTCAGGATGCCGTACTTCGCCGGCGAGTAGGCGGCGGCACCGAAGCCGACCAGCCCGTAGGCCAGCAACACGATCACATAGTCCTCGGTGCCAGGAATGGTGAGGAAATCGGAAAACAGCAGCAATATGCAGCCGGAAATCTTGATCAGATTGGTCAGGAACATCACCGTGCCCTTGGGGCGCGAGTCGGCGAAGGCACCGACAAAGGCAGCCAGAAGCACATACGAGACGGTAAAGAAAAATTTGAGCAGCGGCGTCATCTCCTTGGGCGCCTGCAATTCAATCAGCAGGGCAATGGAGGCGATGAGAAGCGCGTTGTCCGCCAGCGACGAGAAAAACTGCGCCGCCATGATCGTGTAAAAACCGCGTTTCATGGTGTGTTGTCGATTAGAATTGTTGGGGCCGCGCCGTTTTTGTATCTTGTCTCCAGTGGCGCGCAGGCTTTATATCACGAGACCGGCTTCTTCCTGCACTTTGACCCCCCATGCCGCGCCCGATACGAGCCCGAATTTCTGCTGACGCCCTGCGCCACAACCTGGCGCTGGCGCGCCGCGCGGCGCCGCAAAGCCGCGTGTGGGCAGTGGTCAAGGCCAACGCCTACGGCCATGGGCTGCTGCGCGCAGCCGAGGCGATGCGTTCGGCTGACGGATTCGCACTGCTGGACCTGAACGAGGCGGCGCGTTTGCGCGAGGCTGGATTTGCCCATCCCATCCTGTTACTGGAGGGCTTTTTCGAGGCGCATGACCTCGGCGAGGTCGACACGCTGCACCTGACCCCGGCCATTCATTGCCGTGAACAGATTGATTTGCTGGAGGCGGCCTCCGCGCGTGGCCAATTGCGCCGCCCGCTCGATGTTTACCTCAAGGTCAATAACGGGATGAATCGTCTCGGGTTTTCGGATGCGGAGGTGGCGCGGTCCCATGCGCGCCTGAAAGGCTTGCGCGGCGTCAAGTCGATCACGTTGATGACGCATTTCGCCGATGCAGACGGCCCGACCGGTGTGGCCGCACAGCTGGAGCGGTTCGGCGCGTCGATAGACGACATTCCCGGCCCGCGCAGCCTGGCCAATTCTGCGGCTCTGCTGCGCTTTCCGGAAACCCATGCCGATTGGGTGCGCCCCGGGATTGCGCTATATGGTGCGTCGCCCTTTCCCGATGTGTCTGCTGCTCAATTGGGATTGTTGCCGGCGATGACGCTGACCAGCGAACTCATCGCCATCCAGCATTTGAAGGCAGGTGAAGGGATTGGCTACGGCTACATTTATCGGGCAGAGCGGGAGATGCGCGTTGGCGTGGTGGCCTGTGGCTATGCGGATGGTTACCCGCGGCACGCGCCGGGATCCAATGCGGCCGGTGCGCCGATTCTGGTCGGTGGCGTACGCACCCGTACTGTGGGTCGCGTGGCGATGGACATGCTGTATGTTGATTTGACGCCGGTGCCATCTGCTGCGATTGGCACCTCAGTCACCCTTTGGGGAGAAGGCATGCCCGCAGATGAGGTGGCTGCAGCTGCGGGTACCGTGTCGTATGAGCTGATGTGTGCGCTCGCGGCGCGTGTGCCGGTTGTTGAATGAAGCGGCTGCCAGCTTTGGGCGGATGAGCAACGACGCTCTGCTACTACTATCGGAAAGCACACCTTGAGCACCATGAGCAGCAAAGCGGCGGCAAAATCCAAGCTGGTGTACGTCTGTAACCAATGCGGCGGCGAGTCGCACAAATGGCAGGGGCAATGTCCGCACTGCAACGCCTGGAATTCGATGGTCGAGATGAAGCTCGAGGGCGCCAGGGCCGGGCCGGTGAATCGCTTCAGTACTGCCTATGCTGCGTTGGCGGGTACCGCCGAAGTGAAATCGCTGGCCGAGATCGAGCCGCGCGACACCCCGCGGGTATCGACCACGATTGAAGAGTTTGACCGCGTGCTCGGTGGCGGCCTAGTGCCGGGCGGGGTGGTGCTGATCGGTGGCGACCCCGGCATTGGCAAATCGACGCTGCTGCTGCAATCGCTGGCCGGCTTGTCGGCCACCTGCAATGTGCTCTATGTGAGCGGCGAGGAGTCGGGCGAGCAGATCGCCTTGCGCGCACAGCGGCTCGGGCTGGGTGCCGGAAACATGAAGCTCCTGGCCGAGATCAGTCTGGAGAAAATCCAGGCCGCGCTGATGGCCGAAAAGCCTGATGTGGCCGTGATTGATTCGATCCAGACCCTGTATTCGGATGCGTTGACAGCTGCACCCGGTTCGGTCAGTCAGGTACGTGAATGTGCCGCCCAGCTGACACGGGTCGCCAAGTCAACCGGCGTGACGATCGTGTTTGTCGGCCATGTCACCAAGGAGGGCACGATCGCCGGGCCGCGGGTGCTGGAACATATCGTCGACACGGTCCTGTATTTCGAGGGAGATACCCACTCCTCGTTTCGCCTGATCCGGGCCTTCAAGAAC
>SXGT01297270.1_pt1 | contig 33285 bp, 26 predicted proteins | sample 3176221 | NCBI WGS metagenome assembly SXGT01 (sample SAMN11356862, study PRJNA531348) | freshwater metagenome | isolation source: freshwater sample F1-120 | place: China: Fuxian Lake, Yuxi | collected 2017-12-25 | reverse complement strand
GGGGTAAACTACTGGGGGGTAAACTAGCGGTCTTCTCGATAGGCCCCGAGTTTCGCTAGACCGAGTCCTGCCCCAATTTTCAAACGGCTTTTCCAGCTACGAAGCGCAGGGGATGCTGCGGCCGTCCGCACACCGGGGACTCGCCAAAGTAAGAGTAAAGCGGCCAGTCGGCCTACGCCTGAGATGACAAAGACCGTCAGATAGGCCGAATGAGTTTTTGCCATGATCGTCAGGAGCGCGCCCCCCAACAACGCGCCACCGACCCACGCGACGGTGTTCGCCAGATTGTAAAGCGTGAGGACTCCGGTCCGCCGCTCTTCGGGGATGGATTCGAAAAACAGTAAGAAGAAGGCCAACTCATACGCAGCCCACGCAACACCGCCAGCCAGTTGCAGTACGATCAACCAAGGAAAACTCTGGGACACGATCCAGAGTGCGGAGAGTGGAACGATGCCCAATCCGCCAATCCACAACAGACGCTCGGCGCTGCCGTTCTGCGCAATGCGTCCCATAACCGGGAGCGCCAGGATCTTGGCCACAAAACTGGTGGCAATCAAGATGGTGTAGTCGGCGTATGAGAAATGCAACTTGCCCAACATGAAGGGTGTAAAGAAGGGCCCCGCGATCTGCACCGTGAGTTGCACGGCCACGATGTAGGCCAGCAAACGGTTGCCTTGCCCGAAGAGGAATTGATGTGCCAGTTCGCGGAGCGTGACCGCCTGCATATTGGCTGGAATCGGCGTTGGCTCACTTTGCATGGCCAGCGTCGCGGTTGAGACCATGCGCGCCAAGGCCGCACTTGCGAAGATGCCGGCAAAGGCGTATAGCGCCATATGATACTGAGCGCACAGGTGCAAGGCGATGCCTGCGGCCAAGAAGCCAGTCATCACGGCGGCCTGCATCAGCTTGGTACGACGGGCGAAGTATTGCGCACGGATCGGACGCGGCACAATGGTTCCCACCCAGGTATTCCATGCCGGGCCGCTGGCTAAGCCCGAGCCCCAATAGATGGAGGCAACGACTAACACGGCCCAGCCAGGCAGGCGACCAAGGGTTGCGGCGATTGCCAACGGAATGAAACTGGTTGCTTGAACCGTCGCGCACACCATCACCCATCGCTTGTGGGAACGAAATCGGTGGACCATGAACGGCGAAATCAGTTGCATGATCCCGCCCGCCACTAGTGGCACACTCGCCACCAATCCGGCGAAAATCTCCCCCAGCCCAAGCGCCAGGGCGAATGCGGCCAGGTACGTCTCCCCGAGTCCTACCATGAGGCCCACGGCGCAACCTTCCACATGTCCCGCTAGCAGGTCCCGTTCGGAGTGCAGCGATGCTCCACTCGCGGCGCCGTTCGTGTCATGTGGCCCAACATGGGCGGGTTCGTTCTGTGGTGGCCGCGATGTTGTGCGACGTGGTTCCAGCAATAGCGTGTCGGGCATGTGGTTGTAGCGTCGCTCTTTGGCAAGTAGGTCTTGAGAGGCCAAAATGGCCTGATTTCGCGGCAGCGGACCACCGGGCGCGTTCGCTCGGCGAACCATGTTCCGTGTGAGGATTGGGCATATTATCGGCTCGAAGGGATTTCGCAAGGGAGAAAATTTTTCCGGTTACGCGGCATGGGGGTGCGTCACGCGTCTCGGGGGCCTGACAACGGTCATGGCAGGCCTGCTACCATGTCGGTTGAGGTTGGGCCCGCCACAGCCCGAGTTTCACCCGCCTCCTTCACGAGAATCCATGCTGGGAGATAACGCCATGATCCAATCGTCCAGGACCACTTTGCCGTTGAAGCACACACAGCTATACATCAACCAGAAATGGGTGGATGGTGCTGAAGGGGCTACCCTGGACATCATCAATCCAGCCACCGAGGAGCCGATTGTGACGGTGGCCTATGGTACGGCTGCCGACACGCGACGCGCGCTGGAAGCCGCCGACGCTGCCATGCCAGCATGGCGGCAGCTGTCGGTCTATGACCGAGCCGCTCGTCTGCGGAAAATCGCCGATCTGATGCGTGCCCATGTCGATAGCATCGCTACCGTGCTGACTCTGGAGCAGGGAAAGCCGCTCCCCGAAGCGCGTGCCGAGGTCATGGGGAGTGCCGCCACGTTCGACTGGTTTGCGGAAGAAGCCAAGCGCGCGTATGGTCGCACCATCCCTGCCAGCGTGCCCAATAAGCGCATCCTGACCATGCGACATCCGGTGGGCGTGTGCGCCGCCGTGTCACCCTGGAATTTTCCCTTGTTGCTGCAGGCGAGAAAAATCGCACCCGCACTCGCCGTCGGTTGCACAACCGTCTCGCGCCCGGCCAGCCAAACGCCCCTGTGCATGATGCGACTCTTTGAATTGATGGAGGAAGCCGACTTGCCCCCCGGCGCCGTCAATCTGGTGCTCGGGCCCCCCGACGAGGTGATGCAGGAGTTTATGTCCAATCCCATCTGCCGCAAGATTTCCTTTACCGGTTCAACACGCGTGGGCAAGCAACTCATGCGCCAAGCGGGGGATCAGGTCAAGCGTTTGAGCTTGGAACTCGGGGGGCATGCACCGGTCATTATTTTCCCCGATGTGGATATCGCTGCGGCAGCCAAGGCCACCGTCGTGGGCAAGTTTCGCAACAATGGCCAGGTTTGCATCAGTCCCACGCGTTTCTACGCGCACCGATCGGTGCAGAATGAGTATGTCGAGGCCTGTGTGGCAGAGGCCAAGACGCTGCGATTGGGGAATGGTATGGACGAGGGGGTGGATATTGGCCCGATGTTTGAGGCCAAGGCACTGACCCGGACCGAGTCTTTGGTTCAGGATGCCTGCGGACAAGGAGCTCGCTGTGTGGCCGGCGGCCGACGATCGCCTCAGTTCGAACGGGGCTACTTTTTTGAACCGACGATCTTGGCTTCGGTCAACCCAACGATGCGTGTGATGTCCGAAGAACCGTTCGCACCCGTCATGCCCATCCTCGAATTCTCAAACGTCGAAGAAGCCATCGCGCAGGCCAACAATACGTGCTACGGTCTGGCTGCGTATGTGATGACCAACGATCTGTCGACGGCCTTTAAAATGGCCGATGGCCTGGAATTCGGCATCATCGGGATTAACGACACGGTTCCCGCCACGCCGCAGGCCCCCTTCGGTGGTCTCAAGGAGTCTGGCTTGGGCCGTGAGAATGGCAGCGAGGGACTGGACGCGTATCTGGAAACCAAGTGCGTGTCGATTGGCCTGCGCTAGCGACCCGCCCCCCCCTTGGGTGCTGGAATCGGTCGGCCCGCGAATTGGCTGGCCGACCGTCCACTCGTGTGCTAGGCTTGCGAAACGGCGTCTCCCGCAATGTCCCCCCCACCCCCCCGTATTGCCGACTGAGCTTTCCTCATGATCCGACCTGAATCCATCCGACCGCACGGTCTGGCGATTCTGGAAATCACCGCGTTGGGCGCCGCGCTGGTGATTCTCGATCGCATTGAAAAAGCCGCGCCGGTCCGTTTGGTGCAGGCGGAACTCAATGACTTCAGCGGATTCTTGCTGAAGATGGCCGGATCTCCTGCGGCGTTACGCGCCGCAGTGGAATTGGCGGAACAACTGGCCGGCCAGATGCAGGCCCGTTGTGTAACAGCCATTTTGGATGCGCCAGACGAGCGAGCATTGAAGGGCATTGACAGTGCGCGGGAATTCTCGCCGCTGATCGAACAAAACGTTGTCTTTGACTTGGATAACCCATCGAATTCTCACGAGGCAGACAGAACTCCTATGGCTACCGAAAACAGCTTTGCGATCGGCCTGATTGAAACACAAGGATTTACCGCCGTGATCGAGGCCATTGACACGGCATGCAAGGCGGCCAACGTTGAAGTGTTGGGCAAGGAGAAACTGGGAGGAGGCTACATCACCATCCTCATCAAGGGGGACGTGGCCGCCGTGAATGCCGCCATCGAGGCAGGTAAATCACGCGTCGATGGACTGGGCAAGCTCATCGCGGCCCACGTCATCGCCCGTCCCAGCGCCGCCATCCTGGCCCTGTTGCCCAAGTGGGCTTGCCACGGCCTGCTCGCATATGGGGTTGGTGGTGTCAGCCGCGAAGTTGACATTGGGGCCCTATCCGCCGCACGCTTGCGCGAACTTCTCCAGCGGTATCCGCTCTACCAGGCCGTCCAGCCGCCGTCGATCAAGATGTTTTGGCCCGTAATGTAGCTGCCCGCATCACTAGCCAAAAGAATCAGTGTTCCCTTCAACTCGTGGGGTTTGCCCATTCGCTTCATGGGACTCTTGGAACAGAGTCGCTCCACCATCTCGTGCGGCACCCGCGGTTCATTCGGAAACGGACCGGGACTGAGGCAGTTGACGCGGACCCCATCGGTGGCCCAGTAGACGGCCAAATGGCGTGTCATGTGCACAATGCCCCCCTTGAGTGTGTGGTAGGCGACGGGGCTGGCATTGCAGAGACCCGCATAGGCATCCGGGTACGAGCCGACGACTCCATACATCGAACCGATCATGATCACGCTGGCCGGTGCCTTCCGTTCCACGGCGTGATCGTGTAGTAAACGGGCCAGCAGAAAATAACTGGTCGCATTTCCCAGATGCCGTGTGAATTCCTCCCCGGTTACGTTGGTGAGGTCCTTTCCCAAGGCCTCATGTCCGTTGTTCACTAAGATGTCGATCTTTCCCGCCGCCTTGACGGCTGCGCGAAATCCAGACTCCAGCGATGCATGGTCCATTTGATCCAAGACGACCGCATGGTGTTGGGCAGGGCCTGGAAGCGCTTGCAAGGCTTCCTTCGCCCGCGCCACGTCGCGGCTTCCCACCACAACCGTGGCTCCCGCCTCCGCCAACGCCTGCGCGAATGAGCTACCCAGGTACCCCGAGGCGCCCGTAAGCAGAGCGACTCGTCCGGTCAAATCGAACAACTGTTGGACGGTTGGTTCCGGTTGTTGAGACATGTCGATAAGTTCCTTAACCATCGGGATTCAGTAATCGTGGGGAGGATCGTACAGCGGCCGACGCGAGATCGGATCGGCGGCGACGCCATTGTACACAGGCAAGATGCCTATGCCACTGGGAGACGGACACTGGCAGGATGCCTATGCCACTGAGGACACAGGCAGGATACCTAGGCCACTGAGCACGATGCCTGTGCCGCGGGCCAGGTTGCGACGGGTTACAGGGCCCATTAGGATGAAACGCCAACGGTCCGCCGGGTTGCGCGCTGGTGAAGGGTGGCAATCGTGAGCTATATCCACGCCGATTTTCTGTTGCAATCCAAGACGGCGCAATCGCTGTACCATGAGTACGCAGCTGCGGAACCGATCTTGGACTATCATTCTCATCTGCCTGCGGAAGATATCGCCAAGAATCGCCAGTTTCGTGACCTGGCGGAGATTTGGCTAGCCGGAGATCACTACAAATGGCGCGCGATGCGTGCCAATGGCATCGAGGAACGGTATTGCACGGGGGAGGGAGCTGCCTACGAGAAGTTCTTGGCCTGGGCCCGGACGGTCCCTCAGACCTTGCGTAATCCGCTCTACCAATGGACACATCTGGAACTAAAGCGACACTTCGACATCGACTTGCTGTTGAGCGAAGACACAGCGACCGAGATTTGGAGGCATACGGCGGAACAGTTGGCCACTCCGGCACTTGCCACGCATGGCATTCTGGACAGGTTTAAGGTTAAGGCCGTCTGCACGACGGATGATCCCACGGACGATCTGGCACATCACCAGTCGATCCGCGATTCCAAATTGTCCACTAGGGTGTATCCGACCTTTCGGCCCGATCGTGCGCTTCAGGTCGACGATCCGCCTCGCTGGAATCACTGGGTGACTCGTCTGGAGCAGGTCGCAAATGTTTCGATTCGTCGGCTGGACGACCTTCTCGCCGCGCTGCGGCAGCGCCATCAGGCCTTTCATGCCCTGGGTTGTCGGTTGTCGGATCACGGGTTGCCTTATTGCTATGCGGTGCCTGGCGGTGAGATGGCGGCGGCTGCGGTCTTCGATCGTTGTCGCAGGGGGCAGGCCGCATCACCGACGGAGCACAGCCAGTTCGCCAGCTTTCTCATGCTGGAATTCGGCCGGTGGGATGCGGCAGCCGGCTGGACCAAGCAGTTGCATCTGGGCGCGCTGCGTAATACCAATACACGGAACTTTCAGCAGCTAGGACCGGACAGCGGGTTTGATACCATCGGAGATTGGCCCCAGGTCAACGCGTTGGTGTCTTATCTGGACCAATTGGATCGGGAGAACGTCTTGCCGCGGATGATTCTGTACAACAACAATCCGCGTGATAACTACCTGTTTGCCACCGCTATCGGATGCTTTCAGGACGGGAGCGTGCCAGGCAAGATTCAGTTTGGCTCGGGTTGGTGGCATCTCGATCAGAAGGAGGGGATGGAGTGGCAGATCAACGCCCTCTCCAATGTGGGCCTGCTGTCGCGATCCGTGGGCATGTTGACCGACTCCCGCTCGTTCCTATCGTTCCCGAGGCATGAATATTTTCGCCGCGTGTTGTGCAATCTGGTGGGGAGCGAGGTGGAGCGGGGCGAGTTGCCGAACGATCGGGCGTTGGTGGGGGGAATGATTCGCAACATCTGCTACGCCAATGCGCGCGACCACCTGCGTTTGGCGGTCGAGCCCGATCGGAATGCGGCACACGTCACTTCGCGGTGAACCAAATCTCAGCCGCGACCACGCGAACCTGGTCGGAGGCCACGGTCAGCTGAACGGTATTCGAGCCGGACTGGCGTGAACTGGTGGGAATGGTCCAGACAAGACGGTGTATGTCCGCTTCCGGCTCTCGCCTAACGGGCGCACCCAAGGGTTGGCCATTGAGCGTGGCGGACGGTGTGTCGCTTTCCGGAAGGCGCTCCATCTCCAATCGCAACTCGGTGGTGGGGGTCTCGCCGGGACCGGTGACCGGTCCGGCGACTTGGATGGGGATGGTCCCTGGCACGGATGGTTGGAGTTTCAAAGGCAATGTCGTCGAATAGGACTCTACGTCCTTGGCCCAAAACGCGGTGCCCATCCATAGATTGGCATCGCTACAGGCAAAGCAGCGGTCAAATTTCTCCAGAGTCTCGATGGAACCAATGCTTTTCCCCAAGGTGGTGGTGAACTCTCGGGCGTGGTTTGGTCCGGGGCCGATAAACACGTTGAAAGCGTAGATGCCATCCGCCCCCGCTCCCCATGCCTGGGCCGCTGCTCCTCTCCAATGCGCGATGGGATGTGGTACTTCCTTTTCCGAGCGCGGCGGTCGCCGATTCAAGCCGGATTGGCTGATGGCCGGATAAACCGGCACGTCATGTTGATGTCCCAATGCTATCAGATCGGCGATCTGCTGATCAAACGGCACGTAGCCGCCGCTGATGGCCAAAACATCCAACCATCCTGCTTTTAGCCAGTGGCCGATGTCGATGCCTATGTAGTTGCAATGTTGGATGGTGCTTGGCACCCGCGCCGCCAATAGAAAAGGCTTGCCCTGTCGCTCGCTCTCGGTCAATACCAGCTGGCGGATTTTTTCAACGAGCTGCGAGAGCAATTGAACCTGGTGGTCTTCGGCCGCACGTCCCTCGTAGGTGGAACGAAAATAAAATGGGGCGCGCATGAAGTCCAATTCCACACCGTCCACGGGGTAGTTCTGTAAGACTTCCTCGATGATTGCCAAGATTCGAGGTTGGACCTCGGGATTTTCGAAGTCGACCAAGCTCCAAAGTCGGCGTCGGTCCTTGATTTGCTCCACCTCAGCCAACTGGGCCATGACGCGAGACGGCTTTTCCTTCTTCCATTGCGACGTCAACAAAGGCTCGAACGAATCGTGGATATCGTTCATGCGCAGCGTCCAGATGGACTCCAGCCCATGGGCGTGTGCGAACTCACACGACATGCGCAATCCATCGGTTTGTTGCGCAAGAAATAGCGGAAGATTGTTGTGCTTGAACTGGCCGTTCGAATTTACGAATATTTCGGCTACACGGGTCGAGTGCGTAAATAGATTGAAACTCTGCGTGGTGCAGTAGTAAATGCTGTCGATCTGAGTACCCAGCAACGGTACATGCCGAATGTCCCAGAATTTTTCCTTGGAGTCCACGCCGGCAGCCCAGATGTCGTCGCCATCGTTGTTGTAAATCATGCGACGTTGTCGGTGTGCGGCTTGTCGGCGCGCGGCATGTAGGGCCGATTTTTCGTCCGCGCGAAGAGGGCCCCCTTGTAGCCAACCGGCCCCCAGGGCGCTGCTCCCCGCTGCCATGGCTTGTAGAAACGAACGACGTGTTGTGGTCATGGTGATTACCCTGGGGGGCATGAAAAAAACCGCCTACCGGAATGCGTTGCAAAATGGCCGCAGGCGGACGCAATGGTGTGGCACGGACCGCCATCCAGTAGAATGGATTTTCGCTGCATGGGCTAGTGCTTCATGCGCTGAGTGTTGGGTGTTGGGTGCCACGGGCGGCTTGTCCGCCCGTGCGTACGCTCAATAACAGCAACCAACAGGCGGTCCCCATGGCGCCAGGCGGTGACCGTGGCGAATGGGCGAGCGGGGGACGTGAGTCCCCTGTTTCCCGTGAGTCCCCAGTTCCAGGCAGAATCCGCAAAGTGGTGGTGGAAGAGAGACACTGGGTTGACGAGCCGAATCACTCGATGACCCGCATGTTGCGCCATTTTCCCTGCACAAAGCGCGCGGTAAAAATCGCCGCCATGATCCAGATCCAGCCCGTGATCAGTAGCCAACAGGTATGGATCTCAGCGGCCAAAATCTCGACGGCCAACCAGCTGCCCGCTGCCAAGAGTGTCCCCATCACTAGGCTGACGAAAAACACGAATCGGGTGTCTCCCGCCCCTTTGATCGCGTTGACGAAAATAGTCAGCACGGCATCCAGCAGATTGTAGGCTGCCACGTAGCGCAGTAGGGACGTGGCCAAGGCAGCGACTTGGGCTTGGTTCGGCGCGGCCTGATTCCCCGCATCAAATCCGAACAAGAACAACTGCGGCACGCATACATAACAGGTAGAAATCACGGCCATATAGGTTAAGGCAACGCCGAGTGTGGTCCACGTTGCGCGGGCTGCCAGCATTGGTTGATCGTCCCCCAGGCGTTGCCCGACCAAAACTCCCGCGGCCATGCCAAATCCCCAAATGGGCATAAACGCCAGCGTGCTGACACTGAATGCCATCGAGGTGGCTTCGGCTTCGACCATGCCTAGCCGATTGACCAGAATCACAAAGGCGGTGAAGCCCACCAGATCGAGCAACATCTGTAGCCCGCTAGGGCCGCCGAAGTACAACAGTCGCCAAAACAACGTGCCATCCCAGCGCATGCCCTGCATCGTGCCGAATTCACGACGGTGTCGAGATTGCAAAAGCAACCCAACGTAGATCGCGGCCTTGAGCCAAAGGGCGACCGAAGTTGCGTAGCCGGCTCCCGCCACACCCATGGCAGGAAACCCTGCATGCCCGAAGATCCAGAGGTAATCCAGCCCGATGTTGACAATCGCGACTGCCGTATCAACCCACATCACGACGAGTGTCTTGCCGCGACCGCTGTAGAACGCCGCCGCAGCCTGGGCCACGAGCATCCCGCCGCCCCCCCACATGATGCTGCGAAAATAGGTGACCTCGTGCTGTTGCACCGTGGGGGCATGATCCGCCAAGCGAAAAATGGCCGGAGCCCATTCGATCATTAGCCAAGTCATCGGTATGCACAGCACGGCGAGCCAGATGGCTTGCCAGACCGCGGACCCAATCCGTCGCCACTGATGATCGCCAAAGTATTGTGCAACGAATGTATTGGCGTACGCGCAAATGCCTAGCGGCAAGCAGAGAATCAAGAACCAAACCATCGAGGCTGAGAAGGCGGCCGACATCGCCTCGCCGGATACCCAACGAAGAAAGATACGGTCGATAAACGTCATGACCGTCCACGATAGACTTGAGATCACCAAAGGCAACGCGACGACCAGAACCTCGCGGACTCCGGACGGACCGCTCCACCAATGATGGTTCGACGTTTCCTGATGCATGCGGGCGTCCGTTCCGTCAAGCCAATAACGGCTGGAGGACGCGACCATGGATATCCGTGAGACGGAAGTCGCGCCCCTGAAAGCGGTAGGTCAATCGCGTGTGATCGAGTCCGAGGCAATGCAGCAGCGTGGCGTGCAGATCGTGGACATGTACCGGGTTCTCGACGACCCCCATGCCCAATTCGTCCGAGCGCCCCCAGACAATGCCCGGTTTAAATCCGCCACCTGCCACCCACATCGTGTAGGCCTCGATGTGGTGATCACGCCCCACGGAGGCCCGCTCCTCTCCCATAGGCGTGCGGCCAAACTCGCCCCCCCACACGACAATCGTGTCTTGCAATAAGCCCCGCTCTTGCAGATCGGTTAGCAGGGCGGCGATGGGCCGGTCGACCTGTTGACAACGCACCGGTAAGTCGGTGTTGATGTCTTCTTCCGCGCCGTGATGATCCCAGTTCGTGTGATAGAGTTGCACGAAGCGTACGCCGCGTTCCACCAGACGACGCGCCAGGAGGCAATTATTGGCAAAAGAAGGCTCTTGGGGAGTTACTCCATAATCATCCAACGTGGCTTGTGACTCGCGCGACAGGTCGATCAATTCCGGCGCGCGAATCTGCATGCGATAGGCCATTTCATAGGCGGCAATGCGCGTGGCGATCTCGGGATCGCCGACGGTCTGCTGCCGCAGCCGATTCATGTCGGTCACCGTGGAGATGAATTGCGACTGCTGTTGCATGCCAATGCCAGGGGGCGTTTCCAAATTCAAAATGGGGGTCCCCGCATTGCGGAATGCCACCCCTTGAAAGGTCGTGGGGAGAAATCCACTGGACCAGAGTTGAGCCCCATTGCGCGGGCCGCGTGGCCCCGATTGCAGTACCACGAATCCCGGCAGATCCTGCGACTCGCTACCGAGACCATAGGTCAACCAAGACCCCATGCTGGGGCGACCGGTTTGCGACGAACCCGTATTCAGGAAAATCTTAGCGGGCCCGTGATTGAAGACATCGGTCTGCATGCTGTTGATGATGCACAGTTTGTCCACAACCCGTTGGTGGTGGGGGAGCAGGTCGGAGATCCACGCCCCGCTCTGTCCGTACTGAGCGAAGGGGCGGCGAGGGCCCAAGAGCTTTTCGTTCCCCTTCAAAAACGCGAATCGCTTTCCCGAAAGGAGACTAGCCGGGGGTGCTTGGCCATTTAGCTCTGCCAACTTGGGCTTATAGCTGAAGGTCTCGAGTTGGCTGGGGCCCCCCGCCATGAACAAGAAAATGACGGCGCGGGCTCTGGGAGTATGGTGCGGTATCCGTGGCTGCAGGGGATTGGCCGATGTGTCGGTGGGACCGGCGACAGTGCAACGGTCCTGTTGCAGCAGTTGCGCCAAGGCCATGGAACCGACCCCCACACCACACTGCGCAAAGAAGTGACGACGCGTGGCCTGCAATAGGCCCGTTCGCTTCGGGTCGGCGTTTGTGGGTGGCTGCATTGGTGTCATATCGCCCGTCATACTACGTCACGTCCGCTCGATCCGCGGACTCATTCGCGGGTTACAAATTCATCCAAGTTGAGCATCACGCGACCCAAGGCGACACAGGCTGCCGCCTCTGCCAATGCGGACTGAGGGACAACCGTACCGAACATCGGGCCCATCAACTCCCCCGCAGCCTTTTCGTCCGTCGCATAATGAGCCAGCTGTTGTTGATAGTATCGCACCAGGGAGTCACGTTCTGCCGAATTCGGCTCGCGTCCCAAGCATAAGTTGAAGGCTTGCAGGATGCGTTGCCGTGCATCGGGAGCATGCTCGGACAGTAGTCGCTTGCCCAGCCCCTGCGCAATCTCCAGCATGGCCGGGTCATTGGCCAACGTCAAGGATTGAAGTGGCGTGTTGGACCGATTGCGCCGCGTGCAGGCATTATCCCGATCCGGTCCGTCGAAGGTGGATAACAGGGGGTACATCTCGGCGCGATACAAGGCCGTGTAGATCGCGCGGCGGAATCGATCTGCCCCTTGGCTAATGGGCCAGTCGTGTTTCGCGGAACTCGTCCCCATCACGTGAGGGGCCACGGTGGGGAACACGGCCGGCCCTCCCATGGTTCCCGCCAACAAGCCGCTAGCCCCCAGGGCCAAGTCACGTACAACCTCAGCCTCTACCCGATGGCGTGACTGGCGGGCAACCAGCTGATTGGTTGGATCGACTGAGTCCAGATCTTCACGCCGCACGGAGGACTGACGGTAGGCGGCAGAAGTGACCAACAAGCGTTGCAGCGATTTCATGCTCCAACCATCGGTCATGAATCGTACCGCCAGCCAATCTAGTAATTCGGGATGCGAGGGGAGCGCGCCTTGGCTGCCAAAATCGTTCTCGGTTTGGACCAGTCCCGCGCCAAACAGATGCAGCCACATGCGATTGACAATCACCCGGGCCGTCAATGGGTTGTCGGCGGCAACGAGCCAACGAGCCAGATCCAACCGATTCGCGGCGTTCGGCCGTTGGGCCTGAAAGGGATGAAGAGCAGCGGGGGTGATCGCTGCGACGGGCTCTCCGGGGCTAAGGAAACTGCCACGCAAATGTCGATGCGTGGCCCGCGGTGTGGAAAGCGGTTGCATGACGAGAGAAGTTGTCTTTTTTTCACCATCAACCGCCCAACTCTCGGGTTCGTCGTCACTATTAAAGAACGCGTAGAGTTGATAATACTCCGTGTGGGAAATGGGATCGTACTTGTGCGTATGGCATTGGGCACAGCCGATGGTCAGTCCCAGCCAGACCGTTCCCGTGGTGTCCACTCGGTTCTTGACGCGATCCACGCGATATTGCTCGGGGTCACTCCCCCCCTCATATTGATGTGGCGTGTTGCGATGAAATCCAGTGGCGACCACTTGATCGATGGTTGGCTGCTCGAGCAAGTCCCCAGCCAATTGCTCGATCGTGAACTGGTCAAACGGCATGTCGGCGTTGATGGCGTTCACCACCCAGTCACGATAGGGCCAAATCGATCGTACCTTGTCGTTTGCATAGCCACTGGAATCGGCGTAGCGTGCCGCATCCAACCAGATCCGTCCGATTCGTTCGCCGTAGTGTGGATTCTCCAACAGACGGTCGACCAGGCGTTCGTACCAGTCGGGCTGCACGTCGTCGACCGCGGACGCGACCTCGGCCGGACTCGGGGGCAAGCCAAGCAGATCAAGATGCAGGCGGCGGACCACTGTGCGACGATCGGCGGGGAGTGATGGCTGTACTCCGGCGGACTCCATGCGGGCCAGTAGGAATCGATCGACGGGATGACTCCCCCATTCCTTATCACGCACGCGGGGCAACGGCGGCCGTTGCGGTTTTGCCAATGCCCAGTGGGGACTCCAAGCCGCGCCTTGGGCGATCCATGCACGTAGCTTCTCGATCTGCGCCGCGGTTAAGGGAGGCCCTGCATCTGCGGGGGGCATGCGCAGATCAGGATCTGCATGTGAGACACGATCCATTAAGGCGCTGGTGGAAGGATCCCCCGAAATCACGGGGGCTACACCCGACTCAGCCGGGGCGGTAATCCCCTCGCGAGTATCCAAGCGCAGCCCCCCCTTACGGTTGGGCTCGTCGAATCCATGACACTTCAGGCATCGGTCGGACAAAATTGGGCGGATGTCCCGATTGAAATCGATAGGGTCGCCGCCCCGCACGGCCGAGGCCGCTGCTAGAAGTACCCCCACGCCCAATACGAGCGCCGTGCCGAAAATGCGGTAGCTCATGGCGCGGTGGTCCTGGGACTTTCGAAAATGGCCACTTCGTAGCCGGCGGGCAGGGGTGGGTAGAGCCTAATTTCGTGTGTACCTTCATTATATGTCGATTTTAACGCTTTCGCAACCAGGAAGCTGCGGCCGATTGCCCACCTTACTCTTTACAGCAGGCGGCCTCGGACTAGCCTGAAAGAGAGCGTCCCAAACCAGCATCTCCGACACGAAACCGTCTGCCACCCATGCCACGCCACCGCGACAATCCCGCTCCATTCGCGAACTGGCTGGCCTCGGCAGACTTGGAAGAAACCGCCTGCGCGCCCACCAACCCCAACCTGCCGGTACTCGTCGTGGGGGCCGGGCCAGCTGGATTGGCGATCATGTCGGCTCTGGCGGAGGCGGCCATTTCTTTTGAGGCAGTGGAGGCCCATTCGGGGCTCGGCGGCATTTGGAACGAGACCAATCCGGTCAGTTCGATCTACGAAGGGCTGCACACGGTCACATCGAGGCACACAACCCATTTGGGCACCAAGCCTCCCGACGATTGGCCCGACTACCCGAGCCACCGACAGGTGTTGACCTATTTTGAGGGCTTCGCTCGCGATCGGGGGTTGCTGCCACACATTCGCTTTGGGACCCGCTTTGAGTCGGCGGTAAAGACGGCTGAGGGAACATGGCAGGTCACATTCCGTGGTAGTGACGGGACGCGCCGACCGACGGAGCGGGTTTTTCGTGCCATTGTTTTTGCCACGGGGGCCCATAACAAACTTTGCCGCAGTTTTCCCAATGGACTGCGCGACCAAGCCCTCGCGGAGGGGATCGACGTCATTCACTCGGCTGATTACTCGCATCCGTCACGGTATGCCGGCAAACGGGTGCTGGTTGTGGGCGTGGGCAACTCGGGATCCGACATCGCGGAAAAGATCAGCCAGGAGGCGAAGCGGGTGCTCATTTCGGTGCGTACTCCGCCTTGGATTAATCCGCCGACGGTTTGGGGAGTGCCCTGCGACAAATTGGCGTTTGACGGAACGTCACTCCCCGATTGGTTGGCGATGCCCATTTTTCATTGGGCAAGATCTCGTGCGATCGGCAGTTATCGTCGCCTGGGCATGCTCGCACCGCGGTATGGACTGAACGATCGTTTGCCGATCACGGATCGGGGAATTGTCCAGGCGATCCGCGCGGGGCGCGTGATCGTGCGATCGCACGTGCAAGAATTCCGCAGCGGCGAGGTCCACTTTGCCGACAAACGACAGGCGTCTGAGGGGGTGGATGTCGTGATTTTTGCCACGGGTTACCAGCGGCATTATCCACTTCTCACCGACACCGACGCCGCGAACGGTTCGTTGCTGTTTCATCTATTTCATCGACGCGAGCCCGGTCTGGTTTACATGATGGAAACGATCGGCCTGCGGTGCTGTTGGCCCATCTTCTTGGAGCAGGCCCGCTGCGTCGCGGCCTATTTTAACGCCGAGAACGTGGCGTCGGACCGAGTTGCCGCGTTCAATTCGCGGCGGCACGCCGCCGTGCCGCCCCCTAAGGGAAAACTGTTCCGTTTGGCTGACTCCTACCATTTGGATTATGACGCGTACACGCAGCTGTTGCGTGGATTGACGCAATGGCTGACGCATGTTTCTTCGACGTCATAGCGCGAGTAACGAGATTGCCATGTCCGATCAACAACGTCTTGCCATAGTGACTGGGGCCGCTAGCGGACTCGGACGCGCCTTTGCCTTGCAGTTGGCCGCCGCAGGTTGGCACGTGGCCGTATGTGACATTGATCTGGCTCAAGCTGATGAGACGCTGTCCCTGATTCGGCAGACGGGGGGCTGCGGGCAGGTCGAGCCTCTCGATGTCACTCGGCTTGAGTCCTGGCAGGAGTTGCGTTCCCGACTGCAGTCGGATTGGACCTCGCTGGGCCTGTTGGTCAATAACGCGGGAGTGGGCATGGCCGGCGAAGTGGGCGCAACGTCGATCGAGGACTGGCGCTGGATTGTCGAACTAAATCTCTGGGGGACCATCTACGGGTGCCATGCCATGTTGGAATGGCTCCAGGCCAATCCGCATGGCGCGCATATCATCAATGTCTCATCCGCGGCGGCATTTCAATCCGCACCCCCCACTGCGGCCTACAACGTGACCAAGGGCGCGATACTGTCACTTTCCGAGACCCTTTACGCCCAGTTGCGTCGGCGAAACGTCGGCGTCACCGTGGTCTGTCCATCTTCCTTTCCCACCAACATCAACAAGACGCTTCGAGTTGCCGGCCCGCATTGGCGCGAACTTCTTGAGAGCTTGGAACAGCAGGCCGGGCTGACGGCGGATGACGTGGCTGCCAGCGCGCTGCGTGGCATGCGGCGCAAGTGGCTGTACGTCGTGGTTCCCGGTAGTGTCCGTATCCAGTGGTATCTCAAGCGGCTGACTCCCCAGTGGTTTCTGGACGGTGTGGCTCGAGCGGTCTACCGGAGCGCTGAGGCGATTCTTTCCTCGCCTGCTCACCAGTTATCACGAAACATGGAGTCCGAGGCTCCCGGCGCGGGCACCGTTTTAAAAAGGATTGAGCGAAACTAGGCCCCGCACCCAAATCAGCTGTTGTTCTTTGCCCCCACAGCAGGTAGGCTGAAAGTAGTGTATCGGCCGTTATTTTTTTGACGCCTATAGGGTCTTGGGGCGTCGATGCGAGGGCCGCGCGTCTCGGGAATTTGTGTCGCTGATGCCGGGTAGTCGGCGGGGGCATGGCGGGGGCATTGTAGGCATGAAAGCCTTCGAGCTAAAACAGATCGGTCCTGTGCTGTTGATTGTTCCATCTGAGAAGGAGCTGCTGCATCGGGATCGGATCAACTTGATTTCGGATGAGCTGTCACAGTATGTCGGGCAGCATAAGCCCAAGCAGGTTGTGTACAGCTTGAAACAAGTGGCCAAGTATTCCTCCCAGGCGATTGGCGGCCTGGTATTTCTGGTCCGTCAGATTCGCGCCTACGGCGGTCAGATGAAGCTATGTATGGGCAAGGACATCCGCACTTTGTTCCAAGTGGCCGGCCTAGACGGCACCTTGTTCGAGATTTACGACAATGAATCCGACTGCGTCGCCTCCTTCTTCGAGCACGGCAAGGACATTATGTAGGGCTGCGTCGATGCATGGCCATGAATGCCTCGTATGAGGCGCACGCTTTCAATTTTCGATCGGCGGACACCGGGCGCGGAATTACTGAGTGCCGTGGTATTGGGCATCGTGATCACAGTGGCGTTTACCTGGTCGGCCCATTTCGTACGCGCCGAGCCGACTGACGGATATGCGGCGGCTCGACAACGACTGGTGGAAACGGAGATCGCCGCTGCCGGCGTGCGCAATCCGCGCGTGCTCGATGCCATGCGTACCGTGCCGAGACATGAGTTTCTGACGCCAGCGCAACGGGGGAGTGCCTACTTTGACATGGCCCTTCCAATCGGTCATGGTCAGACCATCTCGCCACCGTTTGTGGTGGCGTTTATGACCGAGCAGCTCGATCCGCAGCCGACCGACCGTGTTTTGGAGATCGGCACGGGAAGCGGTTATCAGGCGGCCGTGCTGAGTGGGTTGGTGGAACAGGTGTATTCCATCGAAATTGTTCCCGAATTGGGACGCAAGGCGGCAAAGACCCTGCGCCGTTTGAAGGTTCCGAACGTGCACACCCGCGTGGGTGATGGTTTTTTTGGTTGGTCCGAACATGCGCCGTTTGACAAGATTATGGTTACCTGCTCGCCGGAAGACATCCCGAAGCCACTCGTGGAGCAGTTGGCAGAAGGGGGACGCATGATCGTCCCCTTGGGAGAGCGTTATCAACAACTGCTCTATCGGTTCACCAAGGTTAATGGTCAACTCGAACGCGAGTCGTTGGAGTCCACGTTTTTCGTCCCCATGACGGGAACGGCCGAGCAACAAAGGCGCGACACTCCCGACGACACCCAGCCACGACTGGTGCAGGGGAGTTTCGAGGAGTCGGACGGCGAGTCCCAGCGTCCCGTGGGTTGGTACTACGTCCGTCAAGGACGCGTCGAGGCTATCGACGACGTGCCCGATGGTCAGCACTGCTTCGTGATGGAAAACCAGTCACCCGGACGAGTCGCACACGCCATGCAGGCGGTCGGAGTCGATGGGCGTGTGGTACGCCAGCTGCGAGTTGGGGTGATGGTCCGAGGTGATCAGATCACGGCTGGTGAGACCCCTCATCAGCAGGCCATGGCATTGATAGAATTCTACGGCCCCGACCGGGCGCCAGTCGGGCGTGAGCGTATCGGGCCTTGGCAAGGTACTTTCGCTTGGCGTCACGAGCAGGCCAGCATCCCGGTTCCCGCGAAGGCGCGGTTGGCCGTGTTGGCCGTGGGCTTGTTCGGTGCCACGGGACGTATGGCGGTGGACGCCGCGACGCTGCAACCCTTGAAGGAGCCAGGAAGAAGAACCCCATAATATGATACAAGACGGAACGGAGGAGGCATGTCCCATGCGCCGGAACCGCGTGGGAGATGACAGACAAATGGATCACAGCGCGCCGCTGGTGCGCCCGTGTCGTGGTGGCTCGGGATCTCGGGGCATCGCTGTGATTCTGCGGGCTGTAATTCTGCGGGCTGCGATTCTGGGCTCGGCGCTCGTAGGCTGGGGAGAGTTTCTGCAGGCTCCTGTCCACGCGGTCCCCCCCCTGCGCGTCGCGTCCGATGCGACGGCCGCGCAACGTTGGTACACATCACGCTACTGTCGGTTGTGTACGGACTTGTCGCCGGCCGACGCACGACGCTTGCTGACGCGACTCGATCGGGTCGCACAAATTGCGTCACGCTATTGGCAACGGCCGCTCGCGCAACCGATTGAGTGCTACGTCGTACAGGATTTGTCCGCGTGGCCTGCAGGGACGTTGCCTGGTCCCCTGGTTCACTCCTTGCTGCGCCATGTTGGCGGCGGAATTTGGGATACCAGCCCGAGTTCCGAACACCGCACGCCGCGCCGTGTGCGGGTATGCGCCCGCGCGGAGCCGGGGATCGCCGAGCACGAATTCGTGCATGCCTATTGCATGCAAGTCTTTGGCGTCCGAGGCCCGGATTGGTACGGTGAAGGTATGGCTGAATTGGCCAATTATCGAGTTGCCGGGGAACAGGGCGTGCAGTGCGCTCCCGACGTCATTCAATTTCTGCGGCAGTCTCCACCAGCCACCGTGTTGGAGATCGTGCAGCGTGGGGCGTTCACCGATCCCATTCGCCAATCATTGGAACGCCTCGTGGCCACGCGCAGCGGTCCGGAGGGAAGCGAGACCGGTCAGGACACACCAGCGCCGGAATGGACCCCGGCCGACGAATTCCTGGTGCGCAAGTCGCGCGATAGCTACCACGCGAGTTGGGCCTTGTGTCATTTGCTCAGTCAACACCCCAGGTACTCGACACGCTTTCAGCGTCTCGGCCAGGCATTGCTTAATGGACAAGAGGTGGATTTCGCCGAGTACTTTGGACCGGTCATGCCTGAGCTGGAATTTGAAATGCGCCAGTTCATCCGTCATCTGGCTGTTGGCTATCGCGTCGATCTATGTCGTTGGGATTGGCATGTGGCCTTTGCGCCACTCGCGGTGGGCGAGATACGTGATGTTCGCGTGCGCGCCGATCGCGGATACCAGGCCACGGGGATCACGGTGAAAGCGGGCGAGGTCTATCAGCTGCAAGCGACGGGCAACTGGCGTACTTCGGCCACTGAGTCGACCACTACGGCTCGCGGCGGGCCGACGGGAGAGGGCTGCCTGGAGGCAGTCGTCTGGCAAGATTACCAGCTGGGGGCTTCCGCCGGTTTGGGTGATAGCACGCGTTGGGTCGCTCCCTCCGCTGGCCAACTCCACCTGCGTTGTCGCGACCGCTGGCACGAATTGGCCGACAATAAAGGGATCCTCAGCGTTCGCGTGGCGCACGTCGTCGAACCGGCAGTCGCGGTGCAGCAGCGCCCGAAGTAAGGCGGGCCGAGGTAGGATCGCTGGCATCGCTATCGGAATGCCATTGACAGATATCCGCCCTAACACCTATATCCGGTGGCCCGAGAATGGTCGGGATCACGGATGCCTGGGCCGGGAGCTGCGACGATGCATGTCTTTTTTTCGGTTGGTGAGCCGAGTGGCGATGCCTATGCTTCGTGTCTGATGCGTGCCTTGCGCACCGCGCGTACCGAGGTGCGATTTTCGGGATTCGGCGGCCCACGCATGCAGGCCGAGGGATGTCACCTGCTCTATCCGTTGACCGAGCTGGCCCTGATGGGGCTGACCGCAATCGTGCCCCACTTGCGCCATTTTTTTCGACTCCTCAAGCAGGCCGAACAATTCTTTGCCGAGGACCGGCCGGATGCCGTCGTCTTGCTCGACTATCCTGGTTTCAATTGGTGGGTCGCCCGACGGGCCAAGGCTGCGGGGATCCCTGTCTTCTATTATTTTCCCCCACAATTGTGGGCGTGGGCGCCGTGGCGTATTCGGCGCATGCGCCGTCACGTGGATCATGTGCTGACCACGTTGCCATTTGAGGCGCCCTGGTATGCTGCTCGGGGTATCCGGGTCCGGGACGTGGGGCATCCCATCTTCGATGACATCCGTCAACAGGTTCTGGACACCGCTTGGATCGACCATTTCCGGTCTCGCCAACAACCGCTGGTGGCGCTCTTACCCGGCTCGCGCGATCAAGAGGTGCATTACAACTGGCCCCTGATGCTGGACGTCGCCGCGCGCCTTGTCGAGGCCGAGCCCCGCGTCCAGTTTCTGGTGGCCTGTTATAAGCCGGCCTATCAAGAATGGTGTGAGCGGCAACTGCGTGAGTCGAAGCGGACCTTGCCCATTCAATTTTTCGTGGGCAAGACATCCGAAATTATCGAGGTGGCCGACTGTAGCCTCATGGTGTCGGGCTCGACGAGCCTCGAGATGTTGGCCCGCGCCACCCCCACGGTGGTCATTTATCGCTGTGGTTGGATTTTCTATGCCATAGCTCGCTTATTGGTGACTTGTGCCTCCATGACGCTCCCGAACCTCATCGCCGGACGTAGTGTGATGCCCGAGTTCTTGTCCGTGGGGCCCAGGCATGCAACGACAGACCAAGTGGTCCCAATCCTGAAACGGTGGATCACCGATGCCGATGCACGTCAGGTCGCAGTGGATGAATTGCGGTCGCTGCGGCGAGATGTGATGCGGACGGGTGCCGCGGCACGCGCTGCGGAGGCGATCTTGCAAGCCGTGTCGGTTGCCGTGCGACGAGCCGCGTGATGCGCCGCACTCAATCCAGCGGTGACGCATCCTGCCCGTCTAGTGACTCAGTGGCGGACTGCAGAGGAAAGCGGACCACAATTCGTGTCCCGTGTTCGGAACGGCTGAGAATGCGGCATCGTCCCCCAAACAGGCGGGTACGATCTCTAATGCTACGCAGTCCGACGCCCCGTTTGGGGAGATGCTTGGGGTCAAAGCCGATGCCCCAATCGCGAATTTCCAACTGAATCGCGGCGGGTAGCTCGGTCAACAACACGACGATGTTCTTGGTTTCGCTATGTCGGATTGCGTTGGTCAAGGACTCCTGCAAAATTCGAAATAGGGTCGCCTGGATTTGCCGCGAGACTTGCGAGTTGTGCGTGAAGTGCACGAATTCAATCTGCATGGACGTGTCGCGTGAGAAGTCATCCACTAGAGCGGCCAGGGCTTCGACAAGGTTGTGGTCATCGACGATCATGGGTTGCATGCCGGAGATAATGCGACGCCCTTCGCACACCGCGCGCCGCAGGGAATCACTAGCCTTGCTAAGCTCCTGCGCCGCACTCGGAGCGAACCCCTCGCATTGAGCCTGCAATCCAGACAATATCATCTCGGCCCCGACGATGTCTTGCAACAACCCATCATGTAGGTCATAGGCCAGTAGCGTGCGCTCTTGCTCTCGCGCCTCCAGCAGTTTTTTCAACGTGTCGCGTTCGACTCTGAGTTGTCGTTCCAGCTGCTTCTGACGTGTGACATCACGAAAGACGGCCACGCCCCCGAGCACTAACCCGTTGGCATTCTGCAACGGTGCCGCGTTGACACTTAATATGGTCAACTTGGGTTGCGATGACCGCCGTACCCAAATCTCGCAGTTCGTCACGGTGTCGCCGCGCATGGCGCGTGCCAGCGGAAGTTCGTCGGGCGGATACAGACTACGCCCCTTCGGCCGATACAGGCCATAGCCTTCAGGCCACATTCTGGGGCCTCCTGGCAATGCGCCGAGTCCCAGTATTTTTTGTGCAGCCGGATTGAAGATGATGAATTCACCCTGGGTGTCCACCACGGCGAGGCCGTCGTAGATACTTTGGAGCGACACTCTTAACGTTTGAAGATCCGATGCCAGGAAAGAGGAGCTACCCTGAATATTTTCGGCAGCCTTTGGCGTTGTCAGGCGCGCCGCATCACCAGAGTTGTCGGGGGGATCAGGCATGGGGTACACGTCAGACCAGGGGATCGGGTGCGTGAAGACTCCGGCCGCGATAAGGTCCCGGATTGGGCGCTGCCCACCCGACACCATTGGCGATCACCCGGCGCACTTGCGGATGATAGTAAATCGGATGCGTTTCGTGCCCAGGTCGAAAATAAAAAATCTTGCCATTGCCACGACGAAACGTACACCCCGAACGAAAAACTTCACCGCCGGAAAACCAGCTGATAAATATTAATTCCTCCGGCGCGGGTATATCGAAATGCTCGCCATACGTTTCCACTTGAGGTAGTTCGAAGTACTCCTGCGACAATCCAGCTGCGATTGGATGCGACGGCGCGACCACCCAAAGGCGCTCGCGTTCGCCCGCCTCGCGCCATCGCAACGTGCAACTGGTCCCCATCAATCGACGAAAAATCCGGGACAGGTGCCCCGAATGCAACACCACCAGTCCCATGCCTTGCCAGACGCGATCCAGCACGCGCTCGACCACTTCGGTTTGCACTTGATCGTGCGCCGAATGTCCCCACCAGGTCAACACGTCGGTCTCGTCCAATCGTTGCTGACTGAGCCCATGCTCCGGCTCATCCAGCGTGGCCGTGTGTACTTGGACTCCAGCCCCCAGCTGCTCCTCCAACGCCTCGCGCAGCACATGATGGATTCCCCTTGGGTAGACGGCACCGGCGTCGGGTAACACACGCTCGTTGATGAATTCATTCCAAACGGTCACACGCAATGGGGATGGCGACATACAGAACCTCGGGCCGTTCTCGGGACGTACTCCACAGGAAAGTATCGGGAAGAAAGGCGCGCCAAAAAGCCGGTGGAGTCCAATCGGCGTAGCCAAGCGACGTCCCGCATGGAGTATCGCATAGCATCGCCCACCGGACAAGTGCCAAGTGGTTCACCCAAATGGGTGGCCGTCCGTGTCGGCTACTGACTCAAACGACAAGCGGGACAACCGTGCCCTTGCCAGCCGCCCACTTGCAGGTGCCCCATGCCGCGTGCGATCGTGATCGATCCGGTCAGCACCAGGCTCCAGGCGGCGATTTGATACAGACGCTGTCGCTGTTGCAGTCCCAAGAAACTCGTGCTCAAGCCGGTTAGCACCATCACCGGCACGGTCCCCAAGCCGAACAGGGTCATTCTCGCCATGCCGAGTGGCGCGCTCTGAGCTGCTGCGGCGAGTGCCAGCATGCCGTATAGCAGTCCGCAGGGGAGCAGGCCGGTGAACACGCCTGCCATGAACACATTCGCCCGCGCGGGGGATGTCAGCCAGTGTGCGTAGAGCCCGCTGGCCAGACAGGCGGGCCGACCGGAAATGGACCAGCGCCTGCGGAGGATCCCAGTCGCCAGCAGCCCCTGCACGATCAAGAGGAGTCCGGCCAGTGCGGCGAGCCCGGCGGAAGCGTTGACAAGTGACTCGCTGAACCGCGTCAATCGCAGACCACAATAGCCAGCCACGGCCCCCAGGGCGGCGTAGGTAAAAATGCGTCCAGCACTGTAAAACAACTGCCGCGCGAGATTGGTGCGTCGCAACGAGGCTGGACCGCCAATCGTCAATGCAAATCCCCCACACATGCCCACACAATGCGAGGAACCCAAGACACCGGCCAAAAAAATCAACGGCCATTCCACCGCCATGTTAAGCCCTCGAGGTCTGAAGTTCGGCGGCTGGCGCGGGAGACTTCCACTCGGGCGTGCGCCGCGCTAACCGCAGTGAATGGGACATCACTAAGACACTGCTCGCCACCATGGCCCCGGCCGCCACGATCGGATTCAACCAGCCGACGGCTGCCATTCCGATCCCCACGATATTGTAAAGGAACGACCAGAATAGGTTCCACCGTATCGTCATAACGGTGCGCTTGGCCAGTTGCAAAGCCAATGGCAAGTGATTCAGGTCACTGGACATCAGACACACATCAGCCGCCTGACATGTGATATCGGCGCCGCATCCCATGGCAACTCCCACATCCGCAAGCGCTAACGCGGGGAGATCATTAACGCCGTCACCAACCATGACGACAGGACCGTATGCGGCCCGCGCTTGAGCGATGACGTGCTGTTTCTGCTCGGGCAACAATTCCGCGTGGACGGTAACCCCTAGTTGTTCCGCAAGCTGCCGGCCTCGCACCGCACGGTCTCCCGTCAACACCATAACGCGAAATCCCGCCTGGGTCAGGTTGGAGACCAATTGCTTAGCCTGTGGCCGCAATGTCTCTTGAAGGGAAACGAAGCCTCGGACCTCGCCGTCCCAAGCCACGAACAGGAGGGACTGTCCACCGCGACCGTCGCGAGCAGCCGCCGACTTCAATCCTTCCGAGATCCGCTGACCACTTTCGTGCATCCACCGGGCGCTCCCCAGATAACCCATGACGGTGGGCCGACCGACATCAGACCTGAACGAAGATGTGCCGTCTGCAGTCCGCATCTCTCCTTTGACGCCCATGCCAGGGTGCACTTCGATCTGCGTCAGTCGGATCGATTCCGCCGGGAGTGCGCTTAGGTAAAGCTCCGTAGCCTGGGCTAGCGGGTGTCGAGTGGCTTGAGCCAGGGCGCGCGCCGCGCCGCGAACGTGCTGCAATGGAGTCACACCATCGGGGTGAAAGGTGTCGACGCGAGGGTGCCCCGTGGTCAAGGTTCCCGTCTTGTCAAAGCAGATGACCCGAGCTTCGGCCAACTGACTCAATGCGTCCCCGCGACGAAACAGGATGCCGGCAGCGGATGCCGTTCCTAGGGCGGCCCAAATGGCCATGGGAGTTGCCAATGCCAAGGCGCAAGGACAAGCGATCAACACCACCGCCAAACTTGCCAACAGCCCCTCCGCGAGTCCCGCTTGTCGTTGATGGACGATCAGCGTAACGAAGGCGATGACCAAGACGGCTGGCAGGAAGATCGCCGAAGCCCGGTCCGCGAGACGCCCATAACGCTCCTTCTGCATGGCGGATTGCAGCACGGCCTCGACCAAGCGATCCATGGTCGTATTGCCGGGAGGGACGGCGGCCGCGACCACCAGTGGACCATCAAGGGCCATCGAGCCTGCAAAAACGGCGTCCGGTGGTGCCTTCACGACAGGTTGGCTCTCGCCGGTGATGACCTGCTCGTCCACCATAGCCCGAAACTGCTCCACTTGGCCATCGACCGGAATGCGTTCGCCGGGCAACACGCGCACGCGATCGCCGATGACGAGTTGGGTGGTGGCCACGATCTCGTCCGTGTCTTCCGTGGAAGATTCCGCCGTTATCCGGCGCACGCTCGTCGGAATCAGGCTCTGCAAGGACCGCAAGACCTCGGTGGTTCGCTGCTTTCCCGTGGCCTCCAGCCAGCGCCCCAGTGTGACGGCAACCAGCACGACGCAGGCGACCTCAAAGTAGACGTGGCCATGTCCATGCCACACGGACGTCATGGAGTAGACACAAGCAGCCAAGACACCCAGAAATAGCAGCAGATCGGTTGAAATCGTCCAACGCCGCAGATCCGCAAGGGCATTCTCGATCAGCGGGAGCCCCAAGAGCCAGACGACGGGGATGGTGAATAACAGGACCAGATATCGCAGTACGTCGTGTAACAATGAGACGGCGGCAGCTGACATGCTCGGGTCATCCCGGTAGATGTCATCGGTCCAGAGTACCATCGTGAACATCATCACGTTCAACGTGAAAAAAATGGAGATGCCTAGTCGCGTGAGGGTGCCATGGTTGGATTGGGGATCGGCTTTGTCGCGGGCCACCGACGCGGCAAACCGGCAGCCATAGCAACAGTATGCGGGTGGGGACTCTCGATGGTCACCAGCGTGGACGGTGCGTTCGTCGCCCGGCATTGGCAGGCCACAGTAATCACAGCAACGAGGATGATTCAAAGTGGCACCGCCCGAGTTCCCGCCGCCAGGGATAGTTGCCGCGCGGGCATCAGTTTGGGAACAACTCCACCTGCACGCTCGGGATCAAATAGGTGATCATGTAGTACACAACAAAGCACCAAAAGCCAACCCAGATCAAACGCACGTACCAGGGAATTCGATTGCTGGTGTAGCGGTGATACCGATTCTCGCTTCCAGCGGCCGATTCAGGGTCGGCGGTCGTGAAATGTTGAGACATGTCAGGTTCCCTGCGGGTTGTTGGATTATTTCGACGCGGATGCTGGGACGTGCGGAGGACCGGTGCTGCGAAGGTGCGATGCCTGGTCGGCCTCACGGTCGAGTTGCTCCTCATTCTCCAGCATCCAATATTTGGGTCCTTCGATGTCGTGAAACATGCCGTTGGCGATGGCCCAGCACAGGATCAGAAAAAAACCACCACTGGCCAGCAAGTAATTGACGATCGGCGCGACGGCAAAGGCTCCCTCGGCATCTCCCTGGTACACGTGAATCAATTCCAGGAATTTGTTCCCAAACCCATAAAATGAAAAGGGGATGATCACCAGTGCCAGCAATAGCGTAACCTTTTTCATGCTCATCGCACTAAGACTCCGAGTCGCTGTCTTTTAGTTCTTCGTAGTAGGGATAACTTTCCAGCCATGAGCCAAGCCATTGCACATAGGTCATGATGGCGATACCCCGCTTATTGGGTTGGTCGGGGCCACCGTCGAAAAACCAGGGGTAGGCCGGCATGGGGGAGCCCGGCGAAAGCATCTTAGGCTGGAAGAAGTGGACGGCATGCCAGTCGTTACTGCGCCGCCCCCCTTCTCGACTCAGGTCGGGGCCAACCCGCCGCGTACCAAACATCACGGGGCGCTGCAGTTCGTTCTGGAACTCGATCGTCGCTGCGACCTCGCCCCAACGCAACGACTCGTTGGAGACCGGCCGTACGAATTGACTGTGGCAGTGCCAGCACCCCTCGCCAATGTACAGTTGTCGGCCGAGTCGCAGTGCTTCCGCGCAAGTGTCTTCGTTGACGTCGCCGTAATACTGCTTGAAGGTCTGTGGATAGCGTCGGCTGATCTCCTCAAATTGATACAGGACTCGAGAATTCACCACTTCTTCCGCAGTCTGCTCCTTGAGGTCCTGGTACATCAACATCGGGACCCAGCCGTTGGATAGAAAGGCGATCACAAAAAAGCCGATGCCACCCACCCAGAGAATGCCCGCTTTGCTTTCAAACATCGTAAATTCCTTGCTACCCAGTCCTCAATTGCCGCCTGTCCGTCCTCTTTCGATCATCCGATCCCCGTCCGCCCCATTAGGCGGGCGAACCCTGGAGGGCGGGGCCTGTTTCATACACCTCTTGTGGTACTCGGTAAGTCATCCAAAGGTTGTAGAGAAAGCACAGCAAACCCGCGAACATGCACAACCCAGCGAAGACACGTGTTACCCAGAAAGGCTGTGATCCGTCGACCGACACGTCCCAGGACTGTAGAGATGCCCAATAATATCCCTGGAAGATGCCCGCCATCGTCAGGTCCAGGGCCATTACCAACACGCCCGCCGCCGAGAGCCAGTAGTGGTACTCGCACAGTCGAGTGCTGTACCACGGTCGATGCAACACTCGTGGGAACAAGTAGGTCATCACCCCAAACAGCCATAAGCTAAACACGCCAAACATCACCAGGTGCGCGTGTCCGACGACCCAGTCGGTGAAATGGATGAGTTTTTGAAAGGTCAGCGTGACCTGCAAAGCGCATTGGAAACAGGTGATGAAATAGAAAATCATGCCGGTATAAAAATAGCGGATGGGGAGGTTGGTGATGACCTGTTGCCCTTGGCCGCGCAGGGTTCCCAGGAAATTGATGATCACCGTGGTCACGACCAATTCCACCGCCACGGTCGCGATCACCGCCCCGTATTGCAGAAACATGGGGATGGGCGTGTAGAGAAAATGGTGGATGCCGTTCAGCGGATAGAAGAAGGCCAGACCCCAGAAGCCCACCAGCGACAATCCGTGGCTCCAAATCGGCTTCTTGAGCATGATGGGGACGAAATAATACATCATGCCCCATCCCAACGGCGTGACGAACAGTCCCACCAGATCATGTATGAACAACCCGCCAATCGCGCCGGCACTGGTCCCCCCCACGGCATATTCGGGCAACAAGTTGCCCATGGCATAGGTGAGAAAGGTCCAGACAAAGGCCGCCATGAAATACCATAAGGTCACGTACAGCGGTGCGCGAGCCCGCGCGATCGGTACCATGAAATTGACCGCCACTAGCGCCAATCCCAGTAGGGCGATGGGATCGATCCAGAACGGCGTTTCTCCCCACTCCAGCCCTTGGGCTCCCAGGGACATGCACAGCCCCGTTCGCTTGGCCAGATCGGCCACCCACGGCATCGCCTGCAAACTGGGACCAATCACGATCGCCGCCGCTGTCAAAAAGACGATCAATTGCCAGGCGACAAAGATAAAAAGCGACAAAGGACGACTGGCCACCGGACGGAGCGTCAGTCGTGGTACCACCCAATGCAACATACCCAGAAAGACATTCGCCAGGAATCCATAGGCGATCGCATTGGTATGGATCATGCGCCAGCGACCGGGTGACAGAACCTCGATCCCATCCAACGGGTTCCAATGCACCAACTGCAGGGCCACCAGGATTCCCGCGATCATCGAAATCGTGAGGAAGGTCAGTCCTGCGAGGAAGTAACCCTTCACGAGCTCCTGATCGACCAAATGGTCAAGGTCGTCGGACGTGAGCACCGTGCTCGTCTTGTTTGCCGTCGTCATGCGTGTTTCAACTCCCAGAACGATCGTGTTCCACTTGTGGCCGATACGGAACGTATAACCCCAACGGGTACAGAAGCGCCAGGGTTCCACCAAACACCAAATGGGTGCAAAGGCCGACCCACCAAGGGATCCGCTCGACGATCCAGTTGCCGCCAAACAGCAACGGCTGGAGCCAAGATAAGATCCCGTAAAAGTTCAAGATCCAGAGGGCCGCGCTCAACAGGCACGCTACGACCAAGCGAGACAGCCAAGTCATGCGGGACGTGTATCGTGTGAGGATCAAATAGAAGGGGATCCCCAGGAGCATGCCGGTACCCAAATACAGGCAACACCCAATGGCCAGCGCCAATCCGCTATCCATTTCCAGGGCCCGCTCCTTCAACGGAAACGTCAGGTAAACCTTGATCAGCTGCAGCGGATGCTGACCGACGAGGAGCGATCCCACGACGTTAAAAAGTAGGCTGGTCGCGGCTCCGAACATGCCCAGCATGAATCCGGTTGTGGCGTAGTAGGCAGTGTAGTATTCGCCGGCACGCCAACCGTCCTGAGCGGGCTCCGTCAACTCGCTTTCCAGCTCCTGTACTTGGCGCTGCAGCTCTTGCAGACGCTGCAACTTGCCAGACCGATCGTGCTTCTGCATTTCAACCATCCCCGGTGGTTATGATGGATCTTGATTCACAATCGCCTGGGCTTCCTTGGCCACCGCATCGCCGCGTACGACACTCATGATGTAGTGCACCAGGTGCCAGATCGTATCGGGCTCTTCTCCTAAAGCATCGGCGAATCCGGGCATCGGCGTACCGTTGATGCCTGAATGAATCCGCCGGTAGATGTCCACGGGTCGACGGCCGCCGTGGAGCATGCCGGCTGTCAAGTCGGCTGCGGGCGCGATCTGTCCCCAGTCATCTTGGTTCAACTGCTGCCGTTGCTCGGCCGGCAACGACTGCTGCTGCGCCAAGAACTCGGGGCTCAGCCATTCCGTCTGCCCCTTGCCGTTTTCGCCGTGGCACTTCGCGCAGCCCCGCGACATAAACGCCTGACGTCCCAACTGCACCGATTCCGGGGTATTTGGCACCTCATGCGTGATGGGGAGCACCGTCTGCCCCTCGGCTTCCGTCCAGGCCGCAGCAATTTCGGTCACCCGCTCCGCGACCACATCGGCGGCCAGACGATCCGACTCCTCCAACTCCAACTCGCACTCCCGAATCAGTTCGATTTCGAGCTGGCCGCGTTGGCTCAACATGATCACATAGTCCAAGACCGCCTCGCGCTCCTGCTCCGTCAGCCAGCGAAACGCGGGCATGGAAGTTCCTTTAGCCCCCAAGCGTATGGTGCGTGCCAAATCGGAACGCCGCGGCCTGCTGCCACGAGGTGTGGAGGTGAATTTGAACGTTCCTTTGCGGTAGTCACGTGGTTTGGGGAGCAGATACGCGGCCGCTGGCCCGTTGCCGTCCCCCGTGACACCATGACACTGGGCACAACGCAAAAAATACACCTGTTGTCCCAGCACCAAATGATCCCGCCGCCGAACCGGCTCCAGCTCAGCACCCGCATCTGGTAGCGGGCGCATCCACCGCGGGGTTCCGGCTGTCCCGTAGTATTCGAACAGATACTTGCGGATGTCTTCTTGATGTGCTGCGGGAAGCTTCTGTGTGTCTTCGCGTTCTCGGTATGCCAACTCGACTCTCGGCTGACAGCCCAACATGGCCAACAGTCCGATCGCAAACCAAGACCAGCAAGTGTTTCGATAGCAGCCATTTCGATAACCATGCATCGGCGGACTATCTCCTCTTGAGAATCTCGCGAGAACCGCGCAGGGGACCGACCGGGACCCAGACGGATCCAGCGTCTCCCAGGCATGGCACTGGCCGAGAGCATCCTGCGTGCCATTGACAGGACTATTTTTGACGGCGAAGGTCCAAGGGGGTTCGAGGCCGCGAGGCAAGGGCGATCGGTAGTGCTCGGTGGCGGCGATATAGGCCGCACGTGGAAGATTCGACGCGCGTAAAGTCCCGGTTCTCTCGCATCGGTTGCGGCCCTGTAGCTAGAATGTGAGTGTGCGGAAACGCACGAAATGTGCGACTCAGTCACAGTTGCTACGGGGTGGCAGGGCGTTTTTTGGGGCTGCGGGATCGACACCGTGCGCGCTCAGCGGCGATCTTGTGGATGGCACACGGCTTGCAGTCGCAACCCGTGAGACGTCGAGTCCTGCTGCGGCGTTGCAACCAGTGTTTGGCAGGGGATGTGCCGGGGATGGGCTCGGCGTTCGTACGGTTGTTGAACAATTGAGAGCATCATGCCGCTTGATTTATTAGTCGTGGACGATGACGACGATTTTCGCAGTACGGTCGTACGCCGGCTTTGCCGACGTGGGTTTCCGGTTCAGGAGGCCTCGTCGGCTGAGCAGGCGCTGGACTTGGCCGAGCGTCGTCATTTCGTAGTGGCCGTCGTAGACATGGTGATGCCCGGTATGTCCGGTTTGAACTTTTTGGAGAGGCTTCGGGCTGCTGGGTCGGACTGCAAGGTGATCTTTCTGACTGGGCAGGGGACCATCGAGTCGGCCGTGGAGGCCATGAAGCTGGGGGCCTACGACTACCTGCAGAAGCCGTGTCCCTTGGCGGATTTGGAGCGGGTCATCCTGCGCGCGGGGGAACACTACAGCCTGGAGAAGGAGAATCTGCAGTTGAGGGCCGTGTTGCAACGAGCGAGGCAGGGCGTGCAGATGATCGGCCAGTCACCGGCCGTGAAGGAGTTGTTTCGTCTGATAGAGCGGGCGGGGCCGACTGACAAAGCCATATTGATTCAGGGGGAAAGTGGTACTGGGAAGGAGCTTGTGGCGAGGTCTCTTCATCAGTGCAGTTTGCGGGCCGATAAACCGATTGTCGTCGTCAATTGTGCGGCCTTGCCCGAGACGCTTCTGGAAAGCGAGCTGTTTGGACACGAAAAGGGCTCGTTCACTGGGGCCATCAGCGCCAAGCAGGGCTTATTTGAGGTCGCCGACAATGGCACGTTGATGATTGATGAGATTGGGGAGATGCCTGGGTCGCTACAGGCCAAGCTGCTCCGCGTGCTGGAAGACGGATCGTTTCGACGAGTCGGCTCGCTGAAGGAGCGACGCGTGAATGTGCGTCTCTTGGCGGCCACCAATCGCAACATGATGGAAGAGGTGCGGGCTGGTCGGTTTCGCGAGGACCTCTACTACCGCATCAACGTCATGTCGCTGCAGGTCGCGCCGTTGCGTGACCGACGCGAAGATCTGCCGTTGTTGGTCGAACATTTTCTCGGTCCTGAGTGGCAATTGGCGGATGGTGTTATGTCCGTACTGGAACGCTACACGTGGCCCGGAAACGTGCGTCAACTCATCAACGCTTTGGAGCGGGCGAAAATTCTGGCCGACAACAAGACCGTCCGCCTCGACGATTTACCGCACGAGGTCGTGTCGCAGGTGCCGGCGACTGGCGGCGGCGCCCATGCGGACCCCAGCGATCACTCCCTGGCGTCCATCGAGCGCGCGCACATCGTCGAAGTCCTGGCGAAAGAGGGGGGCAACAAGGTGAAGACCGCTCGCGCCCTCGGCATCAACCGTCGGAGCCTCTATCGCCTGCTGGAAAAATACGGTTTGAGCTGAGGCACTCTTGGATCGGCTCAGCCATCCAGGTCCGAGGCCGCCTTCAGACGCACGATAAAGCAGCTCCCCTCTCCTATGACGGACTCGACCCAGATGCGTCCGCCATCTCGGTCGACCAGCTCTTTGGCGAAGTACAGCCCCAGACCGCTGCCTGGTACTCTGCTGTGATCACGCATTCGCTGGAATGGGGTGAAGATCCTTTCCTGTTCGTCGTCGGGGATACCGGGGCCGTTATCGTGGACGCGAAACTCGACTTCATCGTTCCGTTTGCGGACCGATATCCGAATGATGCCAGGGGACTTATCAATGAACTTAATGGCGTTCGAGAGTAGATTTACGATGACCTCACGCAGGCGGCGTGTGTTGCCCCTCACGTGCGGATAACTGGCGGGCAAAATCAGCTGAATCTTGGCGAACTCAAGCGATCTGCGGACACGCTGTACCGCTTCCTCGATGGCTTGCCGACTATCAATCGATTGCGTGGCATCATTGCTGGATGCCATGGACGATTCCAAGAGTTCATCGATCGTGCGGCAGTTGCGGTAGGTGTGATCCCGGGCGGATCGGATCAAGTCCGCAGCGGCCGGTGGGATGCGATCGCCGAACTCGTCGAGTGCTTCCTCGCATAAATTGGCGACCGTTGCCAAGGGTGTTTTTAAGTCGTGCGAAGTGACTTGCGTCAAGCGTCGCAGATCATCGTTGGCTTGCCAGTACATATTCAACGCGTCGCGCAGCTGCTGGGTCGACTGAGAAAAATAGGCTTCCAATGCCAGCCCCATGTCCAGAACGAGTGCTTTGCTCAGGGCGGTTAGACGCGCGGCGAACTGTCGGGTCTCGGCCGATTG
>SXGT01731934.1_pt1 | contig 33328 bp, 20 predicted proteins | sample 3176221 | NCBI WGS metagenome assembly SXGT01 (sample SAMN11356862, study PRJNA531348) | freshwater metagenome | isolation source: freshwater sample F1-120 | place: China: Fuxian Lake, Yuxi | collected 2017-12-25 | reverse complement strand
GTTCGGCAACGGTATGCTCCTATCCAGGGCGATCCGGCTGGTCGCGGCGTTCGACCATCGCCACATCTTCCTCGATCCGACCCCCGACCCCGCGGCGTCATGGGATGAGCGCGCGCGGCTGTTCGCGCTGCCGCGGTCGAGCTGGGCGGATTACGACGCCGCGCTGATCTCGCCCGGCGGCGGGGTGTTCGCGCGCACGGACAAGTCGGTCCCGCTCAGCCCGGAGGTCCGCGCCGCGCTGGGCATTGAGGCCGACGCGATGGAGCCGAGCGAGCTGATCTCCGCGATCCTGCGGGCGCCCGCCGACCTGCTGTGGTTCGGCGGCATCGGGACTTATGTGAAGGCGGCCGCCGAGAACAACGCGACCGTCGGCGATCCCGCCAACGACCGCCTGCGCGTCGACGCGGAGAGCTTGCGCGTCACCGCGATCGGCGAGGGCGCGAACCTGGGCACCACCCAGGCGGCGCGGATCGCCTTTTCGGCGCGCGGCGGGCGGATCAACACCGACTTCATCGACAATTCGGCCGGCGTCGAGTGTTCGGACAACGAGGTCAACATCAAGATCGCGCTGAACCGCGAGATGATCGAGGGGCGGCTGGCGTTCGAGGAACGCAACGACCTGCTCGCGAGCATGACCGACGACGTTGCGGGCCTCGTGCTGGAGGACAATCGCCTTCAGACGCTGGCGCTGTCGATCGCCGAGACCGGCGGCGCGGCGGCGGTGCCGAGCTACGCGCGTGTGATCGAGATCTTCGAGACGGAGGGACGGCTCGATCGCGCGGTGGAAGGGCTCGCCTCCGGCGAAATCCTGCTCCGCCGCGGGCTGGAGGGGCATGGGCTGACCCGGCCCGAGCTCGCGGTGCTGCTCGCCACCGCCAAGCTCGCGCTCCAGGATGCGATCGAGACGCGGGGGTTGGGGCTCGATCCCGCGCTCGCCCCCGACCTCCACGCCGCCTTCCCGCCTGCGATGCAGGAGACGCAAGCGGCGGCGATCGACGCGCATCGCCTCCGCGGCGAGATCGTCGCGACCAAGCTCGCCAACCGCATCGTCAACCGTCTGGGCATCCTCCACCCGTTCGAACTCGCCGAGGAGGAAGGCGCGGCGATGGCGGACATCGCGGCGATGTTCGTCGTGACCGAGCGGCTGTTCGGGCTCGACGCCTTGTGGCGGGCGATCGAGACGACGCCGATGCCCGAGGCGGGACGGCTGGCGCTGTTCGACGAAGCCGCCAAGGGGGTGCGCTCGCAGATCGCCGATCTGCTGCGGGTGACCCCGTCGGGCGCAAGCGTCGAGGGCGTGTTCGCGCGCTTGTCGAAGGGAATCGCGCAGCTCGACCAGCAGACCGGACACCTGCTGCTGGAGGAGGCGCGGAGCCAGAGCGCGCGCATCGCCGGGTCGCTGGAGGCGCTGGGCGCGCCCGCGGACCTGGCGCGGCAGGTGGTGCGGCTGTTCGAGCTCGACGGGGCGGTGGGTCTTGCCGATCTGGGCCAGCGGCTCGGGCTGGACGAGGCGGAGCTGACGCGCGCGTTCACGCGGCTGGGCCAGGCGCTCGGTCTCGACTGGGCGCAGGCGACCGCGGCGCGGCTGTCGCCGAGCGATCCGTGGGAGCGGCTGCTGATCGCGGGGCTCGCACGCGATTTCCAGCAGCTCCGGCTCGACGCGCTGGCGCGCGGCGGCGGCGGCGAACCGCAGGCGGCGGTGGAGACGTGGCTGTCGGCGAACGCGCCCCGCGTCGCGCAGTTCAAGGCGGTGATCGACCGCGCCCGCCATGCGGCTGCGCCCAACGCGGCGATGCTGGCGCAGATCGCGGGGCAGGCGAGGGTGCTGCTGGCTCGATAGGATTGTTCTCGCGAAGGCGCGAAGGGAAGAGGGTCTGTTTGCGCGGAGGCGCGGAGACGCGGAAACGAAGATCTAAGTGGCGCCTGCGGCGCTTGAGCGGTTCGAGCCCGTCAGGGCTCTTTCATTGTTGCTCGCGACTGACAGGCTGACAACCGCCCCAGGTGCAACTTCTCCGCGTCTCCGCGCCTCTGCGCGAACAAAACTTCTTCGCGTCTTCGGGTGAGTCAACCCAATGCCCGAACAGCGCGATCCACCAGCGGCGAGCGCGTGAGGCTCCCGACAACCTCAACCCGCCCGTCATCCGCAACCCGCGCCACCAGCAGCAGCGCGCTGCCCGGCTTGGCGTCGGTGGTCATCGTCACTTCGGCGACGACCCCCCGGTCGGCGAATGCGACCGGCTCGACCACCTTGGCCGGGGGCTTCTTGGCCTGGCGCTCGGCGGCGACCACCGCCTTGATGCCGCCATCGAACGCGTCGAGGAAGGGCGACAGCCCGCCCGCGGGGATCGCGTGGCGGCGCGCGTGGGCGAGCACCGCGGCGAATTCGGTCACCCGCGTCTTGTCATAGTCGGCGCCGAAGACGAGCTTGACCACCGGGGTCATCGGCGCGCGCGCCTGGACCGCAATGCCGGCGTGCACGAGCAGCGCGGAATAGCCCTCCGCATCCTCGTTGGTCGCCAGCGCGAAATCGTGCGCGCGGCCGAGCGCGCGGTACAGCGCGGACCGGCTGCGGGTGTCGGCGGCGCGCACCGCGGCGGCGCTCTCCCGCGCGATCGCGAGCCGGTCGCCAAGCGATCCTGCGGGCGGGTCGGCGTCCTCGAACGCGTGGCTCGGCCCATCCGCCCATACCGCCGCCGCAGGCACGGGCTTCGGCGGATCGCGCAGCGCCGCTTCGAGCTCGGCGTCGAGCGTCGCCTGGGTGGCCGCGTCGACGACCTCCTTCCAGTTGATCACGCCGTAGATGAAGTCGATCCCCTCGCCGTCGGACGAGAAGGGCATCAGGATGCCGCGGTACAGGGTCGTGCGGTCGCGGATGCCGACGAACTCGGCTTCGAACCCGATCGGCGCGCAATTGGCGATGATCTGGAGGTAATGATCGGTCAGCCGCGACAGCAGCGAACGGCTGGGCACGTCGGAAATTCGCCCAATCGGCGTCTCCAGCCCGCATTCGGTGCGCAGCGCAGGGCCGAGATAGGCGATCTTGGGGTCCTCGAGCCCCCCCGTGAAATCGAGCAGGACGCTGTGCGGACCGAAGTCGACGATGCCTTCGGGATCGAGATCCTCGATCGCGGGATAAGCGCGGCCTTTCAGCAGCGACACCCAGTGATTGTACGCGCGGACGTGCATCCGCCGCTCGTCGCCGCCAAGCTCGAACATCTGGTCGACGCCGCCGTCGACGCCCCCGTCCAGATCGTGGGAGCCTTGTTCGATCGCGCCGTCCCCGATTCCGTGCGCCGTGTCCATGCCATCGCCCTCGCTGGCGGCGGAGCTCGATTCCCCGCGCCTTCGTGAAACGATGTCCTGCACCCCACTTGGTAAACGCCGCGTAAACCGCGATCGCGCTTGCCACCGCGAGGCTGCGTTGCTAAGCGCCCGACCCTTGCCAGGGGGCGATCCCGGGCCGCTTTAGCTCAGTTGGTAGAGCATCGCATTCGTAATGCGGGGGTCACAGGTTCGAGTCCTGTAAGCGGCACCACCTTCCCAGAGGCGCTTTCACAAGGGACGACGACGTTTGTAGGCCGAAGGGCCTTTCCTGGGTCTCCGGTGTGGGTCCGGTGTGGGTGGCTCTGAAAGGACGTTGCCGACATTTTAACAGCCACGATCAGCAATCAGTCTGAACGCGAGAGTTAGCAGCCGCGATGGCCTGCGCCATGCGCTTGGCGTCCAGCTTCACGTCCCCGTCGTCGAGGTCGCGGATGATCCATTGCAATTCGTGCAGCTTGCCGTGGACGTCCAACTCGCCGCAGCCAATCCGCTTGCCGTAGTCGACAATCTGACAATTCGCGCCGGGAACGTCCTCGCGCAATACTAGCTGCACTCGGTGCAGCACCTCCTCAGCCGAACCCGAAATCAGCGCCATCATATCTTTCCTGCACCTGTTCACGCGGGGCACCCTGATGTCCCGAACCAACCGCGCGCAAGCTTGACCATCTTATATGGAAGCCGATTGCGACGTGAGCGCCGTGGCAAACGGCTATTGCGAAGCGCACTCAACCCTTCCAAGATCATCGCGCCTCCCGTGAAAGCCGGGGGGCGGGGCGTCAGAACCTCAACCCAAAGGAACTCGGTTCGCAGCACCACTGCGGCCGGGTGGGGTGCGCGGATGTCCAGGGCTTCGGCCTAAAGGCGCATCCGCCTGCGCCTTTGGTCAGGTTCTGAACATCCGGCTTCAGCCGTCGCCCCAAGAGGACATAGGGGCGGCACGAGGTTGAGCCGAAGGCCGCTCCGCAAGGGGGCGTGATATTCATGACGGCATCGACACGAAACGTCAGCGCACCCGCGTCTGGCGCGATGCCGCGCGTCCACTATCCATTACAAAGGGAGCCCAGCACGTCTTTGAACTCGAAGGCGTTAGCTCCGTTTCGGCGCTCGCCCTCTAATTTCTCCCGCCTGCTGCGCTGAGGCGCACTGGCAAGAGTGATCACCTAAATCGGGAGGATGTCTGATGAACATAAACCAAACTCGGAGAACAGCAACAAGCGTTGCCCTTGCCATAGCATGCATGTCGATCTTGATGTCGTGCGGGAGAGAGGCCGGTGGTGCCGTGTGTACCGCAACTAACGAAGCCATTGATCAGGAGATCGTCGCCTTCGCTCTCAACGACGTCGAAGGCAAGGCCATTGATACGAGCGCAATTCAGCAGGGTGCGCGTGAAACCCAGAACCTTTCACACCTGACGACGATGAACGCTAACCTCAATGTGCTTGCGCACAATGGATGTCCGCCCAGAACCAGCCCAATTAAGCCATCGAGTTATGTTTTGGCGGCCAGCGAGTGCTACAAGGCATCTTCGGCAGTCAATACAGCCGCTTACGGCGACAGCGAGAAGGAAAAAACCGCCGCTGTCGGCAAGATGAAAACCGCTTGCGCATTCTCGCGCTGGAAGGAAGATGGGGGAGCGTCACGCTGATGGCTCGTATCGTCGGAGCCCTGATCGCCTTTGCACTCGTCTTCGCCATCTTCAAGCTGGTGATCATTGCGTTAGTGGTCGCTGGCCTGATCTTCCGAACAAAGGAGACAATCTTTCTGCTGCTAATCGGGGGGCTGCTCAGTTTGATCGCTGCCTTTCCGGTGGCGGGCCTCGGTCTGCTCGCAATCATAGTCGTCGCGGCGATCGTGAACGTCGCCCGCAAGCAACCCTCGCGCGATCAACCTGAGCCGACGCTTCTCAGGATCAAGCGTGACTTGGACGATCCTGACCAAGAATAGCCTTCCTCAACCTTTCACATACCGCAGCCCTCGGCCTCACCGCCGGGGGCTTTTTTTTTACTCAAAGGAGATAGACATTGTTGATCATCGATACTTCGGCCGCGTTCGCGCCTGCCTTGGAGAGACCGATAGACGCCCATCTACCAGCGCCGCTAATTCTCCGCCGCGACCAGCTCGGCGGCGACATAGAGGACGCAGCCCGCTTCTTCGTGGTGGAGCCGGTCGACAGCATCGCCGACGTGGAGGCGGCGGTCGGCTTCCCGCTCGTGATCGACGACGCTCCTTCCTGGGAGTGGATCGAGCGGCACGAAGGCGGCTGGATCGAGATCGCCTTCGTCTTCTCTGACGATGGCCCCGCCGACGTGCTCCTGGTGCCCGACAGGACAACGATCGACCCGGCACTTGCAGACCTTCTGCATCGGTATGCGCCTGCCGCACATGAAGCGACAGGCACGACCACGGCCTGAACCGCACTGACGACGGGCCCACTCGGACGCCCAAGTCTCAGAAATCCTCACGCCCGCCGTCACCGAGCGGCCCCCAGCGTCCCGGCAATCCCGCCGTGGGCGCTTTTCTCGTTTTTGGAGCATCACCATGCCTCTGCTTCACTTCTACGACCGCGCGACGATTCCGGGATCGCTTCGCCTACCGCTCGACGCTGAGCTTCACCGGCTGCTCGTCGTCCGCGTCGATCACCTCACCGCCGCCGGGCTACTGAACATGAGCGAAATCATCGTCATCAGTGCTGAGACGACCGAGCCGGAACTGGTCGCAGCGATTGGGTTCACGCCTCTCATCGACCTGGACGGCAACCGATTCGGCCAGACCACCTCCTGTCCGGGGTTGGACTACGTCGCCCGCGTCAGCCCCAGCTACGATGAAGCGATCATCGCCGTCGGCAACAGCGGGTTTGCCTACCACTTGCTGGTGCATGACGACGCTGACGCGGACCTTGTGGAGCTGTGCCGGGAGCAGGCGGCTTGAAGGGGCGGGAGGCATGCTGATTATGGCGCTGCTGGTCATTGCGGCGGCGCAGGCGGTGGCAGCGGCGCTCGGAGTGCTGCTGTTGCTCGCCATTGTCTACGGCGTTTTCGTGTGCCCGCGCGAGACCTTCGGCCTGCTGGCTTTGTGCATTGTCGTCGGACTTTTTGACCGGCATCCGCTCGCCTGCCTTGGCGCTGCGGCGCTGGTGATTGTTGCAGGCTTGATCCGGCAGCGCTGGTGAAAAGAGGGCTTGACCGGTATTTGGCCGACGCCTATCGGCCCGTTCCCCCGGTAACGGCTTTAAGCCAACGCCGCCGGGGTGTCCTCCGCAAGAGCAATGAGGGCGATGATCGAACCAGATCACGCCACGCTTGCGTCTGAGGCATATCTCCTCGTCCAAGATTAGGTTTCCGGTTCGACAGCGCCCGTTCTGCGGAGGATCGCTGTTTGACATACCGGCGGGCGGGCCGGTCCTGAACGATACAATCGTTTCGGCCTTCCCGCGTCGAACAGCGCCCTGCGTCATGCAGGGTTCGGGAAGGTCGTACCCGTTCCGCCGTTTGGTCGAACGGAAATCCCCATCAAAGGAGAAATATGAACCACAACGTAAGCCGTGGCGAGCGCATCGCTGCGACATGGCGGGCGACCGCTGACGCCCTGAACACCCGATTTGACCGACTGGAAGCGACTTCCGCTTCGTCCGAACGACTGGCTGGATCGGAGGGCACGCGATGATGCTTCCCAATTTCCCCGATCAGAAGCAGCCCGGTTCCAAGAAAGTGCTCGCGACCATCAACAACGTCGCCTACCTGCTCGATCAAGCCGGTATCCGCTGCCGCTACAATACCATCAAGAAGAAGGTCGAGGTGGAGCTACCCGGCCATCAAGGCACTCCCGACAACCTGGACAATGTGGCGGTGACGACAATCATCAGCCTCGCCACCAGCGTCCGAATGTCCCATACTCTCGTCCCCGAATACATCAACGCGGTGGCCGACCTAAACGCCTACAACCCCGTTGCGGACTGGATACGAAGCAAGCCCTGGGACGGCATGGACCGGCTGGCGGAAGTGTACGCATCGGTCATCGCCCAGCCCGACTATCCCGATGAACTGAAGAAGGATCTACTCAGGAAGTGGCTGCGTAGTGCCGCTGCGGCGGCGACCGTACCGGCGTACAAGGGCAGGGGCGTCCTGACCCTGCAAGGGCGGCAGGGCATCGGCAAGACGAGCTGGGTCAAGGCCCTCGTCTCCAACCCCGCGCTTCGTGAGAGCGTGATCAAGATCGACCACCACCTCGATGCGGGCAACAAGGACTCCATTCTCGGCGCAATCGGTCACTGGATCGTTGAGATTGGGGAGCTGGACAGCTCGTTCAGGCGCGACGTGGCCCGGCTCAAGGGCTTCCTCACCGCCGACTCCGATCGGCTCCGTCGCCCCTATGACCGTCGTGAGGCTGAGTATCCCCGCCGCACGGTGTTCCTTGCCACCGTGAACGACGGTCACTTCCTCGTAGACCGCACTGGAAACAGCCGATGGTGGACGATTGCGGTCGATGCGCTCGACTTCCATCACCGCATCGACATGCAGCAGGTGTTCGCTCAAGTGGCGAGCGAAGTAGAGGCCGGTGAGCCCTGGTGGCTGAACGACGCCGAAGAAGCCGCCCTCGAACAGTGGAACAAGCGGCACATCGTCGTCAGCGTCATGGCCGAGCAGCTACACGACATGCTCGATCCCAACCGTGCGGGTGAGGCGGGCTTGCCCGCTCTGACGGCCTCCGAAGTGGCGGAACTGCTCGGGTACGAGAAGCCCACCAACGCACAAGCCAAGGAATGCGCCTCGGCGTTGCGTGATAGTCTCGGCGATCCCAAGCGCATCAACGGCATCTACCGCTGGCGCGTGCCGTTCCGAGAGCCGAACGCCGATGACCTGAAGTCCAAGCGCAAGGCTGCCGTTGCCGAGAAGGTGAAGGCGATGGAGCCGACCATGAACGCGAAAGCCACCGCACCGGGCGAGGTCTTTTAGCCCGTTGTCTCCAGCCCCGTCGTTGTCAGCGACGGGGTAGGGGCGGGAGGGGAGGCAAAAACCGCCAAAGCCGCCGCGAATTGCGGAAGCTGCTGCCCCTCCCTCCCCCAGCCGACCGGGTGCGACCGATCGCCCCGGCTCTCGACGTCCGGCCTGCCCTGAGAGCAGCGCCAGCGCCCCACCAGCACCGATTCGACGCACCCCGGCCCCGACCCTCGGGAGCCGATCGGCGGCGCGTGGCGGGCGTGATCCAACCCCCATTCAGAAGGAATCTCGACATGCCAAAGATGAAGCTCGACAACACATCCGCCCTGCTCGCCCGTTGCGAGGATGACAAGAAGAAGACCGACTACTGGGATACGATCGTCAACGGGTTCGTCCTTGAATGCCGCGCGAGCGGCGGGAAGACCTACTATCTCAGGTACTTCGACGCGAATGGACGCCAGCGCCAGCACAAGATCGGGCGCTATGAAGACCTGACGTTCGACCGCGCCCGCAAGGAAGCCAAACGCCTCCGCTCGGAGGTGGTGCTCGGTGGTGATCCGATGGCGCGCAAGGAAGAGCGCAAGGCCGTGCCGACCTATGCGGAAGTGGCGGAACGACACCTCTCGTTCGCCGCGACGTACCAGCGCAGCTTCGAGACGACGGAGGGCTACATGCGCAAGCACGTCATACCGCGCTGGGGTAAGGTGCGGCTGACCGACATCCAGCAATCGGATGTCGCCAATTGGCTGGCGGAGAAGTCGGAGACGTTGAAGCCCGCTACCGTCGAGAAGATCAGGGTGATCTTCAGCCGCTCATTCGAGTTGGCGAACCAATGGGCAGTGCCGGGCGGCGACAAGAACCCGGTCAGGGGCGTCCCGCGTCGCGCCTTCAGCAACGCCCGCGATCGCTTCCTCACCGCTGAAGAGGCGGAACGGCTGTCCAAGGCCGTGGCCGCATCCCGGAACACGCAGCTCAAATACGTCGTCGGGCTGCTATTGCTGACGGGCGCGCGTCGGTCCGAGCTTTTGAACGCCAGATGGCAGGACGTGGACCTGGACCGGCGCATGTGGCTGATCCCGCTGTCGAAGACGGGCAAGGCCCGGCACGTGCCTCTCTCACAAGCGGCGGTGGACCTGATTGCTGCGCTGCCCCGCTTCAAGAACTGCGCCTATCTCCTGCCCAACCCGGACACATGGAAGCCGTTCACGTCGATCAAGCACTCGTGGCAGACGGCGAGGGCGGCGGCAGGGCTGGGTGATGTCCGCATCCACGACTTGAGGCATTCCGCCGCCTCGTTCATGATCAACGCCGGGATCGACCTCTACACGGTTGGAGCCGTACTCGGGCACAAGAGCCACATCAGCACGGCTCGCTATAGCCATGTGGCGAACGGCACCTTGCTGGCGGCGGTCGAAGCGGGGGCTGGCAAGCTCCAGCTTGACTGGTCGAAGGCAAGCACTGGCGGGCAGGAGAGGGTCGCCGCGTAACAAATAGCTGAACCGAACCCGAGCGGCGTGATGGCGATTGCTCCGCTCGGGAACGGACTTGCGCCAACCGGCTCCGTGGGTTTGGAAGAGGACGGTTTGCCCGGGTTTTCCTATCCAAAGCGCGTTCGATAGGAAGCGCCGCACTTCCGCTCTTACCCGAGTTTGGGAGGTATTTGGGTGCGGTGCAACAGGGCGTGCCGTGCTGAGCGCAACTCGTTGCTAACAAACAAAAACCGTCCAACCTTGAGCTGGTTTCGTAATGCGGGGGTCACAGGTTCGAGTCCTGTAAGCGGCACCACTCCGGGTCAAGCGAGGGATCCGCTGGTGTCCGATGATCGGGATTGCTGCTGGCGGTGATTTCCTAGCGGCTTAATCGGTCCGCTGATCGTGATCGTGGCGGGCGCGACGACCACCTTGCCGATGAACCGACGCGCACAGCCTTGCCGCAAGACCGGATCGTCGGAGCGCAGCTTGCGCAAAATGACGTCACCTAGCCGCTCGATCGCGTCGGGTGTGACGCGATGTTCCGTGGCTGACAGCTGCCGCTCGACCAGCGTGATCTCCTCTTCGAGGTCGGCGCGGCGGGTGCGTTGGGAGGCGAGCGACGGCTGCCACGGTAAGACTGAGCGCCATCCACCGCCTCATCGTCTGACCAACAACTGGCGCGGAGGTGCCCGGCTACGCGACGGCGAGTGCATTGCCGGTTCTGGCTCGAGCGGCCGTTCATGCGTCGGCAGCGGGACGGATACAAATGGTCGACACTACCCGTCAGCGTAGCGGAACGCGACGACCCGGAAGTAGCCGTTCAGCGCGAAATTTCCTGCGCTCGAAAGCGGTCGCTTGCTCAGGTTGGCGTACAAGCCGGTTCTTGGACACGCATCGCGTGGTAGATATCGCGGTCAGGGAGGTGATGTCAGCGGGGGCATAAGCCAGAACGAAGGCACGGCTTCCGGAGCGATCAAGAGTGCCCACGCTTCCAAGTCGCGGCCGCCGGGCTGCCGTAGCTCAAGCTCAGGCTTCCTCGCTTCGGCGCTTGCGCCTAAGCGCGGCGACCGCTGCTGAACAGGTGAAGCAGCGCAGGGCCGACCGATATCGCCAGCGGCACCAGTGCGGCGAGCGACACGCCTGAGCGGATTGCCGTGAGCGCCAGCACGCCAAAGGCAAAGGGCAGCGCGACGATCAGCGGAAACTGCACCTTTTGCCACGCGCTCCGTTCGTCGCCGCGCCAGCGCGCGAGCGTCTTGGGTTCTTCCGCGTGGCGGATGAACTGCGCGAAGCTTCTGTTCATGATGCGCGGCGACGGATCGAGCACGACCAGCCCGCGCCGGACCAGCGAGCGGAGCGCATAGGCTTTGCCGACGTTGACCAATTGTCGGTGCGCGTAGCGGTGAAGCAGCAGCCGTTCGGCGTGGCTGGAGACCGTCCAGACGAGCTGATAGTGTTCGATCAGCATGGAGCTGAGATAGTCGACGATCGCGCGCGGCGCGGCGTGCTTCAGGCTCCCGGCCCATTGTGCGATCTCGTGCGGTTCGAGCGGGGGCTCCTCGTCCGGGATCACCGCGGCGATCGTGTGATCGGGCAGGTATTTGACCTCGTTCTCCACCGTGCGCACCGCGACGCGCTCGTCAGGCGGGATCGTCGTGAGGTCGACCCTGGTCCGGGGGGTGGCGCGGTAGGTGTAGGTCGTGAAGCCTTCGAACAGACGGCTCCAACGCATCTCCTCCCGCTCGCCGGCGAGCTGCACGCGCTGCGCGTGGCGGTCCTCGGGCGACAGGCGCTCCAACTCCTCCGCATCGCGCTCGTACGCATGGAGCAGCCGGTCGAGCGGGCTGAGGTCGGTCACCAGCCCGATGCGCACGTCCCGGTCGCCGTCGTCGTGCCCCTGGTGGCGTACGAGCCGTTCGAGCATCGCCAACACCTTGAGCCGGCGGTCGCGGCTGCGCATCAACAGTTCGAGGTTGCGGAGCACGAGCAGCCGCGGCGGGTGGGGCCGGACGAGGAGATCAGACCAGCCGTCCTTGTCGCTGAGCGTCTCGTCGTACAGGTCGAGCGTTCGGTCGGCGTGCCGTTCCAGCCGCTGGCGGATATAGGCGGGCGGCGCGACTGCGATGAAGCGCGGCGGCAGCGCGGCGATGTCGATGTCCGCGCCCCTCAGGCCCGCCTCTCCCGTTTGTCTGAGCGGCAGTTCGGGGTAGGGCACCGCTTCCAGCACCACCCCGAAGCCGAACAGCCCGCGCAGCGCCGATTTAAACGCCACCAGCAGCAGCCCGGCGAGGACAAGAGCGATCGCCACGAAAACTACCCAGCCCATGCCGGACGACCAGTAGGAGGCGACGCGAGCGGGCGTGCCGTATAGGTTGTTCGCATCCCAGTGGAGCACGCCGCGGCGCATCGCGGCGGCAAGGCTCAATCCGGTCGGTTCCTGGTTGAGCGCGCCGCCATTGAAGCACGGCGACTCTCCCACGAGCCCGATCAGCCCAAAGCTGTCGATTCCGTCGGAGCGCGCGGGACAGGACGGCATCGCGTGCGACCGGAGGGCCGCGGGTGCGGCGCGCGCGGCCTTGCGGTAGGTGAGCGCGACCGCCTCCACCGCGTGACGCTCCTGATCGGCGATCCGGTGAAGCACGGCGTGATCGTCGCCGACCTGGCGTGCTCCGAAATAGCCGCGCGCGTCGATCGCGAGCGCGACGATCGGCAGCGTGCACAGGCACAGCACCATCAGCGCGACCGACTGACCGAAATACCGTTCCGTCGCGCGGTCGAGCACCGGGCGCGATCCCGCGCCCGGTGCGTCGCTGGCGGCGAGCGGGCTGCGGCGCGAGAGAACAGAGCGGATGCGGGGCACGTGGTCGCGCCCCAAGATCACCGCGTAGAGCGCGACTCCGGCGAGCACCGGACCGAAGAAGGCCGCCACTACGGGCGCGCCGACCGCGAGCAGGAGCAGCGTGACGAGCGCGACCAGTGCGAGCGCGATCCTGACGCGCCCGTAGCGTTCGCGCCGCGCGGGATCGGGCCACAGCCACAGCCAGGCGGGCCGATCGTGGATCCGGCGCTTCACCAGGTTGACGACGAAGAACAGCGCGATCAGCCCGGCAAGCATCCACGCCCAGACGACAATCGCGTGGACCGCCGGGCGCACCGCGCGTGCGTCGATCAAGTCGCGCGAGACGAAAGTGGTGACGATCCAGTCGGTGCACGGCATACGCGCGGCGGCGAACAGCGTCGGCACCCCTTCGTACTCGCCGCTGAACGTATCGATCGCAGAGGGCTTCGCCGCCATGTCGCAGGCGACCGTCCGCGCGGCGGCGGAGGCGAACCCCCGACGTGCGCGGCCGCCAAGCGCCTCCGCAAAGCGCTCGACCTCCGCGCGCCCGCGCTCGGAGTGGAATAGGACCGGCAGCCCAGAGGCGTGCGGCGAAGCGTCGAGCACCGCGAACTCCTCACTCTCGTGCAGCGTCGGCGCGAGCAGCGATTTGAGCACGAATGACAGCCCGATCACGTGGAGGCGGCCGCGCTGTTCGTCGAGATCCACATCCGGCTCGACTGGGAGCACGCACGTGCCGTCGACCTGGGTGGACACGATCGTCTTCGACACACCGTCAGGGCGCGAGCGGACCTGATCGAAGATCATGCCCCCGGTGGCGCATCCCCACAGCCCCTCGAACCGCAGGCGGCGCACCTCCGCGACTAGGCGCTGAGTGTCCGGGGCGAACTCCGCGTCCACCGCGCGGCGGAAGTAGGAGCGATTGCCGACCTCGATTCCGGCCCCCGACAGGTCGCGCGCGACGGCGAGCACCATGTTGTCGGCCTGGAGGCCGCTGCGCGCGACGGGGAAGAGCGAATCGGGCTGGCGGAAATCACGCGGGTCGTCCTCAGGACCGGTCGCCGCCCGCTTGATCAGCATGTCAGAACGCATCTTGGCTGGTACGGTCTGCGGGGGCATCCACGAGGACAGCTCGTCGATAGCGGAGCGGTCGCGGTCGAGCAGCACGCGGTGGATCTCCCGCACCGTGCGGGTGCGGATCGCGCCCGCGCTCTCCTGGAGCCGCTGATAGGCGGCGCCGCGCGCCTGGACGATGTCTGCGGTCGCGACCAGCGCGGCCGTGGCGAAGGCGACCGCGGCGAGCAGACCGAACACCAGCGCGCCGACCTCCATCGGCCTGATCCCGTCGACGGGGCCGAGCATGGCGAGCTTCATGGTCGGGGTCAGCGCCGCGAGCAGCAGCAGGGCGATCGCGAAGGCAAGCGCGCGCGAGCCGAGCCGCCCTAGGGCCGCGCCGCCACCGTCGCGCACCGTGCCGACGAGCATGTACTCGTTGCCCTTAAGCGTGACCGGGTAGACATAGAAGCGGTAGCGGGTGCCCGCGACGTTCGAATCGAAGGGCTGCAAGGTGTCGCCCGGGAGGTCGCGCGCGCCCGCCGGAGGGAGCGGCACGGCCTTGCTCTGCCCCGCCGCCTGGCCGAGCGCATAGGCGACCGCGAGAAACTGCGACTGGAGCTTGGGCAGCTCCGCCAACGTGCGGATCGGCAGGCGGTGGTCGCCGATTTGCGCTGCGATGGGTGCGTTGCGCCAATCGCCGCCGGCCGCCACCTCTCCCGTACCCGCGCCCGCCTTGCCGCCGGGGACGCGCGCGAGCAGCAGGTGCTGGAATCCGCGCGGGACCGCGGTGACCGCCGCCAGGTCGAGCTTGGCGATGGTGAAGCAGATGGGCTTGGCGGCGCCGCCCGCCGGCCGGAACCAGGCGGCGGCGCGCAGGCGGGTGCGGTAGGCTAGGTCCGGGACCACTGCGGGCGAGAGCGCTTCTCCCTGCACGGTCATACCATTGTCGAGGACAGCGACGTCCTTCGTGCACGCGGCGCCGGCCGTGGGGACTGAGTAGCGCAGGTCGAACGTCGCGAGATCGGGGTGGTAGAGGCGGATGGTCGCGCCGGCCGGATCGGTCGAGTCCGCGTGACCGCCGTTGTTCACGTCGCGGTGGTAGAGGTTGGCACGGCCGATCTGGTCCGCGGTGGCGGGCCAGGTATTGAGGTTGCTGGCGGCGATCGCGAGGTCGCGAACGCGGCGCGCATCCTCCGACCGGCCAACGCGCCAGCTCACCAGCAGCACGTAGACTGCGAAGCCGAGCGCGATGATCGCAACGACCGACAAAAGGAGTGGCAGCCATGCGCGCGGTTTGGACCCGGTCCCCTCCGACATGACGCACACTTCCCGCATAAGAGCCTGAGAGCGGACGCGACGCGGACATGCCCGGCATGTACGAGACCGGGTGGGCAGAACACCGATCGACTCGGCATAGCCTGCGCAAGCCTCGCAACTTGAAGGCGGCTATTCAAGCCGCGCGTCCATGGAGATGTACGATATGGAGACATCGTCTGGCGAGACTTCGCTAGTCAGGCATAAATCCATCAACACATTACTGACGCGTTTTGGCCGGGGAGATGCTCTGCTGCCCGCTACTCCGGAGGAGTTGTACGCGGCCGAAAAGGCGCTCGCGGCCTGCAAGATCCAGAAGTGGTCATCCCGACCGCCGGGGCAACTACCTGAAACCAGCCGCTCGTGCACGATCCGGATTCGGCTTGGATCAGCCGCTTATCGATGGGCCAATCGCCCGGCGAGCCAAGGGCAGTGAAGCGAACTGTCGTCATGGATCGATCGCTGCGTTGATCGGCGCCATGTCAATGCGCACCTCATTGCGATGTCGATCAGCGCTCGCTCAATTCCTTTTGGCACCAAGATCACGATCTGGGCCGAGCCCTGGGCGGGACAACAGCCCCGACCTCGCGCCGCCGGCAGCAAGGGCCCGATCAGCGCCCACTCATCATCCGACAGTTCAATCCGCTCGCCCAATGCAGCCTTCAAAAAGCAGTCTTGAATCAACCAGCAATCACGCAGTCAACCTTTGTCCACGCGGCCTAGCAAGCGCGGGCCAAGAAGATTTCCCACTGTTCTGAGTGCCCGATCGGGTGGTGCATGGCGCACCAGTTCTTCTGAAGCTCGCGATCGCCCGCGCAGGGCTCCCCTACCGCCACGCGAGCAGCCGCTGCGAGTCCGCTTCGAGCCGCTGGCAGTCCGCGAGCGAAGCAGGCTCGCCGTGCGCAAGCGCGTTGCGGACGTGGCGCATCGTGTTCGCCGCCGCGTCCGGCGCGCCAGGGGCCCGGCGGAGCGCCGCGAAGATGTGCCCCCATTCGTAATCCGCCGGCTCGACGGGCTCGCCGCTGATCGGGTCGACCTGACCGGCGGGAAGCCGCCTCACATGGCGGTCCACGAAGCGGCAGCGCATCTCCTCCAGCCAGGGGAGCAGCACGCCCAGGTGGCCGCGCCAGACTCGGCGACGCAGCGCCGCGGGATTGTGGCGCGAGAGTCAGCAGGGGCAGGGCGCCTCCTCGCCGCGCCAGAGCAGCGCCGCAGCGACGGCGGTGGTCGGCTGTCGCGCGATCCAAGCGGTCGGATCGAGCCGGTCGGTGTCGCCCAGCGTCAGAAGCGCGCCGAGCAGCCCGCCATCGCCGCGCGCGACTTCGATCACCGCGGCGTCCGCCGCCTGGGCGAGCAGCCCGGCCTCCGGGCGCAGCATGCGGGATAGCAGGGCGGATTCGATCGGGCCGAATAAGGCGCCGTCGTCGAAGTAGGTGCAGCCCGCCGGTGGCCGCACCGGCTCGGTGATCAGGATCAAGGTCGGCCCCGGCGGTTTAAGGCGGCGGCGCAACGATGCCCAGGCACCGGCGACAGTCAGCCAGGCGGCTGCATCGGTGCGGGCATCGCCGACCAGCACCGCGTGGCGCAGCTCGGGTGCGGTCGCCAGTCCGGCGAGGTCGTCCGCAACGGCTCCCAGTGTCTCCGCCGCCCGGCGCAGCGCGTCCACCGGCGGCCCGGCTAGGCCCGCTTCCGCTACATCCAACATCAGCGGGCCGGCGCGGGCGCGGTCGAGCAGGCGCGCCAGCGTGTCGCTGCGGCGTGTGCGGAGCAGCAACGGCGGACCCTCAGCCGCATGTTCGAGCAGCGCGTCGAAGCGGGCCTCCGCCAACTGGTCCAGCAGCGCGTCGCTCACGCCAGCGCGCGCACTGCCGCCGGGTTGATCGCGAGCTGCGGCTCGTCGGCGATGCTGGCCTGCTCAATCACACCCAACGCGCGGAGCAGATCTAGCAGATCGGCCCCACTCGCCGGATCATGCGTGATCGCGAATTCCCGCAGTTCGCGCTCCGGCAGCGGATCGCCGCCGATCAATTCCCTCAACTCACGCGCCAGCGACTCGAGCGATCCGTGCAGTCCCAAGTCCTCCGCCGTGAGCAGCGTTGTACGGGCACGGACCAACAGCCGTTCCGGGTCCTGCCGCTCGGCAGGCGGCGGCTTCTTGATGGAGTCGAGCACCTGCAGCAGCCCGCCCGTCGCCTCGCGCAGCGACGCCTGCACCTCCTCCTGATCGGCAAAGCTCAGGTTCTCGCGGTTCATCCAATGCACCATCGCTTCCTGCGGCAGCGGTCCCAACAGCAGCAGCAGCAAGTCGGGCGCGTCGGGCAGGCGAAGGAGCGGCGCCGTAGGTGCGCCGTGGAAGACGACGCGGACTGGCTGCTGGGAATCGCGGAACACCCGGTGGCGGCGCAGCGCCGCCAGCTCCTCCGGCGGGGGCCAGCCTTCCACGACGATCAGCTTGGGCCTGTCGGCGCGCGCTTCGCTCTTTATCGCTTTGGCAACTTCGATGATCACCTGAGCCGAGCGCGCGGCGAGCCCGCGGACGCGCGGCCACTCCAGCTTGTCGGCAAGGCTGGTCAGCGCGTCGGCGACATCGTCCGCGCCGGTCGCGGGCGAGGCGCCGATCAGAAGCACGGCCGCCGGATCGTTCGGCCGCGACAGCCGCTCGGCGATGATCGCCTCTTGGCGCAGCGACATCGGCGACCAGACGGCGCCGATCCGGCGGTGGCTGGTCATCGGGTCCGCGCGTCGCTTCGGCGCCCTGCCGCTGAAGCTCTGGAGCCGATCCTCGATCGCGGCCTTGTCGCCCAACATCGCGACGATCCGCTGCGAGCGCAGGGCGTAGCGCTCGCCTTCGCTGGCGAGCACGCCCATCTCGACCATCTCGTCGAGCAGCGCGGCGAAGGCGTCGGGCGAGTCGGTGTCGCGGAAGCCCGCGGGCCACCATTCGTCGGCCATGCGGCGGATTTCGGACGCCGGATAGCCGCGCGCCGCCGGCCTGCCCTCCAGCACATCCTGCGACGCGCGCTGCCACACGGCGTAGGTGAGCAATTCATACCGCTCGTCGAGCTGCAAGGTTTTCTGAAAGCGTTCCACCACCCCCGCGCGGAACTCCTGCTGTTTAAAGCATTCCTCGATCAGCGCGCGATCGATGCGGAACGGCATGGATGCGCCTTCGCCCGGCTGCTTCAGGCGGGCATCGACCGCGGTCACAACCGCCTTGCCGAAGCTTTGCATGAGTGAGGGATAGAAGCCGACCAGCGAAAGCATGTGCGACGCATCGACCGGCTGATCGAAAGTCATGCCGATCGCCGCCATAGGCTCCAGCGCCATCTGCCGCGCGGCCTCCCGGTCGCTGCCGAGCAACGGACCGACGTTGATCGACTTGCCGAAGTGCAGAAGCGGGCTGTTGGGCGCGCGGTGGAAGCGCTGGACGTTATGCAGCCCGGCGAAGACGAACTTCACCGAACGACTGGTATCGTCCATCAGCGTCTTCATGCGGCCGATCTGCGGAAAGTCCTCCCGCATCTCGCGCTCGAGGAAAGCGTCCGCCTCGTCGAGCAGGACCAGCATGTAGCGTCCGGGCGCCGCGCTCGCCCATCCGCGCAGGCGGTCTGCCAGCGACTTGCCTTCGGGCAGCGCAACCTTGTTGTCGCGCAGCTTCCGCTCGACGGCGCTCCAGACTTCGTCGGGCGGCAAGGTGTCCCCGATCGTGCGGATGTCGCAATAGATCGCGACCCGATCGGCGTTCACGTTCTCCTTCAACTCAACCTGCTTGAGCAACGCGGTCTTGCCCAGCTGGCGGCCGCCGTAGACAAGGCAGGCACCCTGCCGATCGACGAGTCGGCGATATTCGTTCTCGCGTCCAAAGAACATCTCGATCGAAGTCTGGGCGCTGGTGTCGGCATAGGGCCGCGCGGCGCCGAACGGCAGCGCTAGGTCGAAGAAGGCGCGCGTGCCGGCATCGGGCTCGCTCGCCAGCACGGCTGCGGTGACCGCGTCGGCCAAGGCCACGCTGCGCGTGCCGTTGCGCGACTGGCGCTGGAGATCGCGTCGTATCCGCGGCTGAAGCGCGCCGGTGGCGAGCACAATGATCTGGTCGGGCAGCGTGTCAAAGAGGTTGAGCGCCGACCGCATCTCACCGTCCGGCACTACAAGGATGGCGTAGCGGCCCCTGGCTTCGCTCCCGAACGCGGGAACCAGGCAGTCCTCGCGTCGGCGAAGCGGATCGGTTGCGACCGTAACCCGCAGCAGCGCGCGGTCGCGCTGCACCTGCTCGACCCGCACGCCCGAGAAGCCGAGAGCGGTCAGCAGCCCGATCGTCGCGTTGCGCATCGCGGCGGATACATCGCCCTTGAACTCGCGGGCGGCGGCGCGGCGGAGGTCCTTCCAGCTCGCCAGCAGCTGTTCGGCGCGCGTCCGGTCCGTCGTCGTGAGCGCGCCGAAGTCGAAGGGCCCGAGGCGGCTGCCGTCGCGGGCGATGTGCTGCAGGCGGACGAGGTCCAGGCTCGGCGGGTCGCCCAGCTCGGCGACTACCGCCCCGAAACGCCGCAACAACTCCACCGAGGAGCCGAGCTGCGCCGGCGCGAGGCCGTGACGTTCGATCTGCACCACCGACTCGGCCAGCGTGCCGAGATCGCCCTCGGCCAGCAGCGCGCGCGGCTCCTCCAAGCGTTGACCAAGCCGCGTCTCCAGGTCGGTGATCGCCTGTTCCAGCCGCTTGGCGACGGGCGCGCGCGCCGCCAGCAGGCGGCTCTCGATGGCGTCCAGCCGGCGATTTGCCGCGGGGAAGTCGGCCATGTCGCTGCGGTCGGCGGTGTCGAGCGGCAGCTTGTCCAGTTCCGCGCCCTCAAAAGCGCTCATGTCGCGCTCGATCGCGTCCGGTAGCGGATCGTCGCCGGTCAGCGCGATCTGCAGGTCGTCGAGCCGCTGGCGCAGCACGCGCGCGCGGTTCTCGGTGGACGCGCAGGCCTGCTCGATCGCCTTCGCCAGCCTCGCCGCGGCGGCGGGCCGATCCCCATCCGCGACATATGGAAGCAGGCGGGTCGCTGCGCTGGCGTTCCCCTCCTCCAGCGCGAGGTCGAACGCTGCCGCAGGCGACGGCACCGATCCGGCATCGAGCGCGCGGGCCGCGGCGCTGGCCAGAATGGGCGCATCGTCCTCCTCCATAATGATGTCGTGCCGAGCGTTGAGCGGAAAGGCGGGCAGGAGCGCCAGCTCGTCGTCCGCCGACCAGGCACCCACCTCGCGCGTGCCCTCCAGCTCTGCGGTCACCGTGTCCACCATCGACGCGAACAGGCCGGCCGCAACGGCCGTGTAGGGACCGAAGGTCGCGGCCGAGATCGCCAGGCCACGCACAGCCCTGAGCTCGCGCAACAATGCCGTCCGCCGCTGGCGGTGCCGGTCGACGTGGTCGGCGATCTCGCCCGTGTCGCGGAGCCAGTCGCCCAGCAGGTCGGCGACACCGCCGCACAGATTGAGCATCTGCCGAAGCGCGCCGCCTTCGATCGGGTGGCGCCCACGGCTCATGCGGGCTTCGTCCGCGGCGTAGATCATCGCCTCGGCCGCGGCGCGATCCGCCAGGGTGTCGAGGAGTGCGCGAACCTTCTCGCGCGCTCCATCCGCACCGGCGATCGCGGCGTTGACCGCGCTGCCGATGGCGCCGTCACCGCCGACCAGGGACTGCCACACCCAGTTCGCGGGCGTATAATTGGTCTTGCGGCTGGGCGCAGCGCCCAGCCATTCTTCCAGCGCCGTCCGCGCCGCCGCTGCGCGCCGACGCAGCAAATCCGCGCCGGCGGGCGCGGTCAGGTCCTGAAGGCTGGTGACCCCGGAGCCGCGCACGTCAAGGAGCAGCCGCTTCAGTCCGTTGAGCTGCGCAGCGACATCGCCCTCCAGTGCTTCCACGATGTCGAGCGCGGTCTGGCTCTGCACCAGGGCGGGGCGCAATGCACCTGCCATCAGGAGCAGCAGGCGCGCGGGGTCCCGAGCAGCCTGCGCTTCGGCAAGCAGCGGCTCACGGAGCGCTTCGTACCGCCGCCATGCCCCATCGTATGCGCTGCGGCTCGTGCGGCCGTGCAGCACACCTTCTAGCAACGGGGCGGCGAGGCCCTCGTCTCCACCGCCGACCAGGTCGCGGGCGGTGGCGAGGTGAAAGGCCAGCCCGACCCTATCGGCCGCCAGCGCGGCGCCGATCCAACCGTCCCACGGCGTCGCGGCGGCGGCAGCGGCGGTGGGCGCGGCTCCCACCTCCGGCGTTGCGGCAGGCTGCTCCGGCGCCTCCTCGTCCTCGTCGATGGTCTCGATCAGGTCGTCGTCGGAATGGGTCGCGTCAGCGTCATGAGGCGCCGGGGCATCTTCAGCAGCCGGGATCTCCTCAAGCGTGGCCTCTTCGACAACGGTTACCTCGGGGAAAGATAGCTCATCCTCAATTGGTGCCGTCTCCGCCGGCTCCGCACGGGGCTTTGCGACCTCCGACGTGTCAACGGCAACTTCGGCCGACGACGTCAGGTCGGCCATAGGCGCTAGCGAGGTCATCTGAGCGCTATCGATCAGCGCGCGCCAACTCTCGCCGGCTTCCTCCCACGCATCGTAGGCGTCACGGCGACGATCTTCCGCGGCCCGTCGCTCGGCGCGGGCAGCTCGCGACAGCGGACTTCTGCGTCTTCCCACGCGCTCTGGGCGGCCGCAAACGCCTCGGCAGCCGCCAAGAGCTGCTCCAGCACTTCGACATCGAGTGCCGCGACAAGCGCGTCGCCGACCGCTGCTGCGTCCTCGGGAGGCAGCTGCGCCAGCGCTGCCGCGAGTCGTCGTGCCAAGGCTTGGCGTGCCGCCCCGTCCTGCAGCCGCGCGTAATGCTCCTCGATGTCCGAGGCGAACGCATCAGCGCGGAGCAGCAGGTCGAATGAAGGTTCGGTCGCCAGCTGCTTGATGGCCGCTTCGAGGCGCGCGAGCACCGCGGCGGCATCGAGGGGCTCGACGCTTTCTGGCGGCGCGGACGTCTCGCGCTCCTCTGGCCGCTGGAAGTAGGGCGCGAGCGCGTCGATGATGGCAGCGTTCTCGTCGGATGTCGCGCGGACCTGCAACACCATGGCGTGAAAGCCCTGCTCCGGCTCGCCGTCTGGGTCCGGTCGCCGGCCACTTTCTCGGAACAGCCAGTTCGTCAAGCTTCTGATCGCCATGCGCTGCTCCGCCTTGGCGCAGCACCGGCGGAGCGCCTGGTCGACCTCGACCAATTCGTGTTGGCGGTAGCGATCGGCCAGCCAGCCGTAGAAACTCTCGTCGTTGCGGTGGTCGACACCATCAACCCGCATCTCGCGCAGGAGCAGGCGGCGGTCGCTGACAGGCAGAGGCTGTATGTCGCGAACGAAGGTCCAGGTCAGCGGCGATTGGCCGCTCATGCTCGAGCGATCAGCCAAACCTCGTCCCTCCTGCCAACGCTTGCTCGATCTTGGTCCGGGCGCCCGCGCTGAGGCGGCGAACTCCGAAGCGGCGGGCGATCTCCACCGGATCGTCGCTTCCGGCCGCACGAAGCTCGGCGGGCGCGATCTCCTCGATCTGTCGGACGAACGCATCGGCGGCCGGCTGGCGCGCGTGCGACCAGTGCGCGGGCGCCGCATCGTCGCTCCAGATGAAGCCGTCGGGGCAGCGGTGATGATGATGGCGCGCGATGTTGACAATACGCTCGTGGATGCGGTTGCCGGCGCGCTGAAAGCCGTGCGCGCGCGCGATCCGCTGCACCAGTAAAGTCTCCGCGATCGGCGCCTCCCGCTCGACGACATGCGCGATCAATCGACGCAGCGTCGCACGATAGTCCGTCTCCGCAAAGCGAGCAGCGTCGATCTGATCTTGGAGCGTCGTGAAGTCGGCTGGCCGGTATCGACCGTCGTCGGGCGGCGGCGCGGGCGGGTCGAACAGCTGGACGCGGGCGCCGCCGGTGAGCGGCAGGTCCGGCGCCGGCACCGACCGAGCCACCAGCGCGTCCGTGCGCGGCGTCGGCTGGATGTCGTCGTCCAGCGGCGGCTCCGCAACAGGAAGGGCATCGTTCGCCGGCACGGGTGGAGCGGGGACCGGCATCTCGGCGGCGCGCTTCGCACGATCGTCATCCAGCGCAGCGCGGATCGCGGCGTCGAGCTTGTCCGCCGCGCGGGCCTTGTTGGTCCACCAGTCGGTTGACCAGATGCGTAGGAGCCGCCAGCCGAGGCCCTCCAGGATGGCTTGACGCACCTTGTCGCGGTCGCGCGCGGTCGCGGCCGAGTGGTAGGCCGCCCCGTCGCACTCGATGCCGAGCAGATAATCGCCCGGCCGATCGGGATGGACCAGTCCCAGGTCGATGCGGAACTTGGATACGCCGACCTGAGGCGCCACCTGCCAGCCGCGCCGCCTGAGTTCGGCGGCGACCGCTTCCTCGAACGGCGATTCGACATCGCCCAAGGAGCCACGGTCTGCCTCGGCCAGCGCGCGGGGCCCACGCTGCGCATATTCGACGAAATGCTTCAGGTCGCGCACCGCCTCGCTGCTCGTCCGGGTCAGGTCGATCATGCCGGGATCAAAGGACGTGAAGACGCGCATCTCGGCTCGGGCGCGAGTGACCGCCACGTTCAGTCGCCGCCCGCCACCCAGTCCGTTGAGCTTGCCGAAGCTCATCGACATGGTTTGGCCACCGGGCTCTGTCGGCCCGAAGCCGACGCCCAACAGGATCACGTCGCGCTCGTCGCCTTGCGCAGTCTCCAAGTTTCGAACCACGACGGGTTCGAGCCGGTCCTCGGCGAAATGGCGCTCGATCTCGGGGTGCGCGCGCCGGGCGGCGTCGAGCAGGTCCTCGACCAGCCGCATCTGCTCGACGTTCATGGTGATGATGCCCAAAGTGAGCGGATCGCCCTTTGCGTTGACAAAGCCGGGGTCGCGCAGACGATGCACCGCGTCGGCGACGATCGCGCGCGCCTCCACCTCGTTCACCCGTCCCGCACCGCGCGCCCAGACGCCGGGCACCCGCTCCCAGCTGACTGCGCTCGGCCGCGTCTCGGGCGCCGGAAAGGTGACCAGCCGGTTCTCGTAATAGCGGTGGTTTGAGAAGGCGATGAGGCTCTCATGCTGGCTGCGGTAATGCCAGTCCAGGCTATGCTGCGGCACGCGCGCGCCGAGGCATTCCTCCAGGATGGAGTCGAGATCGGGTTCCGTGCCGTCGTCATCCGACGTGGCGCCCGCAGCGCGCTGGAAGTCGTTGGACGGCGGCATCTGCCGAGGATCGCCCGCGATCACGCATTGCGTGCCGCGCGCCATTGCGCCCACCGCGTCCCAAGGGGTGATCTGGGAGGCTTCGTCGAAAATGACCAGGTCGAACAGCGCCTGATCCGCCGGCAGGTATTGCGCGATCGAGAGCGGGCTCATCAGCATGCAGGGCGCGAGCCGCGTAAAGGCGTCGCCCATCTCCGCCGCCAGCTGTCGGATCGGTTTGTGCGCGCGTTGCAGTTGGAGCTGTCGCTTCAGGACGCTGTAGCCGTCCTTCTTGCCGACATCGGCCTTGTCGGGGATCAGCCCGCACACTTTGGCCCGGATGTAACGGCTGGCAAGCGTGCTCATCCGATCGTCGATGGCGCGGAAGCGCTCGATCCGATCGCTCTGCTCGCTCGGCACGAAGCGGCGGAGCAGCGGCTCCTCGTCGGTCCGCGTCCAGGCGAACCAATGCGCATAGGCGGTCTCGAAGACGCGCGCCGTGTCGGCAGGCATCGCCCAGCCATTCTCAAGCGTTTTCACCAGCGGCAGCAAATCGGCGGCGATCGCTTCCTCGCGCACGCGGCGCCACGCGGTCCAGTCCCGCAACCGCCGACCATGGGCGACGACCGTCGTCGCCTGTGACCGCAGCGTGTCAAAAGACGCCGCTTCGGTGCTGCCGGCCAGCTCGGCGAAGCGGTCGGCGGCGCGGTCGAACGCTCCCAGCGCGGCGTCGAGCCGGTCGGCGCTTTGAGCAATGCTCCCGTCCGGCGCCAGCAGATCGTTGCCCTCCACCAGCAGGCGGGACGCCGCAGCGCGTAGCGCGAGCAGTTCATCCGCGCCGTCGGCTTCCGCCGCGATGCCCGCGCGGAGCCGGTCGGCGCGCGCGATCGCCGCCTCAACAGCCTCCGGCGACGTGGACAGGCCGGACCAGCCGGGAAGGCCGCTCGCGCGCTGACCAAGAGTATCAATTCGTTCGAGCAGATCGCGCATGCGCGCGAGCCGCGGCAGGTCCTGGGTTGGATCGACCTCGCCCGCCGCACCGCCTCCGCGCGCCAGATCGCGGGCGACGCGGCGCTTGGCGAAGGTGGCGAAAATCCACCAGCGGGCCCTCGCCTCGGCCCAGGCCACCTCGGTCTCCGCGATGTCGATGCGACGTGCGGCCTCGGGCGCATAGGGTGCGGAGAGCCCCTGCTCCTCCGTCCGATGTTCCTTGATCAACGCGGCGCCCTCGCGCGCGGCGGTGACCTGGTCGGCCATGGTGGGCGCGAAGGCGAAGCGCAGGTCGTGCCCGTGCATGCCGAGCAGCAGCCGAACAAAGCCGAGCAGCCGACCCAGGCCCGCGCGATCTGAAGCCGCGAGCGGCAGCGCCGTCGCCTTCAGAAGCAACACGCGGGCTTCGTCGAGCGCGTCGAGGACAGGCGCCAGAGCAGTCGCGGTGGCGACCACATCGCCTTCCCAGCTCGGCGACCAATCGGTCACGGCGATGGCGCCGAGTTCCGCCGGCAGGTCGCCCACCTCGCGCCAGGCGAGGCCCAGCCGACGCGCGATGTCACGCAAGCGCGCCATGTCGGCCCTGTCGTGGCGAGCGCCGGGTGCGAAGCGGAGCCGCGGCGCGCTCTCGCCGCCGTCACGCACCGACACACCGATCGCCCGATGGATCGTCCAACCGTTCGGCTCAACCCGGTGCAACAGGTCGACCACCGCGTTCAGCTCCCCGCGCAACGTCCGCGCCTCGGCCGCTTCGCGCTCCCACTCCTCCGTGGTTAGCGCATCGCGGGTCGTCCACGCCTGATCGAGCTGCTTCAGCACGGCAGCCTTGGTCGCCTTGGCCGAATGGAGTTCCAGGCAGAACGGACCCAGGCCCTTCTCCGCCAGCCGTCGCTGGACGACTTCGAGCGCCGCGCGCTTCTCTGCGACGAACAGCACGCGGCGGCCGAGCGCCAGGTTGTGCGCGATCATGTTGGCGATCGTCTGCGACTTGCCGCAGCCGGGCGGGCCGTCCAGCACGAAGCTTTGCCCGCGCGCCGACGCGACCACCGCCGCCAGTTGCGAACTGTCGGCGGGCAGGGGCGTGAACAGCGATCCGGGATCGACGGTCGCGTCCAGCTCGTCGGCGCGCGGGAGCGCCGCTCCGTTCTCGAACACGTTGCTCTCGCGTTCCAGCAGGTGGCGGACGAGCAAGCTCTCCTTGAGCCGATCGGCGCGATCGACCAGGTCCTTCCACATCAGGTATTTGGCGAAGGAGAAGGTGCCCAGCACCACGTCGGGCACCACCTCGAATCCCGGAATGTCGCGCACGGCGATTCGCACCGAACGCCACACCGCGGCCACGTCAACACCGTGCTCGTCCTTCGGCAGATCCCCGCCGAGACCCGGAATGCCTAGCTCGAAATCCTGCCGGAGAAGCTCCAGGAGCGTCAGATTGAACCGCGGCTCGTCCTCATGGCTCACCATGACCACGCCCGACAGCGCCGACTTGCGCTCTAGCCGGACGGGCAGCAGGATCAGCGGCGCGCGATAGCTCTTCTCCTCCCCCGCCGACTTCTTCCACCTCAGGAAACCCAGCGCGAGGAACAGGGTGTTGGCGCCTCCTTCCTCCATGTCGGTGCGAGCCTTGCGGTAGAGCTCCACCAGCGCACTATCGAGCTTGTCCTTGGGAAGCGTCGAAAGCGCCTCGCCCCGCCCCAGCGCTTGGGCCGCTACCTCGTCGCGGAGCGACGACAGCGTCTGCTGGTCGTAGAGCTTCACGTCCCGCCCGCCCGTTTGCAGATCGGGCATGGCGGTGATACGCACCTTGCGTCCCGATGCGAGCAGGTCCTCGAGCCTGCCGGGATCGGGACACAAGAGGCGAAGCGCCTTGCCGCCGTCGGGAACGTGGAGCAGCCGATTGGCGGTGGTGAGATTGAGCAGCTTGCGTTGCCATTGCCGCACGCGATCGGCCGGGGCCGATGAAGTCTCCTCGACCTCGACCGAGAACCCGCCCAACGCCGGCGCCTCGTCCAGCCCGTCGACTACCGCCGCGCCGTCCTCGACTAGGCGGTCGGGAGTGCCCGCCGCCACTCCGAGCGGGCGGATGCGTTGCATGCGGGCGCGACGGATGTCGATCGCCATCTCGAACGGCACAGCGGCTCCTTCGCCAAGCAAGCGCTGAGCGGCGGCGATCGCCTGGGTGAAGGTGGCGGGCGGCTCGTGGGTCGCCAGCGTGGTCTCGAACACCAGCAAGTCGTCAAGGTCGGTACGCCGGCGCAGCGCCGCCGCCTCGTCGGTTAGAAGGTTCGCGAACTCGACCGGCTGCAGCCACACCCCGGCGAAGGCATGGCCCCGGGTAAACACCACGAGCGGGTTCAGCCCTGCCTGCTCCAACGCGGCGGCGAACAGAAGCGCGGTGTCGAGACAGGTCGCCACCCGTCCGTCCAGGATCGCGCCAGGCGTGCGAACCTTCTGTCCCGTGCGTTCGAAGCTGGCGGGCGGCAGCGCGTAAGACAGTCGGAGCCCCGTGACGGCCGTCCAGATCGCAGCGGCCATCTGCCAGACCCGGCCCTTGTCGCGGCTCTCGTAACCATCGATCGCGTGCGCCTTGCCGGCGCGGCGCAGGGCATCCGATGCCGCCTACAGCACGCGATCGACCGCCGGATCGTTCGGCATCACGAACGCGGGCAGCAGCTCCGCCATGGTGGACAACCCACCTCATTCGGAATGCGCGAGCAGTTCGACGGGTCGGACAAGGGCGGCGAACTCCGCGCCGTGCCGATCGGACAAGGTCAGCGTGATGCTGCCCCTCATGCTTTCGGTAAGGCCGGCGAGCATGGTGGCGTTCAGCGCAACATCGCGATCATTGATGGTGAGTTCATCGCCGGCAGCAAGGCGATCGAGCTTCCACGTCTTTTCCGCTACGAACGGCGGGTCGGCACGCAGCGCCAGCCGAAGGTCCTCTGCCTGCCCGTCGCCCTGACCGACAATCTTCAGTTCGCGAAGGAGCGGCACGGCGTTCTGGTGCGAGGCAAAGCCGACCGTGGACGCAATCGCGGCTTCGATCCTGAACAGCATGACGCCCCCTTGGCTCCTTTTCGTAGAGCTTCGGTTCGGGACGCTAGCGGGCGGTCACCCCCGTCGCAAAGGCAAAAGAAGCGACGGGTAGGTCCATTTTGGAGCGGGCCGTCGTGCGTCGCTCACGGCGGAAAGCGACGACACGTCGGGCGCTTATACTCGTGCGACGGGTAAACTGACCTAAGCGATCCAGTGCAGTCGATTAGCGGTTTGGGTTCTCGAACTATGAATACGTCGCCTCCAGCTGCGACCGCCGCCGGTGACAGGCGCAACATGCACCGCCAATTGGATCGCATTGCAGAATAGGCGCTGGAGCGCATCGGCTGGCCGAGCGATCGGGTGCAGATGATCGCGTCTGACCCAGGCGACACGCAACGCTAGTTAGTCAATGCGGTGCTGCGTCCCGAGCTGAAGGCTGGCGGGCTGTGGCGGCTAGGGCGGTCGGCCGCGCTCAGGCGATCGGCGAACAGCTGCTTGATGCGGGTGAGTCATGCGTCGGGATCGAGCGTCAGAACCCACCGGTAGTGACGCGCAAGTCGTGCGCCCGAAGTTCGTCAGTCAGCCTTGAGCGCGGCAAGCTCGTTTCCGCTTGGATCGCGGAAGTGGAAGCGTCGGCCGCCCGGAAAGGCGAACACCGGTTTGGTGATAACCCCTCCCGCCTTGCCTACTGCTTCGAGGGACGCCTCCAGATCATCGACCGCGATGACCGCAAGGGGGGCGGAAGTGGCCTCGCTTGCGTCAGCCTGCAAGCCGATGTCCACGTCGCCGGTCAACGTGCAGGCGTAGCTTGGGCCGAAGTCGACAAACGCAAGCCCGAACGCATCGGCATAGAAGGAGCGGGCTGAGACCAGGTCGGTCGCCGGTAGTTCGACGAAGCAGATTCGAGACATCATTTGCCCTCCATAGGTTTCTTGCGCAGCTTCCTGGTCGTCGGTTTCAGGCCTGCTGCACTGCGCGCAATCCACAATCGAAGGCTGTCGAGATCGGATAACATCGCGTCCGGAAGCAGGAGGTAACTTTTGCTCGGCGGATCGTCCGGTTCATACCGTAGCGGCTCAACGCCGGGCGCCCCGCTCAACGCCGCGTGATCCGCGCCGGTCATCTTGAGCGCGAGTCCCACGTTCGAGAGAGACACGAACGCCAGCCCGGAGGCATAGCCCATGATCCCGCCGAACATCGGGCGGAACCCAAGTTCGAGGTCGGGCGGACTCGCGGCCTCGATCACCGCCTGCAACTGCTTCGGATCGTAACGCACTTTCGCCCGCCTCACCATCGTTCAATCGATCCTTTGCTTACACGCGGGCTCCTGCCAACGTGGTGTCAGCATGACGCGCCGAGCCGATCGCCTCCTTGCCCTGCTCGAACTGCTTAGGGGCCGTCGGGTCAGCACGGCCGCGGACCTCGCTACGATGCTCGAAGTGTCCATCCGCACGGTGTACCGCGACATCGATGCTCTTGTCGCGACAGGCGTTCCGGTGCGCGGCGAAGCCGGCGTGGGCTACACGCTCGAGCCCGGCTATCATCTACCCCCGCTGAACCTCACGGCCGAAGAAGCGGAAGCGTTGGCGTTCGGCGCGCGCGTGCTCGCCACCTGGAGCGATGAGGCCGTAGGCGGGCAAGCCGCTGCGGCGCTGGCGAAAATACGAGCCGTCTTGCCCGCGTCGGGTCAGGCGGGAATCGATCAGAACATATTCTGGGCGCCGCAATGGATGGAGCGCCATGCGCCCAAAGTCGATCTGCTCGAATTGAAGCGTGCCGCGCAACATCGACGCGTACTGGTGATCGAATACCAAGCGCTGAATGGCGCTCGTACCACTCGCACCGTGCGCCCGCTCTCCATCAATTTCTTCGGCCCCGCCTGGCTGTTGGCCGCCTGGTGCGAACTGGCGGAGGACTTTCGATGTTTCCGGCTCGATCGGATCGAATCCTTGATGCCGACCGGTGCAATCTTTTGGGACGAAGACGGGAAGCGACTTGCCGACTTCAAGCGAACCAAGGCGGAGGAAGTGCGGCAAGCTGGGTTCCATGATGGCGCCATGACCGAGCGGGTATGAAATCGGGCGCTTGCGTCTGCTGATCGCGCAAGATCGCCTTAAGCTGTCAAGCCGCTCCCGGCCGGTCTCAGACACTCTGGAGAGGTGATACTCGACTTTGCCTGTGACAGGGGAACTTGCCGATGATCTGAGTGCCCGTTTTGTCGTCTGTGCGGCGCCGCCTTTCCACCTCTCACAGATCACGGATCGCCTTGGCGAGCCGCAGGCGGGGTTCAGCGGATCTGCAGGAGGTGCGTGCCAGAGGGCATGTGGTTGAAGTCGCATCGCCGTCCGAGGAAGCGCTCGATCACCGCGGCCGCGGTCAGGCTGTGCCTGCTCGGCTTGACCGTCGTGAACGCGCCCGCGCCCGTCAGCGCGAAGGGGAGCAGCAGCTGATCGGCCAGGTACGGTCCCGCGAAGGCGTCCGAGGCGAGATAGCCCGCCATTCGGGCGGCGGCGGTCTGCGCGACGCGTTCGGCCGAGACGCCGAGCTTGCCGAACCCGCTGACCACTTCGGTGACATGCTCGAACGCCGCCTCCAACAGCAGGATGTTGCCCGGCCCTTGGCTTTCCGGCAGTTCGCGGACCGCAAAGGCGTCTTCGGGCCAGTCGAGCGCGCGGCGCGCGGTCGCGATCTCGCGGTCGGCGACGCCCGGCGGGATTCCGGCGAAGACCGCCAGCCCCGAGCGGCCGATCAGCGCGCCGCGATCCGTGCAGTCGATCGCGCGCAGCGGGGCAGGAGCTATGTCCACTTTGATCCGACCGCCGCCGCGCGGGTAGAAGCCGTGGCGGACCAGCCGCGCGGTGACGGTCGGCCCCATACGGTTGATGACCGGCAGGAACGTTCTGGCGATGAAGTCGAAGGGCGGCGCCATCATGTTGTGCGTGCCGCCTTCGAGCACCAGCCGCGACGGCACCGCCGCCATCGCGAGCGGCATCAGAACGGTCTGAAGGACCAGTCCGGTCGACCCGGCGGTGCCGACCGCGGAATGGTACTCGCCCGGGGTGACGCGGGCGGGTCGGAAGACGAACTCCGCCGAGCCCACCGTCAGCCCTTCGCACGCCGCGCCGCCGACCGCGCACGCGGCCTCGATCGCGGTGACGTGCTGGCGCATCAGCCCGGGCTTTTCGCGCCCGCCGCGCACGTTGACGATGCGGAACGGCGTGCCGGTGACGAGCGACAGCGCACACGCATTGCGCACGACCTGGCCGCCGCCTTCGCCTTCGGAGCCGTCGATCTCGATCATGGTTGTTTCAATAGTCGTGGTCCGCGTCAGCCTTTAACGCAGACCACCTGCTTCAGCGTGTGGACGATCTCGACCAGGTCGGACTGCGCCGCCATGACCGCCTCGATCGGCTTGTAGGCGCGGGGCGATTCGTCGATCACGCCCTCGTCCTTGCGGCAGGCGACGCCCGCGGTCGCGGCGACGTGCTCCGCCACCGTGACCTCGCGCTTGGCCTGGGTCCGGCTCATCAGGCGGCCCGCGCCGTGCGAGCAGCTGTCGAACGACTCCGGGTTGCCCAAGCCCCGGACGATGAACGACTTCGCCCCCATCGAGCCCGGAATGATCCCCATCACGCCCTTGGCCGCGCGCACCGCGCCCTTGCGGGTGATCAGCACGTTCTGGCCGAAATGGTTCTCGCGCGTCACGTAATTGTGGTGGCAGTTGATCGCCTCCAGCTCCGCGTCGAACGGCTTGGCGATGACGGTGCGCATCGCGCGAATGACGTTGGTCATCATCATGCGGCGGTTGAGCGCCGCATAATCCTGCGCCCAGCCGACCGCCTCGACATAGTCGTCGAAATGATCGGTTCCTTCGGGAAAATAGGCGAGGTCCTCGTCCGGCAGGTTGAGATGCCACTTGCGCATGTCCTGCTTCGCGAGTTCGATGAAGAAGGTGCCGATCGCGTTGCCGACCCCGCGAGAGCCGGAGTGGAGCATGACCCATACCCGCTGCTCGGTGTCGAGGCACACTTCGATGAAGTGATTGCCCGTGCCGAGCGTGCCGAGGTGGACCAGATTGTTGGTCTTGGCGAGCTTCGGATATTTGGCGACGATCTGGCCGAAGCGTCCGGCGAGCGTCGCCCAGGCCGCGACGATCTCGGGCGGCGGATCGCCCCACGAGCCAGGATCGCGCTTGCCCATCTTCATGCTGCGCCCGATCGGGACCGCGCGCTCGATCGCGGCGCGGACGCCCTCCAGATTGTCGGGAAGGTCGCTCGCCATGAGCGAGGTGCGCGCCGCCATCATGCCGCAGCCGATGTCGACGCCGACCGCCGCCGGGATCACCGCGCCCTTGGTCGGAATCACCGAGCCGACGGTCGCGCCGATGCCGACGTGGACGTCGGGCATCGCCGCGACGTGCTTGAAGACGAACGGCATCCGCGCCGCGCTGGCGAGCTGCGCGCGTGCCTTGTCGTCGACGGGCACGCCGCGGGTCCACATCTTGATCGGCACGCCGCCTTCGACGGTCTGGAGATCGTAGTTCGCGCTCATGCCTGCCTCCGATGTACGTCGTATCGCTTCGGGGGCGGCCGGCCTATTCCGGCCGCCCCGGCCGCGTGTGCCGGATCGTTCGATACCATGTGATCCGGCGTGATCCCATTTGCAGATGCTGTGCCAAAACGCTCGTCGAGCTCGATCTCTCAGCTGCAAGGGCCGCATCCATTGGGCGTGCGTGGAGACTGTGGTCTCGCGGCTCAAGCGCTTGTGGCGACGGGAGGGGGCGGCTTGGACGGCGTTCTATCGGCCGATCGGATCGCCGTGCTCGATCGCGTGCCCGCGCACGTCGTCGCGACCTGCCGCCGCAGCCGCTCGTTGTCGGAAGCAAAGCCGCCGCTATCGGATCGGACGCTTTTCCAGCTTTCGCGCGAGGGTACGGCGGTGCATGCCGAGCCGTCGCGCGGTTTCGGAGATGTTGCAGCCGGTCTCCACCAGCATTTCGTTGATCCGCTCCCATTCCAGCGTCTTGATGGAGGTGGAGCGGTCGCCGATCGGCACCGCGTCATCGCCCGCGGCCTTGCTGAACGCGGCCTCTATGTCATCGGTGTTGGACGGTTTGGCGAGGTAGTGGGACGCGCCGAGCTTGATCGCCT
>SXGT01427799.1_pt1 | contig 33328 bp, 46 predicted proteins | sample 3176221 | NCBI WGS metagenome assembly SXGT01 (sample SAMN11356862, study PRJNA531348) | freshwater metagenome | isolation source: freshwater sample F1-120 | place: China: Fuxian Lake, Yuxi | collected 2017-12-25 | reverse complement strand
TGGCCCTGGCCCTGGCCGCCACTGGCAGGCTCACCGAAAGCCTTCGCCTTCGGTCCAGGTCCATCCTCAGAGCCAGCGCCAGCGCCAGCGCCGCCATCGTCAAGAGGCATAGGGGCCTCCTCGTCACCCGGAACGGGTGGCTCCCCGGTGTCCCCGTAAGAGAACGAGGTCTCGGCCATCTTGGCCTCCCCGTCCCGGAAGGCCCGGGCGAACTTGGACAGCTCATCGCCTATCGACAGGACCTTTTGCGCGATCTCGGCCAGGTCCCCCTGCTCTCGGCCCTTGAAGTCGCCCTGGAGCCTGGCCAGCTTGGCGTACAGGACGTGGCTGTCCTTCAAAACGTCTGCGATGTAGGACGTCACGCGCTGGCGCTCAACGTCCATATCCTTGGCCGCCGCGAACCGGACGTCCATGGCCGTGCTAATCTCCCTTGCGACATCGGCAAAATGCGACATGGTACCTCATCGTGAAAGGGCCAATAAAGGCCAACAAGGTGTAAGGTCACCGGATGGACAGACGGGAAGAGCTCAAACGGCTGATCGCAGAAGCTCGTGAGGCCTATTACAATTTGGAATCTAAATATAGCGATCAACAGTACGACGCGTGGGTCGACGAGCTTTCAAGACTCGAGCCGGGGGCCCCGGAGGTGGTCGCGGTGGGGGCAACTCCGCCAAGGGTGTCCGTGTGGGAGAAGGTAACTCACACGGTGGCCATGGGGTCACTCCGTAAGGCGAACTCCGAAGAGGAGCTCAGGGCGTGGGCGGCAAAGTGCAGGGAGGCAGGAGCCACCACCTTCTTCATAACCCACAAGATCGACGGATCGTCGATGGAGCTCGTCTATGAAGCGGGAAGACTCTCCCGATGCGTCACAAGGGGGGATGGGGTGGTTGGAGAGGACGTCACAGAGAACATCTCCAAGGTCCCGAACATACCGGCGGACGTGAAGGTTGACGCGAGCTTCACGGTTCGTGGCGAGATAGTCATGGAGAAAGCGGTGTTCCAAGAACACTTCGCAGACGAGTATGCGAATCCAAGGAACACGGCCGCAGCCCTAGTGAGGAAGAAGAAGGGTGGAGGGGTGGAGTGCAAGCATCTCAAGTTCCTCGCGTACTGGGCTCAGTTCGACGAGGCAGATCAGCCGGAAACGCTCCTCTTTTCCATGAAGCGCCTCGTCTCGATGGGGTTCGAATGCCCCGTCGGAGGAGCCAGCACGGAGCTCGAGGCGGTGATCGCACGCTACGATGAGGAAAAAGCAGGACGTGACGCCGTCCCATACGAGATTGACGGGATGGTCGTCACGGTGAACAATCTCAGTGTCCTCGAGGCCATGGGGTCCGTCGCGATGAGACCCCTCGGGCAGATCGCATGGAAGTTCTCCGCCATGATGGCGGAAACAAGGGTCAAAAACGTCCAGTGGGGCGTCGGACTGACGGGGAGGGTCACTCCTGTGGCGATAGTGGAACCCGTGAACGTGGGCGGGGTCACAATCACGAACGTGTCATTACACAACCTGACAATGTTCCGTCAGCTAAAGCTCTTCGAAGGGTGCCGGGTCCTCATCGCTCGCCGTGGGGACGTCATCCCATACGTAGAGGTCAACCTCGACGCCGAGACCATCTAACATAAGAGCTTATGCCGCCGGAGCCTCTTCGGTCTCGCGAGCCTCCCGAGAGCCTTGCGTTCGGCGATCCGCCGGCTGAAGGGCATAGCAATTCATGTCACACATGAAGAGTTACGATCGCATCTTCACCCTGCGACACCTTGAAGAAGACCTCTCCCAACGACACTACGAGTTGATTGAGATACCAAAACGCCTACTGGAACGCGCTTCAAGCGGAAAACTTGCGATGATGGACGACAGTAAACAGATGCCTCGTCCTGGCGTATGCAAGGTTGAAGACCAAAGTGGTTTGTTGTTCGAGCTGTATTTCGATGGTGGCACAGAGCGGAAGCTTCAAATCCGCCATCTCCGAAAGAGCGCCTGTGTCGCACACGCTGAATGGCGTTTCAAGCGCTAGGGCCGATCACGCAAACAACTTTCGCTGCACATTACGCAGCCGATCGTGAGCGAGGTCTGCATACTCGGACTTCAGCTCAATCCCGATGCACTGGCGCTGGTCTTCAACACAAACTGCACCAACCGTACCTGACCCGAAGAATGGATCGAGGACGAGACCGTCGCGGGGACAACCGGCGAGGATACAACGACGCACAAGACCTTTTGGAAACACGGCAAAATGCGCCCCTGCGTACGGCTCAGTGTTGATATCCCAGACTGTCCGTCTGTTCCGCTGTGTCTTCCCATCCTTCGCCAGTTCACGAACCGCCGCACCGTCGTAGTAATAGTTCTGGGACTTGGTAAGCAAGAACACGTACTCGTGTGACTGCGTAGGCCGGTCCTTGACCGACTCAGGCTGGCAATTCGGCTTGTACCAAATGATGTCCGACCTAAGGAACCAGCCGTCAGCTTGCAGTGCAAACGCAAGCCGCCATGGAATTCCAATGAGATCTTTTGGCTTCAAGCCTTTAGGTGTGGGTGCTCGATAGCTCATGGCACGTGCCGGATTCTTCTTGTCCGTGTCACGCCATGTTCGATTGCCGCTGGTGTAGGCATAAACGCAGAAAAGCCCCGAGAAATCGGGGCTTTTCTGCGATAAACCTCTAAGCTTGACTCTAGAGGTTGTTCACTCTCAGCTGGCCATAGAACTCCCGTCAGTTATGGCAAACCCAAGGCGCTTCTTCGACTCTTGAATCCGAAGATAATGCTGACACGGCTCGCAAGGGCAGCAATAGCCGACCTGCCAGGTGTCCGTGCCGCACGGGTTGTTCGTCTTCAGGCACCTGTTGAGCGCGTTCATGCCCCCAGGAGCTCATTGAGAGTGCAGAGTGCCCGGAACGGGACCTCGGCCTCGATCTTCTCCCGGCCGAGCTTTCCCTCCGCGTCGCGGTCCTCGCGGTCAAGCACGGCGACAACGCCCCGGACGTCGAGCCCCGCGTCCCGGAGCGCGGCGATGGCCTTGAGCGACGAGCCGCCGGAGGTCACGACGTCCTCGAACAGGATGACACCCCACCCTTTCTCGAAGTGTCCTTCGATGAGCTTGCCCGTGCCGTGATCCTTCGCCTCGGGGCGGACGTAAAGGGTGTCCCAAACGAAAAGGTTGTCGTGAACGTTGCGGTCCCTTTCGTCCTTCAGCTCTGAGGCGTCAAGGGAGGTGCGGGAGACGCCTGTGGCGAGCGGACAGCCTCCCAGCGCTACGCCCGCCGCAAGGCAGGCTCCCGTCCTCATGGCCATGGCGGTCCAGAAAAGCTCTCCGGCCAGGACCCGGAGACCCCTCGGGTTGAGGGACGTCAGGCGGACGTCCACGTACGTCATCGACTCCTTGCCGGACTTGAGGATGAAGGGCTTCCCTTCCGGGGCGTGAAGGACGGAGAGCTCGCGGAGGACCTTGATGAGAGAAGGATTGGCCGTCATGCGGCGACGTTACACTAGCGTTGTCGGGCGGCCCGGTCCGCGTCCCTGACCTTCTTGGTCTCGTCGCGCGTCTGGTGCTGCCGGCAGAGCACGTAGCGGCCGAACGTGCCGACGGTACACCGGCCCGTGGTGAAGTCACCGCACGAGGCGCACTTGAGCATCTCGTCCGGGTTCTCAGAGAAGCGGAGTTCAAAGTCGAGCTCGTAGTCGTCGTGGCAGTCGGACGCCTCTTTCGCCGTCGCGTGACCGTCCTCATGGAACTTTGCCCGGTGAAGGAGAGTCTTGTCCCTCTCCTCCTGGCGCATCTTCGGCCAGCCTTGCTCTTCGGACTTCCTATCAACCTCGTCCGGGTGTTCAAAGCCAGAACAATAGCCCGTGGGATGGCACCATCCCTCCTCGTCGCTCGAAACTGTGAAGTCCCACCGCTTGTCGCCCTGGCGCTGCCTCGCGGAGTGAATCTTGGCCATGTTTCGACAATACGCTCTTGCGAGCCCGGTATCATTTGCGGGACGGTCAGACGTTTTTGAAGCCTGCTTGGAACGGCAGCCGCTAGGCGCCTAATCGGAGAGAACTGACAGGATGCCGGGCCCCGTAATCTCCATCACATATAGCCGTTCTCGAGCCTTGAGTTTCGGGAACAGGCTACGATGATGTAAGTTGTCTAGGTCCGCTTGTATCATGGTTGGAGGTAAACCATGAGGAAGGTTGTGGACCTGTGGCCTGGCGATTTTGTTGTGGTGCGCAATCCTGGTGGTCTCGTTGGGATATCAAGGCGCGTCCAGATGATTGAGACGGTCCCGAAGCGCCCGTCGGACGATGGCGTCCTGATGAAGCTCGTCTTCGACGGCTTTTCCGTCTTCGCTCGAATTTACGATGAAGTGGAAAGTTTTCGTCCGGGAGATAGGACGAAACAGTCAGCTCCACGCATGCCGCAATTGCACCCAGATCCTTCAGCACTACGTAAAGACCGACAAATCGGTGGGCCCCGTGGCCTATCGTGACGAGTTCATCAAGGACTACCTGAGTCAAGGCTCCGATATTTTTCCGCGTGGTCAAGGCCGTATCCGACGACGAACACGTCCTCAATGGTGAACCCTAGATAGTCGATCTTTACCGGGACACGCTGGCGGGCCGGCTTGTGGAGGAGGGCACACACGGAAATGCTCGCAGGCCCGCGGGCCTTGAGAGTGCCCAGGAGGAAGGAGATGGTGAGCCCGGTGTCGACGATATCCTCGATAAGGATGACATGGCGTCCCGTGATCGAGTGAGCAAGGTCATGGGTTATGCGGACAGCCCCCGACGACTCGGTCCCGTCCCCATACGAGCTTGTTCCGAGAAAGTCCATGGTCGAATCGTGCATTCCAACCCTCCGAAAAAGATCGGAGGCGAACATGAAGCTCCCCTTCAAGACGCTGACGAAGGCCGGACTGCGTCCAGAATAATCCTGTCGGATAGCGTCACCAAGCCATCCAACCCTCTCGGAGACCTTGATAGGACCCATGAGCTCACGAAGAGGCATTCTGACCTCCACCCAACATAGACTCCATGTCCTTCATAGAATCAAGGCTTATCCCCGTGAACCGGACGATCTTCCCAAGGTGGGCGCGAAGAAAGGCTTGCGGTGAGAAGGCCACCCCGTCCTCGTCGACGAGGACGAGCTCTCGAGTGTCCTCGTCAAGCGTCACCATCCCATCGACGATCACTCCGGCATCGTAACCGTACGCGGCCTGATCACGGGCATTGTCGTACTTTAGTCCCATAGTCGACAATACCGGGAATGGATTAGCTGGAACGGAATACCCACCTTGTTTTTCCAAAATCCCAAACTTTGGAGTACCCATCACGTTTTCTCAGAAGGTCTTCAGTGACACCGGAACCGCGTTCTTCAGGAGTTTTGCGGAAAGACGATTTATGAAACCTCCGGATACCATCTGTCCAATAGTAGTCCATGGGGACATGCCCGTCATTGGAAAACCCCATGTGAGAGTAAACACTCCCAGAAAAAAGCCGGTTGTCTGAAAAACTGACCAAGGACCGGAAAGCCACGCTGCGTTGGAAAAGGGTGAAAAGTTTCGACCAAACCCCGTGGATCCTCACGTCAGGATTAGACGACATCCTGGAAAGTTCAAAATCATAGATAGACTTCCTAGTTGGCCTACGAAATGATATACAGGCGACGAGCTCACTGTCCGAAAATGCACCGTAATGGAGGTTGGATCTTGAAGCGCCGATATAGTGATATAGTCCATGAAACTCATCAGCAACGCGGCTCGATATGGGAAAAAAAGTGCACTTGGACGGTCGAGTGGTCCTCGGAGAAATAGAGTTAAGACGGTTCCGAAAAAACGACTCTATCCTGGGTCGAGCCATCTCCCACTCGTCAGAATAAACCATTACCAGCCCAAATCCACGCTCTGTGGCATGACGGAATTTCCCCATGTCCCTGGCCTTCGAGCCTGGAACAGAATGCCATTTCAAACCGTTATACTCCACTAGCAGGTTATGTGAAGGAATGAACATGTCATACCTAAGACCGGCAACAGGGTGTTCAAGATGAACGGTCAGACCGAGTGAACGGATAAACGAGGCCATTGAGGACTGTCCTTTGGAGACCCTCGCTGACGCGCATCCGCAAGTCAATGACATACCGCGCCTAATATTATTCCAGATAGGCCGGTAAAGGTTATGGCAGCTACCGCATCTAGCAAGAAAAGGACGTGTTGAAGCCGTGATCGTCTCCAGCGCTCGGAACCAGCCTTCGGGGATCTCGCCAGGGTTGATCGGAAAGTGCAAGGCACGTATAGAAACCTCATTCTGTACATACCAATGAACGGCAGCGGAAAAACAACGTCCACAGCTGGAAGCCTTCCCGCGAACAACATCCGCTATGCGCGTCATAGTCCTTAGACCACAATCACAGTCCCATTCCGCAAGTTTGGTCGATCCTGGACTATAATCATGTAAGCCTACCATGGTCATGCGTCCGAAACGAGGCCTCTCTCCGAGACCGGGTGTGATAGTTAAGCACTTACCGCACCGGACCACAGAACCAGAGTGTACGACACAAACTGTAGCCTCTTTCTCCTTACCGCAATCACATATCCACAACACCTTTTTCAAGGATTTCGGATGATAATCGTTAGGTGACTTCATCCGCAGCCTCCCGAACTTCGTGGAAGCCCAGTACTCTGATGATAGTACCGTGCACTGCCTGCACGTAACAGTGCGACCACTCGTGACATACTGAGTCCGGATCAACTTGGTCCGACCACAGTCACACATCCACAATATCTTCTTGTGGGAATATTTGCCGGTTGGCTCTACCGGCAAGACCGCTTGAAGCGACCCATATTTGGCCATCCACCACGGGTCTGCGAGAGTCTCCATCCGTAGAGACTACATCATAAAGATTTTGGATAGCGTTACGCTAATATGCTAGGAGCAGCCGGTTGTCGTCCCGCAAGCCATGCACAGGTAGCAGCTCCCATTACGCTGTGTGAGGCCACCACAGCGAGAGCACGGCGGACCTCCGAATGCTTTCCGGATCTGAGGGACGGCCTCAACGGGCTTTGCAAGATCCAGAGGATGAACAGGTTCCGCGACAGAGGACTGAAGCTTCCCGATCCTGTCTTTAAGGCCAGAATACTCCCCATCGTAATAGCGAACATCGAGGACCTTGAACAGGTAATCATACAGGCTGCTCGTCAATCGGACGAGAGGGTTCCCGGTTATTCCAGCAGGCTCAAACTTGATGTCAACAAAGCTCTCGATGAGCTTCGACATCGGGACCCCATACTGGAGGGAAATGCTCATCAGGCGCGTAAACCCGTCAATAAGACCGGACATGGTGCTGCCGGGCTTCCCAAGCTTGAGGAACACCTCCCCAGGCCGGCCGTCCGCGTACTCACCCACTATGATGTACCCTTTGAAGCCATCAATGGTAAACCTATGTCTCCAGCTGGAGATCTCGAGAGGGAGCTTCTCACGCTGGGCCACGTGCTTCGCCTTGGACGGGGATGGAAGGGTCGGGGTCGGGGCGGCGAGTGGAGCAACGGTCTTCTCCTCCTTAACCTCCTTAACCTCCTCCTTGGCCGCGAGAGGCTGTGAAGCCTTACACCCGTCCCGGTAAAGGGCAACACACTTGAGCCCAAGGCGCCAGCTCTCATGGTAGATTCCGGCGATCTCCTCCCTCGTAGCGCTGGCCGGAAGGTTGACAGTCTTGCTCTGAGCGCATGTGATGAGAGGCTGTATCGCCGCCATCATCTTCACATGGGCCATCGGAGTCAGGTAGCGGCCGTCCGAAGACGACGGAATGGCACAGTCGAAGACGGGGAGATGCTCGGACCTCAAGCCGGGCCCTCCCTCCATAGATCCAGTCTCCTCCACGTGCTTGCAAAGCCCGTCCACGTGGTCCGTCGCGTAACCCAGGTTTACGAGAGCCTCCCGTACGACGGAGTTTACGAGCTTCATGGAGCCACCCCCGACCAGCTTCTTGTAACTGACAAGAGAGAAGGCTGGCTCGATCCCGGTCGTGCTCATACCCATCAGGAATGATATGGTCCCCAAAGGGGCCTGGAGGGTGGCTTGGGAAGTACTGAACCCATACTTCTCCCCGAGGGAGATTACCTCACGCCATACCTCAGCTGACTTTGCCGTCAGATCGTCGGACACCGGATCTGAGTCCTGGCCCCATCTCTTCAAGATGGTGGAGTCTGCCTCCTGGTGCATGCGCATCACACGGAGCATGTCTTCACGGTTTTTCTCGAACTCCAGGAAGGAGCTGGTGCGCGCGGCAATCTTCGCAGAGCTTACATAGACCAGTCCCGTCATCAGGCTGGCCATCCTCGCAGCGACGGCCCTCCCCTCATCCGAGTCATACCCATATCCCAGCTTCATGAGGAGAGCTCCCAAGTCCCCATAGTTAGTCCCGATGGGCCGGAGCTTGTGAGAGTTCTCCTTGATCGCATCCGTCGGATAGTCGGCCTTCGCCACTATCGCCATCTGGGACACGCTGAAAAGCCTGACAGCCCTGGAGAACCTGGAGAACACGAACTGTCGCCCATCGAAGAACTTCGTGAGGTTTATGGCGCAAAGATTACAAGCCGTGTCGTCCTGACACGTGAACTCCCCGCAGGGGTTGGTGGCACGGATCCTCCCAGACTTCGGAGTAGTATGCCATTTGTTCATAGTGTCCGTGAACTGGACGCCAGGATCCCCACAGGTCCATGCCGCGTCCGCAATCTCTCTCCACAGATCCCTGGCTTTGTACGCGTGGACAGCCTTGCCGGTCTTCCTCTCCTTCGTCGTCCAGGTCCCGTCGTCGACCATGCTCTGCATGAAGGCGTCCGGAATGCTCACCGAGTGGTTCGCATTCTGGTACTGGATGCGCTTGTAGGCACCGTTCGGATCGTCGTAGTCGACACTATATCCGACCTTCACAAGATCGTGGGCGAGCTGCTCCTCCTCTGCCTTGCAGCGGACAAAGCCCGGACGTCCGTCCTTCGTGACAAGGATGTCCGGATGATCCATGTCAAGGACGACCATCTTGGCCGCATTCCTGGTGGCTCCGCCCGACTTGAAGGCTCCGGCATACGCGTCAAGGCCCTTCATCCATGAGAGAGGTCCACACGTGAAGGATCCGGCGGATATCCTCTCATAGGATGACCTGAGATCGGAAAGGTTGGCGCCAGATCCGGAACCTCCGCGGAAGATGGAAGCCTCCGACTCCTGGAAGCCCATGATCCCCTCAACGGTGTCATCAACAGACGATATGAAGCACGCGGAGGCCGCCTGCCTGCGACCAGGAACACCGAGGTTGAACCAGACCGGAGAGTTGAAAGCCCCATACTGGTGGAGGAGGGCGTGAATGAGCTCATGCTCGAAAACCTCGGCGTCCTGGTCCGAGTTAAAGTATCCTTGCTCGCTGGCCCACCCGCGGATCACCGTGACAACCCGCTGGAACATCTGCTTGATCGAAGTCTCGCGGACTCCGTTGATGACACGAAGGTATTTGTCCGCCACGACGTTCACCGTGTTCTGACTCCACCAGGCCGGAACCTCTACGGCCTCCTGGTGGAAGACGACCGTCCCGTCCGGCTTCCTGATCTCCGCGTCGACAATCTTCCACTCGACCTTATCGAACGGGTGCTCACCCTCAACGGTGAAGACTCTGGGCCAGTGGCCGGCCTCAACGGCCACCGCGTTCGGGGAATTCTTCTGAATGGGTATCACCGGCGCTGTAGCAGACATCGTGCCTCCTCGGACAATCTCACAATCTCAAACTCGAGCAAACAGGCGACATCCTTTCCACGCTTATGGAGAACGTCAAAGGCGCTGAGAGCGCTCACGCTCTCACGAAGGGAGTCTTCCGACCACAAGGAGGACCTCGGGACCCACACCTTCCTGAAGACAAAGGGGTGCACGCCGATTATGGAGGCGGCCCCGTCTGGCGGCATGCCCCCGCCAAGGAGAAGGTTGGCCCGAAACTGCGACAGAGCGTGCCGGTAAACGTACGCGAGAATCCATCCGGTCTCATCGCGCTCCTGGAGCTTATCGTATAGGGCGATGGCCCTGCACGTCTGTCCATCGCACATAGAGTCGACGACGTCACGAGGCGTTATCTCCGCGGAAAAGCACAGCACGCTCCTTGCGTCATCGGGGGTCGCCTCGCCGCCACGTGGAACGATGACGGACAGCTTCTCTATCTCTGAGGCTATCTTGCGAAGGCTGTTCCCACAGTTCACAAAAAGGCCCTCCGCCACCCTGCTTAGACCGATGTTAAGCCTCTCGCCCTCTTGTAGAATCCAGCCGAGAACCTCGTTCCGGTCCAAGAACGCCTTCAGCTTTGGAAAGTGAAGAGAGCGTCTAGCAAGAGGATGAGAAAGCTTCTTCTTGCTAACAACAATTGTGATCGCCGGATCCGAGGCCAGGGGATCCGGTACAGAGTCAGCACCCCATAGAACAAGACACAAGCGAGATGTCAGCTCCACCGACGGCAAGAGCAGTTCTCTGTACGATGCCATACCGCCAGGCATATGGAAATGGTGAACGTCCCCGAGGCTGGACCGGGCCTCCTCCAGGACAGCCCTCTCGACCAGAAAGTCCTCGTCACCGCTGACGAGCGTGAGCATCGCTCAGATTACACTTAGGACAGCCTTTAAAGGGGATATGGAGGCCATGGTCGTAAACCAGTGGAGCTCAACGTTCAGAGAAGCATTGGAAACGATCTTTGAGGCCAGGGCCAAAAGCGGCAGACCACGAGGGAGGAACGACTTCGCAACGCAAGACAAAATCGTCCCAACTGGCTCCCTCAACGGAGAGTCCGCGTCAAGGTCAGAGAGTAGGACCGGCAAAGGCTCGGTCAAAAGATTCCTCCTGCCGTCCATGAAGCTCGACAAAGCGTCATGGAGACCGGAGAACCTCGGGTCAAGCCGCATGGTGGCATAGAGCCCCGGCCTGCCCTTGGCGGCCGACAGTGAAAACTCGTCTACCGGGCCAAGCGATAGCGCAAACTCCAACATTTCGTCATGCGACACCGTGGTCCATCGAAACTCGTTCCGAAGCCGGGACCTGAGGGCCGGACCAACAGCGCCCACATCGTGCGCGTGGAGCCAGATCCGGCCTCTGGGAGGCGGCTCTTCCACCAGCTTAAGGCAAGCATCCTGAGCGGGGGCGGCCATACGGTCAACGTCCATCACAACAACGTCATGGACGTCGTCCTCCACGGGCATGATGGACACCGTGGACTTTAAAGCCCGCACGCCGTCCACGGTCGAAGCAACGCTTAGACCCCCATGAGACCGCGCCACCAGCGACTCCAAGAACGTGCGTTTCCCCAGAGCGCACGGACCGTGTATGAAAAAGACGCCCTCGAGGCCCTCGTCAACCAGGCCCGTCATCCGCCTTTGACAGTCTGAGTTGCCGAAGACTCTCATGGTAGGGATCCACCACCTTCTCTATGGTGACGGTCACCATGAACGTACAATCACAGCTCTCACAGCGCATCTTGTTGGTCCCAGTCTGGGAGAGCGGCTGAAGGCAGTCAGGGCAGATAAAGGTCATCATGGTGAACGTCCCGACAGCGTCGGTCCGCCATCCTTGCTCATACATTCTTTACATTCTATCCGAAGCTCAGTGTATGGCCGATTCTCACCGAGATATTCATGAAGATGCTAAATATTAAACGTTCCACCGACGGATATACCCCACACGTGCCCGCACTGGGTACACTTATATTGGACGAACGTAGCTCCGTCCTCCGAAAGCTTTTCCGCGCTGAGGCTTTCGCACGTCTGACCCATGGTGGTCGGGTCATTGCCACGCTTGCACTTCATATGAACAACTGGCTTCGGGTCCATCAGTCCCTCCTGTCGGAGAACTCTACCCGAAGGTATGCCTGGATCCTGGCGACAACCTCCTCGTGGGGGGACGACCGGAAAAGCCGAGGAAGCTGAATCTTCCTGGCCACCGCCAGACACCGCTCAAAGTCGACCGCCCTCAGAGACATGTTCACCTCAGGGCGCCCTGTGCGCCTTATGGTGTAGAACTCACGGCCTTCTGCGTCCGTGTGATGGGTTATCTGACGGCCCGTGGCCATGATGGACAGGACGGCCTGGGGGTAAGCCTTCAGGACGTGGGACAGGGAAGCCTCCCGGAAGAGGCTTCCCTCAACGATCCTGTCCCTTGTGGTCCCGTCCACGGGCGTTACCTGAGCGATATACGGGCGGCGATCGAAGACAGGTCGAAGGCTACCCGCTTTGAATGGAGCTCCCATCCCTCAGCCTGGGGCTTCTCAGTAGCTGGAATGCCGTCCACGTCCACACCCTGGCCGCGAAGCTTCTTCGCGAGATTGTCGAAGGGACCCTGATCCTTGGGATCGAAGGAGTTGTTATCCTGCTGCCACTTCCACTTCGCCAGCTTGCGCTCGTCGATGCCCTGCTGGTAGTCGAGCTTGGCCTGAACCTTCTCACGCTCCTTGCGGCGAATCGAGGCCGGGTCGGCGTCCGCGAAGAACGTCTCACGCAGGACGTTGTACTCCTGCTGAGTCAGATGGGTGTCGATGTACTTCCAGATGCTGTCGAGGAGCTTCTTGCGAAGGTCTCCCACGAACCCAGACCATCTTTTGGCGTTCTTCTCGAAGAGGTCCGGATGCTTCTCCTTGAGCGCGGTCGCCTGCTTCATGTTCTCCTGGATGTCAGAGCCGAACGAGCCGACGCCATCGTCGTAGATCAGCTCGAACAGCATCCGCTCGTCCTCGGACAGAAAGGCCTTCAGGTCGGCCATGTGATCGTCAATCAGGTCGATGAAGCTCTTGATGCCGGCCTTATCGTCCAGGGCCATCCCTAGCGGGTTGTCCTCAGGGGTAGGCATGCGCGCCTCGCCCCCCTCAGGGGCACCACCGCCCTCACCCCGGGTCCCGAAGGCGTCGTCCGTCGACTTCTCACGCTTCTTCCGCTTCTGGTTGTCCATTGACTTCGACATGGAGCGGAGCCGAAGGTTGCTGTACATATTGTTCAGCGCGTCGTTCCAGGTAGGGGAACCCTTCGTGAAGTCGAACTTGGAGTCGATCCAGTAGCGGAGGATGTCCTGGATGGAGTCCTCGGCGCGCGTCTGATCGCGCTGATTCTGCTTGAGAGCGATGTTGAGGAGCTTGTGCCCGAGCGACGCATCGTTCAGGGCCTTAGCAATCTCATCCTTAGCGTCCGGGTACTGGGCCTGGAGGATCTGCTTTACAGCCTTTCCCCAGTTCTCTTCCAGGCCTGCCATCAGGCGGTACATGGCTATGATCAACCGTGTTGAGGGTGCGAGGCCCGCGCGAGAGGATGCAGTGCTCATCTGCGTGGACAGGACAACAAAACCTTATTCTATGCCCCCGTCAAGTCCCCGTCAAAGGCCCGAGCCTCAGGGTGCCTGGAGATGGACAAGGAAACCCGCTCGACCGGGAACCCAAAGACTGACGATATGGACGCCGGAGAGATACCCATCCTGGATAGCGAATAGAACATCTCCGTCCTCGCCCTCACGGCCCCTCCACAAACGACACGAGGGTCCACTATGTCAGAGGCACGACACGAGTACCTGTTTGAGAGAGACCGCAGCATATCCCCCGAATATGAAGCCTTCAGCCTCGCGAGCGCCCGCGCACGGGCCGAAACTATTGAAGCCGGGGACATCCCCGTCCTCGCAGAATAGTCATGGACGCCTGACTCTCCCAGGTCAACGTTGTCTATAACGCCACGCTCCTCTTCGGTCAGGTCGACCGAGTCCAGAACGCAGTGCAGGTCTCTGGCGATCTCATATCCGCGAATCCGCGATCCGTTGTCAGCGTCACGGAAAACACGCTCAGACCTCTCCTCCCCGTCCTTGCCGTCCTCCCACGCCAGGTTCTCCCCGTCAGACGCAGCAGGGCACAAGCCGCCCGTTTGAACGTACGTCTCCAAATCGTCCGCACGGGACATCCTCTTGAAGTCGTTGGAGACCTCGTTATCAATGATGATCTGCGCGTACTTGAGGAGCCCAGCATCAATGCCCTGGCTGGGGGCAAGACGAACGATCGACAGTGGAGTCCTCTTCAACATGTTCGCACGACGCCATTCCCTCAAGAGAGGGCGCAGCTGAGAGTCGTTCCAACGAAGCCTCGAGGCGGGGCCGGCAACCCCCGGAGTCCCCCAGTCATGGGCTAGCGAAAGCCCCCTCGACCTGAGGGAGGCCCTACCACGGTCACACTCAGAACACTCGGGCCCAGAACATTCATGCTCCGTGAGCTCGGATGGCCTGAAGCCTCTGGACCTCCACAGGGACTGGAGGGCCGTGTATTGGCCCTCCCTATATCCGAGAAGGCGCAACACCTTGTCAGAGTCTATCGTGTGGTTCTGAACGCTGTAATAGTAGCGGTCATAGTCGAAGCGTGCGAAGGCGAGGATGTCAGAGACCTTGTAAAGCCTCACCTTAGAGTCCGGCCTCCGGTCTAAGACGGCCCTCCGGCCGTCAAGCCAGCTTTCCCCGCTCCCGTCCTTCGACGGCGTCCTTGCCAGCTCATACTCTCCCCTAGGTACGACAAGGTACGGCTTCAGGGAGCCCACGAAGGTCACGGGGACCCCGCCGAGCATGGCCTGGGCCTCCTCCCTCTCCACGAGCTCGTCGGAGAGGTGCTTATAGAACCATCGTCCGATGAAATCCTTTGTCAGCAGGCGCAGACGAACGTTCTGCGCCGTGTCCCCCATCCGGGACTTGTTCCTCTTGTAGTGGCGGGAAACCTTCCCCTGGATCCACGCGTGCCACTGGCTCAGGAACGACTGGTTGGTCGGAATGGGTATGAAGAACAGCTGTCGCATGCTATCGGCCTCCGCGCGACGGGCTTCCGTCGACTTAGTGGAGATCACACAACCCCTGGCCCGCGGCAAGCGCGCAACGGGCCCCGAGATCCGTTTTATCACGAGAATTTAGCAGAGTCAACCCGTCCCGAAAAACCTCCGAATCCGCGTGTGGACGGTGAACTGTGGAAGAACTGTGGACAGCCTCCCTTCGGGAGGGAAAGTACACCGAAGGGAGGTTACACTGGGAAAGGAACTCCCCCTATGGAAGAAGGGTGACGCGGAGGCCGTTGGAGGCGAGGGAGAGGGCCGCCATGACGGACAGGTCGTCCATCGGAGGCGCCTTCTTCGCAAGCCATCTGATGGCGAGCCCCATCCTGTACCTGGACTTTGCCTTCCCGTCTTCACAGTTCCCGCTAGCGTAGGCTGACAAGCGCTCGTCGACGGGAAGAGCCCTACAGTTCCGGAACGAGACGCGGGCCATGTGGAGGCCGACGCGGATACAAACCCTCCGGTCTTCCACCATGTCCTCACCGCCGTATCCAAGGCTCTTATCGTAGACATACTCGAAGCCGTCCCCCTTTAGCCCAATCCTGACACCCGTCTTACCGTCGCGCCCTATCGTGGAGAGACGAATCTGCATGAGGCACCAGCTCTCACCGTTGTCCCCCTTAGAGTCCATGCCTCTTCCCTTGTCAACGTCCTTCCGGAACCCGCTCTCAGCTTCCATGATCCCAAGCATGACCGCCAAAGTCTTGGCTCGAGCGATAGGATCCGTGGCCGGAAAGATCGGGGCCTCCGAGGGATCGTAGGCGACGGCCACAGCGTCGCGGACGATAGCGTCATATCGTGCACGCCCGTCGTCCTCCGTCTCCTTCGCCTCCGGGTATTGGCTCTTCCCGGGGGGAGACGCCTCCACGACGTGGTCGAGAGCCCACCGGTATAGGCTTACAATGTCCGGCAAGCCTGCGGCACTTGCAGAGGATCCAAACAGAGCTCCGAGCAGGAGGACAAGGAATAGAACGTACTGCTTTTTCATGAGACCCTTCTCCCAATCCGGACGCCCCGGCCCGGAGAGGCTCCGGGCCGGATCGCGCAAAGGCCGTCTAGAATGTCGCGGCCTGGACTTATGTGACGAACAACACTGCGCCCTCAGACGCTGAAACTTGGATCCCCCAACGAAAGGCTACAACTGCAAGTGCACAGACTTTTCATCATGGAGGTCCCGCTTCGACCGGGCTAAGCTCAAGGTATTGGGACATTCCCATCCTCGACCCATGAGCGCTGGAGTACTTCACAAGAGTCCTTTGAACACGGTATTCGCCCATCACCTTCCAGCCCTTCCAGCCCTTCCCAACCCTGGACGGATCGAGGACTTCCATATCGAAGCCTATGATCAAGCCCACCGTAAGCAGGGGTAGAGGCCCGGCCAGGACCTCCAAGTGCTTCGGAAGGTCAAGGAACACGAAGAAGGTCCTGATTCCACTAGACACAGGTTACCACACGGGGCTCGAAATCATCTACCGTCTCCGTCCACGTCGTACGTTGTCACGTTCCTGCCGAGGGCTTGCTTCTTCGAAGCTTTGCCTTATCAGACCGGAGATCGATGGGAAAGGGGAAAGGAAAACTTCCTCCGGAGGGGGAGCGGAGAAGGTCTCCGGTTGCCCTACGTCGAGCGGGAGGGGTTTCGACGAACATTCCCGGCCATTCCATTCTCTCACAATCTTCCAAGCTCGAAGCTGCCGTCCCGAAGGAAGAGGGCTCTTGGGGCCTTTGTCGAACCCTTTCAAGCCTTCCCGGCCTAAGCCGCGGTCTCCTGGTCTGCGACCGAACAGTACAGGGGAGAGGGGAGAAGGCTCAGGATAATGTCAAAAAATGACAAAGAATTGTCCGACGAGGTGGAGGCCTGCGTCCGGAGGATCTGCTCTGCGAAGGACCTACCTTATTGGCGCCATCTCCTGCAGGACCTTGTCCGGAACAATGCCATACCCCTGGAGCTGCTCAAGACTATCCCGCTCCCGGCCGGAAAGGGGTTCAGAACGCGCTTTGACCAGGTGTATGCGGCCTCCATGGCTCTGGCGTTTCCAGGCTACAGGAAGGCCACCCTCCGGGCCCTCCTGGGCCCCAGGGCTAAGATCGGGGACATCAAGATATGGAGGGTCATCCTCCCTGAGCGCTTTCAGCTCGCCCACGTCCTTATCAGGGCCAGCAGCTTCCAGGAAGCGTTCGCTCTAGCGTCTGACTACGCCTGCAGGGCCTCCCTTCGAATGTTCAAGAGGATACCGGTCGATCTGACGGTCCGCATAATGTTCATGGGAGAGAAGGCCCTCAGGCGTTACCTTGGCCTGAGGTGGGCCAACAGGGTTCACAAGCGCAAGAGCCTTCAGCTTGAGGGGAGAGTCTTTACGCCAAGGCAGCTGAACGGTGCCAGGATCGCCGCCCTCGGGGCCAGGGACGACCCTTACTGGTCCGTGATGAAGTATTCCGAGCTCAAGGACCTGACAAAGCTCAGGGACAACGGGATAGTTCGGACGTCCGAGGTGGAAGGAGAGTCACGGCGGAGATAGCGCCGGAGTCATCGTGCTCGAGCCAAAGCTCAAGGCGCTGCACGAGGCCGACGTGAAAAAACTGCGCCGACTGTAACGTCGGACATGCAGACGGGAAAGTTCAACGTAGTTCTGGACGCGATGTGGGGGAGCTCGGGAAAGGGTAAGGTGTCCACCTGGCTCGCGGAGCATTTCGCGACGACGAGAGTGTCGTCGTCCAACTTTCCGAACGCGGGCCATTCGGCCGTCTTTTCCGACGGGACAAAGTTCATCGCCAAGGCCATCCCGACGGCGGCCATCCTCAAGAAGACTCACGGAATGGGGATGGAGTGCTTCGTCTCGCCGGGCTCAGGGTTCTCGTGGAAGCAGATGGTGAAGGAGTGGGGCGAGGCGGGACGCCCGACCCTGAGGGTCCACGGGAGAGCCAGCATCGTGACGGAGGAGCACGCTCGCCGTGAGCGGGAGGGCGTGGAGTCGACAGTCCACATAGCGTCCACCATGCAGGGGTCCGGGACGGCCATGGTCGACAAGCTCCTGAGGCGCGAGGACTGCAAGCTAGCCCAGAACACCGAGGAGGAGATGAGGAAGGCCTTCGAGGGCCTGGACGTGGCGTCGACGGTGAGCGTGATGAAGGCAGAGGAGTTCCGGTCCATCGTCCAGCACGCGATCCTCGACCAAGGGCACACATGGCTCCACGAGGGGTCCCAGGGGTACGCCCTGAGCATCGACCACGGGTCCCACTACCCGAACTGCACTTCCAGGAACTGCACGGTCCAGGCCGCCATGGACCATATGGCAATGCCGCCGAGCGCTCTCGGGGACGTGTACCTGAACCTCAGGTCCTATCCCATACGCGTCGGACACGTGATAGGGGAAAGCGGGGAGCTGAAGGGTCACTCTGGCGGATTCTACCCGGACTGTAGGGAGACAACATGGGACCAGGTCGCACTGGACGCGGGGATGCCGGTGGAGGAAGCTCGCAGGCTCGCAGAGCGCGAGCGGACGACCGTGACGAAGAGGATCAGAAGGGTCGCCACGTTCTCCTTCACGGGCCTCAGGGACGCCGTGAGGACGAACGGCGCCACCAAGCTGGTGATGAACTTCATCCAGTACGTCTCATGGGAGGACGCGGGCGTCCGCGGAGGGAAGGAAGCCTTCCTGAAGCTCTCCCGGAAGAGCCGAGAGTTCCTGGAGAAGGTCGAGGAGGCCGCAGGGGTCCCAGTGGTCCTGATTGGGACGGGCGCAAGCCACGAGGACATGGTCTCTCTGCTGTGAGGGCGCTTGGGGGAGAGGTCATTCCGGACGGGTCGATCATCCTTCCGTTGACCGTCCCCGTCCTCAACGCTATTCTGAGGGTCAAGGCGTGAATGGAGCGTACTCCCCCGGAGCCCTCACGGTGGCCATGTCCTCTGAGGGAACGATCGTCTCGTGCGGTCCGGTGGACATCCGATACGTTAAATCCGTGTCCGTCGAATGGGACGGAGAGACTAGGGCTCCGAAGGCCCGGATAGAGTTCTATAGAAGCCACGACCCAAGTATAGCCCTCGAGATAGAGGAGAGCGTCAGGGTGGCGTCAGGCGTGGCCTGGGTGACGGTCGTCAGGTAGATCCGGCCTTATCCTTGCGCTTAGTGTGTATCCACAGGATGTTCGGCCGGCCGGCCTTGCGCTTTGCATCCTCATCCTGGAAGAGCTTGTAAGTGGTCTTCATGTAGTCAGGGACGGGATGGGCGGCATCCCTCTTCAAGAGGGACTCAAGGACAAGGACCCCGTCATGGGACTCGGTAAGCCATTCTTCCGATATGGGTTGGTCCTGGCCCTTCTGGCTCCAAACGTTCCCGTAGGGGAGCATTATCAGGACATAGTCTAGCTTCACATAGTGCGGCTTCGGAAAGGGAACGTAGTCCTCCCTCCTCTTGAGGGACAGGAAGGTTCCGGGCGGAAATTCGATGCCAGAGGACGTAGAAGTGACCCATCTCTTGAGGCTTATCCACTTCACCTCAGGGGTCTTTTGCTTCGCACGCTTCCTACACGTGAGAGAACATTGGTACATGGCGGACGGAGACAGGCCAGACTCCCAAGGGCGAAACCCGTCCGGCACCCCCGGGACCGAGTGTAGGGACCGTATGAACGGGATGACGATCCCGCTGATCCGACGCTGTAACATTTCCTTTTCGTCAGCATCCATGGAGAACCTGAATGGCGCGAATCTTCTGCCTGACCGACTCGAACGGCAAGCTTCTCGACCCGTCCGTACAGGCTACCGTACTAGCCAAGTACTCAAGGTCTCCTCTGTCGGCCACGGAGGTCCTCGAGACCCTGACGCCCGAGGAGGCCGACAGGTTCCAGGATAAATGGTTCGTCGGATATGGTCACAGCTCCGTGGCCGAGCTCGCGATGATTCCTCTGTGCTTTGAGGGAGTGTCCATCATCGCCTCAAAGTTCATAGAGTCGTTCCAGAGGCCCGGATACTCGGAGAAGAGCACGCGCTATCAGGTGTTCAGCGGAGACTCGTTCGTCCTCCCACCAGGAGCCCCGGAGACCACGAAGGCATTCTCGTCCCGCCTATACGGGGCATATGACAAGCTCTATCCGAGGGTGCTGAGAAGGTGTGCTGAGGTCATGGGGAAAGACCCGAACGATCCGAAGGTCAGGGAGGACAGGACGGTCAAGGCGAGGGCCTTCGACAACGTCCGCTACCTCCTCCCAGCGGGGACCGGGACGAGCGTCGGGCTCGTAGGGAACGCTAGGGATATCCGCTACCTGGTGTCTTCAGCCCTCGGACATAGGAACCCCGAGATACGGCAGATCGGGGAGGACGTGATAAAGGCGGTCGCCAAGATATCACCGGTCTTCCTGAACAAGGTAGAGCCTGACCAGTTCGAGCTTCCCATAAGGTCCCTGGGGGCGCTTCCGGACCGGTTTAGCTTCGAGAGCCCGGACTGGTACGTAGAGCTCCACGGGAGGAACTTGATGCCCAGCCCGGGGCTAGTCCAGGCTCGCTTTGAGGCCATGATCGCAGACCGACACGGAATGGCGTGGTCTGTGTTCAAGCAACACATGGACTCCAGGCCGAAGAGGGCGGTGCCACGGGCGTTCAGGACCGTCCCGATAGCGTTTGACATCATGATGGACTATGGGGCGTACAGGGACATGCAAAGACACCGAAGGTGCGAGCAGTACTCGGAGCCGTTGAACACGTGCTACGGGTTCACCGTCCCGGACGACATAATGGGGTCCGAGCTCGAGGACGAATATTGTGGGGCCATGTCTTCGGTGGACACGTACCAGGACGAGCTGGTCGTCCACGATCCGGACCTATCCCAATACGTCATCCCCCTGGGATATCTGCACAGGTCCGTGTTCGACATGGACCTGGCTGAGCTTTACTACATCGTCGAGCTGCGGACCCAACCGCAGGGACACATCTCGTACAGAAGAGTGGCCTATGAGATGTACAAGCTGGGCATGGAGCTGTATCCGGGGCTCATGCGATGGTGTAGGGCTGTCTCACCGGACAGCATCGGGGTGCACTCATGAAGGCCAGGCTTAGCGGAGAGATCAAGTCCCTTGTCCGGAAGGCAGTCGACTCACCATGGGTGGACGTCCTCGTCGACATAACCGGATCCGTGACCGACGGGATGAAGGAGGGCAGCCCCGAGGCTAAGGCAATGGGCGCGGAGGTCAGCCTTCGGATGAAGCCCATAATGGCCGAAACTTTGAAGTTCGGCCAAAAGCTCTATGTGGAGATGTCGACGGACCCTCTTCCCGGAACAGCCGAGTGCCAGTATTGTTACCATTGCGGGAACTCACTCAGGCGCATGGGCCCGCGCGATTGCCCCGTCTGCCGTTAGCGGATTCCAGGGCTCTTCGGGTCCAGCATGCCGCCGAGCATGGCGCCGGGCCTCTCTCGGTCGCTAAGCACGGGCGGTGAGAACACCTTCACAACCTTGTACTCAACCACCCCATCTTCACGGAACGGGATCTCCGCAATGGTAAGGCAAGGTCCATCCTTCGCGGAGAGGATCGCCGACTCTTTAGATAGGACGCTTGGGTCTACCGGAGTCCGGCCGAAACCCCCGACAATCCGGCAGCAGTACCGTCTAGCCCCCTCCATGAGGGGGGACGACCCGGACTCAGGGCATGTTCTCGACACAGGGCATCTATCGCATGTCATGTCCAACAAGGCCATGACAGGACCTTACCATTCCTCTCTCCGGCTCTAAACCTGGCCGGAGACGACCTTGTGGAGAGACCTGATGATAAGCGTCATGAGAGCGTCCACAGACACGGAAGCCGCGCCACGGATCCTAAAGCCGGCGGCCTGGTCGTGGCCTCCACCACCGTTGGCCTCCGCAATCTTCCGGGCCCACGGCTCCCTCGTCCGCAACGAAACCTGCATGACGTCAACCTCGTCCTGAAACATCAGGAAGTAGGAGACGGCCACGTCCACACCACTGTCGAGCAGGACGTGGCAAGCGTCTGAGACGAGCCGTGCCTCAGTGCAGTTTATTACGCCGACGACGAGGTCTCGACCAATGGGGTCGCACCAGAACGGCCTCCGGAAAGCGCTTCCGGCCAGAAGGGTAGCACGTCCGAAGGCCTTCTTACCGAGACGCATGACAAGAGCGGGATCGAAGCGCCCTGCCTTCTGCATCTCAAGGCACACGCTGGCTCCGAAGACCGTAAGCCCGTAAGCCTGATGACAGGCCTCCTCCCAGTCAGGACTCTTCGACTTCCAAGTGTCCCTCACCATGGAGAGGTGGGTGAACCGGTCCCACTCCGCGCACTCACGGGCCGACACTCCTCCGACCGGAGAGAACACGTGCTCAAACGCCAGCCTGGCACCCGAGTGGGTCTCGTTTAGTCCGAAAACCCCTCCAAGACCTTCCACAATGTGCTTGGCACTCTCGTGATGATCGAGGACGACAACGTCGGTCCCCGCCCACTCTTCCCACCTCGCGCGCGGTGGGGTGATGTCGACGAACAGCTGCCCGGGGGCCGGCTCCATCTTCTCGAAGGCGTCAGTCCCATATTGGACTGACCTATACTCTGCCTCCACTCCAAGCCGCATGAGGGCCGCCTGGCAGACGAGCGCGCTCGACGTCCCGTCCGGGCATGATCCGTGGAACACGACCTCCCTTCGGGCCTTGAGCCTTTCCACGTCGATCACAAGCGCACCGCCCTTCCAAGGACCGAGTCCATCATGCGCTCAACCTTCGCATGAGCCTCCTCGACCGACCCGTCATTCTGGAGCACGAAGTCGAACTCCGAGTCCGGGATTGTGGCCTGCTCCGTCTCAGACCTGTGCTGGTACGGGGGCGACGGAACTCTCTTCGACTTGACGCGGACGAGGACAGGGACCATGTCCGTCACCCTCCGGGCAGCTCGGATCTCATGCCAATGCCGGAAGTCGGCAAAGCATGAGATAAAATGCCCAACGTTCTTACGCCAGTTCCCGCCATGCTCGTTCCTGATGACACCCTTCATACGATCATACTCATATCGCATGAACACGTCCTCGTCGTCTCCAGCGTGGACCTCGCCAAGCTGTCGATGAACGTCGATACCCTTCTTTACCCACGTGTCAAGGTAGAGAGTGTTCATTAGCTCACAATAGAGCTGAAGCGATTCGCGAGGGGAAAGCCACAGGCGCGGGTCACCAGACCTCCCGGTGAAGACCACGTCCTTCCCGTCTCTCTCCATCCCAACAGGAGGAAGCTTAGGGTCATTCGCGTGATGCCAGCGGACAAGGTCCGCCTCGAGCTTCATGGTGCTGGCAGCCTCGCTTTGAATGCGAAGAGTCCATGAACTGTCGGTGTGAGCAAAGTCTAGGCCGGCGAGGAAATCCTTCGGGTATCTCAGGTCCCCCGCGTTCCGGGAGGTGCTAGGTCCGAACAGCTGGTCCTCAGTGAACCCGTACAGGTCCGCCATGTGCCGCTTCGCCGGATCCGCAAGGCCGGTTTGGACAGCTCCAAACTTCTTGACGAGAACGGATGCACACTCGTCCTTCCCCACGCCCGAGTATCCTGATATGGCAACCATGTAATGCTTCATGCAACATCTTACAGAGAGACAGCGCTTTTCAACGCTGACCTTCCACCTTCAACCCGATTGTGCCAAAGTGCGAGGCGAGATACCAGACAGCGAGGTCCACAAGTCCGAGCGGAACCCTCTCCCCAGAATCCGCCTCATGCGAGTCCCTCATAGACTCGCACATCTTTACGCAGTCCTGGAACCCCCAGTGTGAAGCAAGCCTCACCAGGTGAAGATCCGGCTTCACGCACTCTAGGAGACCTAAATTCCTGGCAAGGTGGAAGCATGTCACAGGCCCCACATACGGAAGCCTCATCAGCCTTTCCGGAGATGAAAGGTGCTCCTGCTTATACTCGCCCCACTCGACAACTTTTTCATCCTCAAAGAGCCTAGCAGTCATGTGCCTTGCGGTCGCATGGACGGCCCTGGCCTTCTGAGGGTTGTTGCAGACAAGCTTTATCCTCAAGAAAGCATCGCCAAAGGCCTCCTTCGCAAGGAGATCCCAAGGCCCGTAGGCGGACATAAGGCGTGGCATGAACTTCCCGACGGCCTTGGCTGAAAACCCCGTGGCGTGCACAACCCAGGCATACTCTCGGAAGAAGTGGCCAGGGGAAACCTCGTCAAACCTGGTCGACGATATGGCCATGACCTCCTCCCCATAGAACCTGTTGACGAAGGTCCACGCCCTTTCGAAGTACTCGGCCGGACCATTCCCGATGTCGGGCCGATAGAGCTCAGTTCCAGAAGCCAGATCCTTGTGCGGTTCCATCGTCCTCCTCGAACACGAGCTCGAGGGCAATGTCCGATGCCCAATCCTCAATGACGGTCGTCTGCCAAAGCCCCGCTGGAACGTTACACTCCTCGACGAGGAGGAGCCAGCAGGACTTGCAGTATGGGTGTCCAAGCCCCCCGGATGTGAAGAGCCTAGTGTGGTTGAACCTGCCACCACACGCGCTGCATCGTCCTGACTCCGGGTTCCAGAGAATCTGAACGTTCATCTACTATGGTGCGCGAATAGGACCCGACCGAAGAAAGCGCTAGGCCCCCGATGATGAGAAGGTCAGGTCGGTGGCCTCGAGGCCTTGCCGATCGAAGCCAGGGCCTCGAGCATGAGCCCGACGTTCTTCTCAGCGGTGTTGGACCGGACGTCGGACACGCTCGGTCCGAGGAGACCGTTGCGCCTTTTAACCTCCTCCGACACAGCGTCTAGAAGCTTGAAGACGCCATCATCCTCAAGGTCTGTAAGGCCTTCGATCACATCCTGAACGTTCAAGGCTGTCCACGCTCCGCGCGCCATACCTCCAACATCTTCACGAGAGTCCTGTGGTCCAGGGAGCCGGCCTCAGAGTCCGGGAGCAACCCGTTCGACCCCTGGAATGCCACGATAGCCTGACGCGTCTTGGAGCCTATAACACCGTCCGCCTTCCGTGGCCCAAGATCGTAACCCTTTCGGATCAGAAACTCTTGCACGCCCTTCACGGTGTTGATGAAGTCGTCGGAGGCCCCAGGGCTATCATTGGCCCCGGCAAGGTCCTCCAGGGAGGGGAGGGTGACATTGAACAGATCCTCCAGCACTGGACGAATCTTCTTATATCGACCGGGCCATATCCCGATCCGCGACCCGAAGACAATGCTCTTCATGGCGATGGTGAACCTGTCCTCCGCGGACGCAGAGGCCCAAGACTGGTCCGACGAGGCCTCCACAAGACGCCTGTCCGCGACGGCAGGCGTGTTAGCCGCATAGGACATGAAAGCCGCGCGGAGCGCCCCGGAAAACCCGTCCTCACCCGCCCCGGACAGTATAACCCTTGACCTCGGCATCACGTAAGACTCGAGGCTTGGCTTCAAGTGCCGAACCTGGGCCACCTGCATGGACTGAGACCCCCACATTGAGGCAAACACTACGGCCACTGACTTGGCATGCTCTCTCTGAGCGTCCGTATAAGACCCCTTGAGTCCGGTCGCTCCCCCGAAGTAGAGGGCCTGCATGGTCTCCGGAGAGTCAGCGTATCTCCCGTCAGGGAGGGTTATCCTCCATAGGTTCCGGGGGTTCTTCTTGAAACCGGCGGGATTTGGAAGGCAAGACAGATAGCTACGGACCGTCTCAAGGTCGTTGACGGCGCACTCCGCCAGAAGATCAGTCACCTTCAAAAGCTTCTCGCACAGCTGGATGAGGCCGACAGAGATGACACACGAATCATATCCGTTAAAACTATCGTAAGTACCACCTTCGGTCGTAGTGATCACCTTCAGAACCTTGTCGAGGAACTCGGGCCGTTCCGGAAGGACGTATGGAATGGACCCGAGGAAGTATGGTCCCTCATGGCCTGAGTACTCGCCCCAGCGGATCTGGTCAATAGTGATCATGGCTTTGTAACCTTCCAGATGGAACAATACATGAGACCCATCGCGGGCGTGCTATCACCAGAGCTGCTCCCGGCCTTCCGGTCCGTCCGATGGCTCTTGTCCGGAGCCAGAGAAGATAGGCGCACCGGCAGGACCACCATGCTTGCCGCAGCCCACCTATGGGAGGCCTCTTGCGGAAGGTCGTCGAAGCTGTTCGATCACCACAGAAATGGAATGACTGAGAGAATTATGGCAGACACGGTGAGAACCATGGCCTTCTCTCTCGGAGTGAAGGCGTTCGTGTCGCTGGACGGTACTCTGTCAGTTCCGGAATATTCTGGCCCGCTGACATATGAGGACCTCACGGTGGAGAAGTCAATATTGTGCCACGCGGTGAAGGAGGCAGTCAAACACGGTGTCTCGGACATCACTGTCCGAGCATGGGTGACAGAGGCGATAAACGAGGAGGCGGTCGAAACCGTTCACGGAAGATGAGGCACAACAAGAGGGCTTTGGTTGACGTGGACGGCGTCTGCGGCGACTTCCTTGGAAGGGCGAAGGAGCTCATATACGAGCTCTTCGCGCTGGACGTCCCAGAAGAACGTTTCGTCACATGGGACGTGACGTCCGTGCTCCCGGATCAGGAGATGAGGGATGAGCTAAACGATGCGATAGCGAAGGCAGGGTTCGCGACCTGGATCAAGCCATTCCCAGAGGCGGTGGAAGCCATAAGGGAAATTCGCTCTATGGTGGAGCTAAGGTTCGTGACAAGCCCTCACAAGGCAAGCAAGACGTGGATGCGCGACCGTCATGAATGGCTCATGAACCACTTTGACGCCGCACCGGAGGAAATCGTGCACTGCTTCACCAAGCACGAGGTGGTCGGAGGGCTGTTCCTGGACGACAAGCCAGAGCACGTCCGTCGATGGAAGCACTATCATCCCGGCCGGAAGGCCATGCTGTGGGACTGCGTCTACAACAGGGGGCCGGAGGCGGAGGGGCTTGCAAGGGCCACACGCTGGGAGGACGTGATCCAGGTGGTGAGAGGACTGTGACTGTCAGCCTTTCTCGAAGCACTGGGACTGGAGGTCCTCACAACGCTTTACCTTCTCCAGGACGCATGACGGCTTGAGGGCGTGGCCAGCCTTCTGCGTGTCCACGCAGAACTTCTCGCACGTCGTCCCATCCTCCAAGGGCTTCCCCTCTTCACACTTGAGATCCCGAAGCTTCTGGCACGCCGCGGCGCAGGATCCTGTGTCCGTAGGCTGGATGGGGGTTGGCTTTGGGACGGGCTTCGGGCACGCTGCGAGGACGAGGACGAGGCCAAAGGCGAACACGGTCTTTCCCATCATGAGTCAACTCCTTGAACCGTCATCTCTCCATCTTTCCTTTCCGAACTCTTAGGTAAAAATCAGAGCAGCGACAGTTTTATGAAAGATGAAAGGCTTCCCACCCGGAGGTGGCGCAGATGAAGTCGGAGCTGAGATAGCTCTCCACGACCTCCGGCCGAAGCTTGTAGAAGCCGTCGTCCGGGCCCCAACCCATCCCCCAAGAATTCTCCCCCCAGAAGAACTCCTCCGCCGCGTCCCATCCGACGAGGACCGTGGCATGGCCCCCAAGGGACTTCCCATCGAGGGTCCCGATCGGAGTACCGTCATACCCCATCCAGTTCTGCCCGACGGCCGTCCCCCACACGACCGGGTTCCCGGCGGATAAGGACTGGATCACATCATCCACCCGGTCGTGGCCCACCGAGTAGATCTTGTGCCAAGAGTCGATCTTGTGCACGTAGGCAGACCGCATCGCTGACCAGCTCGGGGACACGAACACCTTGTTCAGGTCGAACGGCCAGAACGCGGTGTCCCCCGGCTTGTCAGGGTCCGGGGCCTCCCTGCACACCCCAAACCTCCGGAGAACGTCCGCCGCGACCGATATGTAGGTCCCCTCGTCCTTGTCCGTCTCCGGCGGGCTCATGAGCTCCCGGGACAGATAGTATAGGGCCAGGCGTGAAAGGTCCACGTGCTTGGACCTTCCAAACTCGAGGGCCTTCGCCTCCCCCAGGACGGGAAGGGCCTCCAGGGCGTACTTCTGTATGCGCTTCAGCTCCAGGGCCTTCACCCAAGCCTGGGCAACGCAGGACGAGGACGAGGCTTGGTCGTGCCGCGGCGAGGCCCACCTTCGAAGGTCGGATCCCCCAGGGGGCGCCGTGGCCGACATCCTGTTCCTGATGGCGGCAAAGTCAGCGTGGCGTCTCTCGTCGTCCTTCTCCGGGCGGAACCCGTTGAAGGTCATCTTGGAAAAGTCGACCATGGAGCACTCTACCTTCAGATGACCGTGATGATGGACACGGGCGAGGTGGAGCCAGCGTGCGTATAGTCTCCGTCATAAAGGACTGAGATGTTGTGTACGCCGGCCGACATCGTCCCAAGGTTGAACACCCCGGATCCAGCGGACAGCTGGAGTGACTTCAAGGCGACAGCTCCGTCAAAGACGGTCACAGTCCCGGTCGGGGCAGGAGCGTCAAGGTTTGAATGGGACACGATAACGCCGACCGTCACGATCGTCCCGGTCGTGACAGGAGGGCTTGGGACGGTCAAGGACACGCTCGTTCCAACCTTCACCACGTTGAGAACGACGTGGCTTGAAACGCTCGGGACGAACCCCGGAGAGCCAAGGTAGCGGGCGGTCACGGACCGGGAGCCGGCCGAAAGGCCGGAGGCGGCGGTCGACCTTGCCACCCCTTGGACAACATCGTCCGGGACCAGAGACCCGGCCACGATGGAAGATCCATCCGCCTCGAACTGAACAAGCCCAGCCGGAGTGTCAGCCCCAGACACAGTCGACGAAAAGTAGACGGTCTGACCCGGGAAGGCTGGGTTGGGGGCGACGGTGAGGCTCGCGCTCGTGGCCACGTCAGGCTTAGTGTTCTCCCAGCGACGGAACTCCACTCCGCGAAGATCCCCCATGGGGATCCCGCGGTATGCCCACGGGATGAGAGCCTTTTCCTGGCGGCGGTCGACCTCATGGCGCACCTTGTCAAGGCCGTCCGCAGACACGTGCTGTATAGCGGTGACGACGATACGCGCTGCCACGGAGACGACGAACATCCCGTCAGGCTGCCTCGTCGTCCAGTACTCACACTCTCCCTGAATGGGACCGACGAGGACTGGTCCGAGCCTCCAGTCCAGCCTGGAGCGCTCCTGGAGGGCTCGGGCCTCCTCGACGGCCTCTCCGGCCGTGGCCGCCGCGGACACGACCATGGCCGACACCTGCACGACGGTCTCCAGGGACACCTTGTAGAAGGTCATGTCCACCATGAGCCTCAACGAAAGGCTCAACTGTATCGTCCACCATGAGCAGAACAGGGACCGTGGAGTCAACGGAGAGGGTCGGACACCAGACGGCCGTGATAATCAAGGGCATCGTGGAGATGAGGGAGGGGCAACACCTCCGAAGGGGCGCCTCCGTCTGGACGGTCGTAAAGCGACACTGGCTCCGAAAGCCCCACGTATCGGTGATCCTCAATCCGGCGGCCAACACGAGCGGGAACCCGGAGATAGGGTGGGACCTCGAGCTTATGTACGACCCGGTGGAGGGCGAGAACGTGCGGCCGGAGGTCCCGGACCTCACGGTGGAGACGGTCCTACCCTTCAAGAAAACAGCCGTCATCTGCGGCCGAGGAGTCCTGAAGGTGAAGGTGAAGGACGTCCTCACAGACGGGGAGCAGACATGGAAAGTCCTAGACACGACTGTCTCCGAGCCCGCACAGCCGGACAGGGTCTGGATCTCGATCCAGACCCTGTCAGGGACAAGCTTCAACCCTCACGTGAACATACGGCTCCTGATCGCAGAATGACGCAAGGCCTGACGATAAACCCCGTGATCCAGACGAACAGCATACTGAGCGTCCGGCGGCCGGAGGTCTCGGACGTGCACGAGGAGACCGTGAACCTGGACGGTACCCTATGGGTTGTCCGGAAGGTGAAAAGCTCATATGAGCTCCCGAGGAACCGATGGGAGTTTTGGCAGAGCCGACAGTGCGAGTCCCGGACCCGCGCTCAGACCTAAGGACAGCCCTCAGGAACTGCCACAGGGCAGAAATCCCGTTGTCGGACGTCCTGGAGATCTTCAGCGCTGAAAACGTCGATGTTATCAGTGCACTCTGAGCGTCATCCGTTCAGCACGAACTCCCCGACATGGTCATGGCACTCCACCATGACGAGGCCATCCTCGCCCCTCCCGACGGAAAGCCGTTGAAGGTTCGGCATCAACGCCTCGAGGGACTCGAAGGCAACCCGCACAGCCTTCACATGTTGGCGGTACGTTCTCGGGCCTCCGTCGACCTGGAGGACAGAGTGGGCGAGCTTCAAGTCGTCGACCATTAGGATACATCCACAATAGTCGCATTCAGGGAGTGCGACGGATGCCATGGTCAGGTCAACCGGCATGTCCTGCAGGGGTCCAAGGGCCTTAAAGCAAGGTCCGCACATGGATGTGACCAGAGACACGTCATCCCTTCGAGGCGTCGAGCTTTCCGGCCATGGGCGGCGGATCGGGCAAAGGAGGGCCATCCTTCACGGGATGGAAGACAGCCCACACGAGCCCTGCCGCGCACGCGGCGGCCAAGACCCCTCCAAACACCATGATGCCAACCTTCCACTTGTCCATATGAGGACCGCCTTATGGAAGGGCTACCGGCCGTGAACGGCCTCAACAATCGCGACCTCACATCTTGAAAACTCTCTACGCAGCCTTTCCCAGTCGGAGCGTTTAGGTCCTTTAGCAGTCTTGCTGCTGAACATGACAAAATGGCCGCACAGGGAGCACCAGGGGCCTCCGGGGAGGAGCTTGAACCGATGACCTAGCCCAGCAAGGTGCCGTACGGCTTGCCTTGAAAGCTCATTTTGCCTACCACGCCCGACGAAAAGGTACACTCTAGGATCCTTCGGAGGGTCTGCCGGGATGTGGGAGGGGGCCCCGGCCGGCATCTTCTGGACAGGAAGAAGGAGCCTGGAGATGTGCGCGTTGCCGGCGAGGCCTCGGACCGGTATCATGGCCTCGGACGAAGCCCGAGCCATTATCCTGTCCGCATACCTCTCAGCCACCTTCGTCAGCTCGTCGCGCAATGCGCTCAAGGACTTATCATCGTTCATGAACTTTATCAACCATTGCCTGCTCACAGTCAGGTTCCAACCCGTTCATATGAAGCCATTCATCCGTAAAAGCTATCACCTTCGCGTCCGGGAGCTCGGGGATGGGCACGATATCCTCCGAATAGTCCGTCGTAAGCCCACAGACCTTGCAAACGTGCAAGAGGACCTCCCTCTTAAACCCTGCATGCCTGGCCAAGTCGGCCGGCTCCCATCGGGTCTCCCAAACGTGGGCTTTCACATAGGACACTACCGTAGGGTGACACTAACCTTCGGGTGTACCGTCCGACATCCTGTGATGACCGACGAAGAGTTCCTGCTATACTGTGAAGTCCACTCGAATACGCCAGGGCCCTCTTCCATCGCGATCACGTCTCCAGACTGCTGAGGCTGGCCGGCTATGGAAGGCCGCCGTTGGACAGGCTTCCCGAGTGGATGGCGGTCCGAGCGGACGTGGCAGGACCTCTCGTGGAGAGCGCCAGGGCCCGGAGGGCTGTGAGGGCGGACATGCTGTAAAGTCCCGCATGGACAGACGACAAGCCCTCAAGGTCATCATCTCCACGCCAATCGTCGCAGTCGCGGCAACGACCGCGGCCCCCGTCTCCGCCAGCCCCCCGGACCATGGGATGAAGACCCTGAGCGTCCTGTTCACCATCCGCGATGATGGAAACTGGCGTGATGAGCTCGTCTACAGAATCGACGAAATGTTCCGAGTGGTAGGTCCACACGTGGACCCGATGAGCCTCGTCGAGGCGGACTTGGAGTTTGAAGAGAATGAAGAGAATATTCCCCTCAAGAGCGTAAGCGTCCGCGCGTCCGGAATCCTTGACTGTCCTGGAGTCGCCATCGTGGCGTGCATAAAGCTGGGGGTCGGCCAGTCCATCATCCAACACAACGTGGCAATGGCGGAGAGGATAGAGACACTACTCGCAAGGCTCCCGGACGAGGAGGCGGAGAGGGAGCTCGACAAGATCGACGAAGCCGACATCCTCATCGCGGATCAGGTCCTAGATGGCCTCAAGCAAGTCGGGGTCTCGGTCGTGGTCCCGGCGAAGTCCCTAGGGTACGATCTGGCCCTGGGAAGGGTCGACCCCGACGGGATCATGTTCCGCTTGAACAACGGCGCGTCGACATGGTATGAGGGTTCGCACATCTATGAAGGCGATCTGACGAACTAACCGGACACGCCAGGTGTCAGACGCGCACCATCTCGCGCGTCAACGTGGTATGCCGATCGAAAAGCACGCAGACTCGCACCTCGACCACTCCCTCACCGCGCCCCACGTTGACTTCATCCTCGAACGGTTCAAGGACCGCGACGGATTCTTCATCGAGACCGTCGAACTACCGGAGAACCTCGAGAGCCTTCCGTCCGGAATCTGGGGCCCGTCAGCGGGGGACCCGCCCGTCGCGGAGGAGGACGTCTTCTACAAGGTCCGAGGGACGCGCAAGTGCGCCACCAGGGCCGTCCGGCGCCCGTCCCGACCGTCCAGGCTCATGACCGTCATCGCCGGCCCGCACGATGGGAGACCGTGCGTCCTGTTCACGGCCTATGGCGGACCGTGCGCTCCGAGAGAACCCGGGGATCCGGGAATCTCGTCCTGGGACGATATCGTGAAGGCCAGGGCCTTCTGGGCTGAGCACGCGCTGTCCGAGGATGTATGATACTTTGTGGTGTTTAATGATCTTGAATGCGATCGCCCGTGCGTCCAATGCGGCACATGGCGTTGTCCATATCTTTCCATCGCTTGCGATGACGAGCGCCACGTTTGCCCCGCATGCAAGGGGATTGAGGCGATTGAGAGTCTCCTAGACGGAGCTGACTTTGACGTGGCGCGTGGCCACGAGGTGGCCTATGTCGACGCGGACCTGTCCGTTAAGACGTGGACGTGTCCGTATACTGGGCCTAGCCGCTTGACGGTCCCGAAGTTCCGGGCCTCGAGGCAGGCCATGGAGGACCTCGTGGGGAAGGTGATGGAGAGCGCTCCGAACGCCCCGCACCTGCGCGTGCACAGTTGCGGCCCGGAGGACGAGGACGGGGTTGGAGAGTGGTGTGTCGCAGCGTTCGAATGACGCTAGAGGGCTGATGGGCCGCGAGGGGAAGATGGATGAGGACCCGATAGTCCTATACCATTGCGGAAGGCCGTATGCCGTCATGTGCGCAGGAAGGCACAGCACGATGGTCATAGACTCCTCGCCGCTCGACACCATAATCCGCCACCAGAAAGAGTGTCCACAGTGCGGACACGGAAAGTGCGTAGCACACGGGCCGTGGGAGCGCGGACATGGATGGTGTAAGGATCAAAGGATCAAAGGACTGACAGTATGACTGGCGTCAACGGCGCCCGGCGGCCTCGACATACTCAAGGGCGGCCCTGGCAGACTCCGTAAAGCCCTCGAAAAGCTCCTCATACTCCACGAGCTGGTCGGCCACCCACTCCAGGGAAGGCTCCGTGCGGAGGCGGCGA